>JACCDX010551602.1_pt1 | contig 336145 bp, 307 predicted proteins | sample 7449681 | NCBI WGS metagenome assembly JACCDX01 (sample SAMN15323450, study PRJNA562643) | freshwater metagenome | isolation source: river surface water | place: USA:Blue River Watershed | collected 2017-08-18 | reverse complement strand
TTTGCCTTTTTTCTGTGGATAACTCAGCTTAGCAAAGGGCAGTGAGAGTTATCCACAGAAAAAAGGCAAAACTCAAGACCTGACCCCAATTATGATGCGAGTTATGACTATCACTTATTCCATCGTTGGCGTTGTCGGTGTGGGCGCCATGGGTCGAGGAATCGCCCAGATTGCCGCGCAAGCGGGTAGCACCGTTCGGTTGTACGACATGCAGGCGCAGGCGGTTCAAAAAGCGCAGCAAGCCATCATGGCGCAATGGAACAAGCTGGCTGAAAAAGGGCGTATCAGTCCCGAGCAATTGGCAGCGTACGTATCGCGCTTGCAACCTGCCGCATCGCTGAGTGATTTGTCGGATTGTGATTTGGTCATCGAAGCCATTGTTGAGCGACTGGAAGTCAAGAAATCCTTTTTCACGGAGCTTGAAGGCATCGTCTCTGACGCAGCCATTCTGGCCACCAACACGTCTTCGCTATCCGTCACGGCCATTGCTGCGCCATTGAAGCACCCGGAGCGCTTTGCTGGCTACCATTTTTTCAATCCTGTGCCGCTGATGAAAGTGGTGGAGGTGATCCCAGGCTTGAAAACCGCGCCCAAGGTCTGCGAGGGCCTGACGGCTTATGCCCGGCAAATGGGTCACACACCGGTGTCGGCACAGGACACGCCTGGCTTCATCGTGAACCACGCCGGACGTGGCTATGGCACAGAAGCGCTGCGCGTGGTGGGAGAAGGCGTGGCAGATTTCGCCACCATCGATCGCATCCTGAAAGACCAGGTGGGGTTCAAGCTGGGCCCGTTCGAGTTGATGGACCTGACAGCCCTGGATGTCTCTCATCCCGTGATGGAATCCATTTACCACCAGTACTACGAAGAACCTCGCTACCGCCCCAGCGTGATCACCGCCCAACGCCTGGCCGGTGGTGTGTATGGCAAGAAAGTGGGCGATGGTTTTTATCGCTATGTGGATGGCGTGGCGCAAGTCCCCGCTGATCAAACGGTTCCCGATGTACAGGACATGCCCCCGGTCTGGGTGTCGTCCCGGGCGGCACGTCGCGCCGACTTGCTGCAACTTCTGAAAGATCTGGGCGCCAAGATAGAGACGGGCGCATCCCCTTCACCTCAAGCGTTGTCCATCGTGGCCCCACTGGGTTTTGATGTCACCACAGTCGCCGTGGTGGAACGTCTGGACCCGGCGCGGACCATCGGCATCGACATGCTGTTCGAAGACCGTGCGACACGCCGTCGCGTGCTGGCCACCAACCCGGCCACGCGCCAGGACATGCGTGATGCCGCCCATGCCCTGTTTGCCCGGGATGGCAAAGCCGTGAGTGTGATCCGGGACAGTGGCGGCTTTGTCACCCAGCGCGTCGTGGCCACCATTGTCAACATCGCCAGCGACATCTGCCAGCAACAAATCTGCAGCCCGCAAGATCTGGAAACCGCCGTGACGCTGGGTTTGGGCTACCCCATGGGGCCTCTGACCATGGGTGACAAGCTCGGCCCCGACAATGTGCTGGAGACTTTGTTCAACCTGCAAACCGTCTATGGTGATCCGCGTTATCGCCCGAGCGCCTGGCTGCGCCGACGCGGCGCCATTGGCCTGAGCCTGATGCATCAGGAAAGCTGAGACCCTTCCCCACAGGACCCCATCCATGCCCTCACAACTCAAAAGCGCCAGCCAGGGTCAGACACTGATTCTCACGCTCTCCAATCCCGAATACCGCAATGCGTTGGGACCCGAGATTTACGCAGCCGGCATTGAAGCCTTGAGTGTGGCGGAATCGAATCCTGAAATACACAGTGTGGTGCTGACAGGTGAAGGCGAACACTTTTGCGCTGGCGGAAATCTGAACCGTTTGCTGGCCAACCGCGACAAGCCGCCAGAACACCAGGCCCAAAGCATCGAAGGGCTGCACAGCTGGATGGAAGCCATTCGCACCTTTCCCAAACCGGTGATTGCTGCTGTGGAAGGTGCCGCCGCTGGCGCGGGTTTTTCCGTGGTGCTCATGTGTGATCTGGTGGTCGCCGCACGCAACAGCGTCTTCGTCATGGCCTACAGCAGCGTGGGACTGTCCCCGGACGGCGGCGCCACCTGGAGCCTGGGTCGCAATCTGCCGCGCGCCATCAGTTCCGAGATTTTGTTGCTCGGTGAGCGCATCGGTGCCGAACGCATGCATCAGCTGGGTTGCGTCAACCGTGTCACTGAGCCGGGTCAAGCCTTGCATGAAGCTTTGGCAATGGCCGAACGCATCAACGGCCGCGCCAGCAATGCCCTGAGCAGCATCAAGGAATTGCTCGATGTTTCAGTGGACAACGAGATGCACACACACCTGGCGGCCGAGCGAGACCACTTTGTGCGCAACCTGCACCATCCCAATGGTGGCATCGGAATCCAGGCGTTTTTGAACAAAGAAAAACCACAATACAAATCCTGAAACCTTGCATGAATCTGAGCACGACGCCCCACGCTCGTGCATTCAGACACGCAGGTGACAACCCTAGGATGCGCGCCAGGTCTCCGGCGCGACAATGAAACTTCAACTGGTCACACACAAGACAGCCCATGGACGACCCTATTCTTACGATCGAGGAAAGAGAAGCCATCAACGCAGGTCGTTGGTTCTCCTCCCTGTCCCCTTCACTTCGACATGACATTCTTCGATGCGCTTACGTCAAACGTTGCAAAGATGGCGATCTGATCGCCGCCCGCGGCGATCCACCCGAGGAGTGGATGGCGTGCGCCAGAGGCGCCGTGCGTGTGAGCTCGACCTCGCTGTCGGGCAAGCAAATCACCTTCACCTATGTCGAACCAGGTATCTGGTTTGGCGATGTGGCCATCCTGGATGGCGACCGTCGCACGCACGATGTGTATGCGCACGGGGACACCACCATTCTGTGCGTGGCCAAAGCGGACTTTCAGAAAATTCTGACACAGCATGTCGAGTTCTACGAAGCCATGCTGCGTCTGCAAGCGCGTCGCATCCGTCAGCTCTTTGGGCTGGTGGAAGACCTCAATACCCTGCCCTTGCGTTCGCGACTCGCCAAGCAACTGCTGCACCTGGCACGCAGCTATGGCGTACCCAGCCTGTCCAATGGTCAGGAAATTCGCATTGGGTTGCATCTGGCACAGGAAGAATTGGCACAACTCTTGGGCGCATCACGCCAACGCGTGAACCAGGAATTGAAGGCCATGGAGCGCGAAGAAGCCATTCGCATCGAGGCCGGCGGCCTGGTCATTCGGGACCGGCAGGGCTTGATGCGCATCAGCGAGGCGGATATTTGACATGAGCGCAAATGACAATTTTGTAGGCACCCGCCCCGTGAGCGAGGCGCATCAATTCGATGTGAACACACTGCAAACCTGGCTTGAACAAAACATGCCTGGCTTTGCTGGCCCTTTGAGCGTGGAAATGTTCAAAGGCGGCCAATCCAACCCCACCTTCAAACTGATCACGCCCAGCGCCAGCTATGTGATGCGTGCCAAGCCAGGCCCAGTAGCCAAGCTGCTGCCCTCCGCCCATGCGGTCGAACGCGAATTTGCGGTGATGCGCGGCTTGTATGGAACCTCGGTGCCTGTGGCGAAAATGCATGTGCTGTGCGAAGACGAGTCGGTCATCGGCCGGGCGTTTTATGTCATGGAATTTGTGCAAGGCCGCGTGCTGTGGGACCAGTCCCTGCCTGACATGACCCAGGCTCAACGTCGCGACATCTACAACGAGATGAACCGCGTGATTGCAGCCTTGCACACGGTGCCCTACGCCGAGCGTGGCCTTGAAAACTTCGGCAAGCCTGGCAACTACTTCGAGCGCCAGATTGGCCGCTGGAGCAAACAGTACATCGCCTCCATCACGCAGCCGATTCCTGAAATGGACAAGCTCATGGCCTGGCTGCCAGCCAATATGCCCGCCAGCGCCCGAGATGGTCGCACCAGCATTGTCCATGGTGACTACCGGCTGGACAACATGATGTTCCATCCGAGCGAGCCGCGTGTTCTGGCCGTGCTGGATTGGGAACTGTCCACCCTGGGCCATCCCCTGGCAGATTTCAGCTACCACTGCATGGCCTGGCATATCCCGCCAGGCACCTTCCGCGGTTTGGGGGGTGTCGATGTGGAAAGCCTGGGCATCCCCAGCGAGCAGGAGTACATCCGCATGTACTGTGACCGCACGGGTTTTTCCACACCAGAAGCATTGCAAGGCGAGTGGAATTTTTACCTGGCCTACAACATGTTCCGTCTCGCTGCGATTCTTCAGGGCATTGCCAAACGCGTGGAGGCAGGCACCGCCTCCAGCGCGCAAGCCAAAGCCTCTGGCGCGGGCGCCAAGCCCATGGCAGAGCTGGCCTGGAAAATCGCACAGCAAGCCTGATTTTTAAACTGACCCTCAACTCTGGAGAGAACCATGAATTTCGACTACACCGACAAAGTCAAGGAGCTGCAAGGCAGGCTTCTGGCCTTCATGGACAAGCACATCTATCCGAACGAAAAACGCTTCTTTGCAGAGATTGAGGCCAACCGCGCCAAAGGCAATGCCTGGTTGCCCACCGCCATTGTGGAAGAACTCAAACCCAAAGCCCGCGCCGAAGGCTTGTGGAACCTGTTCATCCCGCAGAGCAAGCGCGCACCGGAAGGTCTGTCCAACCTGGAATATGCGCCCTTGTGCGAAATCATGGGACGCGTGCCGTTTGCCGCCGAAGTGTTCAACTGCTCGGCACCAGACACCGGCAACATGGAGACCCTGGAGCGCTATGCCAGCGAAGCCATCAAGGACGAATGGCTGGAGCCCTTGCTGCGCGGCGAAATTCGCTCGGCCTTTTTGATGACGGAGCCTGAAGTGGCCTCCTCTGACGCCACCAACATTCAATGCCGCATTGAGCGCGACGGCGATCACTATGTGATCAACGGCCGCAAATGGTGGAGTTCAGGTGCGGGCGACCCACGTTGCGCTGTCTACATCGTGATGGGCAAGACCGACCCGGAAGCGCCTCGCCACTCGCAACAAAGCATGATCGTGGTGCCGGCCAACAGCCCGGGCGTCACCGTGGTGCGTCCGCTGTCCGTGTTCGGCTACGACGATGCACCGCATGGCCACATGGAAGTGGTCTTGAAGAATGTGCGCGTTCCGGTGGGCAACCTGCTGCTGGGTGAAGGCCGTGGTTTTGAAATCGCCCAGGGCCGCCTCGGCCCGGGTCGTATCCACCACTGCATGCGCTCCATCGGCGTGGCCGAGCGTGCCTTGGAGTTGATGTGCAAGCGACTGAACAGTCGCATTGCCTTTGGTAAGCCAGTGTCGGCACAGGGCGTCTGGCATGAGCGCATCGCCGAGGCACGCATCATGATCGAACAGGCTCGCTTGTTGACCCTGAAAGCCGCCTACATGATGGACACGGTCGGCAACAAGATTGCCCGCACCGAAATCGCCATGATCAAAGTCATCGCACCCAACATGGCGACCCAGATCATTGACTGGGCCATCCAGGCACACGGTGCGGGTGGCGTCAGTGGCGACTTTCCGCTGGCCTATGCCTACGCACACCAGCGCACTTTGCGCCTGGCCGATGGTCCGGACGAGGTTCACCGCAACGCCATCGCCAAGCTGGAGCTGGCGCGTCACATCACGACAGCGCCGCAAGAAGTTGAAATGCCCGTGACCCGCGGTTGCTGAAAGACCCGCCCATGATCGATGTTTACTCCTGGGCCACGCCCAACGGCCACAAAGTCCACATCATACTGGAGGAGTGCGGCCTGCGCCTGAACCGCGACTGGCGTGCGATTCCTGTGAACATCGGTCAGGGCGATCAATTTGCACCCGCGTTTTTGAAGATCAGCCCAAACAACAAGATCCCCGCGCTGGTTGACCCCGACGGGCCGGATGGCAAACCCATCAGCCTGTTCGAGTCCGGCGCCATCCTGGTGTATCTGGCTGGCAAGACCGGCAAATTCCTGCCCAAGAGCGACCGGGACAAGTACGAAGTGCTGCAGTGGCTGATGTTCCAGATGGGCGGCTTAGGCCCCATGCTGGGTCAAAACCACCACTTCCGCATCTATGCACCGGAAAAAATCGACTATGCCATTCAGCGTTACACCAACGAGACCCGTCGCCTGTATGGTGTGCTGAACAAGCAGCTTAAATCCCGTCGCTACCTGGCTGGCAAACACTATTCCATCGCCGATATGGCGGTGTTCCCCTGGCTGCGTAACTGGCAGAACCAAGGCATCGACTGGGCAGATTACCCCAACCTCAAAGCCTGGTTCGACATGATCGCTGCACGACCTGCCGTGCAACGCGCTGTGCAGGTCCTCGCTGATTTGCGCAAGCCCATCACGGATGACAAAGCCCGTGAAGTCCTGTTTGGCAACACCCAGTACAAAAACCGCTGACCCTGAAGGACCGAAACGTGAGCACACATGAATGGCATGGTGTGGCGCTTCCGCACACCCGCATGGAAGCCTGGCATGGGGACCGCGTGGTTCGCACATTTGCACAGCGTCCCTTGTCTTTGGCGCACATGCTGGCTGATGCGGTGGCGCAATCACCTTCGCGTCCGGCGCTGCAGGAAGGCCAGCGCAGCTGGTCTTACATGGCGTTGTCAGCCGAAGTTCAAGCCATGGCTCAGCAATTCGCACAACAGGGCCTGCAAGCCGGTGATCGTGTGCTGCTGTTTGTTCGCAACCGTGCGGAATTTCTGTTTGCGTTTTTCGCCTTGCAATCTCTCGGGGCGATTGCGGTTCCCGTGGGTGTGCGTGAGCAGCGCTCGGGCCTGCAATACATTCTGAACCAGTGCCAGGCCCGTGGCATTGTCTTTGACGGCGATCTGTGGGAGCGCATTCCGGATGCCACCGAATGCCCCCAGCTGTCTTGGCGGTGGTCGCTTGACCCCATCGCCGCGGCAGATGCACGGCACCTGGCCAGCGGCCCGGTTGCACAGCCCGTCACGCCCTTGACCGCCCCCGAAGTCGATCCTGCCGGGGTTTCGGTCATTCTCTACACCTCGGGCACCACTGGTCGCCCCAAGGGGGCCATGCTGACACATCGCAATATCAGCCACTCGGTCGTGCACTACCAGGTCTGCATGGGTCTGACCGACAATGACCGCACCGCACTGGCCGTGCCAGCCAGCCATGTCACGGGCCTGATCGCCATGATCGCCACCTTCGTGCATGTCCAAGGCAGTCTGGTGATGGTGCCCGAATTCAAGGCCAACAGCTTCCTCGACCTGATGGAATCGCAACAGGTCACGCATACGCTGCTGGTGCCGGCCATGTACAACCTCTGCCTGCTGGATCCCAGCTTCGCGACGCGTGCGCTGGCGGCCTGGCGCATCGGTGGCTACGGTGGTGCGCCCATGCCCGTCAGCGTCATCGATGGACTGGACCACAAGTTGCCCGGACTCACCTTGATCAATGCCTACGGCGCCACCGAAACCACCTCGCCCACCACCATGATGCCTGCGGGCCAAACCCGCGCGCATGCGGACACGGTGGGTGTCCCCTTGCCCTGCGCCGATGTGCGCATCATGGACGACGAGGGTCGGGAACTGGCGCCTGGTGAAACGGGTGAAATATGGATTGGGGGCCCCATGGTTGTACCCGGTTACTGGGACAACCCCGAAGCGACGGCACAGTCGTTCACTGCCGGCTACTGGCACTCCGGTGACCTCGGTGCCATGGATGCGCAGGGCTACCTTCGCCTCTACGACCGCAAGAAAGACATGCTCAACCGCGGTGGTTACAAAATTTACTCGGTCGAGGTCGAGAACTGCCTGATGGGCGTGCCCGGCGTCATGGAGGCAGCGATTGTCGGTCGCCCCTGCCCGGTGCTGGGCGAAAGAGTGCATGCCTTTCTTTACGCGCCCGACCTGAAAGCCGATGATGAAGTGATTCGCGCGCACGCCCGGGCGCACCTGGCAGATTACAAAGTCCCCGAAACACTCACATGGCTCGCCCACGCCTTGCCCAGGAATGCCAACGGCAAAGTGATGAAGCGGGTGCTGCGCGAGCAACTGAGTTGAGGCACTCTCTACCTATTTGTTGAAGCGGGTGCTGCAGCGACTGCCAGGGGCCGATAGGGCCGCGACGGATTGGCTCAGGCAGTCGCCGTCATAAACCACAATGCCGGCGGAGGTGGGCAGCAATTGGGCGCTGACGCCATCGCTGGTCACCTTGGTTTGTCGGGGGCTTTCTATTTCTATCAAATCCAAATTCATCTTGGCCAGAGTCATTTGCTGAGGCTGATCGCTGCGATACAAGTTCAGGTAATAAGCGCCACCGTCCATGAAAACATCATTGGCGATCCATGGTGCAGCGCCACTGGAGACAATGGGAAAGGCCTTGGCGTAAGCATTCTGAAAATAGAAAAATGTTCCCGGACTTGGCGTTCCCACGGTCGTATCACTCGAACCCGTGATTTTCCAGACTGAATTGCCATTGGTGCTGTCACCCATCAGAATCAGATCCCAGCGAATGCTGGGGTTGGCATTGGGAATCAGGCGAACCCCATGGATCCCAAGTGGCAAGGAGTCGCCAGTTGACAAAGTGCCATCGACCAGACGCGCAGGCGAAGCCACAGAAAAGGTGGGAACGGTTGCGTTCGCTGGGGCCGTCCCCAACAAGACCTGCGGGCCAGACGCGGGCACGGCGATCACCAGATCCATGACACCATCGGCATTGATGTCCGCAGCCGCAGCCTGGGTTGCCTTGAAGTTGTAGGACGTGCTACTTGGCGACTGCAAACGGATTTTTTGAAAAATCCGGGTACTGGCATTGCTGATGAACAGCCATTGCGCCTCCTCTGTTATCCCACCTTTGCAAGTCACAAAAACGTCGTGTCGACCATCGCCATTGAAATCGGCAGTGATGGCGGAACTGGCAGTGGCGCAGCCCGTTGTGCCGGCGTCCAGAACATCCGATGTCTTGTTGACCCAGGCCGATCCGATTCGCTTGAAAAAGAAGGGCTGGGCATATCCTCCTGGCTGATTGACCATGACGAACGCCGAAAAAGCGCCGCTGCCTTCCTGGAAAAAATCGCCAAAAGTCACCACGTTGCGGGTGTCTGCATCGGTCACGGACAGTCCCGTCAGGCTGGAGGCTTGTACCTGCGGCTCCAACTGGGACAGCGCAAGTTTGTAGCCGTATGAAGAGGTCTGCAAATCAGATGCCGCACTGTCGCCCGATCCACCCCCCGAACTGGAGCCGCCCCCACCTCCGCCGCCTCCGCAGCCGTGAAGCGCCATACTGAGCGCAAAGACACCTATGCAAAAAAGATACTTCATAAAATAGCCATCGACACCGACTGACTTTACCTGAGGATGAATCCAAACTGATAAAGTTATCAGCCAGCACTCCGATTTTATTGATATGCGACTAAAAACACTTTTATTGACTTTGTTGATTGGCAGTTTTGTGGCCACAGTTCAGGCACAAGACAAGCCTGAGCCGCGTTACAAACCCTATCCGATCAAAAAGTCCGAGTCGGAGACCTCTTCAGCCAAAACAAGTGCCGAGCCAGCCAAGCAACCGTTTGGGGTCACACCATCCAAAGCCCTGCAAGCGCACCCACCGACATCCGGCAAAGAGCCCATGGTGACCCTGGGTCCGAAAAATCTGCCCCTGACGGAACCCGTCCATGAAACGCTCAAACTCAACTACTACGAGTGCCGTGGCGTGATTGCCCCCTGGTTCCTGGAGCTGATCGTCGCTGAAATGAATTACTTCAATGAACTGGTGGAGTTGCCATTTGTCACCTTTCCGAACCTGGGTTGTGTGGTCAGCGTGGGCACAGAGAAAAGCCTGACCCCGGGGCGCATCAGCGTGCAACTGTTCACCAATGTTCGACAAATGAACGACTGCGTTCGGGACGAGCGTTGCAACGTTTTTCGCTCGGTCAATCTGGTGCAGCGCGGGAACGCCATTTACCGCTCCTACTTTCTTTCGGACATGTCCAGAAAGCTGATCGCGCAACACTGCGTCACCGACAAAGGCAAACATTACAGCGACACGACCTGCTACAGCATCGACTGATATTCAAGCTTGTCAGGTTCGCGCCGATCCTCTGGAAAGGTCTTTATTTGCCATGCATTCATTCCTGCGCTTCTGCCGTGTTTTCTGGACAGCCATCACCTTGGTGGTGGGGCTGTTGCTGACGGGTTCCCCCGCATGGGCTTCCGAGCCGGCCAAGGCCGATGGCCATGCCAAAGAGTCCAAGTCCCAAAAAACTTTTGAAGGGATTGAGCCGCTGTTCTACCTGGATGCCAAGCGCCGCCCTTACATCGAGCCGTTCCACAAAACCGAAAGCGACGAGTATTTCATTTGCCGCGGCACCGTGGGTGAGTGGTATCGCCAGCTTTTGGCCCAGGATTTCAACAAACTTGGCGAGCGCGACGGCATGCCCACTGTCACGGGATCCACATGTGCGTTGCACCTGATTGCCACCCATTCAGGCAAAAAATTGCCCATCGTCTCCGTGGAAATGTTCCCCTCGGCCGATGACATGCGCTCCTGCGTGCTGGCGGAAACATGCCCACAGTTGCGCACCGTGATTCTCTATGTGAAAGAGCGCACGCTGTACCGCACTTTCATTCTGGGCGATGGGAAACGCCGAATCAAACGCCAATACTGCCTGGACAACCAGTCCAAGATCCTGGCGGAGAAAAGCTGCTGGCGCCACTTCGAAGGCGAATAAGACTGGCCTGCCCGGAGGGAATCGAACCCCCGACCCACAGCTTAGAAGGCTGTTGCTCTATCCAACTGAGCTACGGGCAGATGAAAAAAAGGCTCCTGAAGGGAGCCTTTTTGCTTGATTGGTCGGGGCGACATGATTCGAACATGCGACCCTCTGGTCCCAAACCAGATGCGCTACCAGACTGCGCTACGCCCCGAGACTCGCATTCTAACCTTCTCCAGTCGAACGGGTTTACCCTGATGCAATATATTGCCTATTGGCGATAATAAAGCACTTTAATGCATAACGCACCCTGGGACAGGAGACAGCATGACGCTCAGCCAAGTGGATCTGGAGGCCAGCCCGCCTCACATCAGCATTCCCAAACGCTACAACGCCGCCCTGGAGTTGCTCGCGCGCAATGCGGCATGGCCCGACAAAGCCGCGTACGTTGACAGTGCCACGGGCCAGACCCTGCGCTACGGTGAACTCAACGCACAGGCCCATCGTTTTGCCCATGCCCTGATCGACCAGGGCTTCGAGCCGGAACAACGCATCCTGTTGTGCATGCTGGACACACTCGAATGGCCCGTGGTTTTTCTGGGCTGCATTCTGGCGGGGGTTGTTCCCATTGCGGTCAACACCTTGCTCACGACACAGGATTTCGACTACATGCTGCGCGACTCGCGCGCCAAAGGTCTGCTGGTGTCAGAAGCCTTGCTGCCCGCGTTCCAGCCCCTGATCGGCCAGATTCCCACACTGAAGACAGTGATGGTGTCGGGAAGTGGCAACGCCCTGCCTTATCTGAACGTCTCTGCGATGGTGGCGCAAGCCAGCGATGCGCCGTTCGAGCCCGATACACAATCGGATGCTGCCTGCTTCTGGTTGTATTCCAGCGGCTCCACCGGCTCGCCCAAAGGCACGGTGCACCTGCACAGCCACCTCATTCAGACAGCTGTGCTGTATGGTCAAAAAATTCTGGGCCTTCAGCATGACGACGTGGTCTATTCAGCTGCCAAACTGTTCTTTGCCTACGGCCTGGGCAATGCACTGACCTTCCCGATGAGCGTCGGGGCCACCACAGTCTTGCTTCCGACGCGACCGACCCCAGCCGATGTGTTCGGCTTGCTCAAACGTCATCAGCCCACGGTTTTCTATGGTGTGCCCACGTTGTTTGCGTCCTTGCTGGCCGACCCAGAGCGCCCGACGCGTGCCGAGTTGAACCTGCGGGTGTGCACCAGCGCTGGCGAGGCCTTGCCCGCAGAGATCGGCAAGAACTGGAGCGCAGCCTATGGCTGCGAAATCCTGGACGGCATCGGCTCCACCGAGATGCTGCACATTTTTTTGTCGAACCGTCCTGGCGAAGTGCGCTATGGCACCACGGGCAAACCTGTGCCAGGTTATGAAGTACGCATCGTCGACGAGGATGGCAACGTCTGTGGCGATGGCGAGCTCGGCGAGCTTCAGATCCATGGTCCGAGTGCCGCGCTGTGTTACTGGAACAACCGGGAAAAAACCAAGGCCACGTTTGCCGGCGAATGGACGCGCAGCGGCGACAAATACATCCGGGACGCCGATGGCTACTACACCTATGGCGGGCGCAGCGACGACATGCTCAAGGTCGGTGGCATTTATGTCTCGCCTTTTGAAGTGGAGGCCTCTTTGATGACACACCCCGGCGTTCTGGAAGCAGCCGTGATCGGAGCCCCTGACAGCGACGATCTGATCAAACCCAAGGCCTTTGTCGTGCTCAAGCCGGGCCAGCAGCTGACGCTGGAAGACCTGAAAAACCATGTGAAATCGCAACTGGCGCCTTACAAATACCCGCGCTGGATCGAATTCGTCACCGATTTGCCGAAGACGGCTACTGGGAAAATCCAGCGGTTCAAGCTGCGCAATGCTCAGAGATAATGAAAACACAATACCCATTTCAAGGAGACCTTTCATGACCACACGTCGACTCGTCCTGTCCCGCAGCGCTGCCGTCATTGGCGCCGCGTCCACCGGTCTTTTGCTGCCCGAAATTGTCCGGGCGCAGAGCAACAAAGTCCGCGTCGGCTTCATGCTGCCCTACACCGGCACCTTTGCGCCCCTGGGCGTGGCCATTGACAACGCCTTTCGCATGGCCCTGGACGAGCAAGGTGGCAAGCTCGGTGGTCGCGAGATTGAATGGTTCAAGGTTGACGATGAATCCGAACCCTCCAAGGGTGTGGAAAATGCCAGCCGGCTGGTGCAGCGGGACAAGGTGGACATCCTGGTGGGAACCGTGCACTCTGGCGTACAGATGGGCATTCAGAAAGTGGCACGTGACAGTGGCGTGCTCAGCCTGATTCCCAATGCAGGGGTGCATGCCGCCACACGCGCCTTGTGCGCACCCAACGTGTTCCGCACCTCGTTCACCAATTCGCAACCCACACGCGCCTTGGGCAAGGCGATGGTGGACAAAGGCCACAAGAAAGCCGTCTGGATCACCTGGAAATACGCTGCCGGCGACGAGGCTTACGAAGGCTTCAAGGAAAGCTACACCGCGGCTGGCGGCACCATCATCAAGGAACTGGGGCTGCCCTTCCCCAATGTGGAATTCCAGGCCTTGCTGACCGAAATCGCCGCACTCAAGCCCGATGCCGTGGCCTGCTTCTTCGCAGGCGGTGGCGCAGCCAAGTTCATCAAGGACTATGCAGCAGCGGGCCTGAAAGGCAAGATCCCGCTGTACGGCTCCGGTTTCCTGACCGAGGGCGTTCTGGATGCCGCCGGCGCCGCAGCCGATGGCATCCTGACGACGCTGCACTACAGCGATTCGCTGGACACCGCCCGCAACAAGGCCTTCCGCCTGGCCTATGCCAAGACCTTCAAGATGCAGCCCGATGTGTATGCCGTGCAAGGCTATGACACCGGCCTGCTGATGATTCAGGGGGCGAACGCCGTCAAGGGGGATCTCTCCAACAAGAAGGCCCTGTATGCCGCCATGGAAGGCGCCGTGATCGACAGCCCGCGCGGCAAGTGGACCATGAGCAAGCAGCACAACCCGGTGCAGGATATCTACCTGCGCGTGGTCGAAAACAAGGAAAACAAAGTGATTGGCGTGGCGGCCAAAGCGCTGGCCGACGCTGGCACCGGATGCCGCATGGCCTGAGCATTTGTGGATCTCGCCAACTTTCTCATCCAGCTACTCAACAGCGTTCAGTACGGCCTGCTGCTTTTCATGCTGGCGGCCGGCCTGACCCTGATCTTCGGGATCATGGGGGTTGTGAACCTCGCGCACGGCAGCTTCTACATGCTGGGGGCTTACCTGGGCTACGCCCTGTGCGCAGCCTGGGGCAGCCTGACCCTGGCCATCGCCGGTGGCACCGCGCTGTCGGTGCTGTTCGGGCTGGCCCTGGAGCGCTTGCTGTTTCGGCACTTTTACCACCGCGATCACCTGGACCAGGTGCTGCTGACCTTTGGCCTGATCTACATCTTTGAAGAAATGCGTTCCATTCTCTGGGGTGATGATGTGCATGGCGTGCCCGTGCCTGCGGCCCTGGATTGGTCGATTCCGCTGACCGAGAATTTGTCTTACCCGGTCTACCGCCTGTTCATGTCGGGCATCTGCCTCTTGCTGGCAGCGGGCCTTTATGTGCTGATCAGCAAAACCCGGCTGGGCATGAAAATCCGCGCTGGTGCGTTCAACCGGGACATGACCGAGTCCCTGGGCATCAACATCCAGCGCATCCACGCCATCGTGTTTGCCATGGGCGTGGCATTGGCTGCTGTGGCGGGCATGGTGGCCGCCCCCGTGTCCAGCGTCTACCCGAACATGGGGTCCCAGGTACTGATCATGTGCTTTGTGGTCGTGGTCATTGGTGGCATTGGCTCGATCCGTGGCGCGCTCATCGCCGCCTTGCTGGTTGGGCTCGTCGACACTTTTGGCAAAGTGCTCTTGCCGCAGGTGGCCAGCATGCTGGTCTATGTGCTGATGGCCCTGGTGCTGTTGTGGAAGCCGCAAGGCTTGTTCAAGCAATGAGCACAGCCCGCGCCCATCTCGAGGTGCTGCCGCGCAGCATCACCCTGCTGCTGTGGCTGGGTCTTCTGGCCTTGCTGGCCTTTCCCTGGATTGGTTCCGATTTTTATGCGCAGATGGTCTCGCGCATGATGATCCTGGCCATCTTCGCCATGAGCCTGGACTTGCTGCAAGGGGTCACCGGACTGGTCTCGCTGGGACACGCAGCCTACTTCGGCCTGGCAGGCTACCTGCTGGCTTTCATGACCCCCCCGGGCGAGCCGGTCAGCCTGTGGTGGACCCTGCCTGTGGCCGTGCTTGGCGCTGCGCTGGCGGCTGCCGTGATTGGCTTCTTTGTGGTGCGAACCCAGGGCATTTATTTCATCATGGTGACCATGGCGTTTGCGCAGATGGTGTTTTACCTGTTCTTTGACAACAAGGTCCTGGGCGGCTCCGATGGCATTTACATCAACTTCAAACCCGATGCCGTGCTGTTCGACCTGGAGAACAAGCAGGTGTTCTACTATTTCACGCTGGCTTGCCTGGTCGGGGTTTACCTGTTTTTGCGACGTCTGCTATGGAGCCCGCTGGGGCGCGCCTTGAATGGCATCCGCATCAACGAGCACCGCATGCGTGCCATGGGCTACGCCACCTTTGGCTACAAGCTCACGGCCTTCACAGTGGCCGGCGCCCTGGCAGGTCTGGCAGGTTACCTGTGGGGTGCGCAAACCGGTTACGTGAACCCTGAATTGATGGGCTTTCACATGAGCGCGCATGCCATCATGATGGTGATCCTGGGGGGCATGGGCAACTTTGCCGGGGCCCTGGTCGGCGCTTTCTGTTTTGAATACCTGTTGCACCTGTTCAAGGACCTGCCAACGGTGGCAGGCTTTCAGATGGGCAAGCATTGGCAACTCTGGATGGGCAGTTTCATCGTGCTGATCGTGATCTGGGCGCCGCGCGGCGTGCTGGGACTGCTGCAACGCCTGGGAGGCAAGCGCGATGCATGAGATCCTGCTGTCAGCGCGTCACCTGACCAAACGCTTTGGCGGCCTGGCTGCTGTCAACGATGTCTCGCTGGATCTGTCACGCGATGACATCCATGCCGTCATTGGCCCCAATGGCGCAGGCAAATCCACCCTCACCCACCTTCTGTCGGGTGACCTGCCCTCCACTTCGGGACAAATCCTGCTCGGCAAGCACGATGTGACAGGCTGGTCTGCAGACCGTATCTCGCACCAGGGCCTGGGCCGAAGCTTTCAAAAAACCAATATTTTCAGTCCGCTCTCCGTGTGGGAAAACATCCGCCTGGCGGCACAGTCACGGACCACGCCTGCACCAGGCAACCCCCTGGGCTGGTGGCAGCGTGCCGATGCGCGTGTCCATGTGAATCAGCGCGCCGAACGTGCACTCGCATTGGCGCGCCTGAGCGCGCGCCGAGACACCATTGCAGGGCTCATGAGCCACGGCGAGCAGCGTCAATTGGAAATCGCCATGTGCCTGGCCACCGAGCCCGAAGTGCTGCTGCTGGACGAACCGCTGGCTGGCATGGGCGTGGCCGAAGCGGAACGCATGGTGGAATTGCTGCTGGCCCTGAAGAAAGACCATGCCATGTTGCTGGTGGAGCATGACATGGACGCGGTGTTCACGCTGGCAGACCGTCTGACCGTGATGGTCAACGGCCAGGTCATTGCCAGTGGCACGCCAGCGGCGATTCGCGCCGACGCCAATGTGCAAGCTGCTTACCTGGGTGAGGAACACGCATGAGTCCCACACACTGGATCGACGCGCGCAAACTCAACACCTGCTACGGCGCCAGCCATATCCTGCGCGATGTGAACTTCCATCTTGCCCCCAGAGAAACACTGGGCTTGATGGGCCGCAATGGCATGGGCAAAAGCACCTTGCTGAAAAGCTTGATGGGCCTGGTCAAACCGCGCAGCGGCGAAGTCCGAATTGCGGGTCAGGACATGACTGGACGTGCGCCCTATGAAATCGCACAGCGTGGCATCGCCTATGTCCCCGAAGGCCGTGGCATTTTTGGCAATCTGAGCGTGCGCGAAAATCTGGTGATGGCGGCGCGCGCCGGAACCCAGGGGCAACGTGACTGGACTTATGAGCGCGTGCTGGAAACATTCCCGCGTCTGGCTGAACGCCTCGACCACGGTGGCCAGCAACTCAGTGGTGGCGAGCAGCAAATGCTGACCATCGGTCGTGCCTTGATGACCAATCCGGACGTCCTCATACTGGACGAAGCCACCGAAGGCCTGGCACCGCTGATCGCTCGAGAAATCTGGCGCATCTGCGAAGTGATCCGTGACAGCGGCATCAGCAGCATCATCGTGGACAAGAACTGGAAACACGTCACCCAGATCACTGACCGCAATGTGATCCTGGTCAAAGGCGAAGTGGTCTTTGACGGTGCCACCCCCGCACTACTGGCCCAGCCCGAATTGCTGGAAAAATACCTGGGCGTTTGAGTCCCAGGGTCTCGCCCGGCAGGGGCTATCAGAAACAGCCGGGGCGCGTATCATTCGCCCATCCGCAGATTTGGAGTTCCTTCATGCGCATCCTCAAACCCTCTCTGATGCTCGCCGCCGGTTCGGCCTGGCTGGCCTCCGCATTGATCACAAGCGCCTGGGCCGGCAAGACCCTGGATGCGGTCAAGCAACGGGACCAGATCGTCTGCGGTGTCAACACCGCTCTGGTCGGGTTCGGCGCCGCCGATAGCCAGGGCAAGTGGGCTGGACTGGATGTGGACATGTGCCGCGCCGTGGCATCGGCCGTGCTGGGCAGCGCTGACAAAGTGCGCTATGTGCCACTGTCGGCACCCCAGCGGTTCACGGCCCTGCAATCTGGCGAAGTGGATGTGCTCTCGCGCAACACCACGTTCACCCTCACCCGTGACGCTTCACTCGGCTTGCACCAGACCGCTGTCACTTTCTACGATGGCCAGGGTTTCATGGTGCCCGCCAAAGCCAACATCAAAAGCGCCAAGCAACTCAAAGGTGCCACCGTGTGCGTGCAATCGGGCACGACCACGGAAAAAAACCTGACTGACTTTTCACGCGCCCACAAGCTGGACATCAAGCCTGTGGTGTTTGAAAAACTGGACGCCACCAACGCAGCTTACTTCTCAGGCCGTTGCAAGGCCTACACCACGGACGCGTCGGGCCTGGCCTCGATCCGCTCTCGCGAAGCCAAGAACCCCAAGGACCATGTGATCCTGCCAGAGCTCATTTCCAAGGAACCGCTGGGTCCCATGGTGCGCCGGGGCGACGATGAATGGCTGGCCATTGTGAAGTGGGTGGTCTATGGCCTGATCGAAGCCGAAGAAGTGGGCATCACGTCGGCCAATGTGGACAAGCTCAAGGCGGACAGCACCGACCCGGTCGTGCAACGGCTGCTGGGCAAAACAGAGGACACAGGCAAGCTGCTGGGACTGGACCGCGAGTGGCTGGCACGCGCCGTGACCCAGGTGGGCAACTACGGCGAAATTTTCGAACGCAACGTTGGCGAAAAAACACCGCTGGCCCTCAAGCGCGGACCCAACGCGTTGTGGACCCAGGGCGGATTGCAGTACGCCATACCGATTCGCTGAGTCCACGCATGCGCGGGTGGCAAAGTCGCCGTGTCCGAGGCTGGCTCTACCAGCTCGGGCTGGTGCTGGTCATGCTGGCCCTGGGCGCCTGGCTGCTGGGCAATACCCTGGCCAATATGAAGGCCCGAGGGATTCAAAGTGGTTTTGATTTTCTGGGCGACACCGCAGGTTTTGACATCGGCGAGTCGCTGCTGAACTTTGATGCCACCCAGGCTTACTGGCGGGCTTTTCTGGTTGGCCTGCTGAACACGCTGCGGGTGTCGGTGATCGGCATTGTCGCCTGTACTTTGCTGGGCATGCTGATCGGGCTGGGACGCGTCAGCAACAATGCGCTGGCCAAGGGACTGTGCTATGCCTACACCGAGTTGCTGCGCAATGTGCCCATTCTGTTGCAATTGCTGATGTGGTACGTGTTGCTCGTGGAAGCCATGCCCGACGCGGAGGCCCCCTACCACCTGATGGACACTTTTTTCCTGAGCAAAAACGGTTTGTCCATGCCCTGGCTGGTTCCCAGCGACACCGGCTGGCACTGGCAGGTGCCTGTCTGGGCAGAGGCCCAAGTCAGCGGTGGCGCTGCGCTGACGCCAGAGTTCCTGGCACTGACCCTGGGCCTGACACTTTACACCGCGGCCTTCGTTGCCGAAGTGGTGCGATCGGGCATTCAGTCGGTCCCCAAGGGGCAAATCGAAGCGGCGCAAAGCATCGGCCTGAGTTCCTGGCTGACGGTGCGCTGGGTGGTTCTGCCACAAGCCATGCGGGTGATCGTACCGCCGCTGACCAACCAGTACCTGAACCTCACGAAAAACTCGTCGCTTGCTGTCGCTGTGGGTTATCCGGATCTGGTCAGCATTTCCAACACAACATTGAATCAGACCGGTCGCGCGGTGGAGTGCATCGCCATTTTGATGGGCATTTATCTGGTGTTGTCCTTGCTGACATCGGCCACCATGAATGCGTACAACCGCCGCGTGGCCATCCGGGAGCGTTGAGATGGGTTTCATCCAGGCGCGACCGGCGCCCGCAGACACCACCCGCTTGCGCACGAAACTCCGTCGCGGCCTGTTCGGCAGCCGTCTGCAAACCACGGTCAGCCTGATCCTGATCGCCTTGCTGGCCGCCTGCCTGCCCTCGCTCTTGTCCTGGGGCCTGTGGCATGCGGTGTTTGAAGCCGACGCCCAAGCCTGTCAGGCGGCGCGAGGGCTGGGTGCCTGCTGGGGCGTGATCACCGAGAAACACCGGCTCATCCTCTTGGGTCGCTATCCCTATGCTGAACAGTGGCGCCCCTTGCTGGCCACAGCCTTGCTGACTGGCTTGCTGGTGATCAGCTGCATGCGCCATTTCTGGCATCGCGGCTTGTTGCTGGCATGGGGCCTGGGTCTGCTGATTTTTTTCTTCCTCATGAGTGGACGCCTGGGCCCCTGGGTTGGCGTGCTCACACCTGTCCCCAGCGACCAGTGGGGGGGACTGCCACTGACACTGATGCTGGCCACGCTGTCGATCGCACTGGCCTTCCCACTGGCCATCCTGGTGGCACTGGGTCGCCGCAGCGAACTGCCGGCGATTCGCAGTCTGTGTGTTCTCTACATTGAGCTGGTGCGAGGCGTGCCGCTGATTGCGGTGCTCTTCATGGCCAGCTTCATGATTCCCCTGCTGCTGCCCACAGGCACGCAGCCCGATGTGTTGCTGCGCGTTCTGATCGGCATCACCTTGTTTTCGGCAGCCTACACGGCGGAAATCATCCGCGGCGGATTGCAAGCCATTCCAAGGGGACAGCAGGAGGCGGCGGCTTCCCTGGGCCTGGGCTATTGGAAAACCCAGCGACTGGTGATCCTGCCGCAAGCGCTGGCGCATGTGGTGCCAGGCATCATGAACAACTTCATCGCCATCTTCAAGGACACCTCCCTGGTGACCATCGTCAGCCTGTACGAACTGTCGGGTTCCCTGGGACTGGCGGTCAACGGCGATGCGGATTGGCGCCCTTTCAAAATCGAGGGCTACCTGTTCATCACGGCCATTTATTTTGTGTTCTGCTTTGCGATGTCGCGTTACAGCCTGTGGGTGGAACGCCAAGTGAGTCACCGATGAACGAACCCATCATCCAGTTCGAAAACGTCAACAAATGGTTTGGGCCTTTTCATGTCCTGCGCGACATTGATTTTTCGGTCCGACGCGGCGAGCGTGTTGTGATCTGCGGGCCATCGGGCTCTGGCAAATCCACCCTGATCCGCTGCATCAATCGGCTGGAGGCGCACCAGCAAGGCCGCATCACCGTCCAGGGGCTGGAGGTGGGCGATGACCTGCGCGCCGTCGAGCAGGTGCGACGACAAGTGGGCATGGTGTTTCAGCAATTCAACCTGTTTCCACACCTCACGGTCCTGCAAAACCTGACCTTGTCACCGATCTGGGTAGGCAAGGTGCCACCCGCCGAAGCCGAGGCGCGCGCCATGCAGCAGTTGCAACGGGTGCGCATTGCCGAGCAGGCGCACAAATACCCATTGCAGTTGTCGGGCGGACAGCAGCAGCGCGTCGCGATCGCGCGTGCGCTGTGCCTGCAGCCTCAGGTCATGCTTTTTGACGAACCTACGTCAGCGCTGGACCCCGAGATGATTCAAGAGGTGCTGGAAGTGATGACCGAGTTGGCGCAACACGGCATCACGATGCTGTGCGTCACCCATGAAATGGGGTTTGCGCGCGAAGTCGCCGATCGGGTGATCTTCATGGACCAGGGACAAATTCTGGAGCAATCCGATCCCCAGAGCTTCTTCGATCGTCCGCGACATCCACGTACCCAGGACTTTCTCGCCAAGATCATAATGCGATCATGAACACATCCTCTCAACTGTCTTTGAATGTCATTCCCAACGCCCTCAAGGGGGTTCGCGTCCTCAGTCTCGCACTGAATCTGCCAGGGCCGGCCGCCATCATGCGCCTGAAAGCCATGGGGGCTCAGTGCACCAAGCTTGAGCCGCTGGCACCGCAAGGTGCCTCTGGCGGCCTGCCCACCGATCCCATGGGCCAGTACAAACCGGCAGCCTATGCCACCATGCACGATGGCGTGAAGGTGGTGCAAGCGGATCTGAAATCGCCAGCAGGGCAGAAAAAACTTCACCAGATCCTGGCCCGCACCGATGTGCTGGTCACCTCGTTCCGCCCTTCTGCCCTGCGCAAGCTTGGCGTGGATGGCGCCAGCCTGCTCAAGCGCTACCCGGGTCTGGTGATGGTGGCGATTGTGGGGGCCCCCGGCATGCGTGCCGAAGAGCCGGGCCATGATCTGACTTACATGGCCGACCAGGGCCTGGTGCCCAGCCTGGAATTGCCTCCCAGCCTCTTTGCCGACATGGGCGGCTCGCTGCTCACCAGCGAAGCGGTGTTGCAAGCCCTTTTGCTGCGCCAGCGCCCAGGTCGTTCAGCAGGCAAGGGACACTACATCGAGATCGCTCTGAGCGATGCAGCAGGCTACCTGGGCCTGCCACACCACTGGGGTCTGACCACGGCCGACGGCTCGGTCGGTGGTGCCCACGCAGGTTATCGGGTCTACCGTTGCAAGGATGGCCGAGCGGCAGTCGCGGCACTGGAGCCGCATTTTGCGGCGCGCCTGTGCGAAGCTGCCGGCATTCAGGGCGATGCCACACGCAAGCTCATGCATGCCTCGAAAACCCATGAGGCCATGGCATCCTTCTTTGCCGCACACACACGCCGCCAACTCGACAAGCTGGCAATGGACAAGGACATCCCGATTCACACCATGAAGTGAGCGCAACATGATCGACCACCTTGACCATCTGGTGCTGACCACTTGCGATGAAGCCGCCTGTGTGGATTTCTACACACGGGTCCTGGGCATGCAACTGGAAAGCTTCGTCGGTGGCACACCGCCGGTCACCCGCCAGGCGTTTCGCTACGGCAACCAGAAAATCAATCTGCATGTGCGCGGCAAGGAACATGAACCCAAAGCGCATCTGCCAGTGCCGGGCGCGCTGGACTTGTGCTTCATTGCATCGGTTCCGCTGGCACAGGTGATTGCACATTTGCAAGAGATGAATTGGCCCATCCTGGAAGGCCCGGTGATGCGCACTGGCGCCACCCAAAAAATCCGATCCATCTATGTGCGTGACCCGGATTTGAATCTGATTGAAATTTCCGAGCTGGCCTGACCCACTCAGCCACGCGGTGGCGACTTCTTCGTCCCTGGCTTGGGACCGCCTGTCACTCGCGGAGGCAAACCTGTGTGCGCGGTGAGCACCCGCCCCGCCTTGACAGGCGCAGCGGCCAGCTTTGTCGGCGTGCTGTTTTTACGCCGTGCACTGGTGTAGGCCCCATCGGTCTGCGGCTGGTAGGTGGGGATCAGATGCTGCTTGCCATTGCCAATCAGGTCAGCTCGCCCCATGGCTTTCAAGGCCTCGCGTAGCAAAGGCCAGTTGTTGGGATCGTGGTAGCGCAAAAAAGCCTTGTGCAAACGCCGGCGACGCTCACCGCGCACGATGTCCACCGTCTCGCTGTCGCGGGTGATTTTGCGCAGCGGGTTTTTGCTGCTGTGATACATCGCCGTGGCGGTCGCCATCGGGCTGGGATAAAAAGTCTGCACCTGATCGGCACGGAAACCATGGCGCTTGAGCCAGACCGCCAGGTTCATCATGTCTTCATCGCGCGTACCGGGATGCGCGGCAATGAAGTACGGCACGAGAAACTGCTTCTTGCCAGCTTCGGCACTGAAGCGGTCGAACATCTGTTTGAAGCGGTCGTAGGTCCCAATGCCAGGCTTCATCATCTTGGACAGGGGGCCGTTCTCGGTGTGTTCTGGCGCGATTTTCAAATAGCCGCCCACATGATGGGTCACCAGTTCCTTGACGTATTCCGGCGATTTGACCGCCAGGTCATAGCGCAGGCCAGAGCCGATCAGAATCTTCTTCACGCCACGCAAGGCCCGCGCCTTGCGGTACAGGCCGATCAAGGCGCTGTGGTCGGTGTTCAGGTTGCTGCAAATGCCGGGATAGACACAGCTGGGCTTGCGACAAGCGGCCTCGATCTCGGGGCTCTTGCAGCCAATGCGGTACATGTTGGCGGTAGGCCCGCCCAGATCGGAGATCACGCCGGTAAAGCCGTTGACCTTGTCGCGAATGTCCTCGATCTCGCGCAGGATGGATGCCTCGCTGCGGCTTTGGATGATGCGACCTTCGTGCTCGGTGATCGAGCAAAACGTGCAGCCGCCAAAACAACCCCGCATGATGTTCACCGAGAAGCGGATCATCTCCCAGGCTGGAATTTTGGTTGCGCCATCATGACTGCCACTGGCATCGGCATAGGCCGGGTGAGGGCTGCGGGCATACGGCAGATCAAACACTGCATCCATCTCGGCGGTGGTCAGCGGGATGGGCGGCGGGTTGATCCACACATCACGGGCTGTCACGCCTTCGCCGTGCGCCTGCACCAGCGCGCGTGCATTGCCGGGGTTGGTTTCCAGGTGCAACACACGGTTGGCGTGTGCGTACAGCACCGGGTCGACCTTGACCTGTTCGTAACTGGGCAGGCGAATCACGGAGCGCTCGCGCGGCGGCACCTTGAAGTTCCCTTTGCCTCGCCATGCGGGATTGGGCACAAACTGCAATGGTCGCACCGCCGCCTGATCGCGTTCAGCCACCTGCTGGGCCTCTTCTTCTCGCGCACAGGACTGTCCCTGCGCCCTGGCCTGCTCTGACACCATCAGGTAAGGGTTGACATGGGCCTCGACCCGGCCTGGCTCATCCACCGAGGTGGAGTCGATTTCAAACCAGCCTTTGGGCGTCTCACGCCGGACAAAGGCCGTGCCACGCACATCGTTGATCTGCTGAACCGGCTCTTTGGCGGCCAGGCGATGGGCAATCTCGACGATGGCACGCTCGGCATTGCCATACAGGAGCAAATCGCATTTGCTGTCGACCACCACGGAGCGACGCACTTTGTCTGACCAGTAATCGTAATGGGCTATGCGACGCAGGGAGCCTTCGATGCCCCCCAGTACGATGGGTACTTCGGGGAAAGCCTCGCGGCAACGCTGGCTGTACACAATCGCCGCACGGTCCGGTCGCTTGCCGCCCACATCACCCGGGGTGTAGGCATCGTCCGAGCGGATTTTGCGGTCTGCGGTGTAACGGTTGATCATGGAGTCCATGTTGCCCGCCGTCACACCCCAGAACAAATTGGGTTTGCCCAGTGCCCGGAAAGGCTCGGCACTTTGCCAATCAGGTTGGGCAATGATGCCCACCCGGAATCCCTGGGCCTCCAGCATGCGGCCAATCACGGCCATGCCAAAGCTGGGATGGTCGACATAGGCGTCACCGGTGACAATGATGATGTCGCAACTGTCCCAGCCCAGTTGAACCATCTCTTCGCGGCTCATGGGCAAAAAAGGCGCCGTGCCAAAGCGCGCAGCCCAGTACTTGCGGTAACTGTTCAGCGGCTTGGCGTCGCGCGGAAAAAAGGAAACGTCGGTCAGGGCGTTCATGGAATGCACCGAGTGTACGGCGCTCGCGCCAACCCTGGCCTGCGGGAGGTTGTTTTGCCGAGGTGGCCGGCTCAGCGACCGCCCAGTCCCATGCTGCGGGTGATCACTTCTTTCATGATCTCGTTGGTGCCGCCATAAATCCGCTGCACGCGTGCATCGGCATAGGCCCGCGTGATGGGGTACTCCCACATGTAACCGTAACCGCCGTGCAATTGCACACACTCGTCCATGACTTTGCATTGAAGGTCGCTGCACCAGTACTTGGCCATGCTGGCAGTCGCGGTGTCGAGTTTGTCGGCCAACAGGAGTTCCAGGCATTTGTCGACGAACACCCGCGCCACCTGAACCTCGGTCTGCAATTCGGCCAGGGTGTAGCGGGTGTTCTGGTAGGCCGCCACCGGCTGACCGAAGACCTTGCGCTCCTTGACATAGGCCACGGTCCAGTCGATGGCCGCCTGGGCGGCCGACACGGCACCAATGGCGATTTGCATGCGTTCCCAGGGCAACTGCTCCATCAGACAGATGAAGCCACGGTTCAGCTGAGCCTCGCCACCGAGCAGGTTCTCAGCAGGCACACGGACATTGTTGAAGAACAACTCCGAGGTGTCTTGTGCCTTCAGGCCCATCTTTTTGAGGCGCTTGCCTTTGTCAAAGCCTGGCATGCCACGCTCGACCAGCAACAGGCTGGTGCCCTTGGCGCCGGCGGCGGGATCGGTTTTGGCGACCACGATCACCACATCGGCGTGCCAGCCATTGGTGATGAAGGTTTTGCTGCCGTTGAGCAGAAAGCTGCCGTCAGCCTGACGGATCGCCGTGGTTTTGACCCCTTGCAGGTCACTGCCCGCACCGGGCTCACTCATGGCGATGGCACCAATCCACTCGCCCGTGGCCATGCGCGGCAGAAAACGCTGCTTTTGTTCTTCGGTGCCGTAATGCAGGATGTAAGGTGCCACGATCTCGCTGTGCAAGCCATAGCCGATGCCGCTGAAGCCGCCGCGGGCAAGCTCCTCCATCTGCACCACCGAATAGAGTTTGTCGGCATTGGCGCCACCATAGGCCTCGGGCTGTGTCATGCACAAGAAGCCGTTCTCACCGGCCTTGTTCCATACCTGACGGTCTACATAGCCCTGCTCTTCCCAGGCTTCGTGGTAAGGGGCGATTTCATGGTCCATGAAGCGGCGAAAGCTGTCGCGGAAGGCCTCATGGTCGGCGTTAAAGAGGGTGCGTTCAATCATCGGTCACTTTCGTTCAATTTTTGCCAATCAGTTGCTTGGTGAAAAGACTATACTGTTTTTTCGAGGAGAACAACATGACCGAAGCCTTTGTGTTTGATGCCATTCGCACGCCCCGTGGCAAGGGCAAGAAAGACGGAAGCCTGCATGAGGTGAAGCCCGTCAACCTGTTGGCTGGTGTGCTGCAAGAACTGCAGCGCCGTAATGATTTCGACACCGCCCAAATCGATGATGTGGTGATGGGGGTGGTGTCCCCTATCGGCGAGCAAGGCTCGGTCATCGCCAAAGTGGCTGCACTCAAGGCTGGATGGGACTGGCGCTGCTCGGGCGTTCAACTCAACCGCTTTTGCGCTTCTGGCCTGGAAGCGGTCAACATGGCGGCACAGAAAGTGCGCTCCGGCTGGGAAGACCTGGTGGTTGCTGGCGGCGTGGAAAGCATGAGTCGCGTGCCCATCGGTTCCGACGGGGGAGCCTGGGCACAGGACCCGGAAACCAACGCGCAAACCCTGTTTGTGCCGCAGGGCATTGGCGCTGACCTGATCGCCACCATGGAAGGTTTCCGACGCGAAGACGTCGACGCGTTCGCACTGGAGTCGCAGCGCCGTGCAGCCAAAGCGCGCGAAGGTGGCTTCTTTGCAGGCTCGGTGGTGCCCGTGAAGGATTTTCTGGACCAGACCTTGCTCGATCAGGATGAGTTCATCAAACCGCACACCACCCTGGAAGGCCTGGCCTCGCTCAAGCCCGCGTTTGAATCACTGGGATCGATGGGCTTTGACCAAGTGGCGCTGTCGCGCTATCCGCATGTGGAGCGCATTCACCATGTGCACCATGCGGGCAATTCCTCAGGCATTGTGGACGGCGCCGCCGCCATTCTGATCGGCACCGAAGCTGCGGGCAAAACGCATGGTTTCACGCCACGTGCGCGCATCGTGGCCGCCGCCCTCAGCGGGGACGACCCCACCATCATGCTCACAGGGCCCATGCCCGCAGCCCGCAAGGCCTTGGCCAAGGCCGGCCTGCGTATTGACCAGATCGATCTGTTCGAAGTCAACGAGGCCTTTGCGGCCGTGCCCATGAAGTTCATGAAAGAAATGGGCGTCCCGCATGAAAAGGTCAACGTCAACGGCGGTGCAATTGCCATGGGCCATCCACTGGGGGCCACAGGCGCCATGATCCTGAACACCCTGATCGATGAATTGCACCGTCGCCAGTTGCGCTACGGCCTGGCCACGCTGTGCGTGGGCGGTGGCATGGGCATTGCCACCATCGTGGAACGCATTTGAGAAAGACGCCTGGAAACAGCATGAAAACCATTCAATACGCTTTGCAAGACGGCGTCGCCACTCTGCTCTTTGACGAGCCCGACTCGGCCGTGAACACCATGTGCCAGCAATGGAAGGACGATTTGTCCGCCGCAGTGCAGCAGGTTCTGACCGACCGGCCGCAACTCAAGGGCATCATCCTGGCGTCTGCCAAATCCACTTTTTTCGCGGGTGCCGATCTCAAGGCGACCATGCGATTGCAGCCCAGCGATGCGCCCCAGGTGTTCCGAGAAATCGAGCAGGTCAAGAAAAACTTCCGCACCCTGGAGACACTGGGCATTCCAGTGGTCACCTGCTTGAATGGCACGGCTTTGGGCGGCGGCTGGGAGCTGGCGCTGGTGGGGCACTACCGCATTGCGGTAGACAACCCCAAAATTCAGCTCGGTCTGCCGGAGATCACACTGGGCCTGATCCCGGGTGCCAGTGGCATCACCAAGATGACGCGTTTGCTCGGCCTGATGGGCGCGCAGCCCTATGTACTGGAGTCCAAGCTGTTCAATCCTGGTGAGGGCCATGCCCTGGGGCTGGTTCACGAACTGGTTGCGGACGCCAGCGCCCTGCGCGAGCGTGCGCTGGCCTTTATTGCGGCCCATCCGCAATCTCAGCAGCCCTGGGACGACAAGAGCTACAAGATGCCCGGTGGCACGCCCAGCAACCCGAAAATCCTGGCGGGCTTGTCGGTGGCCCCGGCCATGATGAAAAAGAAAACCCGCGGCCTGTACCCGGCCCCGGAATATGCGCTCAATGCCATGGTCGAAGGCGCCCAGGTGGACTTCGATACCGCCCTGCGCATCGAGAGCCGCTACCTCGCCAAACTCATCGTGAGCCCGGTGGCGAAGAACATGATCAACACCTTTTTCTTCAACATGGGGGCCATTCGTTCCGGTGCCTCGCGTCCGAAGGATGTGCCGCGTTACAAGCCGGCCAAGGTGGGCATTCTGGGGGCGGGCATGATGGGCGCGGGCATTGCCTATGCCCAGGCCAGTCGCGGCATTGCCACGGTACTCAAGGACGTGAGCCTGGACAAGGCCGAGCATGGCAAAGCCTACAGTGCACGCATCACCCAGTCGCGGGTGGACAAAGGTCGCATGCTGCCCATGGCACAGGAAGCCTTGCTGGGCCGCATCCAGGCCACCGATCAGGCCAGCGATCTGAAGGGCTGCGACCTCATCATTGAAGCGGTGTTTGAAAACCGCACGCTCAAGGCGCAGGTGACGCAGGAAGCTGAGCCCCAACTGGCCGAAGGCGGCTTCTTTGCCAGCAACACGTCGACCCTGCCCATCAGCGGCCTGGCGCAAGCCAGTGCCCAACCCCGCAAATTTGTGGGCATCCATTTCTTCAGCCCGGTCGACAAGATGAAGCTGGTGGAAATCATCCGTGGACGAGACACCGATGATGAAACCGTGGCCCGCGCCTTCGACTATGTGCAGTCGCTGGGCAAAATTCCCATCGTGGTCAATGATGCGCGCGGCTTCTACACCAGCCGAACCTTTGGCACTTTTGTCATGGAAGGTGCGGCCATGCTGGGCGAAGGCATTCCGGCACCGGTGATTGAAAACGCCAGCATGCAAGCGGGCATGCCTGTGGGACCGCTTGCCGTGCTGGACGAAACAGCCCTGTCCTTGTCAGTCCATGTACTGGACCAGACCCGTGCCGATTTTCAGTCGGAGGGCAAGACCTACCAGGCCACCCCTGGCGAACTGCTGGTGGAACGCATGGTCAAGGAACTTCAGCGCCCTGGACGCGCGGCCGGAGGGGGGTTTTACGACTACCCGAACGGACAGAAAAAAGTGCTGTGGCCCGAGCTGCGTCGACTGTTTGAGAAAGACACGGCCTGGGACATGCAAGAGATCAAGGACCGCCTGCTGTACCGCCAGGCCGTGGAGACGGCACGCTGCCTGCAAGAGAACGTTCTGACCACGGTACATGACGGCAACATCGGCTCGATTTTTGGCATTGGTTTCCCGGCCTGGACGGGGGGCGCCTTGCAATTCATCTACGGCCAGGGTCTGGAGAACTTCGCCAACCGCTGCGCAGCGCTGGCACAAAAGCACGGCAACGGCTTCGCGCTCAGCCCTGAAGTTCTGGCGACGCTGAAAAAGCACCAGCCAGTGTACTGAGTGCGACAGGGGCAAACCGCTAAACTTGGCGGTTTGTCTTTCGGGGATTTTTTCATGTCCAGCTCGCAACGCCTGGCCGGCAAGGTCGGCATCATCACCGGTGGCGCTCAAGGCATTGGCCTGGCCACCGCTCTCAAGTTTTCTCACGAAGGCGCCACTGTGGTGGTCTGTGATGTGCGCCAGGCGGCCGTCGATGCAGCCGTCGCAGAATGCCAAAAAGCCGGTGCCAGGGCCCTGGGTTTGGTGGTCGATGTGACCCAGCGTGACATGGTGGACGCCATGGTGCAGCAGGTACTGACCACCTTTGGGCGAATCGATGTGCTGGTGAACAATGCGGGCATCACCCAGGACGCCCGGCTTCAAAAAATGACGATCGAGCAGTTTGACCGCGTCATCGATGTGAATTTGCGTGGCGTGTTTCATTGTTCCCAGGCGGTGGCCGACACCATGGTCAAGCAAGGTGGCGGAGTGATTTTGAATGCCTCCTCCGTGGTTGGCATTTATGGCAATTTCGGCCAGACCAACTACGCTGCCACCAAATTCGGTGTCATCGGTTTCACCAAAACCTGGAGCCGTGAACTGGGCCCCAAGGGCGTGCGTGTCAATGCGGTGGCCCCCGGCTTTGTGGCCACGCCCATCCTGTCCACCATCCCCGACAAAGTGTTGCAGGAGATGATTGATCGCGTGCCACTCAAACGGCTGGGTCAACCGGAAGACATCGCCAATGTCTACGCTTTTCTGGCCAGCGATGACGCTTCGTACATCAATGGTGCCGTACTCGAAGTTTCTGGCGGCATGACGGTATGAGTGAGCGCGAGGATCGCCCCCGTCCGCGATCCCGCACCGACCTGTTCGTCTCGTTCACCCTGCTGGCGCTGCAAGGCTTCGGCGGCGTACTGGCGGTGGTTCAACGCGAAATCGTCGAGCGCAAACGTTGGCTCACACGCGAAGAATTCGTGGAGGACTGGGCCGTGGCGCAAGTGCTGCCCGGCCCCAATGTGGTCAATCTGTGCCTGATGATTGGGGGCCGCCACTTCGGACTCGGTGGCGCCTTGTCGGCACTGGCCGGTCTGCTGCTGGCGCCTTGCGTCCTGGCGCTCCTGTTGGCCACGGCCTATGCCGGTGTCGCCAGCCATCCGCTGGCGCAGTCGGCTTTGCGTGGCATGGGGGCTGTGGTGGCTGGATTGATCATCGCCACGGGTCTCAAACTGGTGCCAGCCTTGCGCAGCAACCCCCTGGGCCATCTGACAGGGTTGGCGGGTGTGGGACTGTGTTTTGTGGCTGTGGCCTGGCTGCGCATCCCGCTGCTGTGGGTGCTGATGGGCATGGGGGGCATCTCTTGCGTCTGGGCCTGGCGTCAGTTGCGACGCATGGAAATGCACGAAGGCACGCGCACATGACCCAGACATTGCAGACTGCCGACTGGCTGGCCCTGGCTCTGCATTTTGCGGGCCTGTCCTTGCTGGGCGTGGGGGGCGCTGTGACCACCCTCCCCGAGATGCACCGCTACCTGGTGGACCAGCAGCACTGGCTGGACGATGCGACCTTTGCCTCTTCGGTGGCACTGGCGCAGGCTGCGCCCGGGCCGAATGTGCTGTTTGTGGCCCTGATGGGCTGGAACGTGGGCATGAATGCCAGCGGTGGTCTGCAAGCAGGGCCCTGGGCCTGGTGGACCGGCGTGCTCACCGGCTTGCTGGCCTTGTTCAGCATCCTGTTGCCCTCCAGCGTTTTCACCTTCTGGATCACCCAATGGGGACACCGCAACCGCGAATTGCGCAGCGTTCGCGCTTTCAAGGCAGGCATGGCGCCCATGGTGATCGGTTTGATGATGGCCACCGGCTGGCTGCTGCAAAGCCCGCACAACGATTGGCGACATGACGGCTGGCTGTGGGGGGTGACCCTGCTGACCACCCTGATTGTCTGGAAAACACGCATCCACTTGCTGTGGCTGCTGGCTGCAGGCGCCCTGTTGGGCATGCTGGGCTGGATTTAACCGCGCTGACGCAAGGCCTCGTACAGGCACACGCCGCTCGCCACAGACACGTTCAGGCTTTCAACGGCCCCCCGCATGGGCAGACTGACCAACTCATCGCAGGTCTTGCGGGTCAGCTGACGCATGCCAGCCCCCTCGGCACCCAGCACCAAGGCGGTGGGTCCCTTCAGATCCACCTGGTAGAGCGTCTTGGGTGCATCGTCACTGGTCCCAATGACCCAGATGTTGCGCTCTTTCAACTCGTTCAGGGTGCGCGCCAGATTGGTGACCATGAAATAAGGCATGGTCTCTGCCGCACCGCTGGCCACCTTGGCGACCGTGGCATTGACCCCCACGGCATGGTCCTTGGGGGCAATCACGGCATGGGCACCCGCCCCATCGGCCACGCGCAGGCAGGCGCCCAGGTTGTGCGGGTCGGTGATGCCATCGAGCACCAGCAGCAAGGGCGGCTGGTCGCTGGGCAGGCCATCCAGCAGATCGTCCAGCGAAGTAACTTGTGCCAGGGGTTCCACGCGCGCCACCACACCCTGGTGGCCATGATTGCCACAGAGTTTGGACAGTCGCAAGCCATCGGCTTCGATCAGACGCACCTGAGCTTCTTTGGCGCGTTCGATGAACTGGCGCATGCGGGCATCGCGGCGAGTGGCTTCGAAATAAATTTCGATCACAGAACGCGGCGCCGTCTTGAGACGCACACCCACGGCATGAAAGCCGTACAGCACTTTGGGAGAAGAGGACATGCCTGGATTATCGCTGCACGAGGCGCCCGGCCTCCAGCGTGAGGCTGCGACCACAACGTGCCGCCAGTGCAGGATCGTGGGTCACCAGAATCAGGGTGGTCCCCAGCTCCTGGTTCAGCGTGAGCATCAGGTTCATGATGCGCTCCCCGGTGGCAGGGTCCAGGCTGCCCGTAGGCTCATCGGCCAGCAACAAGGCTGGCTGAACCACAAAGGCGCGCGCCAACGCCACGCGCTGTTGCTCGCCACCGCTCAACACTTTGGGATAGTGCCCCAGCCTTTCACCCAGGCCAACGCGCGCCAGCATCTCGCGCGCCAGGGCTCGCGGTTGCGCGTGGCCCGCCAGCTCCAGTGGCAACATGACGTTTTCCAGTGCGGTCAGATGCCCCAGCAATTGAAAGCTTTGAAACACAAAACCCATCTGGCGCGCGCGCAACTCGGCCCGCTGGTCTTCATTCAACGCAAAAATATCCTGACCGGCCACCGTGACCGTTCCTTGGGTGGGCGTGTCCAATCCGGCCATGATGGACAACAAGGTGCTCTTGCCTGAACCTGAACTGCCGACGATGGCCGCCGTTTCCCTGGCGCCCAGGGAAAAATCAATATCGCAGAGAATGTCGAGTGTGCCGCTGGCATCGCGAACCGATTTGGACAGATGCGAGACGGCGATCAAGGTTTGGGACATGAGGATCGGTGTGTGGTGAATCGACGTGACTTTAACGCGCGAATGCTGGCCGTGGCGGCCGTGGGTCTTTCCGGGCAACGCACCGTCCTGGTTGTCGGTGACTCGCTCAGTGCCGAGTATGGCCTGCCACGCGGCAGCGGATGGGTGGCCTTGCTGGCCCAGAAGCTGGAAAAGGAGCTGCCCGCCTGGCGTGTTGCCAATGCCAGCATCAGCGGCGACACGACGGCCGGGGGGCGTGCGCGCCTGCCCGCGCTATTGGGTCAGCACCAACCCGCCGTGGTGGTGATCGAGTTGGGAGGGAACGACGCGCTGCGTGGCCTGCCCCTGGAGATGACGCGTCAAAATTTGCAAGCCATGGTACTGGCTTGCCAGAAAGCCGGCGCCAAGGTGCTGGTGGTGGGGATGCAAGTCCCGCCCAACTACGGCGCCGAATACAGCGCACGCTTTGCCGAGACCTTTGCCCAAGTTGCGCGGCAGCACAAGACAGGTCTGGTACCCTTCTTCCTGCAAGGCATCGCCGATGTGCCGGATGCGCAGCGCTGGTTCCAGGCCGACCGCATCCACCCCCTGGCCGAAGCCCACCCCCGGATGTTGTCCAATGTCTGGCCTGAATTGAAAAAATTGCTGTGAGTTCCCTGTGAGTGTTCAAATTCTTCCGGCCGCCGAGGCCCTCGCCCGCCTGGCCATCCCGCTGGGACAGCCCGGTGGCTTCAGCACGGTGATCGATGCCCGCAGCGAAGATGAATTCGCGCATGACCATCTACCGGGGGCGATCAACTGGCCTTCGCTCGACAATGCACAGCGCATCGTGGTTGGCACGATGTACAAACAAGTCAGCCCTTTCGAAGCGCAAAAACGTGGCGCGGCCATGGTGGCGGCGAACATCGCACGCCACATCGAGCGCAATGTACTGGATTTACCCAAATCCTGGCAGCCATTGATCTATTGCTGGCGTGGCGGCAAGCGCAGCGGCTCGCTGGCCCTGGTGCTGGGGCAAATCGGCTTCAAGGTGACACTGGTGGAAGGTGGCTACAAAGCCTACCGACAGGCCATGCTGTTGGATCTGCCACAACGCGTGGCGCCGCTTCAATGGCGGGTGATCTGCGGCCCCACAGGTTCGGGCAAGACACGCCTGCTCCAGGCCTTGCAGGCCGAAGGGGCGCAGGTGCTGGACCTGGAGGCTCTGGCCAGCCATCGCAGCTCGGTCCTGGGGCTGATCCCGGGGCAACCACAACCGGCCCAGAAACATTTCGACACCTTGGTCTGGGATGCATTGCGGCATTTCGATCCCAGCCGGCCGGTTTATGTGGAATCGGAAAGCCGCAAAGTGGGCAATCTGTCGGTGCCCGAGACTTTGATGCTGGCCATTCGCGCCAGCCCTTGCTATGCCCTGGAACTCAGCGAAGACGAGCGCGTCGCCCTGCTGATGGAAGATTACGATTTTTTCGTCAAGGACCGGGATTTCTTTTGCAAGCGCCTGGATGCACTCACCGAATTGCGCGGGAAGGCCGTGGTGGCATCCTGGCAGGCGCAGGTGACGGCAGGCCAGATGGAAGCCGTGGTGCGGGATCTGCTGCTGACGCACTACGACCCCACCTACGCGTCATCGCTGAAGCGAAATTTCACCCAATCAGATCAGGCCAAACGCTTGCCCGCGGAGAACCGCTCCGAGTCCGCCATGCGCGCACTGGCCCGTCAACTCATCGCGAGCTGACCACACCGTCATCGTGTGGCAATGGCCTGGGTCAGGCGAAGGTTTGTGTCATGGCCTGATGCAAATCGGCCTGCAAATCCGCAGCCTCTTCCAGACCGATGCACAAGCGCACCACCACACCGGGCTGAAGATGCGGCGCAGGCAAGCGGCGCGCACCCTTCAGGGTGTAGGGCATGACCAGGCTCATCGGGCCGCCCCAGCTGTAACCCAGCTTGAACAGCTTCAGTCGTTCGCAGAATGCATCCACCTGCGCCGGACTGTGGCGCGCATCAATGACGATGCTGAAAATGCCTGCCGCCCGCCCGGCCCCGTCCTGACCACCGCAGACGGCCCGCCAATGGGCATGGCCCGGGGCCTGTGGCATGGCCGGGTGCAGGACCTGGGCCACGGGTGCCTGCGTGGCACACCATGCCGCCAGCGTGCGCGCAGCCTGATCCTGGGCCGCGTAGCGCAAGGGCATGCTGGCCAGCGAGCGCAGCACCGCCTCGGCATCGTTGGCGCCCACGCCGGTGCCCAGGCGCATGTGGGTGAGCTTCAAAGCCCGGGCCAATTCATCGCTGCGGGTGGTCACGCTGCCCATCAGCACATCGCCGCCGCCACTGGGGTATTTGGTCAAGGCATGGACGGTCACATCCACCCCCAATGATTCCCCCGTCGCAGTTGGCAAATCGAAAGCGTTGAAGGCCAGCCCTGCACCCCAGGTGTTGTCCAGCACGCTCAGCACGCCATGCGCGAGACAAATCTGGACCTGGGCCATCAGGTCGGGAAATTCCAGGGTCACCGAGCCCGGCGCTTCCAGCCACACCAGGCGCGTCTTGGGACCGATGCGACGACGCAGATCAGCCACATCCAGTGGGTCATACAACTGGTAACTCACCCCCCAACGGGTCAGTTCATGCTCGGCCATGGCCTTGTTGGGTGCATAGGCATTGTCGGGAATCAGCACTTCGTCCCCCTGGCTGAGCAAGGCCAGGTTGACATGTGCGATGGCCGACAGGCCACTGGGGACGAGCAAGGTGTGCACGCCGCCTTCCAGCGAGGCCAACCGCTCTTCGAGTGTGAATGTGGTGGGCGTGCCGTGCAGGCCGTAGGTATAGCCTGTCTTGTTGATCCAGTCCCGACTGCGCACGGCGGCCATGTCTGGAAAGACAACGGTGGACGCTTTGAAGACGCCCCCCTGGGGCGCTTCAAAATCAGTGGGCGCCCGGTACGGATGGTGAATCAGGTCGGTGCTGCGTTTCATGGCGCCATGGTAGCGCCGAATCGCCGCTCAAACCTTCCACTTCTCCATCAGCTGCGCCGGGCGCAGGCTGTCGTAGCCTTCAAAGGGCTGGTGAATCCAGGGGTTGGTGGGCAGGAAGTCCACCGAATAATCGGCCATGAACCCGGAAACACCCTTGGTCCAGATGACGGCGCTGCGCAACTCGGTGATGGGAGCGTAGTTGGTCTTGAGCATTTGCACCACGGCCTTGAGGGTATGGCCGGAGTCAGCCAGATCGTCCACCAGCAACACCTTGCCTGCGATTTCACCTTTGGGGGTGGTGATGTAACGGGCGATGTCCAGATGGCCCTGCACCGTACCGGCTTCGGCGCGGTAGGAGCTGGTGGACATGATGGCCAGTGGCTTGTCAAAGATGCGCGACAGAATGTCTCCGGGGCGCATGCCACCACGGGCCAAGCAAAGAATGGTGTCGAACTCCCAGCCTGACTGGTAGATTTTCAGCGCGAGCTTTTCAATCAGGTTGTGGTATTCGTCATATGACACATAGAGGTGTTTGCCATCTTCAGTCAGCATCTCGGTTTTCCTTTGAAAGACAAGGGTTTCGTCAAAATCACGCCACGTAGGGGTGGTGCAACAAAATCGTGTGATCGCGGTCAGGGCTGGTGGACACCATGTGAATGGGCACACCGGTCACCGTCTCGATACGCTGGAGGTAACGACGTGCCGCCTCGGGCAGCTTGTCGTAATCGGTGACGCCCACGGTGCTGTCGCTCCAGCCCGGCAGGGTTTCGTACACAGGCTCACAACGCGCAATTTCATCGGCGCCCATGGGCAGGATGTCGATCAACTCGCCGTCGAGCTTGTAACCGATACACAACTGCAACTCGGTCAGGCCATCCAACACATCCAGTTTGGTGATGCACAAGCCGCTCAGGCCGTTGACCTGGGCACTGCGCTTGAGCAAGGCTGCATCAAACCAGCCACAACGGCGCGAACGGCCGGTGGTCACGCCCTTCTCCGCCCCCACCGTGCTCAGGTGGTAGCCCACGGTGCCCGGGGTTTCCCAATCCAGCTCGGTCGGGAATGGCCCGCCACCGACGCGTGTGCAATAAGCCTTGGTGATGCCCAGGATGTAGTGCAGCAGCCCCGGACCGACACCCGCACCGGCTGCGGCATTGCCCGCCACACAGTTGCTGGAGGTGACAAACGGGTAGGTGCCATGGTCCACGTCCAGCAAGGTGCCTTGGGCGCCTTCAAACAGCAGGTTGGCACCCTGGCGATGGGCTTCGTTGAGCTCACGCGAGACATCGGCCACCATGGGCAGAATTTCGCGGGCATAGGCCATGGCTTCGCTGTAAACCGTGTCGTAGTCCACCGCAGGTGCGCCCAGGATGTCGGTCAGCACATGGTTGTGCAATGCGAGATTTTCCCGAAGCTTGGCGGCAAAGCGCTCGGGGTGCTTGAGGTCTTGCACGCGAATGGCACGGCGCGCGATCTTGTCTTCGTAGGCAGGCCCGATGCCACGTCCCGTGGTTCCGATCTTGGCACTGCCAGCTTTTTCCTTGGCAGCCTCACGTGCCACATCCAGCGCCGCGTGATAAGGCAGGATCAACGAGCAGGCTTCGCTGATGCGCAGGCGCGAGCGCACCTCGACGCCGGCTTTTTCCAAGCCCGCAATTTCCTCCAGCAACTTGGTGGCCGACAGGACCACGCCGTTGCCGATGTAGCACTTCACGCCGGGGCGCATGATGCCACTGGGAATCAGGTGCAGCGCGGTTTTGACGCCGTTGATGACCAGCGTGTGCCCAGCATTGTGGCCACCTTGAAAACGCACCACGCCTTGCGCGGTTTCGGTGAGCCAATCGACCAGCTTGCCTTTGCCCTCGTCACCCCACTGGGTTCCAACCACGACAACGTTGCGTCCACGGGTAATGTTCATGATGCTTTGCTTGAAATTTGAAAAGAGTGCGTTAGAGGGCCTGCACAACCCACTGGCCCGCCACCTCGACCAGTTCACGGTCGCAGTCGAACTCATCGACTTCGCTTTCGTGACCCGGCAAGACGCAAACCACGGTTTCGCCCAGGCCGCGCAGCCGGGCAACGGCAGCGCGACAAGAGTCAGATTCATTCCAGGGCGCACGGATCGCCGCGCGCAAGGCGGGTCGGGGCGTGGCACCGACGAGGGATTTCAGGTCCAGACTGAAGCCAACGGCAGGACGCTTGCGCCCAAATACAGCGCCCACCTCGTCATAGCGCCCGCCACGCACCAGAGCGTCGCCCGAGCCCATGGCATAAATGGCAAAACGCGGGCCGCTGTAATAGGCATAGCCGCGCAGGTCGGCCAGATCGAAAGTGACGGTTTCGTCCAGATGCGATGCCAGCCACTCCAGCTGGTTCAAGGCGCTCAAGGCCTCGGGCCAGGCGGCCAGGGTCTGGCGTGCTTGCGCCAGCACTTCGGCGCCGCCATAGGCTTGCAGCAAGGCCAGCAAGGCCTCGCGGATCGTGTCAGGAAAATTGGCGGTCAGGCGTTGCAGCGCACTGGCGTCCTTGCTGGCCAGCGCGCGCACCAGATCGGCTTGTTGCAGCGCCGTGAGCTTCAGGGACGACAGCAGGCTGGGGACGATGCGGGCGTCGCCCAGATCCACCACCAGCTGGGACAAGCCCGCGGCTTTGAGACCGTCCAGCGCCAGCTGGAGAGCTTCAAGATCGGCTTCCAGACCGGCATGGCCATAGACCTCGGCGCCAAACTGCAAAGGCTCGCGGGTGGCATAAGGACTGTCTGGACGGGTGTGCAACACGGGTCCGCAATAGCACAAGCGGGTCATGCCCTTGCGATTGAGCAAATGAGCATCGATCCGCGCCACTTGCGGCGTCGTGTCAGCGCGCAGGCCCAGGGTGCGGCCGGAGAGCTGATCCACCAGCTTGAAAGTTTGCAGGTCCAGGGCGCTGCCGGTTCCGGTCAACAAGGATTCCAGGTGCTCCAGCAAGGGCGGCATCACCAGCTCATAGCCATAGCCACGAGCCGTGTCCAGCCAGAGACGGCGAAGTTCTTCGATGCGACGAGCCTCAGAAGGCAAGACATCGGCAATGTGATCCGGCAGGACCCAAGCAGACATGTGAAATAAGGGGGACGGTTAAAACAGGGATTTTACCGGGCTTCGCGAGGCTTACAGCTCACAGGAGTAACCAAAGCAGGCCCAGACCCATCAGGATGGCGCAAAGGCCGAAAAAACGGATTTGCCCATCCTCCAGTTGCAGCACCTGCTGAAACATGCGCCGCCAGCCGGCCGGCGAAGCGAAAGGCATCAGCCCCTCGATCACCAGCACCAGGCCCAACGCCGTCCACAGCGTGTCGGAGTCCAGCACAGCCTCAGACTCAGTTCTTGGCGGGCGCAGGCGCCGTGGCCCCTCCGCTGCTGCGCATGCTCTTGAAGAAATCGCTGGACGGGTCAACCACCATCACATCGCTCTTTTTGCTGAACGTGGCCTTGTAGGCCTCCAGGCTGCGGTAGAACTGGGCGAACTGGGGGTCCTTGCCAAAGGATTCGGCATAAATGCGAGCGGCTTCTGCATCGCCCTGCCCCTTGATCTTTTGCGCATCGCGGTAGGCATTGGCCACCGTGACTTCGCGCTGGCGATCGGCATCGGCGCGGATTTTTTCGCCTTCGGCTGCGCCCATGGAGCGCAGTTCATTGGCCACGCGCTTGCGCTCGGCCTCCATGCGGCGATAAACCGATTCGGTGATCGTGTCCACGTAATCGGCACGGGTGATCCGGACATCGACCACGTCGACCCCCCAGGGCTTGCTGCCGCGCACTTTTTCCTGCACTTCGGCCTTGACGTCTTGCATCAGGGCTTCACGCTTGAGCGACAGCAACTCTTTCACCGTGCGCTTGTTGATCTCTTCCTGCAAGGCATTGCGCACCACGCGGCTGAGCTGCTGGGCACCTGCCTTTTCATCAAGGCCAACGTTACGGATGTATTGCGAGGGCTCGGTAATGCGCCAGCGCACATACCAGTCGATGACCATGCGCTGCTTTTCCGCAGTCAGCATGGGCTCGGTGTCGGCGTTGTCCAGGGTGAGCAGGCGTTTGTCGATGTAGGAAACGTTCTGGAAAGGCGGTGGCAGCTTGAAATTCAAGCCAGGCTGGGTGATGACTTCCTTGATCTGCCCCAAGGCATAGACCACACCGAATTGGCGCTGGTCCACCACAAAGATCGTGGAGCTCAGCAGCGCCAGTCCCACCAGCACCGAGGAGATGTAAAAACCGATTCTGTTCATGTTCTGGACTCCTGCTCAACGACCATCACGGTCACGCTGGCGGCCGTCACGTCCGCGGACATCGACGCCAGCGGGTGCTGCGGCAGGCACGGCGGGGTTGGCGTTCTCCACCGCGCTGGTGGATGCTGCCGCACCTTGCTGTGCCGTCATCTGCATGATCTTGTCCAGCGGCAGGTACAACAAATTGGAGCCTTGCTTGGACTCCACCATCACTTTGGTCACATTGCTGTACATCTGCTGCATGGCATCGATGTACATGCGGTCACGCGTCACTTGCGGTGCCTTCTGGTATTCGGCCAGCAACGACTTGAAGCGCTGCGCATCACCCTGGGCTTGCGCCACGATGCGGGATTTGTAGCCTTCGGCTTCTTCCTTCAGGCGCGAGGCTGTACCCACCGCGCGCGGAACCACATCGTTGGCATAGGCTTCGGCTTCATTCTTGGCGCGCTCGCGCTCCTGCCCCGCCTTGAGCACATCGTCAAATGCAGCCTGAACCTGCTCGGGCGGGCGCACACCGCCTTGCTGCAGGTTGATGCCCACGACTTCAATGCCCACTTTGTAACGGTCCAGAATGGTCTGCATGATGGCACGCACACGCGGGCCGATCTGGTCACGCTCCTCGGACAGGGCCGAGTCCATGCGCATCTTGCCCACCACCTCGCGCACAGCGGTCTCGGCGGCTTGCACCACAGCGTCTGTGGGGTTCTTGCTTTCAAACAGATAGGCCCGGGCGTCGGTCAGGCGGTATTGAACCGCGAACTTCATTTCCAGGATGTTTTCGTCTTCGGTCAGCATGGCCGATTCGCGCAAACCTGTGGCCTTGATGATCGCATCACGGCCGATGTCGATGGAGCGGATTTGCGTCACGAACACCAGCTCATGACGTTGCACCGGGTACGGCATGCGCCAGTTGAAACCCGCCCCCACGGTGCTGTGGTAGCGCCCGAACTGGGTGATCACCGCCTGCTGGCCTTCTTGCACAATGAAAAAGCCTGTGCCCAGCCAGATCATCACGGCAATCGCCGCAATCACACCCAGACCCAGACGCGCACCTTTCATGTTCGGCTGAAAGCCACCGCCACCACCTGCGCCAGGCGGCTGGCCAGGACCCGATCCGCCGCGCCCGCCCATGAGCTTGCCCAGTTTCTGGTTCAGGTCACGCCACAACTCATCCAGATCCGGCGGACCGGCCTGGGGAGAGCGCCCGGGACGCTGCGGCTCGCGTGGCGGCTCGCGCGGTGGCTCCTGGGGCGCTTGATTGGAAGGAGGTTGCGCGCCCGTACTGCCGTCGTCGCCCCGCCCCCAGCGGCCATCGTTCAAATTGAACATGCCGCGAAGTCTGGCAAGCCCACCGGACGGAATCAACCGAAGTTTGTTGTTCATCTGAAGCAGATTTTTCATTGGATCAGCCATTGTGCCTAAATGTGGGACCGGTTTCGGGCGAATTCCCGGGTTCCATGACATTTTGTGGGTGTTCTTCGAATTCGTCAGCGGCCACGCCCACCAAGGCGCGCTGGGCCAGTGCCTCGCGTAGCGCGGACAAGCCCTGGCCATGAGCGGCACTGACAAAAATGCGCGGGACAGGACGGCCATCCACTTCGTAGTCGTCCTGCAGGCGTTGCGGTAGGCGCTGCGCAGGCAAGGCGTCCATTTTGTTGAAGACCAGCAACTGCGGCACATCGGCTGCGCCAATGTCGGCCAGAACCGATTGAACCTGAGCCATCTGCTCGGGGAAATCCGGGTTCGAGGCATCCACCACGTGCAACAACAGATCGGCTTGTGCGGCCTCTTGCAGGGTGGCTTCAAAGGCATCCACCAGCGTGTGCGGCAAATCGCGGATGAACCCCACGGTATCGGACAGCGAGACCGAACGTCCACGCCCCTCTTTGTCACCCAGGTAGAGCTGACGCGTGGTGGTGTCCAGCGTGGCAAACAACTGGTCGGCGGCATAGGTGCGCGCTTTTACCAGGGCATTGAACAAGGTGGACTTGCCTGCATTGGTGTAGCCCACCAGCGAGATGCCGAAATTGTCACGCCGATGGCGCTGGCGGCGCTGGGTCGAACGCTGCCGCTTGACCTTCTCCAGACGCTCACGGGTGCGCTTGATGGCCTCGCCGATCATGCGCCGGTCCAGCTCGATCTGGGTTTCACCCGGACCACCACGCGTGCCGATACCTCCGCGTTGGCGCTCCAGGTGCGACCAGCGCCGCACCAAGCGGGTACTGAGGTATTGCAAGCGCGCCAATTCCACCTGCAATTTTCCTTCGTGGCTGCGCGCGCGCTGGGCAAAGATTTCCAGGATCAGCAAGGTGCGGTCATTGACCGGCAAGCCCAGATGACGCTCCAGGTTGCGCTGCTGCGCGGGGCTCAGCGCCTGGTCAAACAGGATCTCGGTGGCATTGACCTCTGCAGCCTTGGCCTTGATTTCATCGGCTTTGCCACTGCCCACAAACAGCGCCGGATCGGGCGCCTGGCGTTTGCAGGTCAGACGTGCCACCGGGGTCAGGCCCGCTGTGCTCGCCAGTTGCGCAAGCTCTTCCAGCTCGGTGTCGAAATGCGGCAGCCCCAGGTCAACGCCAACGAGCAAGGCGTTGGCGGTCAGGGGGGAAGCGGAATCGATCAAGACTCGGCGGCTTCAGCGCCTTCGGCGGCGCTGAAATTCACCGCACGCCCGGGCACGATGGTCGAAATGGCGTGCTTGTAAACCATTTGCGTCACTGTATTGCGCAGCAACACGACGTACTGGTCAAACGACTCGATCTGGCCTTGCAGCTTGATGCCGTTGACCAGATAAATGGACACCGGCACGTGCTCGCGACGCAGCAGGTTGAGAAAAGGATCCTGGAGGAGTTGACCTTTGTTGCTCACGATATTCTCCGTGTTCAAAAATTATGTGAAGAAGGCATCACCTTACCACAGCCGAAAGACCTGGGTTGGATCAGTCTTCCTTGTAAGGGTTGTGCGAAGTTTTCATCTCGATGCGCAACGGCGTGCCTTCGAGCTTGAATTCCTTGCGGAAGCGGCCTTCCAGAAAGCGCTTGTAGGCGTCGGTCACATGCTCCAGCGAGTTGCCATGGACCACGATGACCGGCGGGTTCATGCCGCCCTGGTGCGCATAACGCAGCTTGGGCCGGAACATGCCAGCCCGTTTGGGCGACTGGAACTGCACAGCCTCCAGCAACAAGCGAGTGAGCACAGGCGTGGACATCTTGCACATCGCCGAGCGATAGGCCTGATTCATTGAATCCCACAAGGGGCCCAGGCCCTGGCGCTTGCGCGCGGAGATGAAATGAATGGTGGCGAATTTGAGAAACGACAGCCGGGTTTCGATCGAGCGGTGCAGCAACTCGCGCTGGTAATCATCGACCGCGTCCCATTTGTTCACAGCCAGCACCACGGCTCGGCCACTCTCCAGAATGTAGCCTGCAATGTGGGCGTCCTGGTCGGTCACGCCCTGGGTGGCGTCGAGCAGCAGCAACACCACATGCGCGGATTCAATCGCCTGCAAGGTTTTGACCACTGAAAATTTTTCAATTGCCTCAAACACCTTGCCCTTGCGTCGCAACCCCGCCGTGTCGATCAGGTCGTAGCGCTGACCGTTGCGCTCCAGCGGCACATGAATGGCATCGCGTGTTGTCCCAGGCATGTCAAAGGCGACCAGCCGCTCTTCACCCAGCCAGGTGTTGATCAGGGTGGATTTGCCCACATTGGGACGACCCGCGACCGCCAGGCGAATGACACCCTCCTCGGCGTCAGCCTCGTCGTCCTGTTCGTCCAGGTGCAAGGGTTCGAGCGCCAGCTCGACCATGCTGCGAATGCCCTGGCCATGCGCCGCCGAAACCGGCAGCACCTCGCCCAGGCCCAGCTCGTAGAACTCGGCCAGTTGTGCGCCTTCGCGCATGCCTTCGGCCTTGTTGGCCACCAGCAAGCAGGGCTTGCCCAGGCGTCGCAGGTAATTGGCGATGTCATGGTCCTGCGCAGACAAGCCATCGCGGGCGTCCACCACGAACACCACCACATCGGCCTCCGCCACCGCTTGCTGCGTCTGGCGGGCCATTTCCTTGTAGATGCCCGAGCTCGCATCGGGTTCAAAGCCCCCGGTGTCGATCACGATGAACTCGTGCTTGCCCAGACGGGCATTGCCGTAATGGCGGTCGCGTGTCAGGCCAGCAAAATCCGCCACGATGGCATCGCGCGACTTGGTCAGACGATTGAACAGCGTGGACTTGCCCACATTGGGGCGACCGACCAGTGCCAGAACAGGTTTCACAAATCAGGCCTTGATCAGGGGAAGCGCAGAGACTGCACCAGTCCCTTGCGCGAAACGAGCAGAAAACCGTTGGCCAGGGCCTGCGGTGCGCTGGCCAGCCCAACGTCATCGAGCGTGATGCGATTCAGCAAATCGCCATTGGCCAGTGACAACAGGTAGACGAAACCGGCGTCATCCGCCACCACCACCCCTTTGTCAGTGACCAGGGGGGCACTCAGGCGCCGGTAGCGCAGTCGATCGGTTTCCCACAGGCGCTCGCCATTGCTGCGTTGCCAGGTGGTGACGACACCATTGGACTCTGCACCCACCAGGAAGTTGCCGTTGCCCGACAAACCTTGATCGCTGACTGCTGGGCGCGTCCACATCACGCCACCGCGCGCAGCGTTGACACAGCCTGCCTGCGCCAGAAAAGCGCGGGCACAGACGCTGTCACCCACTCGGCTGACCGGGGCCACGATGTCCACCAGGCGTTCCAGGTCGTTGGTGCCACGCGGCGTGGCCAGCGGCGCATCCCAGCGCAAGGCGCCAGTGGTGGGGTTCAGACCCACGAGTCGACCCGACAGACCGGCCACCAGGGTGTCGTTGACCGCAAGCAAAACGCCCGCTTGACGCAACACCAAGGGCTCACCCGGTCGCTGCTGGGTCCAAAGGACGCGGCCCGTGGCGCCATCCAGCCCCATCACAGAGCGGTCGGCCATCAGCACGAAGACCCGTTGGCCGGCCACCAGAGGCGGCGTGAAAGACTGGGCCGGCAACTTTTGACGCCACAGCACCTTGCCGGCTTGCAGCGTCACCAATTCGTTGGCGCGGGTGACCACGGCGAAGCGCTCGCCATCCGATCCGACACCCGCACTCAAGGGCGCGCCCGCTTGTGCACGCCAGACTTCCTGACCAGTTCGTCCATCCAGCACATGCACCTGACCCTGGCTGTTGGCCAGGCCAACAAGGGTGGGCGTGATGGCAGGGCTCATGGGGAAATCCAATGCCCCCAAGGCAAACGACCAGCCTTTTTGCACATCCTGTTGCACCGGCACGCTGCCCAATTCAGCCGGTTTGGGCCGAGGCGAAGAGCCACAGGCGACCAGCAGCCCAGCCAGGGCCAAAACCGGTGTGATCTTCAGCCAGCGTGAAAAAGACCTGTTCACTGCTTTTTCTCCTGTGCCGCGGGGTCGACGCCCAGCGCAGCCAATTTCACCTCCACCAGGGCGCGGTAATCGCCGCGCGCATCCAGGCCTTTCCAAGCCTTGAGGTAGAGATCACGTGCTTCGCTGCGCTTGTCCTGCAGCAAGGCAATGTCACCCAGCCGGTCAGCCACCAGGGGCTCGAAAGCAGGCGCAAAGGAAGCGCTGAGCGCTTGTCGCGCCTGATCCAGGGCTTTGGATTCCATTGCCAGTGCAGCCAGACGCAAACGTGCCAGGGCCACCAGACCAGGGTCGGAGGCCTTGTCCACCACCCAGGCCAGTGCGGCGCGGGCTTTGTCGTTTTGCCCCTTGTCCTGGAAAGTGCGCGCGGCCATCAGCGCAGCCTGGTGTGCAAATGTGGTGCGTCCGAATTTGTCCTGAATGTCTGCCAGTGAACGCTCCAGCAAAGCCAGGTCCGCGCCCATGGCTGCACGTTCCACCGTGTCATAAAGCACCGCCGATTGCGTGGCTTGCTGCCGCTGCCAGTAATTCCAGCCATTCCAGGCCGCATAGGCCCCCAGCACCGCGATCAGCGCCCACGAAATCAGGTTGCCCCAGCGCTTCCAGAAGTGCTTGAGTTCATCGAGTTGTTCTTGTTCTTCGAGGTCGAGATGGGTGGCCATGGTGTCAATAAAGGGGAGGAAACCGAAAAAGTGCCGCTGGGCGAAGAGATCTCAGCATATGCTCGATTGTAGGCTTGCCGCCCATTGCAGCACCTGCCCCAGGGATTCGGCGCGCTGGGCCCCCTGCCCGTCACGCAAGGACTTGACGGTGACTTCACCACGCGCGAGTTCCTCTGCGCCAAAAATCAACGCGTAGCGTGCGCCGCTGGCGTCGGCCTTTTTGAACTGGGACTTCATGCTGCCCATGCCTTCGCCCGTGCCAGCGTGCATTTGCACAGCCACGCCAGCGGCACGAAGCGCCTGAAGCGTCTGAAAGACTTGCGGCAAGGCCGCGCTGTCGGGAACGATGGCGTAGGCATCCAGTGTCGGCGCATCCAGCGGCAACTGCTGCGCCTTCAGCAGTTCCAGCACCCGCTCCACACCCAGTGCCCAGCCCACGGCAGGCGCCGGCTTGCCACCGACCTGTTCGATCAGGTAGTCATAGCGCCCGCCTCCACACAGCGTGCCTTGCGAGCCCAGGTGTTCGGTGATGAACTCGAACACCGTGAGGTTGTAATAGTCCATGCCGCGCACCAGGCGGGGATTGACGCGGTAGCTCACACCATGGGCGTCGAGGATGTCACGCACGGTTTGGAAGTGCTGCAACGATGCCTCGCCCAGAAAATCGATGAGCTTGGGCGCAGCTTCCACCAGGCCTTGCATGGCGGGATTCTTGGTGTCCAGAATGCGCAAGGGGTTGCTGTGCAAACGACGCCTGGCGTCTTCGTCGAGCGCATCGGCATGCTGTTCGAAGTAGGCAATCAAAGCGGTGCGGTGCTGAGCGCGCTCGGCCGGTTGACCCAGGCTGTTGAGTTCCAGTCGGATGTCCTTCAGGCCCAGCGCCTGCCACAGGCTGTGGGCCAACAAAATCAGCTCGGCATCGACCTCGGCACCGGGGAATCCCAAGGCCTCGGCGCCAATCTGATGAAACTGGCGATAACGCCCGCGTTGTGGCCGTTCGTGCCGAAACATCGGCCCCATGTAGTAAAGACGCTTGCCACCGTCGTAGAGCAGGTTATGTTCAACCACAGCACGCACCACACCGGCCGTGGCTTCAGGGCGCAAGGTCAGTTGCTCGCCGTTGAGGCGATCTTCAAAGGAGTACATCTCCTTCTCGACAATGTCGGTGACTTCACCCAGGCCGCGCACAAACAAGGCCGTGGGTTCCACGATGGGCGTTCGGATGTTGCGGTAGGCATGACGGCGCATCAGCTGTCGCACAATCTCTTCCAGCGTCTCCCAGCGTCCGGAATCGGACGGCAACAGGTCGTTCATGCCTTTGACGGCGGTGATTTTGTCAGCCATGTTGTTTCGGTGGCACGCTGCCAAAGCGTTGCGCAATGTAGTTCTCGACGATTTGATGAAATTCCTGCGCAATGTTGTCACCGCGCAAGGTCATGGCCTTTTGGCCATCAATGAAAACCGGCGCCGCCGGTGCCTCTCCTGTGCCTGGCAGGCTGATGCCGATGTCGGCATGCTTGCTCTCACCCGGGCCGTTCACAATGCAGCCCATCACGGCCAGCTTGAGGTTTTCCACACCAGGATAGCGGTTGCGCCAGACCGGCATCTGGGCGCGCAGATGGTCATCGATCTGCTTGGCCAATTCCTGAAAGGTGGTGCTGGTGGTGCGACCGCAGCCGGGGCAAGCCGTGACACTGGGCACAAAGATTCGCAAGCCCAGGGACTGCAGGATCTCGGCGGCGATCACCACTTCCTGTGTGCGGGATTCGCCAGGCTGGGGCGTCAGCGACACACGAATGGTGTCACCGATGCCCTCTTGCAACAAGATCGACAGGGCTGTGGCCGAGGCCACGGTTCCCTTGGTCCCCATGCCGGCCTCGGTCAGCCCCAGATGCAAGGGATAACGGCATCGCTGCGCAAGCGCGCGGTACACCGCGATCAGGTCTTGCACGCCACTGACTTTGCAACTCAGCAGGATTTGATGTGCGGGCATGCCCAGCGATTCCGCATGCCGTGCCGAGTCAATGGCAGATGTGATCAAGGCTTCGTACATCACCTGGCGCGCTTGCCAGGGCGTGCTGCGCGTGGCGTTCTCGTCCATCAGACGCGCCAGCAACTCTTGGTCCAGGCTGCCCCAGTTCACACCAATGCGCACGGGCTTGTCCCAGCGCATGGCCGCCTCGATCATCTGGGCAAACTGGCGGTCATGCTTGTCACCCTTGCCCACATTGCCAGGATTGATGCGGTATTTGGACAAGGCCTGGGCGCAATCGGGATACTCCGTGAGCAGGCGGTGGCCGTTGTAGTGGAAGTCCCCAATCAGTGGCACATCAATGCCCATCCGATCCAGCTGTTCGCGGATCGCTGGCACGGCCTGCGCCGCCTCGGGTGTGTTGACCGTGATGCGGACCATCTCCGATCCAGCCAACGCCAGCGCCTTGACCTGGATCGCCGTGCCAATCACATCGACGGTATCGGTGTTGGTCATCGATTGGACACGCACCGGTGCATCGCCTCCGACCGTGACCACGCGATCGCCCCAAACCACACGCGCTTGCAGGGTTTGGCGCGCAGCTGCTGCGGCCAGGGCAATGGGTTGTTCCGAAAAACTCATGGCAGCTTGGCAGGTACTGCGCCCGGCGTTACGGGCGTCACCACCGTGCCTGGTGTCACCGCGGGTTCGGGTGTCGGTGCCGGTGCTGACCCGTCCTGTGTCGGTGCCGGTGCAACCTCGGTACCCTGGGCAGGCAAAACATCGGACACACTCTTGGCAGGCATGCTGGAAGAGGCGCCTCGCCCCGGAAAGCCCAGGCCAGCCCAGGTCAGCAAGACCGCCAGCAAGGCGCCGCCAAACATCAGCCACTGAGGCGGAACGCGACGACTGTAGACGCCAGAGCCCGAGTGCATCGGCATGGGACTTTGCATGCCACTGGACACCGACACCAGCGGTTCGACTGCAGGCATCATTTCCTGACCGGGCATCATGCTCAGCACGGCGGCCGGATCCATGTGCAGGTAGCGACAGACGCTCATGGCCAGCGCACGTGCGAAGACCAGATCGGGCAAGGCTTCAAAGCGGTTGGCTTCCAGCGCCTCCAGCTTGGCCGAAGGCACTTTGAGCGATGCCGCCAGTATGGAGATATGGAGCCCTTTGGCCTCTCGGTATTGACGCAACAAGGCACCTGCACTGTTGGCGGGTGGTTGCGTTGCGGCGCTGGGCTGTGCAAGATTGGAAGAGTCGGTCATGGGCAAAAGTCCGAGGGACGGCTCGCTGAAAAAAGCTGAAAAACGAGGGGTTGCTGTGGATTCTGCACCAGAATCCGCACCTCACCGCTCATGACGATGCGGGCCGCAGGGGGATCACCCGCTGGCGCGCCATGCGCGCCTCTACACCGGTGCGGTCTTTCACATCACCGGCCAGCTGGCCACAGGCCGCATCAATGTCGTCGCCACGGGTCTTGCGCACGGTGGTGACCAGACCAGCTCGTTGCAGGATTTCCGCAAAGGCCTGGACCTGGGGCTGGGCCGAGCGCTTCAGGCCCGACGCCGGGAATGGGTTGAACGGGATCAGGTTGAACTTGCAGGAAACAGGCTCGCCCTGCCGTGGACGCACCAGATCGATCAGGGCCTGGGCATGCTCGGGCTGATCGTTGACGCCATCCAGCATGCAATATTCGAAGGTGATGAAATCGCGCGGGGCATGGTCCAGATAGCGACGGCAGGCGGCCAGCAACTCCGCCAGTGGGTATTTGCGGTTCAGGGGTACCAGCGAGTCACGCAGCGCATCTGTGGGCGCATGCAAGGAAACGGCCAGAGCCACCGGACAATCCTCGCCCAGACGGTCCATCATGGGCACCACCCCTGAGGTGGAGACGGTCAGACGTCGACGGGACAGGCCATAGGCATGGTCGTCCAGCATGACACGCAATGCGGGTACCAAAGCGCTGTAGTTCTGCAATGGCTCGCCCATGCCCATCATCACCACATTGCTGATGACACGCTCGTCGCTGCCGAGGCGCTGGCGCAGGAAATGTTCGGCAAACCACAATTGTGCAACGATTTCGCCCGTACTCAGATTGCGGCTGAAGCCCTGATGGCCGGTCGAGCAAAAACGACAGCCGACCGCACATCCCGCTTGCGAGGACACGCACAGAGTGCCCCGATCGTCTTCGGGGATGAACACGGTTTCGACGGCATTGCCATCGCCCACATCGAACAGCCACTTGAGGGTGCCGTCGGCGGATTCGTGTTGTGAAACAGGGGTGAGCGGCGCGATATGGGCACAGGTTTTCAGCTTGTCACGCAAGGACTTCGCCAGATCGCTCATCTGGTCGAAATCCCGGGCACCCTTGTGGTGAATCCACCGAAAAAGCTGGGTTGCCCGAAATTTTTTCTCGCCCAGTCCCTCGCAAAACTCGGTCAACCCCTGGCGATCGAAGTCGAGCAGGTTGACCGTCATGGCAAAGGGACTGAATGCCTGCGCGCAGGCTTCAGCGGCTGTAAACGTTCATGCCGGCGAAGAAAAAGCCCACTTCGACCGCAGCGGTCTCAGGGCCATCAGAGCCGTGCACGGCGTTGGCATCAATGCTGTCTGCGAAGTCAGCGCGAATGGTGCCAGCGGCAGCTTTCTTGGGATCGGTGGCACCCATCAGGTCACGGTTCTTCAGGATGGCGCCTTCGCCTTCCAGCACCTGGATCATGACCGGACCGGACACCATGAAGTCGACCAGGTCCTTGAAGAAGGGACGCTCTTTGTGCACAGCGTAGAAGGCTTCGGCTTCGCCGCGTGACAGATGCGCCATGCGCGCAGCAATGACCTTCAGGCCTGCAGCTTCGAAACGGGCATAGATCTGACCGATCACGTTCTTGGCAACGGCATCCGGCTTGATGATGGAGAGGGTACGTTCGATGGCCATGTGAGACTTCCTGTTGGTTTTCAAAGAAATTTTGCCTTTTTGGCAAAGCCTCTTATTTTAGCCTGAGAACAGGGTTTCCCCTTGACTTCCAGGGATTCAGGAACGCCCACGGCCTCCACGCCCACCGCCGCCGCCGCGTTTGCCTGGTCCCTGGCGCATGCGGTTGAAACTGTCCGCGCCAATGTAGCCAACCGAGGTTTTCATCGGGTCAGGCTGTCCGCCACCTGCAGGACTGCTGCGGCGGGTCTTGTCACGCCGGGGCTGCTCGCCCTGCGTGGGCTTGCCGTTCGGGCGTGACGGACGAGGACCATGCCCCTGCCCTGCCAGTCGCTCCTTGCGCCCCGGGGAAGGTGATGATGTCCCCATGCGCCCGGGTTGCATGCCCACGGCTTGCATCAAGGCCCGAATATCCCGCTCATCCAGTTCCATGAAAGCGCCGCGTTTCAGGCCACGCGGCAACACCATGGCGCCATAACGGATGCGGATCAATCGGCTGACCGCATGGCCCACAGCTTCCAGCAGTCGCCGGACCTCGCGATTGCGCCCTTCGCTGATGGTCACGCGGTACCAGCAGTTGGAGCCCTCACCACCACCATCCTCGATGCTGGAAAACTGGGCAGGACCGTCGTCCAGTTGAACACCGTCGAGCAGGCGCTGCTTTTCTTCATTGGACAGTGCGCCAAGCACGCGCACGGCGTACTCACGCTCCAGACCAAAGCGCGGGTGCATCAACTGATTGGCAAGCTGCCCCGAACTGGTGAACAGCAACAGGCCCTCGGTGTTCAGGTCCAGACGCCCCACCGACTGCCATTTGCCTTGCTGCAGGCGCGGGAGTTTGCGAAACACTGTGGGACGGTTCTGCGGATCGTCATGCGTCACCACCTCACCCACGGGCTTGTGGTACGCGATCACACGTGCCGGCGGCGGCTCGATGCGCACGCGGATCGGCTTGCCATTGACCTTGACCTGGTCACCGTACTGGATGCGCTGGCCAATGTGGGCAGGTTCGTTGTTGACCGAAATCCGGCCCTCCAGAATCAGCTGCTCCATCTCCAGTCGCGAGCCCAGGCCAGCCTGGGCCAGCACCTTGTGCAATTTGGGCGACTCGGGTTGAGGCAACAACACCCGCTTGGGCGGCGCGGCTTCATCCTGATCGGCCTGAACATCGAAATCGCCAGAGATCACATCCGAAAAGCGGATGGCCTCGTTGTCCTGGGTTTCAGGCAACGCCGACTGCACGTCCTCGTGGGGTGGCTCAGGTTGGGTCGCGTCGTTCATCACTTGTCTCGGTCTCGTCAACGGGCTCGGCTACAGCTGGCGGCTCGGCGCCGTCGTGAGGCACGACGACCTCGGCTTCGACAGGCTCCAGACGCATTTGGGCATCATCGGTTGAAGGCTCTTGCAGTGCAGCCAGGGCTTGAATTTGGGCGGCGGGGCTTTCCAGCATGGGCAACTGGTCCAAAGAAGACAGGCCCAGATCGTCCAGGAACTGGCGGGTCGTGGCATACAGGCCAGGGCGGCCCACGGTTTCACGGTGGCCAATGACTTCAACCCAGCCGCGGTCTTCCAGTTGCTTGATCACCAGGGAGTTGATGGTGACGCCTCGAATGTCTTCCATATCGCCACGCGTCACCGGCTGACGGTACGCGATGATGGCCAGGGTTTCCATGGCTGCACGCGTGTACTTGGGCGGCTTTTCAGGATGGAGTCGGTCCAGGTATTCTCGCAATTCGGGGCGGCTTTGAAAGCGCCAGCCCGAGGCGACCTGCACCAATTCGACGCCGCGCTGAGACCAGTCCTCCTGGAGGCCAGCCAGCAGGCTCTTGACCGTGTCAGCCCCGAGTTCGTCGTTGAACAGCACGCGCAAATCTCGCACCGTCAGGGGTTGCGGCGAGCAAATCAAGGCGGTCTCAAGGATACGCTTGGCATCCACCGTGTTCATGGGTTGTTTCCGGAGTAAGAGCCCATTGGGGGCGTTCATTCAGTGGCGAATCGCGTGACGGTACGCCAGGGGTTCAGGTCGTTTCAGACCGGTTTTTCATTGTAGCGCAGGCCCAAACTGGCCATGGCGCCCAGGATCTCGCCGGGCAGGGGCGCCTGAAACGACAGCGGTTCGGTCGTCTGAGGATGGGCCAACGAAAGCCGGAAAGCATGCAGGGCCTGTCGTGCCAGCCCCGCCATGGGTTGTCCACCGTAGAGCAGATCGCCGAGCAATGGAAAGCCTCGATGCGCCAGATGCACCCGAATCTGATGCGTCCGCCCGGTATGCAACCGGCAATGGACCAGACTGGCTTGCTGCGTGGAGACCAGCCCCGTCACCGTGGTCTGGGCCGTTTTGCCAGGTTGATGCGCCAGATCCACCACAGCCATGCGCAAACGGTTTCGGGGATCGCGCCCCAGAGGGGCGTCGATCTCTTGAACCTGCCCTTCAGGCCAATGCCCATGGACGATGGCCAGGTATTCGCGCTGGACCTCGCGTCTGGCAATCATGCCCACCAGCGCATCCATGCAAGCGCGCGTGCGCGCCACAAGCATCAAGCCGCTGGTGTCCTTGTCCAGTCGGTGGACGATGCCCGCGCGCGGCAGCGTGGTCGCCAGCGGGTCCAGGGCCAGCAAACCATTGAGCAAGGTCCCACTCCAGTTCCCTGGGGCCGGATGCACCACCAAGCCCGCCGGTTTGTGGACCACGCGCAGGCAGGGATCTGCGTAGACCGTGTCCAGTTCCATGGCCTGTGGCACAAACGCCTGGCTTTGGGCCGTGGGTCGCAACTCGATGCGCAGGCCCTGCCCTGCTTTCATGCGCAAAGAAGGTTTTTCCAGCAGCCTGTCGTCGGTCTGCAGACAGACAGCACCCTGCTCGATCAATTGTTGGAGGTAACTGCGCGAAAACTCGGGAATCAGGTGGGCCAGCACACGATCCAGACGCTCACCATGGTGCTGCGCAGACACCATGAGCTCGCGCCACTCCGACTCAACGGCAACGTCTTCGTGTTCCTCGACATCCCCCAGGGGGGCGGGCTTGTCGGATAATGGCTGTTTGGCGTGATTCAAAAAGGTGACCTGTGCTGCAACGCTTGCAATTATCCGTGCTTCTCAGTCTGGCTGTTCTGGCCGGTTGCGCAACCAGTGAAGCAGACTGGACTGCGGGTTGGTCGCCTGAAAAACTGTACGCGGAAGCCAAGGACGAGCTCAACAACAAGCTCTATGACAAGGCCATCACGCTGTACGAAAAGCTGGAGGGCCGTGCCGCAGGCACGCAACTGGCGCAACAGGCCCAACTGGAAAAAGCATACGCCCAGTACAAGAACGGCGATCCGGTGCTGGCCGTGGCCACGCTGGACCGGTTCATCAAGATCAACCCGGCCAGCCCGGCCCTGGACTACGCCCTCTACCTCAAAGGGATCGTCAACTTCAACGAAGACCTGGGGATGCTGTCGTTCATTTCCCGACAGGACCTGTCCGAGCGTGATCAGAAAGCTGCCAAGGAATCGTTTGAGGCGTTTCGCGAACTGGTAACCCGTTTCCCCGATTCGAAATACAGCGAAGACGCCCGGCTGCGCATGCGCTACTCGGTGAACATCCTGGCCAAATCGGAAATCAATGTGGCGCGGTTTTATATGCAAAAAGGTGCCTATGTGGCGGCCATTAACCGCGCCCAGGCCGCATTGAACGATTACCGCGATGTCCCTGCGCTGGAAGACGCCCTGCGCATTCTCATCGAATGCTATGATAAGCTGGGCCTCACGCAATTGCGTGACGACACGCGCCGCGTTCTGGCGCAATCCTTTCCAGAAGCCAGCAAACCAGTCGTCACGGATCCGAAGAAATCGGCCCCGTGGTGGAAGCTTTGGTAAGACGGCGCAAGCCTTCCAGCAAGGCCGGCTCGGAGGAGGCTCTGGCCATGGGTGGCAAGGCATCCATCAAACGTCGACCATAGCCCGTGGTGATCAGGCGGTTGTCGCAAACCACCAGCACGCCACGGTCGGTTTCCCGACGGATCAGACGCCCGGCGCCCTGCTTCAAAGCCACCACGGCCTCGGGCAAGAAATAATGGTTGAACGGACTGCGGCCCAGGGCCTCCAGGCGTTTGCCCCGCGCCTCGACCATGGGATCGTTGGGCGGAGGAAACGGCAGTTTATCGATGATCACGGCTTGTAGCGCCTCGCCCGGCACATCAAAGCCCTCCCAGAAGGTGGCCGAGGCCACCAGCACACAACCGCGTCGGGCGTGCGCATCGCCCGCGCGAAAACGGTCCATGAGTTCACGCTTGGAGCCTTCCCCTTGCACCAGCACCTCCAGCCCGGGTTCGTCGCCCAGCTGTTGGCGCAAGGTGTCGCCGATCTGTCGCAAGGCGCGCAGCGTGGTGGTCAGCACCAGCGTGCGGCCGCCCAGAGCGCGCACAATTTTCTCGGACAGTGCGGCCACCTGCGGCGTGTGCTGGGGGTCACTCGGGCGAACCACATCGCGCGGCACAAACAACACAGCCTGCTTGCTGTAATTGAAGGGACTTTGAACCTGGAGGACACGGGCATCGGCAAGACCACAAGGCTCGGTGAACCAGCGCAGCGTCGCGTCGTCTCCCAACGTGGCAGAGGTAAATATCCAGCTGCGTGGGCGGGCATCGTCATCGCGCCAGGGCGCAGCCTCCTCGGCCAAGGGCGCTGCGGGAAGCTCATCCCCGGCCGCTTCTGACACAGGCGCGCCCAGCATCCGGGTGCGGACCGTTTCGGCAATGTCCAGGGGGGCTTGCATCAGACGCGCCCAATGCCCCAGATCAACCCAACGCACCGACCCCAAAGGAGCAGGCTCACCAAAAGCGGCCAATTGAACCAGAATTTCCTGCACGCGCTCGGACAGGCGAACGAAATCGGGCGCCACTTCCAGCACCGCTTCCAGGGCCTCCAGCAAAGACTCTGCTGCGCTTTGGACCGTGTTCAGCATGTCACGCCAAGCCGCTTCGTCCACGCCATCGGGCGTGTTGCCCGTCCAGGCCAGCTTGCCAGCTTTGTCACCGGCCCCCAGTAGCAGGCGTAAATCACGGGCCGCCAGCTCCAACTGCGCACTCAGGCCTTGCCAATCGGTCTGGCCACGCGCCAGGCTCAGGCCCGCCACGAGCAAATCGCGTGACAGGTCAATCAACTGGGAAGAGCTGAGCTGTCGCCCCAGAAACTGCACACCGGTCTCATTCAGCTGATGGGCTTCGTCAAAAATGGCCACGCGCACCGATGGCAGCAACTCTGCCATGCCGGATTCGCGCACAGCCAGATCGGCAAAAAAGAGGTGATGGTTGATGACCACGACGTCGGCCGCCAGTGCCTCGCGCCGCGCCGCCATCACATGGCAGGTTTTATGGTGCTCACAATCGCTGCCCAGGCAGTTGTCACGGTTGGAGGTGATCCACGGCAACAGGGATGAGCGCTCGTCCAGGCCCGGCATTTCTGCCAGATCGCCCGTGCGGGTGGCTTGCGCCCAGGTTTCCACCTTGGCCAGCATGTGCACGCTTTGCCGATCGGGCAGCAGGGCCTCGCTGCGTGCCAGCGCAAGACGGTAGGTGCACAGGTAGTTGCCACGGCCTTTGAGCAAGGCCATGCGGACCGGCAGGTTCAAGGCTTTCGCCAGACCTGGCAAATCCCTTGAAAAGAGCTGGTCTTGCAGGGCCTTGGTGGCGGTCGAGATCAGCACCCGCTCGCCGCTGAGCAATGCTGGCACCAGATAGGCAAAGGTTTTACCCACACCCGTGCCAGCCTCCACCACCAGGGCTCCACCCTGGTCGACCGTTTCGGCCACCGCACGGGCCATCTCGGTCTGACCAGCGCGTGGCTGGAAATGAACGTCCCAGCGTGACAAAGGCCCCTCTTCAGAGAAGGCCTCCATCACCAAGGTGCTCAGTGGCATGCTGGCCATGGAACTCAGGCCGGTTCGCCGGGATCGAGCAGGTTTTCCAGGCGCGTGATCTGATCGCGCAAGGCCAGCTTTTTCTTCTTCAAGCGGCGCAGCATCAACTCGTTGACTGGCGACTCGTGGACCAGGCGATCCACAGCCGCATCCAGATCGGCATGTTCCATCCGCAACTCAATGAGTTGTCGCTCCGGTGAGCGCAGGTTGTCACTCATGGGTTGGGCCCTCCGGGCAGGTTTGGAGGCACAGGCAATGGTGCGGCCAGGGGCTTTTGGCGCTCGAGACGCTGTTGCGCCTTGGCAGCGCGATGGGTTGCGGCATCCTGAAGTTTTCGTGCATGGTCTTGCGCATTGGCCTCTTCTTGCGCTGCTGTGGGACGGGATTTGTCGCGCGGCAGGCCCTCGCCGTGCGTGGTTGCGGCAGGCTCGGCACGGGGCTGGTTTTTCTCAAGATTTTTTTGCGCCGCATTCTGCTGCTTTTGAACCGCCTGGGCCCGTCGCTGCGCAGCATCTTCCAGCGCCTGGGGCGACTGACGTGCCGCCAGGCGTTCCTTGTGCGATGCCGCTTTTTCAGCTCGCTGGGCGGCGTCCAGGGCTTGCTCTTGCATCCGGATCTTTTTGGTGCTTTCGCGCTGGCGTGTCATGGCTTCTTGCTTGCAGTCGTTGACAGCAAAACGCTGATAGCACTGCTCGACCTCCTGTGCATAACGGCGCTCGATCTCGAGGCGTTGACGGCTCAGTTGTTCGCGCTCGGGCACCTCCTCGCTGGCAATCACCTGCGAAGAATGCACAGCCATGCCAAGGCACATCAGCCCGTAATAGCCGAAGCAAATGGCCCCATTGCGACGCCTCATGTGAGACCAGTGTCGACGGTGCGGCGTTCCAGCGCCAGAAATTCCGCCGATTGCATTTCTTTCAAACGCGAAATGGTGCGTGGAAATTCATGCGCCAAGGGGCCTTCGGTATAAAGTTGCTCGGGCTCGACTTCGGCAGACAGCATCAGTTTGACGCGGCGGTCGTAGAGCACATCGATCAGCCAGGTGAAGCGCCGCGCCTCGGAAGCCATGCGCACAGGCATGTGTGGCACATCGCTGAGCATCACCGTGTGGAATTGCGTCGCGATTTCAAGGTAATCGTTTTGCGAGCGCGGCCCACCGCACAGGGTTTTGAAGTCAAACCAGACCAGACCGCCCGCTTTGCGACGTGCCCGGATTTCGCGTGCCTCAATGTGCAGCACCGGGTCTTCATCGTGGGTTTCGGCAAGCCGGTTGAAGGCGTCGGTCATGGCCTGGTCAGCCTGCTCGCCCAAGGGTGTGTGGTACAGGTCCACTTGCTCCAGAGTGCGACGCCGGTAGTCCGTCCCGTTGTCCACATTGATGACTTCCAGTTTCTGATTCAGCAAGGCAATGGCTGGCAAGATGCGGTCACGGTGCAGGCCGCCGGGATACAGGTCATCGGGCCGAAAGTTGGAGGTCGTGACGAAGCCCACGCCATTGGCGAACAAGGCATCCAGCAGCCGGTGCAGGATCATGGCGTCGGTGATGTCCGCCACGTGGAACTCATCAAAGCAGATCAGTTTGTAGCGCTTGGCAATGCGCTGCCCCAGCACATCCAGTGGGTTCACCGTGCCTTGCAGGTCGCGCAATTCACGGTGCACCTCACGCATGAACTCATGAAAATGCAGGCGGGTTTTGCGTTGAATGGGCACGGCACCGTAAAAGCAATCCATCAGAAAGCTTTTGCCGCGGCCAACGCCGCCATACATGTAAACACCCCGTGGAATTTCAGGGCGATGGATCAACTTCTTCAGTGGGTTGGAGCGACGCGCCTTGTAGGCCGCCCAATCCTGGGCGCAACGCTCCAAAGCGTCCACCGCCCGGCGTTGGGCGGGGTCGCTCTGGAAGCCTCGGATCTGAAGTTCTTGCTCGTAAGCGTGTCGTACGGACATGCCCGAATGCTAACCTCAGAAGTTAAGGGTACGCTTGTCTACGGCCAATGCGGCCTCTTTGGTCGCTTCGCTCAAAGACGGGTGTGCATGGCAAATCCGGGCAATGTCCTCGGCGCTGGCCTTGAATTCCATGGCCACGACAGCTTCGGAAATCAATTCACTGGCCATCGGGCCCACAATGTGCACCCCCAGAATTTCGTCCGTGGCGGCATCGGCCAGGAACTTGACCATCCCCGTGGTATCCCCCAGGGCGCGCGCGCGGCCATTGGCCAGAAAGGGGAAGGTGCCGGCCTTGTAAGCCACGCCATCGGCCTTGAGTTGTTGCTCGGTACGGCCAACCCAGGCGATTTCGGGGCTGGTGTAGATCACCCAGGGAATGGTGTTGAAATTCACATGCCCATGCTGGCCAGCAATGCGCTCGGCGACCGCCACGCCCTCTTCCTCGGCCTTGTGCGCCAGCATCGGGCCGCGCACCACATCCCCCACCGCCCAGACATTGGGCAGATTGGTTTTGCAGTCCCCGTCAACCACGATGGCACCGCGCTCATCGAGTTGCAAGCCTACGGCCTGCGGGTTAAGGCCTGTGGTATTGGGCACGCGACCAATGGAGACAATCAGCTTGTCTACATCCAGGCTCTGGGCTTCGCCTTTGGCATTGGTATAAGCCACCGACACGCCCTTCTTGCCGTTCTTGATCTCGCCAACCTTGACGCCGAGTTCGATCTTCAAGCCTTGCTTGTCGAAAGCCTTCTTGGCTTCCTTGGCGATCTGCTCGTCAACGGCCCCCAGGAAAGTCGGCAAACCTTCCAGAATGGTGACTTCCGCGCCGAGTCGGCGCCAGACCGAGCCCATTTCCAGACCGATCACGCCTGAGCCGATCAAGGCCAGTTTCTTGGGCACCGTGCCCAGACGCAGTGCGCCGTCATTGGACAGCACGTTGACCTCGTCAAAGGCGACGCCAGGCAACGCACGCGCGCTTGAGCCCGTGGCCACGATGATGTGCTTGCCGATGAGCGACTCTTCCGCCTGGCCAGACACCTTGACTTCGTACCCCCCCTCGGCGGCTTTCACAAATGAACCACGGCCATGGAAAAAGCTGACTTTGTTCTTTTTGAACAGGTACAGGATGCCGTCGTTGTTCTGCTTGACCACGAGGTCCTTGCGCGCCACCATTTTGGCCACGTCGATGCTCACCCCCTTGACATCGATGCCATGGTCGGCAAAGTGATGGTTGGCCTGATCGAAGTGCTCGGACGATTGCAGCAACGCCTTCGAGGGAATGCATCCCACATTGGTACAGGTGCCACCCGGTGCAGGGCCACCCGCGGCATTTTTCCATTCATCGATACAGGCCGTGTTGAACCCCAGCTGGGCGGCACGGATCGCGGCAATGTAGCCACCGGGACCACCCCCGATGACGATCACATCAAATTGTTTGCTCATCATGACTCCATCAGATGTCAAACAACAGACGCGCCGGGTCTTCCAGCGCCTCTTTCATCGCCACCAGGCCCAGCACGGCTTCACGACCGTCGATGATGCGGTGGTCGTAGCTCATGGCCAGGTAGTTGATGGGGCGCACCACGACTTGGCCATTTTCGACCACGGCGCGGTCTTTGGTGGCATGCACGCCCAGGATGGCCGACTGTGGCGGGTTGATGATGGGCGTGGACAGCATGGAGCCAAACACACCACCGTTGGAGATGGAGAACGTGCCGCCGGTCATTTCTTCGATGCCCAGCTTGCCATCACGCGCTTTCACGCCGAATTCGGCAATTTTCTTCTCGATGTCGGCAAAGCTCATCTGGTCGGCGTTGCGCAGGATCGGCACCACCAGGCCGCGTGGCGAGCCCACGGCAATGCCAATGTCAAAGTAGCCGTGGTAGACGATGTCGTTACCGTCCACTGACGCGTTGAGCACCGGGAATTTCTTGAGCGCATGCACCGCCGCTTTGACAAAGAAACTCATGAAGCCGATCTTCACGCCGTGCTCTTTTTCGAACTTGTCCTGGAAGCGCTTGCGCATTTCCATCACGGGCGCCATGTTCACTTCATTGAAGGTGGTCAGGATGGCGTTGGTCGATTGCGATTGCAGCAAACGCTCGGCCACGCGAGCGCGCAGGCGGCTCATGGGCACGCGCTGTTCCGGACGATCTCCCAGGTTCACGCTGGGTGCACTGACCTGGGGCAACGCGGTCGTGGGCGCGCCGGTGGGAATCACGGCGGCAGTGGACTTGACGCCCGATGCGACCGCACCCAGGACATCGCCTTTGGTGACACGGCCATCCTTGCCCGTGCCCGGCACAGAACCGGCGGCCAGATTGTTGTCCGCCATCAGCTTGGCGGCGGCGGGCATGGCCACGCCGGCCTTGCTGGCAGCCGCTGGTGCTGCCGCGGCGGCAGGCGCAGCAACCGGCGCTGCGGCAGCAGGAGCCGCAGCAGGCGCTGCTGCGCCGGCTTTGCCTTCGGTATCGATGCGCGCAATCAGCTGATCGGACACCACGGTGCCGCCATTGGCGACCACGAGTTCGGCCATCACGCCAGCGGCAGGCGCCGGCACTTCAAGCACAACCTTGTCGGTTTCGATCTCGATCAGGATTTCATCGGCGGCGACAGCTTCGCCGGCCTTCTTTTTCCATTGCAACAAAGTGGCTTCGGCCACAGATTCAGAGAGTTGCGGAACTTTGACTTCTACGATTGCCATGACTTGCTTTCAATAGTCTGAGTGTGTTTACTTGCTGAGAGTGAAGCCCTTGAGCTTGCCGAAGGCGCCTTCCACGAGGGCCTTTTGCTGCTCCTGGTGCAGATGCGAATAACCGACCGCCGGAGATGCCGAGGCGGCGCGGCCGGAGTAACCCAGCTTCTGGCCGTCGAGCATGTTCTCGTGGATGTAGTGCTGCACAAAGAACCAGGCACCCTGGTTCTGCGGTTCGTCCTGCGTCCACACAATTTCGGTGGCATTGGGGTACTTCTTCAGCTCGGTGGCGAAGGCCTTGTGCGGGAACGGGTAGAGCTGCTCGATGCGCAGGATGGCCACATCGTTGGCGCCCATTTCCTCGCGCTTCTTGGCCAGGTCGTAATAAACCTTGCCTGAGCACACCAGCACGCGCTTGACCTTGTCGTTTTTCAGGTCCTTGTTCTCGGGGATCACGGTCTGGAAACCGCCCTTGGTGAACTCGGACAGCGGCGAGGTCGCGTCCTTGTTGCGCAGCAGCGACTTGGGCGTCATGATGATCAGCGGCTTGCGCAGGTTGCGCACCATCTGGCGGCGCAACACATGGAAGATCTGGCTGGCCGTGGTGGGCTGCACAATCTGCATGTTGGTGTCAGCGGCCAGCTGCATGAAACGCTCCAGACGCGCAGAGCTGTGCTCGGGGCCCTGCCCTTCATAGCCGTGGGGCAACATCAGGGTGATGCCATTGACACGGCCCCACTTGACTTCACCCGAAGCAATGAACTGGTCGATCACGACTTGCGCGCCGTTGGCAAAATCACCGAACTGCGCTTCCCAGATCACCAGGGTGTTGGGATCGTTGGAAGCATAGCCGTATTCATAGGCCAGCACGGCCTCTTCCGACAGGATCGAGTCGATCACGACAAACGGCGCCTGGTTTTCAGCGACGTTTTGCAGCGGCACATAGGTGCCTGTATCCCATTTTTCGCGACTCTGGTCATGAATCACGGCATGGCGGTGCGTGAAGGTGCCGCGGCCACAATCTTCGCCGGACAGACGTACCGGATAGCCACTGGCCACCAGGGACGCAAATGCCATGTGTTCGCCCATGCCCCAGTCGACATTGATGTCCCCACGGCCCATGGCAGCACGGTCGTCGTATACCTTCTTCACCAGCTGGTGGGGGGTAACGGTGCTGGGAATGGTGGTGATTTTTTCGGACAGGCGTTTCCACTCGGTCATGGGGATGGCCGTGTCGCCCGCATCAGTCCATTTCTTGCCAAGGAACGGTGCCCAATCGACGGCAAACTTGCTCTTGAAGTTGGTCAGCACGGGGTCGACTGTGTGACGACCGGCATCCAGGGCAGCACGGTAGGACTTGACCATTTCATCGCCCAGCGTTTCGCCCAGGCCTTGTGCGGCCAGGCGATCGGCATAGAGCTTGCGGGTCCCGGGATGTGCGCCAATCTTTTTGTACATCAACGGCTGGGTCAGGCTGGGCGTGTCCTGCTCGTTGTGGCCCAGCTTGCGGAAGCAGGTGATGTCCACCACGACGTCCTGGCGGAACGTCATGCGGAACTCGAGTGCCAGCTGGGTCGCCAGGACCACGGCTTCCGGATCGTCACCGTTAACGTGGAGCACCGGTGCTTCCACCATTTTGACGATGTCGGTGCAAAAGATGGTGGAGCGCATGTCGCGCGGATCGGACGTGGTAAAGCCAATCTGGTTGTTGATGATCAGGTGCACCGTGCCGCCCGTGGTGTAGCCACGAGTCTGGGCGAGTGCCAGGGTTTCCTGGTTGACGCCCTGGCCACCGAAAGCGGCATCGCCGTGCACCAGCACGGGCAGCACCTGGTTGCCCTTGGGATCATCACGACGGTCCATGCGCGCACGCACGGAGCCCTCCACCACGGGGTTCACGATTTCCAGATGCGACGGGTTGAAAGCCAGGCTCAGGTGGACCGGACCGCCGGGCGTGGCCACATCCGAGCTGAAGCCCTGGTGGTATTTCACGTCGCCCGAGGGCAACTCTTCAGGGGCCGTGTGATCGAACTCGGCAAACAAGTCCTTGGGCATCTTGCCCAGGGTGTTGACCAGCACGTTCAAACGGCCACGGTGGGCCATGCCAATCACGATCTCCTGAACGCCTTGCTGGCCTGCCGCCTGAATCAGTTCGTCCATGGCGGCAATGAAACTCTCGCCACCTTCCAGGGAGAAACGCTTCTGGCCCACGTACTTGGTGTGCAGGTAGCGCTCCAGGCCTTCCGCCGCAGTCAGGCGGTCGAGGATGTGCTTTTTCTTCTCGACTCCAAAGTTCGGCTTGCTGCGAATGGTTTCGAGCTTCTGCTGCCACCAACGCTTTTGCGCCATGTCAGTGGTGTACATGTACTCCACGCCCAGCGTGCCGCTGTAGGTTTCGCGCAGCGCGTTGAGCAGCTCGCGCAGGCTCATGCGGTCTTTGCCGAAAAAGGTGTTGCTGGTGTCGAACACGGTTTCCTGATCGGCATCGCTGAAACCGTAGAAGGAGGGTTCGAGTTCGGGAATATTGGGGCGTTCGGCACGCTTCAGGGGGTCCAGGTCGGCCCAGCGTTGCCCCACATTGCGGTAAGCCGCGATGAGTTGCTGCACTGCAGTGCGCTTGCGCCCCATCTCGGCATCGGCGCTGGCCATGACGACCTTGGTGCCACCTTGCTTGGCGCGCTCGGCGAAAGCATTGATGACGGGCATGTGGGGCACATCGCGGGCTTGGGAGCCGTCAACGGCGGGGACATGCTGAAGTGCGTCGAAATACTGGCGCCAGGAATCGGGCACACTGCCGGGATTGGCCAGATAGTTTTCGTACATCTCTTCGACGTAAGGCGCGTTGCCCCCGAAGAGATAGGTATTGCCTGAATAGGCTTGATAGACGGACGATGTCTCACTCATTGCGCTGACCTCCGTTTCCCTGCAGGAAACATTAGCTGGTTGGAAAAACCTTCCGCGACACGGCTGAACCGGTTGGCGGATGCGACTGTGGCTGGAAGGGGCCTAGTACATCCGCAATTGTGCCACCGATTCAGCGCGGCCCTTTTCTTTTTATTTTCGGCCTTTTCAGGCCGGTGTCAGGAAATCATTGCCTGGATCTGCTGCAAGGCGCTGGGATCCTCGATGGTGGTGAGGTCGCCAGGATCGCGCTTTTCGCAAACGGCCTGGATCGCCCGGCGCAGCAATTTGCCACTGCGGGTCTTGGGCAGAACAGTGACAAAACGCACGCGCGCCGGACGTGCCACGGCGCCCAGCTGTTCGTCCACCACTTTCATGATCTCGCCTTCCAGCTTCAGCTTGGCGGCCTCATCATCCAGCCCGCTGGCGTCCTTGACCACGGCAAAGGCCATGGCCACTTGCCCTTTGAGCTGGTCAGCCACCCCAACCACGGCGACTTCAGCCACATTGGGGTGACTGGAAATACTTTCCTCGATCTCACGGGTGCCCAAGCGATGCCCGGCCACGTTGATCACATCATCGGTGCGACCCAGAATGAAGAAATAGCCATCCGCGTCCCGGATACCCCAGTCAAACGTGGAATAGACCATCTTGCCGGGCACGCTGCTCCAGTAGGTTTTGACGAAGCGCTCGTCATCACCCCACACCGTTTGCAGGCAGCCGGGCGGCAGCGGGCCTTCGATGGCCACCACGCCTTTGGCACCGGCACCGGTCATTTCCTCGCCCGTGTTTTCATCCAGCAACTTGACGTTGTAACCGTACATGGGGACGCCCGGGCTGCCGAACTTGCTGGGCGCTTTTTCCACACCATTGGCAATCGTCAGAATCGGCCAGCCGGTTTCGGTCTGCCAGTAGTTGTCGATGATCGGCTTGCCCAGACTTTGGGCGATCCACTGCGCCGTGGGCTCATCCAGCGGTTCACCGGCCAGGAACAACGCACGAAGACTGGACAGGTTGTAACGGGTGAGAAAGGCCGGGTCCTGCTTCTTCAGCACACGCACTGCCGTGGGGGCGCTGAACATCACGGTGACCTTGTACTTCTCCACCAACTGCCACCAGATGCCGCCATCGGGGCGGGTCGGCAAACCTTCGTACATGATGGTGGCCATGCCAGCGATCAGCGGGCCGTAAATGATATAGCTGTGCCCCACCACCCAGCCAATGTCGCTGGTCGAGAAATAAGTCTCACCGGCTTTGCCCTGGAAGATGTGCTTCATGCTGGCCGCCAGGGCCACGGTGTAACCACCGGTATCGCGCTGCACGCCCTTGGGCTTGCCCGTGGTGCCCGAGGTGTACAGGGTGTAACTCGGATGGGTGGACTCGACCCATTCGCAGGGCACCTGGGTGTTCAGATGCTTTTGGCGCAGCGTGGCATAGTCATGGTCGCGTCCTTCGACGTGGGCAAACGCGGTGAGCTTGCGGTCCACGATCAGCACAGCACCAGGTTTGTGTTTGGACAAGGACACGGCCTCGTCCAGCAAAGGCTTGTAGGGCACAACCTTGCCACCGCGCGAACCGGCTTCGGAACTGATCACCACTTTGGGCGAAGCGTCCTCGATGCGCGAAGCCAGCGAGTGCGAGGCAAAGCCGCCGAACACCACCGAATGAATCGCGCCGATGCGCACACAGGCCAGCATCGCAAAAGCAGCCTCTGCGATCATGGGCATGTAGATCAATACACGGTCGCCCTTGCCCACGCCCAACTCCTTGAGAATGGCCGCCATGCGCTGCACTTCCTCGCTGAGTTCGCGAAAACTGTAGACCTTTTCCTGGTTGGTTTCGGTTGACACGAAGATCAGCGCGGGCTGGTCTGCGCGCTCTTCGAGGTGCCGATCCACGGCGTTGTGGCAGAGGTTGGTCGTACCGCCCACAAACCATTTGGCAAAGGGGGGCTTTTGGTAATCGCAGATCTGGGTCGGCGGGGTTTTCCAGTCGATCAACTGAGCCTGTTCGGACCAGAAACCGTCACGGTCTTCGATCGAGCGGCGGTGAAAATCTGCATACGCACCCATGGCGAGTCTCCTCAATTTGAATTCCAACTGAATTCATAATTATGAGGAGCGAGGTCTTGCAGCAAGCTGACTGCCATGCCGCCCCCCAACCCGCCACTGAAAGGCGCTGACGCGCCAGAGTGCTTACTTGATCAAGGCCTGGACCGCCTTGAACTGGGGGTGCTCAGCCGAGCGCAGCCATTCAAACGCCACCATTTCCGTGGTCAGCAGTTCCGCGCCAGCAGACGCCAGCCGGTCAAAGGCCGCATCGCGGTTGCGCTCGGTGCGCGAGGCACAAGCGTCCGTGACCACCCACACGTCAAATTCTTCTTCCAGCAGTTCCAGTGCCGTCTGCAGCAAGCACACATGCGCTTCACAGCCCGCGATCACGACGCTGTTGCGCGAGGGCGCCTGAGGCACGGCTTTCTGCAAATGCTTGGGCAGGCTTCGGGCATTGCCCTGCGGCGCCTTGGCCATCGGGCGCAGGCATTCCACCAGGCCTTCGGCACATGCGCTGAACGCCATCTTGGGCAGGGTTTCGCGGCACAAGGCGCGCATGGCCTCGGGGTTCGGGCCCAGCCGCTCGGGGTTCTGCTCGGTGCCCCAGGCGGGCACACGCATCAACTGGGCCAACTGGGCCAGGCGCAGACCATTGGCCAACACCGCTTCGCCCTCATGCAGGGCCGGCAGCAACCTGGCCTGGTAATCCACCAGCACCAACTGGGCGTCTTGGGCGTCGAGCAGCATCTCAGATCCTCACCACCACACGGCCACGCACCTGGCCATCCATCAGGGATTGCGCTTTGGCAATGGCCTGATCCAGCGACACCTCATCGATCATGGCTTCCAGTTTGGTGGGATCCAGGTCACGGGCCAGACGGTCCCAGGCTTGCTGGCGGCGTGCCAAAGGCGCCATGACCGAATCCACCCCCACCAAGGCCACATTGCGCAAAATGAAAGGCATCACGGTGGTGGGCAAGTCCATGCCCTGCGCCAGACCACAGGCAGCGACCGTACCGCCGTAGCGTGTCTGCGCCAGCGCATTGGCCAGCGTGTGTGAGCCCACCGTGTCGACCACACCCGCCCAGCGTTCTTTCTGGAATGGCTTGCCGGCAGCCGACAAGGTCTGCCGATCGATCCATTCGGCGGCGCCCAGCGTTTGCAGGTAAGCGTTTTCTTGCAGCTTGCCGGTGGAAGCCACCACTTTGTAGCCCAGATGGGACAGCAAGGCGATGGCCACACTGCCGACGCCCCCGCTGGCTCCCGTCACCAGGATTTCGCCAGATTCAGGACGCACGCCCCGCTCTTCAAGGGCCATCACACAGAGCATGGCGGTATAGCCTGCCGTGCCAATCGCCATGGCCTGGCGCGGCGTGAAAGCCGAAGGCAGATGCACCAGCCAATCGCCCTTGAGGCGCGCCTTCTCGGCCAGACAGCCCCAATGGGTTTCGCCCACACCCCAGCCGTTGTGCACGAAGGCGTCACCCGCTTTCCAGTCCGGATGGCTGGAGGCCAGCACCGTGCCCGCGCCGTCGATACCGGCCACCATGGGCCACTGGCGCACCACAGGACTGCGGTTGGTGATGGCCAGCCCATCCTTGAAGTTCAGCGTGGAATAGGCCACGGCCACCATGACATCGCCTTCGGGCAGGCGCGTCTCGTCCAGGCTTTGGACAGACGCTTGAAAGTTTTCATTTTTTTCCAGCAACAGGGCACGAAACATGAGGGTCTCCACAGGATGAATCCTTCGTTTCTATCACGATTTCAAAAAGTGGCCCTATCCTTTATCATCGGGGGATGCTGCGAAAAATGCTGATCGCGGTGTGTTGCGTGGGTGCCGCCCATGCAGCCCCCCCCTCCACGCCCACCGATGACATCGAGAAATTTCTCGCTGAACGGGGCGTGCTGTCGCAAATGGAACAGTTCCGCCAGCGCATGAGTCAGCAGGCTTCCGACCTTGTGGTCAATGCCATGGGGTTTCTTGGCGTGCCCTATCGCCGTGGCGGCAACACAGTGGAAAGCGGTTTTGATTGCAGCGGTTTCGTGCGCGCGATGTTCGAGCAAACCGTGGGCATGGTGCTGCCGCGCCGCGCCAAAGACCAGGCCGCGGTCACCGAAACCATCGACCGCAAAGAACTCCAGCCCGGCGACCTGGTGTTTTTCAACACCATGCGTGCCAAGTTCAGCCATGTCGGCATTTATGTGGGGGACGGCAAGTTCATCCACTCACCCAAGCCTGGTCAGCAGGTGCGTGTGGAAGACATGCGTCAAGCCTACTGGGAGCGCCGCTTCAATGGTGCGCGGCGCGTCCCAGCCGTGGTCAAGGACGTTCAGTAACTCAGCGTTTGCCTGGCGGCAGGTCGGTGCATGAACCATGCGCCACCTCCGCTGCCATGCCAATGCTTTCGCCCAGCGTGGGGTGTGGGTGAATCGTCTTGCCAATGTCCACCGCGTCTGCGCCCATTTCAATTGCCAGGGCGATTTCACCGATCATGTCACCGGCATGCGTCCCCACGATGCCGCCGCCCAGAATCTTGCCGTGGCCATGGGCCTCGGGGGAATCATCGAACAGCAACTTGGTGAACCCTTCATCGCGCCCATTGGCAATGGCGCGGCCTGAAGCGGTCCAGGGGAACAAGCCTTTCTTGACCTTGATACCCTGGGCCTTGGCCTGGTCCTCGGTCAGCCCCACCCAGGCCACCTCGGGGTCGGTATAGGCCACACTGGGAATCACGCGGGCATTGAAGGCACTGGCAGACAGCGCCTTGTTGCCCTGCAACTCACCGGCGATGACCTCGGCCGCCACATGGGCCTCGTGCACCGCCTTGTGCGCCAGCATGGGTTGCCCCACCACATCCCCGATGGCGAAGATGTGCGGCACATTGGTGCGCATTTGTATGTCCACGGGAATGAAACCGCGGTCGGTCACCGACACGCCGGCCTTGTCCGCGCCAATCTTTTTCCCATTCGGGCTGCGTCCCACAGCTTGCAAAACCAGGTCATAGGTTTGCGGCGCGGGTGCGCCCTCGCCTTCAAACGTGACCTCGATGCCCGCCGGGGTGGCCTTGGCCCCCACGGTCTTGGTTTTGAGCATGATGTTGTCAAAGCGGTGGGCATTCATTTTTTGCCAAACCTTGACCAGGTCACGGTCAGCGCCCTGCATCAGGCCGTCCATCATTTCCACCACATCCAGACGAGCGCCCAGCGTGCTGTAAACCGTGCCCATCTCCAGGCCGATGATGCCGCCGCCCAGAATCAGCATGCGCTTGGGCACTTCCTTGAGGGCCAGCGCACCCGTGCTGTCGACCACGCGCGGGTCATCTGGCATGAAGGGCAGGCGCACGGCTTGCGAACCGGCAGCGATGATGCATTTCTGGAAGGCGATGACCTTCTTGCCGCCCGTCTTTTCCTGTGCTGTCCCGGTGGTCTCTTCCACCTCGACATGGTGGGACCCTACGAAGTGGCCATAGCCGCGCACGGTGGTGACCTTACGCATTTTGGCCATGGCCGCCAAACCGCCAGTCAGTTTGCCAATGACTTTTTCCTTGTGACCGCGCAGTTTGTCGACACTGACCTTGGGCGCGCCAAAATCCACGCCCAGATCGGCCATGTGGCTCACCTCATCCATGACGGCAGCCACGTGCAGAAGGGCCTTGGAAGGAATGCAACCCACATTCAGGCAGACCCCGCCCAGTGTGGCGTAGCGCTCAACCAGCACCACTTTGAGCCCCAGGTCCGCGGCACGGAAGGCTGCGGAGTAACCGCCAGGGCCCGCGCCCAGCACCAGCACATCGCACGAGAGATCGGCGTTGCCACCGAAAGAGGTGGCAGCGGGTGCCGGTGCAGCAGCCTCAGGCTTCGCAGGCGTAGCAGCAAGTGTTGGCGCCGCGGCGACAGGATCGGCTGTACCCGCTCCTGCAGCCTCCAGCACCAGCACCACCGAGCCTTCGGCCACTTTGTCGCCAAGCTTCACTTTGAGCTCTTTCACCACGCCAGCATGTGACGAGGGAATTTCCATGGAGGCCTTGTCAGACTCCACCGTGATCAGGCTTTGCTCGGCCTTGACCGTGTCGCCTGGCTTGACGAGCAATTCGATCACCGCCACTTCGGCGAAATCGCCGATGTCGGGAACTTTGATGTCCATGAGTGCCATGTTTGTTCGTCCTCGTGACTTAGAGCAAGACACGGCGGAAGTCCGCCAGGATCTGTCCCAGGAAAGCGTTGAAACGCGCCGCAGCTGCGCCGTCGATCACGCGGTGATCCCAGGTCAGCGACAAGGGCAGCATCAGGCGTGGCTGGAACGTCTTGCCATCCCATTTCGGCTCGATCTGACTTTTGCACACGCCCAGGATCGCCACCTCGGGTGCATTGATGATGGGGGTGAAGTACCGTCCACCAATGCCGCCCAGGCTGGAGATGGTGAACGTTGCACCACTCATCTCGGCGGGTGTCAGCTTGCCATCGCGAGCCTTTTTCGCCAGTTCGCCCATCTCCTGCGAGATCTGCAGGACGCCCTTCTTGTCTGCATCCTTGATGACAGGCACCACCAGGCCGTTGGGCGTGTCAGCTGCAAAACCGATGTGCCAGTAATTCTTGTAAATCAAGGCATCGCCATCCAGCGAACTGTTGAACTCGGGGAACTTCTTGAGCGCGGCCACCGAGGCCTTGATCAGGAAGGCCAGCATGGTGACCTTGACGCCGCTCTTCTCGTTTTCCTTGTTGGTGGACACGCGGAACGCTTCGAGATCGGTGATGTCGGCATCGTCGTGGTTGGTGACGGCCGGAATCATGATCGCGTTGCGCAGCAGATTCGCGCCGCTGATCTTCTTGATGCGGCTCATCTCCTTGCGCTCGATCGGGCCGAACTTGGTGAAGTCGACCTTGGGCCAGGGGATGAGCCCCAGCTCGGAACCACCGCCACCGGCCGGCGCCTTGGCTGCCTGGGCCTGTGTTTGCATGGCGCCCGCCATGACCGAGCGGGTGAAGGCTTGCACATCTTCCTGCGTGATGCGGCCCTTGGCGCCCGTGCCCTTGACTTCGTTCAGGGGCACGCCCAATTCGCGCGCAAATTTGCGCACCGAAGGCGATGCATGCGGCAGGTGGACCGGCGTCGAGGTGGGGTTGTGGGTCGGCAAAGCCGCGGCGGGCACCGTCGCGGCAGGCACAGATGCAGGCACCGGCGCCGCAGCAACTGCGGCGGCGGCGACCGGCGCGGCAGCAGGTGCAGCAGCACCGGCCGCGCCTTCCAGCACGGCCAGCAAATCACCGATGTTGACCTTGTCACCCAGCTTGACCTTGAGCTCTTTGATCACCCCGGCATGCGACGAGGGAATTTCCATCGAGGCTTTGTCAGACTCGACCGTGATCAAGGATTGCTCGACTTTGACAGTGTCACCGGGCTTGACGAACACTTCGATGACCGCGACATCCTTGAAATCGCCAATATCGGGAACACGCACTTCGATGGCGCCACCCGCAGCAGCGGGCTTCACCTCGCTCGCCACAGCTGGCGCGGGTGCGCTGGTGACAGCACTGGCCGACACTGCAGGCGCACTTTGCGGACTGGCCGCAGCAGCGACATCGAGCGTGAGGACGATGGAGCCTTCGGCGACTTTGTCCCCCAGCTTCACCTTCATCTCCTTGACCACGCCGGCATGCGACGAGGGGATTTCCATCGAGGCCTTGTCAGACTCGACCGTGATCAGCGACTGCTCGGCCGTGACAGTGTCGCCCGGCTTGACCAGCAACTCGATGACGGCCACTTCACTGAAATCTCCGATGTCGGGGACTTTGACTTCTACGATTGCCATGTTCTGTGTCTCCCTGATCAGGCGTACAGCGGGTTGATCTTTTCGGTCTTGATGCCGTATTTTTTGATCGCTTCAGCGACCTTGGCCACGGGCACCACACCGTCTTCGCTCAAGGCCTTGAGCGCGGCCACCACGATGTAGTGGCGATTGACCTCGAAATGCTCGCGCAGACGGCTGCGGAAATCGCTGCGACCAAAGCCGTCAGTCCCCAGCACCTTGTAACTGCGGCCTTTGGGCACAAAGGGCCGGATCTGCTCGGCATACGACTTCATGTAGTCGGTCGAGGCCACCACCGGCCCGGCGAACGGAGTCAGCTGCTGTGCCACGAAAGACTGGCGTGGCGTCTCGGTCGGATGCAGCAGGTTCCAGCGCTCGGCGTCCTGGCCATCGCGGGCCAGTTCGTTGAAGCTGGGACAGCTCCACACGTTGGCGGCAACCCCCCAGTCCTTGGCCAGCAATTCGCGTGCTGCCATCGATTCACGCAGGATGGTGCCCGAGCCCAGCAGGTTCACGCGTGGCAGCTTCTTGGCGCCTTCGCCCTCTTGCAACAGGTACATGCCCTTGATGATCTGCTCTTCAGTGCCAGGCTTCAGACCCGGCATGGCGTAGTTTTCGTTGAGCAAGGTGATGTAGTAGAAAACGTTTTCCTGTTTTTCCACCATGCGTTTCAAGCCATGCTGCATGATCACGCCGACCTCGTGCGCGAAGGTGGGGTCATAGCTCACACAGTTGGGAATGGTGCCAGCCAGAATATGGCTGTGACCGTCTTCGTGCTGCAGGCCTTCACCGTTCAGGGTGGTGCGTCCCGATGTACCGCCCAACAGGAAACCGCGCGCCTGCATGTCACCTGCAGCCCAGGCCAGATCGCCAATGCGCTGGAACCCGAACATCGAGTAATACACGTAGAACGGAATCATGATGCGGTTGTTCGTCGAGTACGACGTGGCGGCCGCAATCCAGCTGGCCATGCCGCCGGCTTCGTTGATGCCCTCTTGCAGGATCTGACCGGCCTTGTCTTCCTTGTAATACATGACCTGGTCTTTGTCGACCGGCGTGTACTGCTGCCCCAGCGGGTTGTAGATGCCGACCTGGCGGAACAGGCCTTCCATGCCAAAGGTGCGCGCCTCGTCCACCAGAATCGGGACCACGCGCGGGCCCAGTGCCTGGTCGCGCAACAACTGCGTGAGGAAACGCACATAAGCCTGTGTGGTGGAGATTTCACGTCCCTCGGCCGTCGGCTCGATCACTGCCTTGAAGGTGTCCAGGGAGGGCACCGTAAAGTGCTCATCGGCTTGCGTGCGGCGGTGCGGCAGGTAGCCCCCCAGGGCCTTGCGGCGCTCATGCAGGTAGCGCATTTCGGGGGTGTCGTCGGCCGGCTTGTAAAACGGCACCTTGGGCAGTTCGCTGTCGGGAACGGGAATGTTGAAGCGGTCGCGGAAAGCTTTGATGTCCTCATCGGTCAGCTTTTTGGTCTGGTGCACAGTGTTCTTGCCCTCACCGGCCTTGCCCATGCCAAAGCCTTTCACGGTCTTGATCAACAACACCGTGGGCTGGCCCTTGTGATGAACGGCCTTGTGGAAAGCGGCATAAACCTTTTTCGAATCATGGCCCCCGCGACGCAGATCGAAAATTTCTTCGTCCGACATCTTGGCCACCATCTCCAGCGTGCGCGGGTCACGGCCAAAGAAATGCTTGCGCACAAAGGCACCATCGTTGGCCTTCATCGCCTGGTAGTCGCCATCCAGCGTTTCCATCATGATCTTGCGCAACGCACCTTCTTTGTCACGCGCCAGCAGAGGATCCCAGCCTGAACCCCACAGCAACTTGATCACATTCCAGCCAGCGCCACGGAACTCGCCTTCCAGTTCCTGGATGATCTTGCCGTTGCCGCGCACCGGGCCGTCCAGGCGCTGCAGGTTGCAGTTGATCACGAACACCAGGTTGTCCAGCCCCTCACGCGCGGCCAGCCCAATGGCACCCAGGCTCTCCACCTCGTCCATCTCGCCATCACCACAGAACACCCAGACTTTGCGGTTCTCGGTGTTCGCAATCCCTCGGGCATGCAGGTATTTCAGGAAGCGAGCCTGGTAGATGGCCATCAGCGGGCCCAACCCCATCGACACGGTGGGGAATTGCCAAAACTCGGGCATCAGCTTGGGGTGCGGATAGCTGGACAAACCTTTGCCGTCCACTTCCTGACGGAAGCTCAGCAGTTGCTCTTCGGTGAGGCGCCCCTCCAGGTAGGCTCGCGCATACACGCCAGGCGACACATGGCCCTGGATGTAGAGGCAGTCGCCGCCGTGGTTCTCGCTTTCCGCGTGCCAGAAATGATTGAAACCGGCACCAAACAGGCTGGCGAGGGAGGCGAATGAACCGATGTGACCGCCCAGGTCCCCACCGTCCTCGGGATTGTGGCGATTGGCCTTGACCACCATGGCCATGGCATTCCAGCGCATGTAGGCGCGCAGGCGCTCTTCAATTTCCAGGTTGCCAGGAGAGCGCTCCTCCTGATCCGGTTCAATGGTGTTCACATAACCGGTGGTGGCCGAAAAAGGCATGTCGATGCTCTTCTCACGCGCATGCTCCAGCAATTGCTCCAGCAGATAGTGGGCGCGCTCGGGACCTTCGGCTTCAATCACGGCGGACAGGGCGTCCATCCACTCGCGGGTTTCCTGGCCATCCGTGTCGTTCACGGCCGTTGTGCGCAGGTCGTTGGGTTGTGCTGACATGCTTGTCTCCTTTATATGCACTGACGAGAGCATCCCTGTTTTGGACGCTTCAGTCCAGAGTGTCGCATATTTTTTTGATAATTTCAAATTGCGATTATCGATTTCACATTATGAATTTATAAAACCGGTGAAACCCTGCCATCCCCTACACTGGGGGCCTCATGCCCGAGGAACGCACACACTTTTCACCCCTGCAAACCATCAGCAACCGCTGGGATGGCTGGTGGCGCCGTCAAAGCCCGAGCCGCCAGGACCGTTTCGCCTTGCTGGGTCCGTTGGTCTCGGTTGTGCTGTTTCTGGCCGCCATCATCGCCGCCTTCGGCTATCTCCGTTACGAGGAAATCGAGCGTGAGCAGGAAAGCGTTCGTCGCGACCTGGAATACGCCCAGCAGCGCCTGCGCTTGCGGCTGCTGGAACGCCAGGAACAAATCATGCGGATCGCCCGTGATGTGGCCGACCGTGAGATCGGATTGGATGAGTTCATCACAGAGTCGGAAGCCCTGGTCAGCCAGTACCCCGAGCTGTCCTCCATCACCTGGGTGGATGCCAAACGCAGGGTGCGCGCGAGCTCGGCTGGCCTGGGGGTCCAGGGGGCGCAAATGCGCAATGCGGGCGAGTTGCTCCGTCATCCCGAGTCCGAAAACACTTTCACGCTGGCGCGCGAGTTGCAACAGTCGGTCTATTCGCAACCTATTTTTCGCAACCTGCCAGGGCGCCCCACCCTCACACAACTGCAATTGCACATCCCGCTGCTGTGGCACGGCAAGTTTGAAGGGGTGATCATGGCGGAATATGCGATCGACGGCTTGATGCGGTTTGTGGTGCCTGCGGAAATCACAGGCCGTCATGCGGTGTCGTTTGTTGACAGCAGCCATGCGGTCCTGGCTGGCCAATCCATCCCGCCGCGCAGCCGTATCGGCGCGAGCATGCCCTGGATGGCGCAAGCCTATGAGTACTCTGTGCCGGTCTCGCCCGTGGGCAACAACCTGCAATTGCGTGCACAAGCCTACCGAACCTCGCAAGGCCTGATCGGCAATGGCATGTTCTGGCTGGTCACGGCCCTGAGCCTGCTGACCGCCTGGATGCTGATCGGCACCTGGCGCCACACCCGGCGCCGGCTGCAAGCCCAGCGAGCCTTGGTCGCGGAAACCAATTTCAGGCGAGCCATGGAAAACTCCATTCTCACTGGCATGCGCGCGCTCGACCTGAAAGGGCGCATCACCTATGTGAATGCGGCGTTCTGCCAGATGACCGGCTGGGAGGAAGGTGAACTCGTGGGCCGCACGCCGCCTTACCCCTACTGGCCCGAAGAGGACCGCGACAACCTGATGACCGTCCTCAATGACGAACTCAGCGGTCGCACCAGCAGCATGGGCATGCAGGTGCGCGTGAAGCGCAAGGACGGCAGCCTGTTCGATGCGCGGCTGTATGTCTCGCCCCTGATCGACGCCAAAGGCGAGCAGACTGGCTGGATGACTTCGATGACCGACATCACCGAGCCCAACCGCATCCGCGAACAGCTGTCGGCCTCCTACGAGCGCTTCACCACAGTGCTGGAAGCCCTGGACGCCTCGGTCTCGGTGGCCCCACTGGGAAGTTCGGAGCTGCTGTTCACGAACAAGATGTACCGGCTGTGGTTTGGCAATCAGAGCGAAGGCCACCTGCTGATGCTGGCACGCGCCGGCATGCCAGAGCGATCGGCGACGCCGACCGATGACGATGTGGACCTGCTCGCCGGACTGCCTTCGGAAAATCTGACCAGCGCCTCCTCCGAGAACGCCGAAATTTATGTGGCCGAGCTTGGCAAATGGCTGGAAGTGCGCTCGCGCTACCTGAACTGGGTGGACGGTCGACTGGCGCAAATGGTGATTGCCACCGACATCACGCCACGCCGACAAGCCGAGGAACAAGCGGCCATGCAGGCCGAGCGGGCAGAGTCAGCCAGCCGCCTGATCACCATGGGTGAGATGGCGTCCAGCGTGGCCCATGAACTGAACCAGCCGCTGACAGCCATCAGCAACTACTGCAACGGCATGGTGTCGCGTATCCGCAGCCAGCAAATTTCGGAGGATGATCTGCTCAAGGCGCTGGAAAAAACCGCGCACCAGGCACAGCGTGCCGGCCAGATCATTCAGCGCATCCGCACCTTCGTCAAACGCAGCGAGCCCAATCGCAGTCGCAACGAAGTGGCGCCCATGGTGACAGAAGCCGTGGAACTGGCAGACATCGAATTGCGTCGCCACCAGGTCAAGCTGAGTTATTTCGTGTCGGCCAAACTGCCCAGCCTGATGGTGGACCCGATCCTGATTGAACAGGTCATGGTCAACTTGCTGAAAAATGCCGCCGAATCCATCAACCATGCCCAGCGGCCCCTGCCCCAGCGGCACGTGGAGTTGCAGGTGGTACCCCGAGAGGTCTCGGGGCAGAAGGTGGTGGAATTTTCAGTCACCGACAGCGGCCGCGGTCTGGCACCCGAGGTTCTGGAGCGCTTGTTCGAGGCTTTCTTTTCGACCAAGTCCGAGGGCATGGGCATCGGGCTGAATTTGTGCCGAAGCATCGTCGAGTCGCACCAGGGCAGGATGCAGGCTGAGAACCTCTACAATGGCGCCGAAATCAAGGGCTGTCGCTTCTCCTTCTGGATTCCAGCAGCGGAAGCGGAATAAGCAGGCAGAGCAAGACAATTTCAACAAGAACCCCAGGGCGGCGGAGAATTTCAAGATGAGTTTGATTCCGAAAAAAGGCACGGTCTATGTGGTCGACGATGACGAGGCCGTGCGTGACTCGTTGCAGTGGCTGCTGGAAGGCAAGGATTACCGCGTGCGTTGCTTTGACTCCGCCGAGACCTTCCTCAGTCGCTACGATGCCCGTGAAGTAGCCTGCCTGATCGTGGACATCCGCATGGGCGGCATGACGGGCCTGGAGTTGCAAGACAAGCTGATCGAGCGCAAGTCCCCCCTGCCCGTCGTGTTCATCACCGGTCACGGCGATGTGCCGATGGCCGTCAACACGATGAAAAAGGGCGCCATGGATTTCATCCAGAAGCCTTTCAAGGAAGAAGAGCTTGTCAGCCTGGTCGAGCGCATGCTGGAGCATGCCAAAGAGTCTTTTGCCGACTTCCAGCAAGCCGCCAGCCGCGATGCGCTGATGGCCAAGCTGACCTCGCGCGAAGCCCAGGTGCTGGAGCGCATCGTCGCGGGCCGTCTGAACAAACAAATTGCCGATGACCTGGGCATCAGCATCAAGACAGTGGAAGCACACCGCGCCAACATCATGGAAAAGCTGAACGCCAACACCGTGGCTGACCTGCTCAAGACGGCTCTCGGACAAAACGCACCCAAGGCCTGACAAATCTTCCAGCCACATTCTTCACAAACGCCCGTGCCCACGGGCGTTTTCCATTGAAACGATCATGACCGCACACCTCATCGACGGCAACGCTCTCTCCCAACAACTTCGCCAGGACGTGGCGCAGCGTGCCGCAACACTGAAGGGCAAGGGCATCACGCCTGGGCTCGCTGTCGTTCTGGTGGGCGACAACCCCGCCAGCCAGGTTTACGTTCGCAACAAAGTGAAGGCCTGTCAGGATGCGGGCTTGAATTCGGTGCTGGAGAAATACGAAGCCACGCTCAGCGAAGCCGACTTGCTGGCCCGTGTCGAGGCGCTGAATCAGGATCCTGGCATCCATGGCATCCTGGTGCAGCTGCCCTTGCCTGACCACATTGATGCCCAGAAAGTGATTGAAGCCATCTCCCCCGCCAAGGATGTGGACGGCTTCCACATCGCCAGCGCGGGCGCTCTCATGACCGGCATGCCCGGCTTCTGGCCCTGCACGCCCTATGGCTGTATGAAAATGCTGGAAAGCATTGGCTACGATTTGCGCGGCAAGCACGCAGTGGTGATTGGCCGCAGCAACATCGTTGGCAAGCCGATGGCGCTGATGCTGCTGCAAAAAAATGCCACCGTCACCATCTGCCACAGCGCAACCCCTGACCTCAAGGCCCATACCTTGCAAGCCGATGTCATCGTGGCTGCCGTCGGCCGGCGCAACATTCTCACGGCCGACATGGTGAAACCTGGCGCCGTGGTGCTGGACGTGGGCATGAACCGCAACGACGAAGGCAAGCTCTGCGGCGACGTGGATTTCGCTGGTGTGCGAGAGGTTGCAAGCCATATCACCCCCGTCCCAGGGGGTGTGGGTCCAATGACAATCACCATGCTGCTGGTCAACACGCTGCAAGCCGCTGAAGCTGCCGCTGCGCCTGCGCATTGAAATCACCTCCCTTGCCTCCAGATCGTTCACATGATTGCTGCATCTCCCCTGCTCGACTTCACCGACCTTCCCCGCTTTGACGCCGTCACCCCCGAGCAAGTGGATGACGCCATCAGCGAATTGCTGCAACGCGCCGAAAAAGCCCTGGAAACAGTCACTGCCCCGGCGTTCCCTGCAGACTGGCAAGCCATGGCCCGCGTGCTGGATGTCGCCACCGAACAACTCGGACGCGCCTGGGGCGTGATCAGTCATCTGAATGCCGTGGCTGACACCCCTGAACTGCGAGCGGCTTACAACCAGGCCCTGCCCCGCGTCACCGATTTCTGGACCCGCCTGGGGGCTGACGAGCGCTTGTTTGCCAAATACCGTGCCATGGACACACGCGACCTGGATCCAGCGCAGCAGCAGGCCTTGAAGAATGCCTTGCGCAACTTTGTGCTCTCTGGCGCCGAACTCGAAGGCCCGGCCAAGGCACGCTTTGCGCAAATCCAGGAGCGCCAGGCCGAGCTCAGCCAGAAATTCAGTGAGAACGTGCTCGACGCCACCGATCACTGGACCTGCCTGGTGCAGGAAGACGAACTCCGGGGTGTGCCCGACGATGTGAAAGAAGCGGCACGTCTGGCGGCTGAACGCGCCGGGCTGCAAGGCTACCAGCTGAACCTGAAAATGCCGTGCTATCTGCCCGTCATGCAGTTTGCCGACAACGCTGCCTTGCGCCAGACGCTGTACCGTGCTTATGCCACGCGTGCATCAGATCAAGCCGATGAGGCCACACGCCACTTTGACAACAGCGCGCTCATCAGGGAGATGCTGGCCCTGCGCCAGGAGGAGGCACGTCTGCTGGGGTATGCCAATTTTGCCGAAGTGTCGCTGGCCCCAAAAATGGCCTCCTCGCCCGATGAAGTGATTCGCTTCTTGCGCGACCTGGCCTCGCGTGCGCGGCCGTACGCCGAAAAAGACCTGCAAGACATGCGTGACTTTGCAAGCGCACATTTGCAATTGCAGGATCCGCAACCCTGGGACTGGCCCTACATCGGAGAAAAGCTCAAGGAGGCACGTTATGCCTTCAGCGAGCAGGAGGTGAAGCAGTACTTGACGGCGCCCAAGGTACTCGATGGCTTGTTCAAGATCATCGAAACGCTGTTCGATGTCGCCATTCGCCCCGATGCCGCCCCGGTCTGGCATCCGGGCGTGCGCTTTTACCGCATCGAGCGCCAAGGTCAGTTGGTGGGCCAGTTCTATCTCGACCCAGCCGCACGCAGCGGCAAGCGGGGCGGCGCCTGGATGGATGATGTGCGTGCCCGCTGGCTGCGGCCCGACAACGGGCAATTGCAGACCCCCATCGCGCATCTGGTCTGCAACTTCGCCGAGGGTGTTGGCGGACAGCCGCCTTTGCTGACCCACGACGATGTCACCACCTTGTTCCATGAGTTCGGCCATGGCCTGCACCACATGCTGACCCAGGTGAACGAACGCGATGTCTCCGGCATCAGCGGCGTTGAATGGGACGCCGTTGAGTTGCCGAGCCAATTCATGGAGAATTTCTGCTGGGAATGGTCTGTGCTACGACACATGACAGCCCATGTGGCCACAGGCGAACCCCTGCCTCGGGCGCTGTTCGACAAAATGGTGGCAGCCCGCAACTTCCAAAGCGGCCTGCAAACCCTGCGCCAGATCGAGTTCTCGCTGTTTGACATGCTGCTGCACAGCGCGCACAACCCCAGCGAGGACTTCATGCCTTTGCTGCACCAGGTACGCGCCGAAGTGGCCGTGATCCAGCCACCCGCATGGAACCGGATGGCGCACGCCTTCAGCCACATCTTTGCGGGTGGCTACGCGGCAGGTTATTACAGCTACAAATGGGCAGAGGTGCTCAGTGCCGACGCCTACGCCGCTTTTGAAGAAACCGCGCTGCCCGACGGTTCGCCCAATCCCGAGACAGGCCGACGCTACCGTGAGGCGATTCTGGAGGCGGGAGGCAGCCGCCCCGCCATGGACTCGTTCAAAGCCTTCCGTGGGCGCGAGCCCACGCTGGATGCCTTGTTACGCCACCAGGGCATGGGGTCGGCTGGCAACGTCTGATCAGAAGGTGATGGTCCTGACACCCGTGGCGGTGCCCAGAAGGCAGACGCTGGCTTTCTGATGCGCGAACACACCCACGGTGACCACGCCGGGCCATTGATTGACCTGACTCTCAAAGGACAGCGGGTCGCTGATTTTCAGGCCACGCACATCCAGAATGTGCTGACCGTTGTCAGTCACAAGGGGCCGGCCCTCTTTCATGCGCACACTGGCCTGCCCGCCCAGAGCCGCAAATTGACGCATGATGCGCGCAGCCGCCATGGGAATCACCTCCACCGGCAGGGGGAAGGCGCCCAGTGTTTCCACCCATTTGGATTCATCCGCAATGCACACAAAGCGGCCCGACTGCGCGGCCACGATTTTTTCACGGGTGAGCGCTGCCCCGCCGCCTTTGATCATGTACCCCCTGGCGTCAATTTCATCTGCGCCATCAATGTAGACCGAGAGTTGCTCGACGGCCTCGGCCTCGAACACCTGAATGCCATGCTGACGCAAACGCTCGGTAGAGGCCACCGAGCTGGAAACGGCGCCGGGAATCTGGTCCTTGATGGTGGCCAACGCGTCAATGAACTTGTTCACCGTCGAGCCAGTGCCCACGCCCACCACCTCGCCAGGCACCACGTAAGCGAGCGCCGCTTGTCCCACCAGGGCTTTGAGTTCATCTTGAGAAATCGGGCTTGTGCTCATCGGCGAAAATCCAGGAAATTGAAAAAAGAGATTATCCAATGCTCAATGCGCTTTCTTACGCTCTGCTGCGCCCCTGGTTGTTTGGCATGGATGCCGAAACAGCCCATGAAAAAACCCTGCATGCCCTGGCCAGCACCCAGAACACACCGCTGCAATGGGCCTATGCCCAAAAGCAGGTCCAGGATCCGCTGGTTCTGGCGGGCCTGAACTTTCCCAATCGCGTCGGCCTGGCAGCCGGCCTGGACAAAAATGCCCAATGCATCGACGCCCTGGCAGCCCTTGGTTTCGGTTTTGTCGAAGTGGGCACGGTGACGCCCAAAGGGCAACCTGGCAACCCCAAGCCGCGCATGTTCCGTTTGCCCCAGGCCAATGCCCTCATCAATCGTCTGGGCTTCAACAACGAAGGTCTGGCTGCCTTTGTGCAGAACGTACAGAAAGCGCGCTGCCGCCAGCAGGCCACGCGCACCATGCTGCTGGGCCTGAACATCGGCAAGAACGCCACCACGCCCATCGAGCGGGCTGCGGACGATTACCTCGCCTGCCTGGAAGGTGTCTACCCTTACGCCGACTATGTGACGGTCAACATCTCCAGTCCCAACACGCAGAACCTGCGAAGCCTGCAAAGCGACGAAGCGCTGGAAGCACTGCTGTGCGCCCTGGCCGAAAAACGGCAGGCACTGGCACAGCAGCACAGCCGCAGTATTCCCCTGTTCATCAAGATTGCACCCGATCTGGACGGCGATCAGATTGATTTGCTGGCCAAGACTTTGCGCCGACTGTGCATGTCCGGCGAGCAGGTGAAGGACAACGCCTGGGGGCTGATTGCCACCAACACCACCCTGTCACGCGAGGCCGTCCAAGGCCTGCCACATGCCGAGGAAACGGGTGGCTTGTCGGGCGCACCGGTTCTGGACAAAAGCAATGCTGTCATCCGCCAGTTGCGCGCTGCGCTTGGCAAGCACTTTCCGATCATCGGCGTGGGCGGCATTTTGAGCGGCACCGATGCTGCCGCCAAAATCGAGGCCGGCGCCGATGTCGTGCAGATCTACACCGGATTGATTTACCGCGGTCCGGCGCTGGTGCGTGAAGCGGCGCTGGCGGTGCGGCAAATGCGCCGTTGAAGCTCAGGCGAACTGCAATGCCTCAACCACAGCCTCGCCAATGGCCAGGGAACTGGTCAGGCCGGGCGACTCAATACCGAACAGGTTGACCAGGCCTGGCACACCGTGCGTGGCCGGCCCTTGCAGCACAAAATCTCGGGCCGCCTCGTGCGGTGCGTTGATCTTGGGTCGAATGCCGGCATAGCCAGGAATCAGGCTGCCGTCTTGCAGGGCGGGCCAATACTTGCGCACCTCGGCATAGAACGCATCCCCGCGGGCGGGATTCACCACCAGATCGTCCGGACTGTCGACCCATTCGACATCAGGTCCGAACTTGGCTTGTCCGCCCAGGTCGATGGTGAGGTGCACGCCCAGGCCTGCCGCCTCGGGCACCGGGTAAATCAAACGTGAAAAAGGTGAGCGCCCCGACAGCGTGAAATAGTTGCCTTTGGCAAAGTGCGCCTGGGGCACGTGGGCCACATCCAGCCCCTGAAAATCCCGCGCCAGCCAGGGTGCCGTCACGCCTGCGGCATTCACAACCACCGAAGCCATCAACTCGGTGCCGTCAGCCATGTGCAACACCGTGCCATCCGGCCGGCAATCGGCTGCCTTGACCGGGGAATTGAAGGCCACCATGCCCCCTGAATTCTCAAAATCTCCCTGGTAACTCAGCATCAGGGCGTGGCTGTCGACAATGCCCGTACTGGGTGAATGCAAGGCCGCCAGGCAGGACAAGGCAGGCTCCATGGCCTGCGCCTGCGCGGCGCTGAGCCATGTCAGGTCATTCACACCATTGGCACGGGCCTTTTCCTGGATGCCTTGCAACTGATCCACCTGGGAGGGCTGTGTGGCCACAATCAATTTGCCACAGCGTTGGTGTGGCACGCCGCGCGCCTGTGCATAGTCATACAACATTTCACGGCCTTTCACGCACCAGCGGGCCTTGAGCGAGTTGCGGGTGTAATAAATGCCGGCATGGATGACTTCACTGTTGCGCGAACTGGTACCAGTGCCGATCGCGGACGCCGCCTCCAGAATCAGCCAGTCCTTGCCCGCACCACCGGCCGACAAGGCCAAAGCCCGCGCCACCGCCAACCCCACCACACCTGCGCCAATGATGACGCCATCCACCTTGTCCACGTCCGTGTTTCCTTTGCAGCAAAACCCGATCATCCAATAAAAAACGGCACCCGAGGGTGCCGTGAGCGTCAGACTGGAAAGAAATCAACGCTTCTTGGCGGCAGTCTTGCTGGCATTCAGCGCGCTGCTGGCCATGGTCTTGTAATTGGCTTCGGCCACATCGGAAGCTTGCTTGACAGCTTTCTGAACCGATTCCAGAGCGTTGTTGCCTGCCGCAACAGCGGTTTTGAATGCAGCCACAGCTGCCTCGGAACCGGCGGGTGCGTTCTTGGCGGCGTTGTCCACCAGGTCCTGGAAAGCCTGTTGCGCTTCGGCAACTTTGCCTTCAAACACTTTGCTGAAATCAGCGCCAGTGCTGGAGGCGATGTCGTACAAATGACGGTTGTAGGTCACCGCCTTTTCAGCCAGGGGCTGGAACATGCTGGCTTGCAGGGCCAACAGCTGCTGGGCATCTTTCACGCTCAGTGCAGCCTGGGCCTGGTTCTGGGAATCGGCCAGGGCGGCTTTGGCAGCAGCGAGGTTCAACTCAATCAGTTGCTCAACGCCGGCAAAGGCTTTGTTGGTCAGGCCCACGAGGGTTTCGAGGTTGGCTTTGTTGGCGGCCACAACTTGGTCAGGGGTCAGCGACATGTCAAATCTCCAAAAGTAAGTTCAAAATGGTTTGATCAGGGTACTGCTCTGTGGCCCATCGCCAGATTCATGTTGCAGCGCAGCATGTACGGAAGTATAGGGGTAACCCTAGGCTGAACGTCGCTTGCGTGCTTTCTTTAGAGGCAACAGACTAATTCATCAAAAATAGAAATTAAGGCCTCTCCGTGCCGTGCGACCAATGCTTGAGCCAGTTGTTCCGGTAATGCGCTGCCAGGGCCTGACCTCGCAAAACCAGAATGTTCTCGGCATTGCGGGTGTCGGCGGAATTGGTGAAGTTGTAGCTGCCGGTCACCACCACCATGTTGTCAATGACCATCACCTTGTTATGCGCAATGGCATGCGCGCCGTCAAACTTGAGCGGCAAGGCGGCCTCCTTGAGCAGATCGATCACATAGCGGTTGGTCTGGCTGCTTTTCTGATCCAGCAACACCTGAACCTTGACACCCCGCTGTTGCGCACGCAACAAAGCCTGAGCGATGGCATTGTGGGTGAAACCATAGGCCTGGACCAGCACCTCTTGCCGACTCTCGTCAATCGCCTTGACGATCACCTGGCCGCCACCCGCCGGTGGCGTGAAAGCGACAGCCAGCACTTCAACCGATCCGTCGACCGTTGGGGAGGGATCAGCGCCATGACTGGAAACGCTTCGGGCCGACACCACGCCCGGGGAGGCTGGATCTGAAGGCGTGCGAGCCAGCCACTGCACCAATGCCAGGCCCAAGATCACCAGAGAAAGCCCTGTTTTTGTGTACCGCATCACCGAATCTTAGCCAGAAATGAAGTTTCACTTCATTTTCAAGGCAGTTCAAATGTGGCTGTCGGGACGAGATAATCGCCTGACTCTCGCATCCTCCATGACCCGACATTCTTCTCCAGGCGTGCCTCCCGTTGTCCAGCGCGCCATCCTGCATCTGTCCCTGGCCACCTTTGCCAGCATGACCATTCAGCGGTTGTGTGACCCGATGTTGCCGGCCTTGGCCCAGGACTTTCAAGCCAGCCTGGGCCAGGTCGCCGCGGTGATTTCCTGGTTTGCAGTCATTTATGGTGCGGCACAGGTGTTTTACGGTCCCCTGGGGGACCGCTTCGGCAAAATGCGCATCATCGCCTTGGCCACATTGGGTTGCAGCCTGGGTTGCCTGGGCTCTGCCCTGGCTGCCTCCCTGGATCAATTGATCTGGGCCAGGATGCTCGCGGCGGCCTGTGCCGCGGCCATCATTCCGATGGCCATGGCCTGGGTGGGTGATGTCGTGGCCTATGAGGTCCGGCAGGAAACCCTGGCCCGCCTCGGTCTGGGCTCCACACTGGGCATGGTGGGCGGGCAAATCATGGGTGGGCTGTTCACCGACACCATTGGCTGGCGCTGGGCCTTTGCTGGCATGGCTCTGATGTTCATGGCCGTGGGCACGCTGCTGTTCCGTCGTCACCAGGCGCATGACCGGCTTCAGACCGCGGAATGGACCCCCACTCAGCAAGCCTTTCATCGCAAGGTGGCTCGTGTCCTGCGGGAGAAGCGCCCGCGTCTGGTTTTGCTGACGGTCATGCTGGAAGGCGCTTTTGCTTTTGGTGTGGTGGCCATGGCGGCATCCCATCTGCATCAGCAACATGCAATTTCACTGACCCTGTCAGGGGGCGTGGTGGCTTTGTTCGGACTGGGCGGCGTGGCTTACATGCTGTCTGCACGCACCTTCATTCGACGTCTCGGCGAAAACGGCATGCTGCGCCTGGGCTCGCTGCTGTTTGCCGTCGCTTTTGCAGTGATGGCTTTTGCCCCTTGGTGGCCTCTGACACTGCCCGCCAGCCTGCTGGCGGGTCTGGGCTTTTTCATGTTCCACAACACCTTGCAGGTATTGGCCACCCAGATGTTTCCCCAAGAGCGGGGCACGTGCATGGCGCTGTTCGCGGCCAGCCTGTTCACCGGACAATCGGTGGGGGTGCTGCTGGCTGCCAGCTTGATCGCCTGGACAGGGTCCGCCTGGGTCCTGGCCATGGGCGGACTGATGCTGGCGGTGCTGGGACAATCTCTTCCTGTTTTTCTTCGCCGCTGCTGAACCATGAACCCGACACCTGAAGACATGGCGCGCCTGCTGGACGCGCACCCCGACTACCGCGTGCTGCGCCGTTTGCAGCCCCGCACCAGCTTCCATCCCCCGGTGGATGGCTTGCGCTGCGCCCGCGGCATCGTGCTGGACACCGAGACCACGGGCCTGAGTTCGGAAACCGATCGGGTCATCGAGTTGGGCATGCTGCTTTTCGAATTCGATCCTGCCACAGGTCATGTTTACCGGGTACTGGAAGTGTTTGACGAACTGGAAGACCCCGGCTTTCCCATTCCACCCGCCACCACGGCGATTCACCACATCACCGATGCCATGGTGCAGGGCCGTCGCATTGACGACGCGAAGGTGGCGAACCTGCTCGAAGGCGTGTCGGTGGTGATTGCCCACAATGCCGGATTTGATCGGCCCTTTGTGGAGCAACGCTGGCCCATTTTTGAAGAGGTTTTGTGGGCTTGCAGTATCCGCGACATTGACTGGCGCGCCGAAGGTTTTGGCTCGGCCAAGCTGGAATACCTGCTGCAAACACAGGGCATTTTTTACGAAGCGCACCGCGCCGAGACCGACTGCTGGGCGTTACTGGAATTGCTGAATCACCATTTGCCGCAAAGCCAGCAGCCTGCCTTGCTGAGTCTGCTGGAAACCCTGAATCAGCCCCAATTGAAACTCTCCGCCCTGGGCTCTCCTTTTGAAACCAAGGACCTGCTCAAGCAGCGCGGTTACCGCTGGTCAGCCGAACAGCGCTGCTGGAGCCGACTGCTCAGCGGCGAGCAGGCACTGGAGGAAGAGTTGAACTGGTTGAAACGCCGGGTCTATGGCCAGCGCGGCGCCCAGGTGGAAGTGGAAACCCTGGGTGGCACCATCCGTTACTCGAACCGTCAGGGTCAGAAAAAACTGATCGCCGTTTGAATTCTGCTGAAATGCCGTTGGTTCAATACGGGACGGCTTGCCAGGGCACCGGGCAAGTGGGCACGGAAGGGTAATACTGCTGATAGGCTGCACAGTAATAAGCCACCTGTGGTGGTGTCACCACCACAGGAGGGTAAGCTGGCGTGGCGTAAACCGGCGTGTGCGTTGCGTACAACACCGAACCAAGCACCGCCGCAGCAACGACCGGGCCGACCCAGTTGTTGCGGTAACCGCCGTGGTGCGCATATGCGCCACGCACAACCGGTCCACCACCCCATCCATGCGCCATCACACGTGGCGCATGGGCTCCGTGACGCCAGCCGCCATGCCCTTCACCTGCCTGAGCGGGTGCGAGCGTCATGACAGTGGCGCAACAAACTGCGGCGATCAAAAGTTTTTTCATGGCGGCCTCTTTGGTGATGCCCATCACATGCCTGGGCCCAGCTTTAACGCTTCAGACCTTGCCCAGGATGACACCGCTGCCGCTCATCGGCCAGAAGATGGCCAGGGCGATCGAAAAGAAACATTGTGCAAGACATGCCTGCGCGAAAACCAGGCCCAGTCATGCCAGAAGGGCTCGGCATGCAAGGTCCAGTCGACGAACCAGGCCAGCACTGGCTTCTCACTCTCCAGGGCGGGTTGCAAGACTTCGCGATGGCCTGCGGAGTCCACCCAATCGTTGCCGCCGTGCCAGGTCAACCCTACCAGGGTCAGGGCCAAAGCCCCCGCAACCCAGGGTTGCCCTCGCCATAACCAACGCCGTGCCCGGTTGCGGTGAAATGCATGCATGAGCAACAAAGAAACAGCTTGCGCAATATTCAACAGGGCAAAAAACAAGGACACACCCAGTGCGATGGGCAGCATCACCGTCTGACGGTAAGCATCATTGAGCATTTGCTGGGCATCATCCACATCAAACACGGGCGCCAACAGTGCATTGGGCGTGAGCAACTGCTTGTCAAACTCAAGCGCATCGACACCCAGCGAAGCGGCTGGGAACAGGGCTTTGACGCTGTCACGCAGGGCGTCTGACATGCCCTGACGGCCCAGCGGATGTCCCTTCAAGGTAAAACCGCCTTCGGACACGAGATCACGCATCGACAGGCGCTGCACGCTGGTGACTTTGTCCAGTTCCGAGGCCTGCGACAGCAGGAAGTCGATGAGACGGATTTGCACTTGCCACATCACACTGATGCCCATCAGCAGGCTCAGCAACCCGGACTGCCAGCGCATCGGCGTCAGCCGATCCAGCCAGCGCCAAAGCAACAAACCCAGTCCACAGCCTGAAATGCAGCGCCCCCAGAACTCCAGACCGTCCAGATCATCGCGGTCAAAGGGTTGTCCTGCGACCTCCAGCAAACGATGGTTGAATGACAACTCCACCGCGGTGTAGAACGCCAGCAGAAGCAGAAACCATGCGTTTTTTTGAAGCGAATGACGGGCCATTGCCCGCCATTAAATGCGGCTGCAATGTCGCAACGACATCTCGCCGGTGAAGCTAGGTAAAGTTAGCTCACGACGCGCCCAACATCACGCCAAAGCGGCCTCGATGGCCAGGGCCACGCTGGCCAGACGGGCATCATCGCCGCAAATCGAAGAGACCATGAGGCCCACCGGCAACTCGCCTGGCGCATGGCACGGCAAACTGAAGGAGCAGCCGTCCAGAAAATTGATCGCAAACGTGTTGCGCAACATGTTGCGGTTGGCCGCAGCGAATGCTTCGTCATCGCTGACCAGCTGCGCCAGTGGGGGCGCCACTGTGGGCACCGTGGGACTGAGCATCGCGTCAAAACCCTGCAGAGCGTGCGTCACCCGCTGAATCCAGTCACGGCGATTGGCCAGCATTGCCAGGTAATCTGCAGCGCTGATGTTCTGCCCCAGCCGCACACGCGCGGCCACACGCGGGTCCAGTTGATCCATGCATGAGGCGATTTGCGCGTGATGGGTGGCCCAACACTCGACCGGAGAGAACCCTCCTGGCGCATTCAAGCCTGCAATCTCGGCCAATTCGGTCAGTGCCATCTCTTCCAGGATGGCACCCGCCTGCGACAGGCGCGTCAGGCTGCGCTCGAAGGCACGCGCCACCTGCGTATCCAGGCCATCGAGCATCAAGGTTTGCGGCAAGGCCAGGCGACGCCCTTTCAAGGGACGCTCAGCCACCTTCAGCGGCTGGCCTGACAACACGCCGTCAACCACCAGGCAATCTGCCACCGAGCGGGTCATGGCGCAAACGGTGTCCAGCGAATGCGACAGCGACACGGCCCCTTGAATCGGCACCCGGGACTGGGTGCTCTTGAAACCGACGATGCCACACAGTGCCGCCGGAATACGGATCGACCCACCGGTGTCGGACCCCAGGCCAGCCACGGCCAACCCCAGGGCAACCGACACAGCCGCGCCGGAGGAGGAGCCTCCCGGGATGCGTTGCACCTGGGCATCGGCCGGATTGACCGGGGTGCCGTAATGGGGGTTGATGCCAATGCCCGAGAACGCCAGCTCGGTCATGTTGGTCTTGCCCAGAATCGCCGCACCGGCTGCACGCAAGCGCGCCACAGCAGGCGCGTCGTGCGCTGCCGCAGGCTGTCCAGCCAGGAACCGGGTTCCTGCCAGCGTGGTCTCCCCCGCCACGTCATAGAGGTCTTTGACTGTGACGGGCACACCCGCCAAAGGTAACCCGGTGTCGCCCACGGCATGCAGCGCGTCAGCGTGGCGCGCAGCCAGGCGCGCATGCTGTGGATAAAGCCGCGTGAACACATGGGCCGCAGGGCTCGACTCGGCTCGCGCCAGACTGTCGTCCACCCAGGCTTGGGCGCTGAACGAGGCATGGCGACGCTGCTGCTGAAACTCGGAAAGTGTCTGGGGAAAAAGCGACATGATTGAAAATACCGGAATGATGAAGAGACTGTGCACACAATTTGCAAGGCACGCAAGCCAATGGGCCACTTGGGCGACGCTGCTGTTCATGGCCAGCCAGTTGCCTGTCCACGCCATGTCCTGGTTTCGCCCTGGCCAGACGCTCTCAGAATACCCGCTTTCGAACAACGAAACCGCACGACTGAACCGCCAGGCGGGCTGGCCAGCGGATGATCCCACAAGCTGGATGATCACGCTGCGCAACCCTTTGCCGGGCGCGATCACCTGTCGCGAGGTTCAGTTTTTTCCGAAAACAAGCGACGCCCAGGTGCGGGTCCGCATGTTGCAGCCGCCCTTGTACGTTCCTGCCGGGCAAAGCCGCAGCAGTCTGCTGGCCGATGTCCGCAAAAGCGACATCCGGGACTGGGCGATGCAATGCCACTGCCTGCGATCGAGCCCACAAAGTCCTTGTGAAAATCCTCCCTGATTGCATGCACCGTCCTGGGGCATGGCATCGCTCAACCGGGTGACAACCCTCAGTGAAGCGGGGATTGGCCCATGCTATGCTGAATGCAGTGCCTTTTCAAAAATAACCATGGCTGAAGACATCATTCTGGAGACACGCGGGCTCGTCAAAGAGTTCAAGGGGTTTGTGGCCGTCAACGACGTGTCGATCGGCGTGCGCCGGGGCCAGATCCACGCCCTGATCGGCCCCAATGGGGCGGGCAAGACCACGTTTTTCAACCTGCTCACCAAGTTTCTGATTCCCACACGCGGCGCCATTCTTTTCAATGGCCACGACATCACTGCCGAAAAGCCCGCACAGGTGGCACGCCGCGGCATCGTGCGTTCCTTTCAGATTTCTGCCACATTCCCGCACCTGAGTGTGCTGGAAAACGTGCGCATTGCCCTGCAACGCAGCACCGGCACGTCCTATCACTTCTGGCGCTCGGAAAAAAGCCTCTCGCAATTGAATGGCCGTGCCATGGAGTTGCTGGAAACCGTGGGCCTGGAAAACTTCTCCAACACACTCGCGGTCGAATTGGCCTATGGCCGCAAACGCGCCCTGGAAATCGCCACCACACTGGCCACCGAGCCAGAGTTGATGCTGCTGGATGAACCCACCCAGGGCATGGGCCATGAAGATGTGGACCGTGTCACGCAACTGATCAAGAAGGTGGGCGCTAACCGCACCATCCTGATGGTGGAGCACAACATGAACGTGGTATCGAGCATTGCCGACACCATCAGTGTGTTGCAACGCGGGCAAGTGATTGCGGAAGGCCCCTACAACGTCGTGTCCACCAACCCGCAGGTGCTGGAAGCCTACATGGGCAGCACCGAAGCCGAACTGGAGGGCGGTCATGGCTGAGCAGCCCCAGGAATTCCTGAAAATCTCCAACCTGCACGCCTATTACGGCGAATCGCACATCCTGCATGGCGTTGACCTCACGGTCAACCATGGCGAAGTGGTCACCCTCCTGGGCCGCAACGGTGCAGGCCGTACCACCACCATCAAGTCCATCATGGGCCTGGTGGGTCGGCGTACCGGCTCGGTCCGCATCAATGGCCAGGAAACGGTCGACTGGTCACCTCACCGCATTGCCCGCCTGGGCATGGGCTATTGCCCGGAAGAACGTGGCATTTTTGCCAGTCTGTCTTGCGAGGAAAACCTGCTGCTGCCCCCCGTGATCGCGCCCAATGGCATGAGCCTGGATGAAATCTACGAGATGTTCCCCAACCTGTACGAGCGCCGAAACAGTCCGGGCACTCGCCTCTCCGGGGGTGAACAGCAAATGCTGGCCGTGGGTCGCATCCTGCGCACCGGTGCACGATTGCTGCTGCTCGATGAAATTTCCGAGGGCCTGGCACCTGTGATCGTTCAGGCCCTGGCCCGCATGATCCGCGCGTTGCGTGCCAAAGGTTTCACCATCATCATGGTGGAACAGAATTTCCGGTTTGCCGCGCCGCTGGCCGACCGCTTCTATGTCATGGAACACGGTCAAATTGTCGAGGGTTTCGCCGCCAGCGAACTCGCAGGCAAGATGGCCATGCTGCATGAATACCTCGGGGTCTGAGCCCCAACAACCTCATCAGGAGACCACGATGAAACGCAAACTTCTTTCATTCGCCGCAGCGGCTGTCTGCGCCATGGCCACGGGCGCCCACGCCCAGATTTCCGACGGCATCGTCAAAATCGGTGTGCTCAACGACATGTCCGGCCTGTATTCGGACATTGGTGGCCCCGGCTCCACACTGGCAGCCAAGATGGCTGTGGAGGACTACCTCAAGGCCAGCAAGAGCACCCTGAAAGTGGAAGTCGTCAGTGCCGACCACCAGAACAAGCCCGACGTGGGCTCCAACATCGCCCGTCAGTGGTATGACACCGACAAGGTCGACGCCATCGTGGACGTGCCCACCTCCTCTGTGGCACTGGCCATCAACCAGATCACCAAGGACAAGGGCAAGATCCACCTGAACACCGGTGCGGCCACGGCCGACCTGACAGGCAAGGCCTGCACCCCCAACACCATTCACTGGCTGTATGACACCTGGATGCTGGCCAACGGCACGGGTACCGCCGTGGTGAAAACCGGTGGCACCTCCTGGTTCTTCCTGACCGCCGACTACGCTTTTGGCCACGCCCTGGAGCGTGACACCGAAGCCGTGGTGACCAAGAACGGCGGCAAGGTGCTGGGCAAGGTCCGCCACCCGCTGTCCAATCAGGACTTCTCTTCTTTCCTGTTGCAGGCACAAGCGTCCAAGGCCAAGATCATTGGACTGGCGAACGCCGGCGGCGACACCATCAACTCGATCAAGCAAGCAGCCGAGTTTGGCATCGTCAAAGGCGGTCAGAACCTGGCCGGCCTGCTGGTGTTCCTGCCCGATGTGCACGCGCTGGGTCTGGAAAAAGCCCAGGGCCTGATCTTCACCGAAACCTTCTACTGGGATCTGAACGACCAGACCCGCGCTTGGTCCAAGCGCTTTGCTGCAGCCCATGGCGGCAAGTATCCCTCGATGGATCAGGCCGGTGTGTACGCCGTGGTCACCCACTACCTGAAGGCCATCGATGCGGCCAAAACCGACGATGGCACCAAGATCGCCGCCAAGATGAAGGAACTGCCCACCGACGATCCCTTGTTCGGCAAAGGCACCATCCGTCAGGACGGCCGCAAGATCCACCCCGCCTACCTGTTTGAAGTCAAGAAGCCTTCGGAATCCAAAGGTCCGTACGACTATTACAAGCTGCGCGCCACCATCCCCGCTGACCAGGCCTTCCGCCCGCTCAACGAGGGTGACTGCCCGATGATCAAGAAGTAATTTCTGACTCCCTGTTTCAGCAAGACACGAACATCACGATGGAAATATTTGGCATTCCCTCCCAGGCCCTGTTCGGGCAGTTGTTGATCGGCTTGATCAACGGCTCCTTTTACGCCCTGCTCTCGCTGGGCCTGGCCGTGATCTTCGGCTTGCTGAACATCATCAACTTCACCCACGGCGCCCAGTACATGCTGGGCGCATTTGTGGCGTATCTGAGCCTTCAGTATTTCGGCCTGAATTACTGGGTCTCCCTGCTACTCACTCCTTTATTGGTGGGGGCCACGGGCGTCATCATTGAGCGCACGATGCTGGCACGCCTTTACAAACTGGACCACCTGTACGGCCTGCTGCTGACCTTCGGCCTCGCCCTGATCATTCAAGGCGTCTTTCGCAATGAATTCGGCTCGTCGGGCATGCCCTATGCCGTCCCCGAACTGTTCGCTGGTGGCGTCAACCTGGGCTTCATGTTTCTGCCCAAATACCGTGGCTGGGTGATTGTGGCTTCACTGATCGTCTGCATTGCCACCTGGTACGTCATTGAGCGAACCAAGCTCGGCGCCTATCTGCGCGCCGCCACCGAGAACCCCTCTCTGGTTCAGGCTTTTGGCGTCAATGTGCCGCGCATGGTCACGCTGACCTATGGCTTTGGCGTTGCCCTGGCTGCCCTGGCAGGCGTCATGGCCGCCCCCATCTACCAGGTCAGCCCGATGATGGGCGTGGACATCATCATCGTGGTGTTTGCGGTGGTGGTGATCGGCGGCATGGGCTCCATCATGGGCGCGATCATCACAGGCTTTGGCCTGGGTCTGATCGAAGGCCTGACCAAAGTGTTCTATCCCGAAGCGTCCAACACCGTGATCTTCGTCATCATGGTGATCGTTTTGTTGATCAAACCCGCCGGTCTGTTCGGTACCCAGAAATAAGCTCACCATGACCCAAGCGACCGCATCCTCCTCGCCTTACGTCGAACACAGCAATCGCCACCAGGGCATCGCCTTTTTGGTGATGGCCGCCATTTTTGCCCTCGGGCCTCTGGTGGTCTACCCCATCTTCCTGATGAAGGTGATGTGTTTTGCCCTCTTCGCCTGCGCCTTTAACCTGTTGATTGGCTTTGGCGGGCTGCTTTCCTTTGGCCACGCCATGTTCCTGGGCACCGCCGGCTATGCCGCGGCGCATTCGGCCAAGGTCTGGGGCTTCACGCCAGAACTGTCCCTGCTGTTTGCCACCTTGTGCGCCACCGCCCTGGCCGTGGTCACAGGCATGCTGGCCATCCGCCGCCAGGGTATTTATTTCGCAATGATCACCCTTGCCTTGTCGCAGATGGTGTTCTTCTTCTATCTCCAGTCGCCGTTCACTGGCGGTGAAGATGGCATCCAGGGTGTGCCGCGCGGCAAACTGTTCGGCGTGTTCGACCTGTCCGAAAACTTGCCGATGTACCTGTTTGTGCTGACGGTTTTTCTCAGCGGCTTCGGCCTGATCTGGCGCATCGTGCATTCGCCTTTTGGCCAGGTGCTCAAAGCCATCCGCGAGAACGAGCAACGGGCACTCTCACTGGGCTATGACACCGACCATTACAAGCTGGTGGCCTTCATTCTTTCAGGCACGGTTGCGGGCCTGGCAGGCGCCACCAAGTCGATGGTGTTCCAACTGGCCTCACTGACCGATGTCCACTGGTCCATGTCGGGCGAGGTGGTGCTGATGACGCTGGTCGGGGGCCTGGGCACCCTGTTTGGCCCGGTGTTTGGTGCCGCTGTCATCGTCACCATGCAGAACTACCTCGCGCAACTGGGGGCTTGGGTCACCATTGTGCAAGGCATTATCTTTGTGATCTGCGTGCTGGCCTTCCGCCGCGGTGTCATTGGCGAGATTGCCAACCTCATCCGCAAGCCGCTCTGATTGCCGGGCCCTGGTGCCCGATCACGCAAGCCTTTTCCCGGCGGCATGGCAAGTGCTGGCCGCCATCCACTCCAACGTCATCCATCATCATGTCTTCTCTCAGCCTTTCCCAAGCCCAGCAAATCATCACAGGCGCCCTGGCCCATGCCCGCCAAGCCAATTTCAAGCCCATGGGCGTGATCGTGGTGGACGCCTCCGGCAACACCATCGCCTATGCCCGCGAGGACGGTGCCAGCATGTTCCGTTTTGACATTGCCCAGGGCAAGGCCTGGGGCGCTGTCGGCATGGGAGTGTCCAGCCGCACCCTGTTCGAGCGCGCCAAGGACAACCCGAACTTTTTCGTCTCCCTGTCCTCCACGGCCCAAGGCAAGTTTTTGCCCCAAACCGGCGCAGTGCTGATCAAGAATGCACAGGGTCAGGTGCTGGGCGCTGCTGGCGCCAGTGGGGGCACGGGCGATGAGGATGAGGAAATTTGCATCGCAGGCATCCAGTCGGCAGGCCTGAGCGCCAGCTGAGCGCGGGCAAGGGTTGCGGATGTCACACGCCTCCTCCCTCATTGCTGGCCTGCGCAGCGTGGCCTTGAATGTCCCCGATCTGGCGCTGGCGGAAAAATTCTTCACCGAAGTCTGGCATCTGGAAGTGGCCCATCGCCAAAGCGATGCACTCTATTTGCGCGGCACGGGCCAGGATGATCACTTGCTGGCATTGCATGCGCGATCTGGCCCTGCGCAAATACGCCATGTGAGCCTGCGGGCCCGAACCGCCCAGGCCCTGTCAGCGATTGCACAGTCCACCGTGCGTCATGGTGGGCAAGTGGTTCGCGCGGAAGCCGCCTGCACCGACCCCAGTGGGGGTATCTCCCTTCAAGTGGCCGATGCCGATGGTCGCGTGTTCGAGATCGTGCACGGGGACACGTTGCGCGCCCATCCAACCCAGGAGGCCGACCGCCCCGAACGGCTCGCCCATGCCGTGCTCAACACCCATGATGTGGGCGTCACGCAGGCCTTCATGGAGAACGTGCTCGATTTTTCCCTGACCGACCGCACACGGATCATGGCGTTCATGCGCTGCAACAGCGACCATCACAGCGTGGCCCTGGGCATCAGCGACAACGATGCGCTCAACCACATCGCCTTTCTGATGCCTGACCTGGAATCGGTCATGCGTGGCGGGGGGCGCATGCGCGATGCTGGCTATGACATTCACTGGGGCCCTGGCCGCCATGGCCCTGGCAACAATGCCTTCAACTATTTCATCGGCCCGTTTGACATCGTCATCGAGTACACCGCCGAGGTCTCGCAGATCGACGACAGCTATCCCGTGGGCCAACCCGACAACTGGACCTGGCCACCCGGCCGTGTGGACCAGTGGGGCATTTCTGCCCCGCCGAGTGCGCGATTGAAGGAGGCCCAGCGGGCCATCCTGTTCGCCGCCTGAAACTTCTCATCATCTGAAGGAAACCGCCATGCGCTTCACCACATTCCGACAAGGCAACGAGGACCGTCTGGGCCTGGTTGTGGGCCAGGACGTCATTGACCTGAACAAGGCACAGCCGCAGATCAGTTCCGATCTTCGCACCGCCTTGCGCGCCGGACAGGACCTGTCTGGCGCAGCCCATGCGGCCATTGCCAGCGCTGCAGTGCGCATGCCCTTGAGCAGCCTGCAACTCTCGCCGTTGCTGCCCGAGCCGGGCAAGATCATCTGCCTGGGCCTGAACTATTTCGACCATGCCAAAGAAGGCGGCCGCGACAAACCCGAATATCCCTGGTTCTTCCTGCGTTCGGCAAGTTCCTTGCTGGCGCCAAACGCCAAAGCCCTGCGCCCCAAAGTCTCCGAGCAACTGGACTATGAGGCAGAGCTGGCCGTGATCATTGGCAAAACCACCAAGCACGCCACCATGGCCAATGCACTGGACGCCGTGTTTGGCTACAGCTGCTTCAATGACATCTCGGTGCGCAACTACCAGCGCAAAACACCGCAATGGACCATCGGCAAGAACTTTGACCGCACGGGCGGCTTTGGCCCCGTGCTGGTCACCAAGGACGAATTGCCGGAAGGCGCCACCAATCTGCGCATCCAATCGCGTCTGAACGGACAGATCATGCAGGACGCCAACACCCGCGACATGATCTGGGGCGTAGCGGAAACGATTGTGTTGCTGTCCGAATGTGTGACGCTGGAGCCTGGCGACCTCATCATCATGGGTACACCCGCCGGCGTGGGTCATGCACGCACACCGCAGGTTTGGATGAAAGCTGGCGACGCCATTGACATCGAAATCGAAAACATCGGGATTTTGCACAACACCATCGAAAACGAAGCGGTCTGATCGCCATGAATGCCCCCGAGCTGTTCGATGTCGCCATCGTCGGTTACGGACCGACGGGGGCTGTAGCCGCAGGATTGCTCGGCCAGCAGGGCATTCGCACCCTGGTCTGCGACCGTCTGCATGAGGTCTACGACAAGCCGCGGGCGATTGCCCTGGACCACGAGATCATGCGCGTGTTCCAGGCTTTGCAAATCGCCGAAGACCTGCAGCCGCACATGGAGCCGTTCACCAATTCGGAATTTTTCGGTGTTGACGGTCAACTGATCAAATGCATGTCCACGATTGCGCCGCCCTACCCGCTGGGCTACGCGCCATCGATCGTGTTTTCACAACCGCCAATGGAAGCCTTGTTGCGCGCGCGTGTTGCCCAGCTGCCCAGCGTCAATGTGCAACTGGGCCAGACCGTGGTCGACCTGACGCAAGATGACGATGCGGCCACACTGACGCTGCGCAATGAGTCGGGTGTCTCACGTCAGGTCCGCGCCAAATACGTGATCGGCTGTGACGGCGCCTCCAGTTTTGTGCGCCAAAAAATGGCGCTCAAGCTGGACGACCTGGGTTTTGATGAGCCCTGGCTGGTGGTGGACTTGCTGGTCCATGACAGCGGCTTGGCGAAATTGCCGCGCACCAGTGTGCAATTCTGTGAGCCGCAGCGACCGACCACCCTGGTGATTGGGCCTGGCCGTCATCGGCGCTGGGAGATCGCCATCAACCCCGGAGAAGACCCCCAGCAATTGGCGACACCCGAAGGCGTGTGGTCGTTGCTGTCACGCTGGCTGACACCGCAGGATGCCACGCTGTGGCGTCAGGCCAGCTACCGTTTCCATGCCCTGGTGGCTCAGCGCTGGCGGGCCGGGCGTGTCTTTCTCGCCGGCGATGCGGCACACCAGCAACCGCCTTTTCTTGGTCAAGGCATGTGCCAGGGCATCCGCGATGCCGCCAACCTGGGCTGGAAACTGGCGGCCGTGCTGCAAGGCCAGGCGGGCGACCGCTTGCTCGACACTTATGGCGATGAGCGCCAACAGCATGTGCGCGAACTGACCCTGCGCATCAAGAACATTGGTCTGATCGTTGGTGAACGTGATATCGCCAAGGCCCGTGCACGGGATCAGAAACTGCTCGAAGAATGCGGTGGCGTGGTCAAACCCACGCCCCGTCAGAATGTGCAACCCGCGTTGGCCCGAGGCTTGTTGCACGCACCAGGCGTCGGGCCGGTGGGCAGCTTGTTTCCACAGCCCTGGCTGAGCGCAGACGAAGGCCCCTGCCGCATGGACACACGCTGGGGAACGGGCTGGCGCCTGATCCTGGACAACCAAGCCCCGGCCACCGCACAAGAGGCTGCGCAGGCTTTCAACGCCATGCCCCTGACCGTTTGTCAACTCGGACAAACCGGGTTTGTCGAGACCGAGGGGGTCGTGTCGAATTGGTTCCACGACCATCAAGTCATGGCCGCACTGATCCGCCCCGATCACTGTGTCTATGCCGTGGCCAAGCACGCCGAAGAATTGCGTACGCAGTTGGCGCACTTGCAACAAACGCTGACCGCTCCCTGAAAGGAATCAAGATGCAACGACGACAACTGATACAGACCACCGCCGCTTTGCTGGCCACTGGCGCAAGTGGCTGGGTGGGTGCGCAGACAACTCCGGCCTGGCCGGACCGCCCTGTCAAGTTCATCTTGTCGCAACCGCCTGGCTCAGGTCCCGACAATGTGGCGCGCCTGCTCTCGGACCGGCTCGCCAAGGCCCTGGGACAGGCTGTGGTGATCGAGAACAAACCCGGCGGCCAGAACGTCATTGGCGCGCAAGCGGCAGCGCGTGCTGCCGCAGATGGCAGCACGTTCTACTTTGCCACTACGGCGGCCCTGGTCACCAATCGGCATCTCTTCAAAACCATGCCGTACGACCCGCAAAAGGATTTTGCGGCAGTCGCCTTCATTGCCAAAAGCCCCTTTGCCGTGCTGGTGCGCGCCGACTCCCCGATCACCTCAATGCAGGATCTGATCACACGCGCCAAAGCCAGCCCTGGCAAACTGACATTGGCCAATGAAGGACCACGTACCTTTGGCGGCATCATCGCGCGCCTGATCAACGCACGCACGCGCATGGAAGCCAACCTGGTCGCCTACGCTTCCGTGAGCGTGGCGGTGCAGGACGTTCTGGGCGGTCACTCCGAGGCCGTTGTGGCCGATCTCGCGTCCACCGCCCAGTTGGTCAAACAAGGCCGCTTGCGGCTGTTGGCGGTGACCTCTGGCAAGCGCGTGACGGGCTGGGAAACTGTACCGGCCCTGTCCGAACTGTTGCCCCAATTCGAGATGGTGGGCTGGTTTGCGCTGGTGGCCCCCACAGGCACACCGACCCAAGTCATTCAACGCATGCACCGTGAAGTCAACGCCTTGCTGGCCGAGCCCGAGGTGGCCCAGCGCATGCTGACCATCGGCCCCATCGCTGAACCGCTGGCCAGCCCGGAAGCGGTAGAGAGCTTTCTCAAGCTGGAACATGACCGCTGGAGTGAGGTCGCCAAGGAAATCGGTCTGTTGCCGGAGTAAACCTCGGGGACTCCCCTGCCGGCCTACACTCTGGGCATGTCCCCCCTCACGCTTTACTACGATGGCCGCTGTCCGCTGTGCCAGGCCGAAATGCTGTACCTGCAGCACCGCGACCATCGGGGCTTGCTGACCTGCATTGACATCACACGCGAAGACTATGACGCCCAGCTCACCGGCCTGTCCTGTGAGATGGCCATGGCCAGCATTCATGGGCAGTTGCCCAACGGCGAGTGGCTGCGCGGTGTTGCTGTGTTTGCCGCCGCTTATGAGCGCGTGGGCCTGCACCGCATGGCCTGGCTGCTGTCCAGGCCTCGTCTGCAGCCTCTGCTGGGCTGGGGTTATGCGCGCTTCGCCCGTCACCGCTACACCTTGTCGCGCTGGCTGGGCCCGACCGTGTTGCGCATCGTCAAGCGCTTCTTGCTTCGGGGTTAAGGGCCCGGGCTACGCAAATGGCCTCACTTCAGGTGCAAGTGGGCATAAGCGATCAGCGTCAGGCGCTCAGCCGTGGACTTCAGACTCTCCGTGTTGCGCCAGCAATTGCATCAGGTGCTTGCGGATCAAAATGCCAGGCCGGTCCGAATCCATGGAGTATTCGACACCACGCCGACGCAAATCGACCAGGGCATCCGGATCTGTGGACTCCAGAATAGCCTTGTCTTCCCGCGTGATGACCTTGTCGAACGCCACCAGCAGATCTTCGGGACAGTCCTCTTCACGGTCATTTCGGAACAACCATTGGCACAACTGGATATGTCCGTCATCGATGGGTGTGAAGCAATTGATGATCACATGCCGAATACCCGAGGGATATTCAATGTCCAGTCGGCGTGAGAATGGCAGGTAATAGGCGTTGCGCATGTGGCGTGTGGTCAATGGATCATTCACGCCACTGATTTTGCGAAACGCTTGCGGGTTGACGGCATCAATCACCGTCTCGGCATAAAAGCCTTGCTCGCCATCGACCAGCTCGTATTTGCTGGGCTTGGGCGAGGCGGCCACGCCAAAAGTGGCACGGTGCACAAAGCTGAAATGCGCGTTGTCAAAGCTGTTTTCCAGAGCGCGCACCGGGCTGGTGGCCCAGCTCTCATAGAACTGGTAGATCGTGCGCCAGCCCTCGGCACCAAACTCGGGGACATCAGGTATTTCGGCCAGAGGCTCTTCCAACGCGACCCAGGCGTAGCCATAACGGGCCACACACCGGTAAGCCGTGGTCTGGTAGTCAGGAGGAATCGCACGGTCCGCGTCGTATTGCGGAATGCGAATCACGCGCCCCGTCCGGTCATAGACCCAGCCGTGGTAGCCGCATTGCACTGCGCCCTGGCCACAGGCCTGGCCCTGAGCGTTGACACACCAGCCGAGCGACAATTTGGCTGTGCGGTGACAGCAGCGGTCCTTCAGGGCCGCCGGTTGCCCGGCTTCGTCCAGAAACAAAACAATGTCCTCGCCCAAAAGCTTGAAGGGTTTGGGGCCTTCAGCGAGCAGGGACAACGGCATGATGGCATGCCAGAACTTGCGAAAAATGGGTTGTTGAGTGACCAGCATGCGGCGATCCTACCGAAACTGGACGCAGCTTAACTGGCAATCAGGAAATCCCGACTGATGCCCGCACCCAGCTCGTTGACGCGATCCAGAAATTGCGTCAAAAAAGCATGGAGGCCATTGGCCAGAATTTCATCAATGCAACCGTATTGCAACTCAGACTGCAGTTTGCCAGCCCGTCGTGCCGTGGCGGCCGACTGATCGTTGGCCACCATGGCCAGGTTGCTGACCACCTCGTTCATGCTGGCGTGCAATGAACGCGGCATGTCGGCCCGAAGCACCAGCAACTCTGCCACCCGCTCGGGACGAATGACATCCCGGTAGACTTTTCGGTAGATCTCGAAACCCGAGACACTGCGCAGGATGGCGCTCCAATGGTAGAAGTCGTACTCCTGATCGCGGGCACTGGCGGTACCGAAGAAATCACTTTGCACCGCATGGAACTTCACATCCACCAGGCGCGCCGTGTTGTCAGCGCGCTCCAGGAAGGTCCCCAGGCGCATGAAATGGAGTGACTCGTCCATCAGCATGGTGCCCACGGTCACACCGCGCGACAGGTGCGAGCGAAATTTCACCCACTCGAAAAACTGACCAGGGTCGCGCTCGAATTCGCCTGAACGGATGCGGCGGTTGACCTCCAGCCAGGTCTGGTTCTGTGTCTCCCAGACCTCGGTGGTGAGCGCGCCACGAACGGCACGGGCATTTTCACGCGCCGCGCGCAGGCAGGAGATGATGGACGAAGGGTTGTCTTCGTCCATCACCATGAACGTCATGACCTTGCGCGCTGTGATGTCACCGTACAAGGCCTCGTAGGAAGGCAGCAATTCGCTGATGGACAACAAACCCTTCCAGCCCAACTCGGCGACGGCCGCAGATTGCGGCAGCAGCGAGGTCTGGTAGTTCACATCCAGCATGCGGGCAGTGTTCTCGGCACGCTCGGTGTAGCGCGACATCCAGAACAAATGGTCGGCGGTGCGTGACAGCATCTCAGTTCTCCAAAATCCAGGTGTCCTTGGTGCCGCCGCCCTGTGAGGAATTGACCACCAGCGAGCCCTCTTTCAAGGCCACGCGGGTCAAACCACCGGGCACCATTTGAACGGTCTTGCCACTCAGGACAAAGGGACGCAGATCAATGTGGCGGGGTGCAATGCCTTGGTCCACATAGGTGGGACAGGTGGAGAGACTCAGCGTGGGTTGGGCGATGTAGCGCGCCGGATCTGCCAGCAAGGCTTGGCGAAAGGCGTCAATTTCGGCACGGCTCGCGGCAGGCCCGACCAACATGCCGTAGCCGCCAGCGCCATGGACCTCCTTGACAACCAACTCGGACAAATGCGCCAAGGTGTATTTCAGATCTTCCGCATCCCTGCACTGATAGGTTGGCACGTTGTGCAAGATCGGTTTTTCGCCCAGGTAAAACTCGATCATTTTGGGCACATAGGGATAAATGGACTTGTCGTCCGCAATGCCGGTGCCAATCGCATTGCAGATGCTCACATGACCGGCCCGGTAAACATCCAGCAGGCCGGCACACCCCAGGGTGGAGCTGGGACGAAATGCCAGAGGATCGAGAAAATCATCGTCCACTCGGCGGTAGATCACATCGACGCGCCGGGGGCCGCGCGTGGTGCGCATGTAGACAAAGCGGTCGCGCACAAAAAGATCCTGCCCCTCCACCAGTTCCACGCCCATTTGCTGGGCCAGAAACGCATGCTCGAAGTAAGCACTGTTGTACATGCCGGGCGTCAGCACCACCACGGTCGGCTCAGCCGTGGTGGAAGGACTGCTGGCACGCAAAGTCTCCAGCAGCAAGTCCGGGTAATGTGCCACCGGCGCCACCGCATGCTGGCGAAACAGTTCTGGGAAAAGCCGCATCATCATCTTGCGGTCTTCCAGCATGTAGCTCACGCCACTGGGAACGCGCAGGTTGTCTTCCAGCACAAAGTACTCGCCCTCCCCTTGAGCATTCGGTGCCCGCACGATGTCGATGCCACTGATGTGGGAGTACACGTCGCCAGGCACATCCACCCCCACCATCTCGGGACGGAACTGGGCGTTGTGGAGAATTTGCTCGGAGGGGATCAAACCCGCTTTGAGAATATCTTGCGCGTGGTAGATGTCATGGATGAAGTGGTTCAAGGCCGTCACACGCTGAACCAGACCGGTTTGCATGCGTGCCCATTCGTGCGCGGGAATGATGCGCGGAATCAGATCAAAAGGAATCAGGCGCTCGGTCCCCGAACCATCGGCGTCTTTTTCGCCATAAACGGCAAAGGTAATGCCCACGCGGCGAAAAATCATTTCAGCCTCAGCGCGCTGGGCCTGCATCTGCGCATCACTTTGCTGCGCCAGCCAGTTGCTGTAGCTTTTGTAATGCGGTCTCAGCTTCCCATGCGTGTAGGGAAGCTCAGCATACATTTCATCCAACATCTTCATGAACAGAACACTCCTACCCTGGAAAAGCAAATTGAATGCCATGCTGCCGCAAGCTTCAAGCACCCAGCCTGGCACCAAGATGGTGAGTAGACCCCATTTCAGTGCAAACCGAGTCGATCTACATCATAAAGTGAAGCACCTGCTCTGCCGGGGCATGGCCGGTTTTCAAGCATTGGATGGTGAGAGAATGGCTGCATTGTGGAAAACGAGCGCCCGCCCTTGCCGTCTGACTTGACCATCCCTGAGTGGCTGTCGGCCTGGCTCGAACCGGGGGCTGCAGGCCATTTCAGCGAACTGCAAGGCAGCGTGACAGACCCGCTGTGTCCGACGCTGGCGCCTGCGTGGTCACGCTTTTTCCAGCAAGTCGGCCATGCGGGCCTGGACACCCTGGACCAGCGCATGCAGGAACTGCAGCGCCAGGTTCGGGACAACGGCATCACCTACAACGTGTATGCCGACCCGACCCATCCGCAACGCCCCTGGTCGCTGGATCTGTTCCCTCTGCTCATGACCCCGCAGGACTGGCAGACCATTGCGCAAGGTGTGCAGCAGCGCGTGCGCTTGCTGGAAAATATCCTGGCCGATGTCTACGGACCCCAACGCCTGTTGCGTGAAGCCCTCATACCCGCAGCCCTGGTGCAAGGCCATCCGGGCTTTCTGCGCGCCATGCAAGGCATCACCCCGGTGGGCGAAACGCGCTTGCACATCGCCGCCTTTGACCTGGCGCGCAGCCCCGAAGGCCACTGGTGGGTCGTTTCCCAGCGCACGCAGGCACCGTCAGGTCTGGGCTACATGCTGGAAAACCGGTCGATCATTTCTCGTTTGTTTCCTCAAGCGTATGAGGCCATGCATGTCCAGCGGCTGAGCAGCACCTACCAAGGCTTGTTGGAAGGTCTGCGCCTGCGCAGCCCGGCTGGCGCCGATGCGCACATTGCCTTGCTGACGCCTGGCCCGTTCAATGAAACTTATTTCGAACAGGCCTATCTGGCACGTTACCTGGGCGTCACCTTGGTGCAAGGGCATGACCTGACGGTGCGCGATCAGCGTTTGTACCTGAACACTTTGCGCGGCCTGGAACCCGTGCATGGCCTGATCAAGCGATTGGACGATGAATTCCTTGATCCTTTGGCGTTAAGGGCAGACTCCACGCTGGGCATCCCTGGCTTGATGCAAGCGATTCGTGCGGGGAACGTCATCGTTGCGAACGCACCCGGGTCAGCATTTCTGGAGTCCCCCGCATTGCTGGGATTTCTGCCCGCGCTCTCACAAGCCTTGCTGGGCGAAACTTTGCAACTGCCATCGCTGCATACTTGGTGGTGCGGCGAACGCGCGGCACGGGAAGAAGCGCAGCATCGCCTGAGTGACAGCGTGATCAAGCCCACGTTCCCGTGGGGTTTGCCGGGCGCAGGCCACTCGGACGCTGTGCTGGGCCGCGAACTCGGCACCCGGGACAAAGAGGAATGGGCCGCGCGCATCGCACACCAGAGCGATGATTACACCATTCAAACCTATTTACCTCTGTCCCAGATGCCCACATGGCACACCACTGCGGCAGGTGGGCGTCTGCAACCACGCTCAGTGCTGCTTCGGGTCTTTGCGATTGCCCAGCAACCAGGCCACTGGCAAATTCTCCCAGGTGGATTGGCACGACTGGCAGTTCCCGGAATGGAAATCGCTTCCATGCAGCGAGGTGGCAGCAGTGCCGATGTGTGGGTGCCTTCCTTACACAATAAGCCAGAGGCGACACAAGCTTCCCCAGTGGGAGCCAACGTGCCAGAGGTGACGCACCCGTGCAGGCATGCGCAATGGGTCACCCGTCGGGCTGCTGAAAATCTTTACTGGCTCGGCCGCTACAGTGAACGCTGCTTCAACATCCTGAAACTGGTGCGCTTCACTCTGGCGACGCTGCATGGGGAGGCCTCTCTTTCTCCTGCGCTCTTGCGGTGGCTACAAGACATGGTCTCAGAGCACGACCTGATTCCCCCTGGCACCTTGGCACCACAGGCCTCACATCACAGCTTTGAGCGCCTGTTGATCGCCAGCCTGGGGGACACCCAGTGCACCAGTCTGGGCTATCACGTGCAGGCCATGCGACAGGCCGCATCGGCTGTACGCGAACGTCTGTCGCCAGCACACTGGCAGCAGATCGAGCGAATGGAAAAAGATTTTTTCACGCAATGCGCCTCGTTGCCTGCGCCAGGCGACTGCACGGCCATGCAGGCCTGTCAGATGCTGGCCAACTTCATCGCGCCCTTGCATGCGCTCTCCAGCATGCAGGACCCTGCAGAGATGGGAGAGGACGGCTGGCGAGTCATGTGCATGGGCCGTGAAATGGAGCGCCTGGGCTATCTGTGCAATACGCTGGCCCTGTCGCTGACACACGCTGGCGTCGATCCCACACCCGACGGACAGGCCATCTGCGCTGGCTTGCTGACCCTGTTCAACCGCAACATCACTTCAGCGCCGCTTCTTGTGCCCCCTCACAACCTGCCCGCTCTGTTGGCACAACTGGTGCAAGACCGGCACAACCCAGATTCGCTGGCCTGGGTGGCCCAGGCACTGCGCGCTCACCTCGCCCAACTCGCCGGATGTGACGACCCAGCCTTGGACATGCTGGCGCGCACTGTGCCGGGCCCTGGCACATGGGATGTGTCACAAACACACATCCAGCATGCCCTGCCCGATTCCTTGAAAGCCTGCGGGCAAGCGCTCTGGCAATTGTCAGACGCCATCCGCGCGCGCTATTTCATGCACATCCGTGACGGCGAGCAAAGCCTGGGATTTTGAAAAGACATCATGCTGCTGCGCATCGTTCACGAAACCCGTTACACCTACACGCCAGCGGTGAGCTCGGCGCAGCACCTGCTGCACTTGCAGCCACGCAACACATGCTGCCAAGCGGTGGTTCAACATGTCTTGCACATCCTGCCCACGCCCTCCGAAAGCGTGGCGCAAACAGATGCGTATGGCAATCCCATGTGCTTTATCGCCCTGCAAGAGCCGCATGAAACACTCAGCCTGGTGTCGTTGAGCGAGGTTCGCACCCTGGGGCCCATCGCTGCTCCCCCTGCAGCACTGTCTGTGACCTGGGAGAGCGTAGGTGAGCGCTTTCGCTACCAGGTCGGTGCGCGCTACGACCCGGCCATCGACCATGTCTTTGCATCTCCCCATGTGCCCCGGGATCCAGTGTTTCAGGCCTATGCCTTGCCCAGCTTCACGCCAGGGCGCACCCTGAACGACGCCGCGCGTGACTTGTGCATGCGTATCCACCGTGACTTTCGTTACGAGAGCCACAGCACCGATGTGAGTACCCCCGCAGCAGAGGCACTGCGTCAACGGCGCGGTGTCTGCCAGGATTTCGCGCACATCTTCATTGCCTGCTGCCGAGCCATGGGCCTGGCGGCGCGCTACGTCAGTGGCTATTTGCTGACGGTGCCGCCCGCAGGCCAGCCGCGCCTGATTGGCAGCGATGCCTCCCATGCCTGGGCGTCGGTGTACGTTCCTGACGACCATGACGGTCCTGGCCATTGGCTGGACTGCGACCCCACCAACAACCGCTGTGACTGGGAAACACCCGGCGAGGACTACGTGACGGTGGCCATCGGTCGTGACTATTCCGATGTGTCTCCCGTGCGAGGCGTGATCCACGGCGGTACCGACCATACCCTGACCGTGGCCGTCACCGTGACATCCGAAACCGAAACTTAAAGCGTGACCACCGGGGCCTTGCCCAGAACTTCGTGTTCATAGGCATGCAACGAAGGCAAGCCACCAGTGTGCAGGAACAACACACGCTCGCCGACTTTGAAAAAACCCTGTCGCGCAAGCCCGATCAGGCCTGCCATGATCTTTCCGGTGTACACCGGGTCCAGCAAGATGCCTTCGGTGCGTGCCAGCATTTGCACAGCCTCCACCATCTTGTCGTTGGGAATCGAGTACTTGGGCTGCCAATAGCCGCCCACACTGACCACCGACTCCCGTGGCACGACCATGGGAATGCCCAAGAGATCCAGCACGGCTTGTGCCTCGCGATGCACCAGTGGCTCCTGGTCGGCGGGATCGCGGCTGACGCCCACGCCCACAATCGGCACCTGGATGTGGTTGCCCAGAAAGCCAGCCAGTAGCCCGCCATGTGTTCCTGAACTGCCAGAACCGACCACCACGCGATCAAACGATACGCCCTGGTCAAACCACTGTTGCTGCAATTCCTGTGCGCAGGCAGCATAGCCCAGACCACCAATGGCATTGGAGCCGCCCCCCGGGATGATGTAGCCCTTGCGGCCTTCGGTCGCGAGTTGCTCGGCCTGGGCTTGCATGGCTTGCGCCATGTTGCTGCCACCAGGCACCACGGTGATGGTTTCCACGCCCATCAATCGAAACATGAAATGGTTGCCACTGGCATCGTCATTGAAACTCTGAGGCACACGTTCCTCGATCACGAAACGACATTTCAGCCCTTCCTTGACGGCTGCAGCAAGGGTGATGCGGCAATGGTTGGATTGCGGAGCCCCACAGGTGATGAGCGTGTCAGCACCTTGCGCCAGGGCATCGGCCACCAGAAACTCCAGCTTGCGGGTCTTGTTGCCACCGGGAAACAGCCCCAGCATGTCATCGCGTTTGACCCACACTTCTGGCCCCCGGCCACCGGGACAACTGGCCGCCAGCGCTTGCGAAAAGCGTGGCATGGGCTCCAAGGGCGTGGGGTGCGTGGTGTAACGGCGGCGCGGGAAACGGGACAAATCCATGGTTCACATCCTTTGACTGAGAGACTTCACTTCCAACGAATCGGTTCCACCATCACGCTGCCCAGGCTACTGCTGAGGGTCAGCGCGCCTTCTTGCACCGTGGCCTGCAGTTGCATGCTGCGTTCGGCCAGGGCGCTCAAGGCCTGTGACGCTTCAGCAGGCACGCGCCAGACTTGCAGCTTGTCCAAGCGGGACAACTTGTTTTCAATGCCGCGCCACCAAACTTCTGCAGCATGGTGAAAGGCATACACGATGACGGCATCGGCTTTGCTGCACGCCTTGGACAAAGGCTTTTCTTCGGGTTGTCCAACTTCGATCCATAAGCGCTTTCGGCCAGTGAAATCGGTCAGGGACACGTCCGGATCGTCCGGGTCAGACAGCCCCGCGCCAAAAGCCAGGTTGCCATCGCCCTGACAAATCGACTGCAAGGTGTGGGCTTGCAACGCCAGCGCGACCAAACGCACCATCATGCGTTCGTCCGTTTCGCTGGGATGGCGCGCCAGTGTGAGCGCATGATCGGCGTAATAGCTGTGATCGATGTCGGCCATTTGCAAGCCGGCCTTGAAGATGGTGGATTTGATGGCCATGCCGGATTATCGCGGGGGTTACAGGCTTTCAGGCCTGGGCGCTGATAATCTGTGCTGAGCCATCGCGCCCGAACATGACGACCCCACCCGCCCATCGCACAACCCACCTGCCTGTTCACCTGGCCTTGTTTGGCATCACCGTGGTCTGGGGTTTGAACCTTTCTGTGGTCAAGTCGCTGACGCACATCCTTGACCTGAGTCTGATCGCCACATTGCGCATGCTTGCGTGCGTGGCCTGCCTGACACTGCTGTACCGGCACAAAATTAGCCTGATCCGCCATTGGCGCGCCTCCCTGTGGCTGCAAGCCACCCTGGCAGGCGTGCTGATGGTTTATGTCAACCAGGTGCTCTTCACACAGGCCATGGGACGCACCAGCGCCACCAACGCGGCACTGATCATTGCGCTGGGCCCCATGGTGTCAGCCAGTCTGGAGTACCTGTTTTTTCGTCGCCCCATGGGACGACGCATGCGCTGGGGCCTGGTACTGGCCCTGATAGGTGTGGTGACCGTCATCACCCATCGGCCCGGCGCGCAGTGGCAGCAAGCAGCGCTGGGCGATGTGCTGATCTTCACTTCGGTCGTGACCTTCGCCGTCGGGGGTGCGTTGACCCAACGCATCTCCGACCAGCTCGATCCCATGAGCATGACCTGGTACACCCATGTGCTGGGCTGTGCATTGCTGTGCCTGGACAGCGCCTTGCGCCTGGACGACATTGTCAGCCCGCTGGCGGCATTGAACCTGAAAGCCTGGAGCATGACCTTGTTTTCAGGCCTGCTGGCCACCGGCCTGGGTGCCGTCATCTGGGCCAAAGGCATCGCCACGCTGGGAGTGGGTCGAACCGCTGCCTATTTGTCCTGGGTGCCAGTTCTGGGGGTCGCGTTTGGCGCGCTGTTGCTGGGCGAACCTGTCACATACTGGCACGCCTTGGGTGTCGGGCTGGTCTTGATCGGCACAGTCCTGAGTTGGCCCGACGCCATGTGGAATTTGATACGAGCACGCTGGCGCCGGCCATGAGCATGGATCACATCTTGCAAGGCGCTCGTATGCAGGAATGATGCTGATCTGCTTCTGAGCCGGGCAGGCTTAAAACGTGGCGATCACCGCCTGGCGCAAAGCGGTCGACACTTCCGGGTCGACACCAAACCAGGCTTTGAATGCAGGACGTGCCTGGTTCAGCAGCATGCCCAGGCCATTCACCGTCAGATTGCCACGCGCACGCGCATTCGCCAGCAAGCTGGTCTCTAGAGGGATATAGATGGCATCGCACACCAAGGCATCGGTGGGCAATGCGTCCAGGCGCAAGCTGAGGTCGGTTTTGCCATGCATGCCCTGATCGGTGCTGTTGACGAGCATGGCAGCACCAGCCAGCGCATCGTGACGCTCGGCCCAATCCAGGACAGAAATCACCGGGCCGAATTCGTCGGCAAGCGCCTGCGCCTTGCTGCGTGTGCGGTTCATCAGCCGAATCGACCGGGCTCCTGCATCCATCAGACTCAGCACAATCGCGCGTGCCGCGCCACCGCCCCCCAGCACCACGATCGGGCCCGCATCGGCGCGCCAGTCGGGCTTGGCATCGCGCAAGCTTTGAATGAAGCCATACCCGTCAGTATTGAAGCCATGCAAGGCACCATCGGGTTGCACCACCACCAGGTTGATGGCCCCCATGCGCTGTGCCAGCGGGTCCACATGATCAACGCTTTGCATGGCCTGGATTTTGTGGGGCAGTGTGATATTGCAGCCCGCCATGCCCAACGCGGACAGGCCGCGCAAAGCCGCCTCCAGGCGCTCGGGACGCACAGGAAACAAGCCATAGGTGCCGTTCAGGCCGTAGTGGCGAATCCAATGGTTGTGAATCGCCGGGGAACGCGAGTGTGCAACAGGCCAGCCCATCACCCCTGCCATCACGAATTGCTGCGCCATGTCTGCTGTCTACCTTCTGAAAATTGATGCTGCCAAGGATAGCGCGAAATGAGACACGCTCATTGCGTCTTGATCTCCACCACCGCGTCCACGGCGTAAGCCCCTTGCCCTTGTGGCATGGCCAGGACCGGATTGAGGTCAATCGCCTGCACCTGGTCACGGTACAGGTCTCCCACAACCGACAAGCGTGACAGCATCTGCGCCAAGGCCGCAATGTCCACCGGTGCTCGACCGCGTGCACCCAACAGCAGCGGTGCGCCACGAATCGATCGGATCATGGTTTCTGCCACATCCGGGCCAAACGGGCAGCGGTGAAACACCACATCCTTCAGCACTTCCACAAAAATGCCCCCCAATCCGAACATCGCCACGGGGCCAAAGACCGGGTCTTGCGTCAACCCCATGATGCATTCCACGCCGCCCGATAACTGGCGTGCAACCAGCACACCGTCCAACCGGGCGTGCGGCACAGCGGTACGCGCACGGCTCATCAAGGTGTCAAAACCCGCGCGCACCTGCTCCGCAGACGCCACATCCAACAGCACCCCGCCGATTTCTGATTTGTGAAGAATGTCCGGGGACACGATTTTCAGAACCACTGGGAAGCCCAGTCGCTGGGCCGCCTCGACAGCCGCATCGGCCCCCAGGCACACCGCTTCTGGCGCGCACTGGATGCCGGCTTGTCCCAGCCAATGCTTGGCCTGAGCCTCATTCAGAGGGGTGTCAGGGGCGTGCAATCCTTGCAGGCTCGGCGCGGCCTGTCGCGGTGCTCTGGCGAACGCACAGCCAAATGTGTGCATGGCCGCGATAGCGGCCACCGCGCGATGCGGATCCTCAAAAACAGTGAAGCCATCGTCTTCATAGGTTTGAACCCACTCTGGCGTGGCCAGCAAAGACAGCACGAACAGCCGATCGGGATGTTTCTCGCGCACGCGCTTGAGTTCTTTGCGCAGCTTGGGCGCCGTGGATGGCGTGCCTGCGGTGTAGGTGAAAAAACCCAGCAGGCTGCCGTAGTTGCCCTCCTCCACCACCGCATCAGTGAACTGCCCCAACAAGCTCATGTCGTTCAGAAACTGGGCCGTGGTGTCCACCGGGTTGCGGGGCGAGGCAAAGGGCAGCATGGCCTTGAGTCGCTCCTGGCTGGCCTGCGGCATCTCCGTCAAGGCCAGGCCCAGCGGCTCGGCCGCATCCGAAATGATCACGCCGGCGCCGCCACTGACGGTCAACACCCCCAGCGAGTTGCTGACCGGAAAAACGCGTCGCGTGGCCAGTCGTGCCACATCCAGCATGTGTTCGGTCGAGGTTGCGCGCACCACGCCGAATTCGGCCAGCACGGCATCGGTGATGGCGTCATTGCCAGCAATCGAGGCTGTGTGCGATTGCGCCGCAGCGCTGCCAATTTCGCTGGAACCGACTTTCATCATCACCACGGGCTTGTGTGCCAGACGTGCCGCTTCCAGCGCCTGCATCAGACTGGCACCATCGCGTATGCCCTCTGAGTACACCGCGATCACATGGGTTTGATCGTCTTCCACCATGGCCTGAATCATTTCCCCCAAGCTGAGATCGCATTCATTGCCTGTCATGACACACGCCGACAGGCCGATGCCGCGCGCCCGGGTCAATGCCAGGATATGTCCGCCATAAGCGCCCGACTGACTCAGCACCGCAACCTGGCCGGAGAGCGGAAAGCCCAGCTCCACGCTGGACACAAAACTGCCATAAAACCCATTGCGCGGGTTGAGCATGCCCAGCGAGTTCGGCCCCAGAATGCGCATGCCGTGACGCCGTGCGCTGGCCACCATTTCCTGCTCCAGCAAAGCCCCTTGGGGTCCGGCTTCGGCGAAGCCTGCGCTGAAAACGATCGCAGCGCCCGTCCCTCGCTGCCCTAGCGACTCGATCACGGGCAAAACACCCGAGGCTGCCACGGCCACCACAGCCACATCCGGCACGCCAGGCAAGGCATCGATGCTGGCATAACTGGTCAGCCCCTGTACCTGGGGACGGGTTGGGTTGACGGGCCAGATCTGGCCCTGAAAACCCTGGCTCAGCATGTAGCCGATGGGACGCCCGCCAATGCGAAATGGATCGTCCGAAGCACCAATCACGGCCACCGAGCCTGGTGACAGAATTTTTTGCAGCGCGCTGCGCGGTATGACAAACTCAGTCAATTCGAAATCCTCCCATAAGGGCCACGGGAATCCATGGCGTCGCCTTGTCAACACCCTTGCCGGGTGAGCTCATGGTATTGTCATGGCATCGGCGTCGCATCCCCGTCGCCTGCGCGAAAAACAAGGAGACAGCGATGAGCACCCCCCCCTCTGGCATGAAAAAGGGATTGACCCATTACGGCGACCAGGGCTTCTCCCTGTTTCTGCGCAAGGCTTTCATCAAAGGCGCGGGCTACACCGATTCAGCGCTGGAACGCCCAGTGATCGGCATCGCCAACACCGGCAGCGCTTACAACCCCTGCCACGGCAATGCGCCTCAACTGATCGAAGCCCTCAAACGCGGCATCATGCTGGCCGGCGGCTTGCCAATGGACTTTCCGACCATCTCGATCCATGAAAGCTTTGCGCAACCCACCAGCATGTTTCTGCGCAACCTGATGTCCATGGACACCGAGGAAATGATCCGCGCTCAACCCATGGATGCCGTCGTGCTGATTGGGGGCTGTGACAAGACCGTGCCAGCCCAGTTGATGGGAGCGGCCTCCGCCAACATTCCAGCCATCCAGCTGATCACGGGATCCATGCTCACGGGCTCCCATCGCTCCCAGCGCGTGGGTGCCTGCACCGATTGCCGCCGCTACTGGGGGCAATTCCGTGCCGAGGAAATCGACGAAGAAGAGATCGCAGCTGTCAACAATCAACTGGTGGCCAGCGTCGGCACCTGCAGTGTGATGGGCACGGCCAGCACCATGGCCTGCATCGCCGAAGCCTTGGGCATGACCGTGCCCGGTGGCGCATCGCCGCCAGCAGTGTCGGCCGATCGCATCAGGATTGCCGAGCTCACGGGTGCACAGGCAGTGCAAATGGCCAAGGACCGGCTCAGTATCGACAAAATCCTGACCGCCAAAGCCTTTGAAAATGCCATGCGCGTGCTGCTGGCCATTGGCGGCTCCACCAACGGCATTGTGCACCTCACGGCGATTGCCGGTCGCATGGGTTTCGAGGTGGACCTCCAGGCCCTGGACCGCATGGGTCGTGAGACCCCCGTGCTGCTTGACTTGAAACCGTCGGGCGCGCATTACATGGAAGACTTCCATGACGCAGGCGGTATGGCCACTTTGCTGCGTGAACTCAAACCCCTGCTTCATCTGGACGCACTCACCGTGACCGGTCGTACGCTGGGGGAGGAATTGGAGCGTGCAGCGCCACCCTTTCAGCAGGATGTGGTGCGCCCCCTGGCGCAGCCGATCTATCCACAAGGTGGCATTGCCGTCTTGCAAGGGAACCTGGCACCAGGTGGGGCCATCATCAAGCAGTCGGCCGCTCACCCCGAATTGATGGAGCATGAAGGTCGTGCCGTGGTGTTTGAAAACCTCGAAGACATGGCCAACCGCATCGATCGCGATGACCTCGATGTGCATGCACAGGATGTGCTGGTGCTGAAGAACATCGGGCCGCAAGGCGCGCCCGGCATGCCAGAGGCGGGGTACATGCCGATTCCCCGCAAACTGGCCCGCGCAGGCGTCAAGGACATTGTCAGAATCTCCGACGGCCGCATGAGCGGTACCGCCTTCGGCACCATCGTGCTGCATGTCACCCCCGAGTCCGCCATCGGAGGTCCGCTGGCCTATGTGCAAAACGGTGACCGCATTCAACTGTCGGTCAAAAACCGATCGCTGGAACTGAAGGTCTCCGAAGCCGAATTGGCGCGACGCATGCGCGAGCACCCCATCACCCCCCCACAGGCTGACCGTGGCTACCGCAAACTTTATTTGCAAACGGTGACTCAGGCGGATCAGGGTGTGGACTTTGATTTTCTGCGTGCCACTGAGGCGCGCGGCACCATCCCCGGCAATCCAGAATGAAGGAAGCTGAATGAAAAAACATCTCACACGTTGCGCACTGAGCCTGCTGACAGTGTTCACTTTGGTCAGCGGTGCACAAGCCCAGAGCTGGCCGAGCAAGCCCTTGCGCGTGATCGTGCCTTACCCGCCAGGGGGGTCGTCCGACATCATTGCACGCGCGATCAGCCAGCAAATGTCCGAGACCTTCAAGCAAAGCGTGATCGTGGAGAACAAGCCTGGCGCCAATGGCAACACCGGCTCTGACACCGTGGCCAAATCAACCGATGGTCATACCATGCTGCTGTGCGATGTGGGGGCCCTGGCCATCTCGCCCTCGGTGTACACCAAGCTGCCGTTTGACCCGTCCAAGGATTTGCGGGGCGTGACCATGCTGGCCTATTCACCGCACTTGCTGGTGGTCCACCCTTCCGTGCCCGCCAACAACCTGCAGGAACTGGTGCAACTTTCACGCCAGCAGCCTCTGAATTTTGCGGTATCGGCGATCGGAAGCGCGCCCCACCTGGCAGGCGTGGCCGTGGAAAAAGCGACCCAGGCGCAATGGAACTACATCCCCTACAAGGGGGGCGCGCAAGCGATTGGCGACACCGTGGGCGGACAAACCCAGATTCTGATGAACGGGATGCTGGCCACTTTGCCGCATGTGCAATCCGGCAAACTGAAGGTCCTGGGCGTGTCCAAAGGCACACGTGTGCCCTTGCTGGGCCATGTGCCAACCCTGGCCGAGCAAGGTGTCAAAGATTTCGAGTCTGGCACTTGGCAAGGTCTGCTGGTGCCAGCCAGCATGCCCCAGGCCCATGTTCAGCGATTGGCCACAGAGTTGACGCGCATCATCCGTTCGCCGGAAGTACGCGAGCGGCTGGTCTCGCAAGGTGCCGAGGTCTACACCATGACGCCAGAGGAAATGGCGCGCTTTTTCACGCAAGAGCGCAAAAAGTGGGCTGCTGTGGTTCAGGCCGGCAACATCCGGCTGGATTGATGCTCAGACTTCAGGCAAGGCCGCCAGTGTGGCCTGAAAGCTGGGCATGCCACCCAGTGCCGTGGCCTGCGTGACCGACAGCGCGGCCGCCACATTGGCCCAGCGCAAGCCTTGCACCAGGGACTCACCGCGTGCCAGTGCTGCAGCCAAAGCCCCAGTGAAGGTATCGCCCGCACCAATCGTGTCGACCACGGTTTGCGTCAGCCCGGACAAATAGATTGCCGGTTCCCTGGCGCGAAAGAGCGCGCACCCTTTTTCGCCGAGTGTCACGACCAGGGCGTCAACACCTTTGGCCAACAAGGCGTGTGCAGCCGCCTCCAGGGACGCCGTTTTGGGCAAGCCACTGAGTTCCTGCAGTTCAGATTCGTTGGGGGTCAGCACATTGATCCAGCGCCACAGTCCCTCATCGATGGGCTGGGCAGGCGCCGGATTCAACACAGTCACCGCCCCCACCTGGCGCGCCAGGACAAAGGCTTCGCGTGTGGCCGTTTGCGGCACTTCCAGCGATGCCATCACCACCTTGCACCCGCTCAGCATGCTTTGCGCGGATTGCACATGGCCGGCACTCAAGCCCAGGCCAGCCCCCGGTGCCACCGCGATGCTGTTGTCGCCGTCGTCGTAAACCAGGATCTGGGCCACACCGCTGCGCTCACCGGCGGCCTGGACCACATGACGGTGGTCGATGCCCTCACGGTCCCACAGCGCACGGCCCATGCGCCCAAAATCATCGTCGCCGATGCGGCCAATCAGGCCAACACGCGCGCCCTGTCGGGCTGCAGCCACAGCGGCATTGCTGCCTTTGCCACCCGGGCTGGTGGCAAAGCCCGTGGCCATCAAAGTCTCGCCACGCTGCAAGGGTCGCGTGACATGGGACACCAGGTCGACATTCCAGCTGGCCACGCACACCACCGAAATCGTTGCTTCAGTCATGGTTCATTTCAATCCATAGCCCATGGTTTGGGGCAGCCACAACACAATTTGCGGGAACACCGTCATCGCCAGCAACAGCAGCAACAGCATGACGATGAACATCCACCCCTCACGCATCATGGCGCCGATAGGAATGCCCGTCAGGGCCTTGGTGACAAACAGCAGCATGCCAAAAGGCGGATGGATCAGGCCAATCATCATGTTCAGCACCACCAGCACGCCAAAATGAACCAGATCAATGCCCAGCGCATTGACCGCAGGCAACAGCATGGGCACAAAAACCAGCAACAGCACCGACACATCCAGAAAACAACCCAGCACCAGAAAAAGCAGGTTGACCATGAGCAGAAAATGCACGCGTGACAACTGCATGCCATCCACCCATTGCGCCACGGCCTGAGGCACGCCTTCGGCCGTGAACACATAGTTGAGCATGAACGAGCCCGCCAGAATCAGCGTGATCACCGCGCTGGCGCGTGCCGACTCCAGCACCACGCCAAAAAACGTGCGCCAGTTCAAGGCACGGTACACCGCGCCGGCCAGAATAAGCGAGTGCAAGGCAGCCACAGCGGCGGCCTCGGTGGGCGTGAAGGCGCCAGAGTAAATGCCGCCCAGCAGCACAATGGGCATGGACAGTGGCAAGGCACCTCGGTAGAGAATCTGCGGCCAGTCGCGCAGTGGAATCTTGTCCTCGCGTGGCATGTTGCGGCGGGTGGCAATCACATGGACCACCACCATCATGAGGATGGCCATCAGAAAGCCCGGGACCACGCCGCCCAGAAACAGTGCCCCCACCGAGGCACCGGAGACCAGGCCATAGATCACCATGGGAATCGACGGCGGAATGATGGGGCCCAACGTGGCACTGGCCACCACCACCGCGCCGGCAAAGCCTGGCGTGTACTCTGGCTTCTTCAGCATTTGCCGGATGGTCACCAGCCCAGGGCCTGCGGCATCGGCAATGGCGCTGCCGCTCATGCCCGAAAAAATCACACTGACCAGAATGTCCACCTGGGCCAGACCACCGCGCATGCGCCCGACCACTATGCGGCAAAAATCGAAAATCCGCTCACTGACCGTTCCAGCATTCATCACATTGGCCGCAAACACGAACATGGGCACGGCCAGCAGCACATAGCTGTTGTACAGGCCATTGCACACCTGCTCTGCCACCAGACCCAGATCCTGCTGCTTGACCACCAGATAAGCCACACCTGAGGCCAACATGGAAAAGCCAATCGGCATGCGCAACAGCATGCCTGCAAGCAGCACACCCATCAAACTCCACAATGCGATGCTCATGAGGGCACTCCCGCGTCTTGCAGGTCATCCCCATGCCACGCACGCCACATGCCCCATGCGCTTCGAACGACCAGCGCCACCAGCAAAATCACAAACGGCAGGAACACCCACATGAACGGAATGCCCAGCACCGGTGTGCCCTCACGTCTCATGAAATGCACATAGTCCCAACAAGCTGGCAAGGCCCAAGCCGACAATCCGCCGATCATGGCGTTGCCGATCAGCCGCATCCAGCGCCGCACTGCAGGCGATGCCGCATTCCACACCAGATCGAACATCACCTGTTCCCTTTCGGGCACCATCAAGGCGCCAGCCCAAAGGATGATCCAGACATAGAGCACCACGGCCAGCTCATCGGACCATGGCAAGGGACGGTCAAAGCCAAAGCGTGCCACGATCTGCACCACAAAGACCAGGAACAAGGCAAGGAACAGTGCGGCGCCAACCCCGTTGGCGCAGCGTGCAAACCAGATGCGCATCACTTGGTACTGTTGATGCGCTCAAGCAGGCCTTTAGGCCATACCTTGGCATAGTCGGAACTCATGTAAGTCTGCTGCACCGATTTGCGAAAAGCCCCCACATCGGGCGTCACCACCTGCAAGCCCTGCTGCTTGAAGAAGTCCACAATCTGTGCCTCCTCCTTGATGCGGTTCTCGTTGTTGTACTGAGCAGCGGCCTGCGCAGCGGCCTTCACTTTCTGCTTTTGCACAGGCGTCATTGCATTCCAGCTCTTGTTGGCAATCGACAAGAAAATGCCATCGACCAGATGACTGGTCAGCACCAGCTCCTTGGTGACTTCGTAGAACTTGGCAGCGCGCACCGTGGGCAAGGGATTGTCCTGGCCATCAATGGTGCCTGTCTTCAAGCCCAGGTACACCTCGCCAAAAGCCAGCGGCGTGGCCGTGGCACCCAGAGCTTCACCCAGGAACAACCATTCCTTGCTGCCTGGCATGCGCAATTTGACACCTTTGAGATCTGCCGGCGTTTTCACGCTGCGGGGCTCGCGCAAATTGATCTGTCGTGTACCCAGATAAACCGTGGACAGCACGGTCACATCCATCTTCTCGGCCACCAGCTTGAACAACTCATCCCCGATGGGGCCATTGAACACCTTTTGCTGGTGCTGCGGATCCTGAATGATGTAACCCGCCGTAAAGATGGAGAACTCGGGCACCAGTTTGGCGATGTCGAAGGCCGAGATGGCAGATAACTCCAGATTGCCGCGCGCCATGGCCGCAGGTTCGGTGCCTTGCTTGAACAAGGCCGCATTCAAATTGATCTGAACATCGAACTCACCAGGCGCACTCTTGTCCAGCGACTCCTTGAAGACCGTCCACATCTTGGCGTGCCAGTCATCCGGCACCGCCGGGGTGGAAATGCGGAGCACGGATTTACTCTGGGCATGCGCCAAAGGCAGTCCCACGGCCAGCAGGCCCATGCCACAGGCCGCAGCCAACACAGCGCGACGAATCAGAGAAGATTTCATGATGCAGTCCTTTGAAAGAAGCAAGATCAACAGGGTCAAATCAGCGAGTCAACGGTGCCAGGCCCAATTCCTGGATTTGTGCACTCAATGTTGCATATTCGGCGTCGGTCAGCGCCACCAGGGGTGGCCTCACACGCAGCCACGCACGGTCGCCTGACAGAATGCTCATCATGCCCTTGATCGCGGGCAACAGGGCATAACGTGTCAAAACCGCCAGCAGCGCCAACACCCGCTCGCGCTCGACCGGTGTCTCAGCGGCGTCGGGGCTCAACACCAGGCGATGGACCAGGCGTGGCATGAAGTTGGCCAGGCCACTCACCGCGCCTTTGCTGCCACGCCGTCCCAAAGCGGGCAAGTCGGGTTCATTGCCCACATAAATCGTGAGGCCGGGCATGAAGGCGTCGGCGAGACTCAAAGAAAAAGCCGTGTCACAGCCGCTGTCCTTGACACCCACGATGCTTTGAGGATAGCGATCCTTCAGCGTGCGAATCACACGGGGCGTCAAACCCACCCCTGAAATCTGAGGGATATGGTAGAGGTACATGCGGGGCATCAGATCGGCCACGCCATCCAGCACTTGTGCATAGGCGGCCACCACACCTTCCTCGGAAATCCCTTTGAGAAAAAACGGCGGCAGCATCAGACTGCCATGGGTTCCCAGCAAAGCCGCATGGCGTGTGAGCGCCAGGGTTTCCGGCAAGGCTGCACAGCTGGTAGACACCAGAATGCGCTCGGCAGGCACGCCCTGCCCAACCAGGGCTTCCAGGGTTTGCTTGCGCTCGTCCAGCGTGAACGAGGGCCCTTCGCCGGTGGTGCCAAACAAGGTGACGCCGCCGCAGCCTTGCGCCAGCAAGGCCTGGGCATGCGATGCCAGCTTTGGCGTGTCCACGCTCAAATCGGCATGCAAGGGCGTGACCAGCGCGGGCCAGATGCCGTGAAAAGATGTGTGTGCGTCAGCGTTCAACTTTTTGGACCTCAGGCCACGGCAATTCAGGGCGTGGCAATCCCAGCACACGACGGTGTGCGCTTTCAATGTGATGTGTCAGGCGCGCCACCACAGCGTCCGGATCGCGGCGCTTCAGGGCATCAATGAACCACAGGTGCTCATTCATCACCGACATGAGAATGTCGGGCGACAAGGCCGCATTCTCCAGGCGGATCAGGCGAATGCGCAGGCTGTTGATGCGGTAAGCCTGTGAGATCAGTTCATTGCCCAGGGTGTCAACGATCAAATCATGCAAGCCCCAATCCACCGTGGTGGCATCGGTCAACAAGGCGTCGTCAATGCTGCCGTGGCGCGCACGGTGCACGATGCGCAAATGCGCGTCTTCCACCTTCAGCAGATCGTCATCGCTGAGATGGGTGACAAATTTTCGTGCTGCCTCGATTTCCAGCACCTTGCGCAATTGGAAAGCATTGTTGATCCACTTCAGATCAACATGTGCCACCTGCAAACCGCGTTGCGGCACAGTTTTCAGCAGGCCTTCGGCCTCCAGGCGCGGAATCAACTCGCGCACAGCGCCCAGAGGCATGCCCAGCAACTGCATCAGCTCACGTTGCGACACAAATTGCCCAGGGCGAATGTTCGCCGCCACAATTTGCTGCTGGAAGCTCTCATAGGCCTGGATGCGCAAGCTGGTGGTCATGGTTCTTCAAAGGCTGGGCATCACTAACATGTCAGCGATCATATCAGCAACAACATGCCTCGCGCTTGACGTCACTGGCGTGGAGGCCCATGCGCTGATGGCACACGCCTTCTCTCAGCGTTGCTCAGTGGTAAATTCCAGGCAGCACGATGTTGGTGGTGCCAGGCCGAACCCAGCGTGGTGATTCACGGGTGGTGTCCAGGCATCCCCCATCGGCATAGACCCCCTTGGGGTCGCGCAGGCGCAGCATGCGCTGCGTGATGTCACGCGCCCGCGCCGGGTCCTGACGGCTTTGCTTGACCAGGCGCTCCACCACGGCTTCATCCATGTACAAGCCGCCCTGATCGCTTTGCCGGACACCGTGACGCCAGTGGAAAATTTCAATGGCCTTGGTTTGCAGGTCATAAGGTTGATCGGTATGCCAAAAATTGGCAAACAATCCTTGCCCCAAATAAATCACCCATGAACCCTCATAGCCTTCTACGTCTGAAGAAGGGTCGTCGGGGTTGCGAAACCAGACGCGGTCACCTGGCACAAACCAGGTGGCAGGCAAGGGCTCTTCGTTGGAGCCCCATTCATGCAGAAACACATCATGGAATCGCCCCGACGCGATGGGCTGTTGCTGCCATTGCGCCACGATGTCGGACAGCAAAGCAGGATGGCTGACGCGTGCCTCCTGCGCGATTCCCAGCAAAATCACATATTCGGTCGCTCGGTAGCAGGAAAAAGCGTAAAGCTTGCCGGACACATCGGGCTGGGTCGCCTGCTGCAAAGCCTCGATCAGGCACTTGCCGGGCTTCAGCAAAAAGCCCTTGTCTTCCTGGAATTCCCAATAGGCCACGGGACGATCAACGCGCTCAGTGTGAAAGTCCATGGCGGTGCGACGGGCTGCTTCCACAATGTAACAACGCATTCGCACCGCGCTGATGAATTCATCCAGCGAGGGAAAGCTCAGAAGCAATGGACTGGCCAGCAACGCCAGGACCGTCTCGCGGCACAAAGCCTGCGCTGGCGACAAGCTTGCCAGTTGAAATTTCTCATACAGACCCAGCGTTTCGAAATGCGGCAAATTGTGGCGGGCACAGTCTTGCGCGAGCCGGTAATGGTGACCCCGTCCGTCGGCCCAGGCCTGATGGACCACAAAGTCCTGCACGCCCCACTGAGCCATGCAACGCATGGCTGCGCCATGGTCTTTTTCAGCCTGGACTGCATCTTGCGAGCAAATGACAATTCCTTGCGGCATGCTTTTGGAGTGACGCGATCAGCGCCTTTCATCATGTTTCAATGCAAATATAACGATTAGCCGCGAAGTGCACCAGCCCAGGCCTTAGGGGTTTTCACCCAGCGGTTCACAGCCAGGCCCAGCATCACACTGAGAACCCAGGTCACCATGGCAAACAGCCATGCCCAGCGCGTGTCTTGAAAAGAGCTGACGGACCAAACTGCGCTGGCACACAAAATCACAGCAAAGTGCACCAGGAAAATGGCGTAAGAGGCCTCGCTCAGCACCCCCCATGCAGTCCGCAGACAGCCGGGCAATACATCGCGCTCACCGATGGCCCACAAGGCCAAGGCGGTCAGCGCAGCCAGAACGGGACGGCTGCGAAAGTCCAGAATGGCGTCGACCACCAGCAAGACCACCAGCACCCCGAACAGGCGCCCCGCCCAGCGCGAAACACGACTCCAGGCGGCCAGCACCCCCAGGCCATAGGCACCCCAGAAATAGAGTGCCCACATGTCCCACGCATCGACGCGGTTGAAGCCCCACCAGGATGCCGCCGTCAACGCAGCCACAGCGACCACCCCGACCGTGTGCGGCGCATGCGATGGCTGACGCGGCAAAAGCCAAAGCAGGAGCGCAAAGGAAACATACAACTGAAAATCGATGGCCACATACCATGCGCCTGCGGACAGCGCAGGCACATTCAGGATGCCCTGAAGCATGAACACATGCGCCATAAACACCCACAACGAAGGCAACTCCGACATCCATTCGGGCCGGTAAAACGGTTGCACCCCTACAGTGACCAACACGACCAGTAACAAGGCCACAGCGAACTGCGGCGCCAAACGCAGGTAGCGCCCCACAATGGCCTGACCCAACGGCACCTCACGGCCAGCCAGCGCAGCTCGCGCCGCCAGAAAACCGGCCATCACCAGAAAACACTGAACCACGAGCCTGCCTTGCTCGAACAAAAAACCGAACAAGGCTGGCGAGTCTTGCTCCAGCTGCTGAGCCATCGGCGAATACACCGACAGGTGATGCCACAGAATCAGTTGCGATGCGACGATCTTGAGTGTATCGATCAGCGTGGAGCGTGCGCGTCTCATGCGGACTGTTTCCAGCTCGGAATTCGCTTCTCCACAAAGGCCTTGAAGCCTTCTTGCGCATCGCCGTCCATCATGTTGCAAGCCATGGTCTGCCCAGCCAGCTGATAGGCCGCAGCAATGCCCAACTCGAGTTGCTGATAGAACAAGGTCTTGCCCATGCGCACCGCTGTGGCCGGCTTTTCGACAATCTTGCGGCAAAGTTCCAGCACTGTATCGGCCACAGCATCGGCTGGCACGGCATGGTTGATCAGGCCTTGTGCAACAGCGGTGCGCGCGTCGATGAAATCGCCGGTCAGCAACATTTCCATGGCCTGCTTGCGCCCCAGATTTCGGCTCAGGCCGACACTGGGCGTGGCGCAAAACAGGCCGTAGTGAATACCTGAAACCGCAAATCTGGCGGTGTCAGCAGCGACGGCCAGGTCGCACATGGCCACCAGCTGGCAGCCCGCAGCCGTGGCGATCCCTTGCACCTGCGCCACCACTGGCTGCGGCATGGACTGAATGGTCAGCATCATGCGACTGCATTGGGCGAAGAGCTGCTGGTAAAAAGCCAGTTCCGGCTGCGCGCTCATTTCACGCAGATCATGGCCGGCACAAAAGGCACGCCCTGCCGCAGCCAGCACCACCACGCGGCAGGCCCTATCTTGTGCGACAGCCTCCAGCGCGGCCTGCAATGCTGTCATCATCTCTGCTGACAAGGCATTGAAACTGTCTGGACGGTTCAGCGTGAGTCGGACAACGCCAGGAGCGGGTGTGTCGCGTTGGATAGGTTCTGAATGGGTTGGGTTCATGTGCTGGTCTCCCGCTGGCGTGTTCGTCCCATAATCATGCCACCAAAGACCATGCCTACAGCACGCCCAACCCTGCCCTGGCTGGAAGCCAGCGATCCCCTGCCACCGCCCAGCCATGCCTGGGGCGCGAACAGCCCTGCGCCAGGCCTGCTGGCTGCAGGCGGCGATCTGTCGGTGGCGCGATTGCGGCAAGCCTACGCACAAGCCTGCTTTCCCTGGTTCAGCGAAGGTCAGCCGATCTTATGGTGGTCAACCGATCCGCGCATGGTTCTGCAACCCAAACGGTTTCGGCTACACCGCTCCTTGCGCAAGACTTTGCAAAAGTTCCGAGATGATCCGACTTGCGAGATCCGCTTTGACTCCGCATTTGAGCGCGTGATCACATGCTGTGCGCGTGCCTCCCGGCCCGGACAGCCAGGAACCTGGATCGTGGATGACATGGTCCAGTCCTATCTGGCCTTGCACCAGGCCGGTCACGCGCACAGTGTGGAAACCTGGGTGGCAGGCGAACTGGTCGGTGGCCTGTATGCCGTCAGCATTGGCGCTGCCGTGTTTGGGGAATCGATGTTTGCCCTGCGCACCGATGCCTCCAAGATTGCGCTGTCGGCACTTGTGGCCTGGAGTCTGACGCAGCAGGTGCAGTGGATTGACTGCCAGCAAAACACCCCTCACCTGGCCAGCCTGGGCGCGTCGGAAGTGCCACGCGAGGATTTTCTGGCACAGCTCCAGGCAGACTGTGGTTTGCCCGAACGGGACTGGCGGTTCCTCCCCGTATACTGGAATCAACTGTTGAAACCCTCCTCATCGCCGTGACGCATCTCAAGGATTTGCCGCTCCACTCGTTGCAGTTTTATGCAACGGCGCCCTATCCATGCAGTTACCTGGATGACCGCCAGGCCCGCTCTCAAGTGGCCACGCCCAGTCACTTGATCCACAACGACACCTATTCAGAATTGGTGAGCAAGGGTTTTCGCCGAAGCGGCATGTTCACCTATCGACCCTACTGCGACGGATGTCGTGCCTGTGTGCCCTTGCGGGTTTTGACCCAGGATTTTCAAGCCAGTCGCAGCCAGCGTCGGGCTCAGCAGCGTCACCAGGGACTGCAGGCGCGCGTCTCACGACTGTGTTTCCTGCCCGAGCATTACCAACTGTACCTGCGCTACCAGAATGGCCGACACGCCGGTGGCGGCATGGACCATGACAGCATTGACCAATACACCCAGTTTTTATTGCAAAGCCGTGTGAACTCCCGGTTGGTAGAGTTCCGACTGCCCGATCAGGATGGCCGCCCCGGCGCGCTGAAGATGGTCTCGATCCTGGATGTCCTCAACGACGGCCTCTCGGCGGTCTACACTTTCTACGAACCCGAGCCAGCGACCAGCTATGGCACTTACAGCGTGCTCTGGCAGATCGAGCAGGCCAAGGCATTGGGGCTGCCCTACCTGTATCTGGGCTACTGGATCGCACAAAGCGACAAAATGAATTACAAAGCACTCTTTCATCCGCATGAAGTGCTGGAGGAGGATCGCTGGATTGCAGCGCCCTTTTCACAAGATAAAATAAGGACATGCGAAACAAGGAAGCTGTAACCGCCTCGACCCCGACCATCCAGGTCATCGAGCGCATGTTTGCCCTGATTGACGTGCTGGCTTCACGCGAAGAGCCGATCAGTCTGAAAGAAATCAGCGAGAAAACCGGGCTGCACCCGTCCACCACCCACCGCATCCTGAACGACCTGACGCTGGGGCGGTTTGTCGACCGCCCGGAAGCGGGCAGCTATCGCCTGGGCATGCGCCTGCTGGAATTGGGCAATCTGGTGAAAGCACGCCTGAATGTGCGTGACGCCGCCCTCTTGCCCATGCGCGAATTGCACAAACAGATTCAGCAACCCGTGAATCTCAGTGTTCGCCAAGGCGATGAAATCGTGTACGTGGAGCGTGCGTACAGTGAGCGTTCCGGCATGCAGGTCGTGCGCGCCATCGGTGGTCGTGCGCCCCTGCATCTGACCTCGGTCGGCAAACTTTTCCTGGCAGCAGAAGATCCACAGCGACTGCGCGCCTATGCAACCCGCACGGGTCTGGCCGGCCATACCCGCAACAGCATCACCCAGCTACCGGTGCTTGAGCGTGAACTCTCCAAAGCACGGCAATATGGCGTGGCCCGCGACAATGAGGAATTGGAATTGGGCGTACGCTGCATGGCTGCAGGCATTTACGACGACCAGAGCCGACTGGTGGCAGGCCTGTCGATTTCAGCGCCCGCCGATCGCCTGGACGAGGGATGGCTGCCCAAACTGCAAGGCACAGCACAGGAAATTTCCCACGCGCTGGGTTACCCTCACGAGCGCTGAGCGCTCGCTGTGAATCAGGTCTGTGGCACGCGTCCGGCGTGGCGCGCTTCCACCCAGCGACGAACGCGCTCGGCATCGGCGATGCGGCTGAGCTTGCCAGCGGAATCGAGGAACACCATGATCAGCTTGCGGCCTGCGACTTTGGCCTGCATCACCAGGCACTGCCCGGCTTCGGAGATGTAGCCCGTCTTTTGCAGGCCGATGTCCCAGTTCGGGTTGCTCACCAGGCGATTGGTGGTGTTGTAGCGCAGGGTTTGGCGCCCCACTTCCACCACATGGCTGGGCGAGGTGGAGTATTCGCGCAGCAAAGGATCGTTGTAGGCATTGGCCACCAATGTGGCCAGGTCCTTGGCGCTGGACTGGTTTTTGCTCGACAGCCCCGTGGGCTCCACATAGCGGGTGTCACGCATGCCCAACTGCGCAGCCTTGGCGTTCATGAGGTGCACGAAGCTGGCCATGCCCCCCGGATAGGTGCGTCCCAGGGCATGGGCTGCACGGTTTTCGCTGGACATCAGCGCGAGGTGCATCAACTCGCCACGGGTCAGCGTGGTCCCCACGCGCAAGCGGGAGGAGCTGCCTTTTTCAGTGTCCACATCGTCCTGGCTGATCGTGATGAACTCGTCCAGATCAAGGTTGGCTTCGCTGATGACCAGGCCCGTCATCAGTTTGGTGATAGAGGCGATGGGCAAAACCGCCTGATCGTTCTTGCTGAGCAGGACTTCGTGGGTGTCCTGGTCAATGACATAGGCCACGCTGGATTTCAAAGCCAGCGCGTCGGGCGTGCCGTGCAGGCCGGCCATTTGACCGTAGGTGGGGCGACCCGCAACCACGGTCTTCATGGCCGCTTTGCGAACGGCTTTGGCCTTGGCAGCCGATGCAATGGCCCGTTCTTTGGATCGGGTGGCCTTCGGATCTTTGGCAGCGTGGGACGAAGCCACACCCATGACCAACATCAAACCCAGAGCAGCAGTCAGCAGTCTTTTCAAAACAGGAACCTCGTCAAATCAGTCGAATCTTATCGCGCAAGTTGCCAGTGTAACCAATAAAAAAAAATCGCGCAAGATCAAAGACTTGCGCGATTTTCCTAAGACGCGAAACCTGGACCTCCCGGGTTAACCCTGGGCAGCCACCCGGTCTGCCTTGCTGTGGAGTTTGTTCAAGGCGCTGAGATAGGCTTTGGCCGATGCCACCACAATGTCTGGATCCGAACCGACGCCGTTCACAACACGTCCGCTGTTTTGCAGACGAACTGTGACTTCGCCCTGGCTTTCGGTCGAGCCGCTGATGGCGTTCACGGAATAAAGCACCATTTCCGCCCCGCTCTTGACATGCTGCTCAATGGCTTTGAGGGACGCATCAACTGGACCATTGCCATCCGAGGCTGATTTGACTTCCTTGCCATCCACTGTGATGACGATTGCGGCATGGGGCTTCTCACCGGTTTCACTGTGTTGAGACAAGGACACAAAACCGTATTGCTCTTTTTCGTTGGTCACGCTTTCGTCATTGACCAGTGCCAGGATGTCTTCGTCAAATATTTCGCTCTTGCGATCGGCCAGCTCTTTGAAACGCGTGAAAGCAGTGTTGATCTCGGCTTCGCTTTCGAGCTGAACACCCAAATCCTGCAAGCGTTGCTTGAACGCATTGCGGCCACTGAGTTTGCCCAGCACAATTTTGTTGGCCGACCAGCCCACGTCTTCGGCACGCATGATTTCGTAAGTGTCACGCGCCTTGAGCACACCGTCCTGGTGAATGCCCGATGCATGCGCAAAGGCATTCGCCCCCACCACCGCCTTGTTGGGCTGCACGACAAAACCCGTGGTCTGACTCACCATGCGACTGGCTGCAACGATGTGCTGTGCGTCAATGCCCAACTCGAGGCCGAAGTAGTCCTTGCGGGTTTTCACCGCCATGACCACCTCTTCCAATGAGCAGTTGCCGGCACGCTCGCCCAGGCCATTGATGGTGCATTCGACCTGGCGCGCACCACCCAGCATCACGCCGGCCAGAGAGTTGGCCACGGCCATGCCCAGGTCGTTGTGGCAATGCACCGACCAGATGGCTTTGTCACTGTTGGGAACGCGTTCACGCAGGGTCTTGATGAAGTGCCCATACAACTCGGGAATGGCATAACCTACCGTGTCGGGGACGTTGATGGTGGTCGCCCCTTCGGCAATCACCGCCTCGATCACACGGCAGAGAAAATCCACATCGCTGCGGTAGCCGTCTTCAGGACTGAACTCGATGTCATCCACCAGGTTACGGGCATAGCGCACCGACTGCTTGGCTTGCTCAAACACCTGGTCGGGTGTCATGCGCAGCTTTTTCTCCATGTGCAAGGGAGACGTGGCGATGAAGGTGTGAATGCGCGCGCGTTGTGCGCCCTTGAGCGCTTCGGCGGCGCGTGAAATGTCACGGTCATTGGCACGCGACAGCGAGCACACCGTGGAGTCCTTGATGGCGTTGGCAATGGCTTGCACGGCCTCGAAGTCGCCATTGGAACTGGCAGCAAAACCGGCCTCGATCACATCGACTTTCAGACGCTCGAGTTGGCGCGCAATGCGCAGTTTTTCGTCGCGTGTCATCGAGGCGCCAGGCGACTGTTCGCCGTCACGCAAGGTGGTGTCAAAAATGATGAGCTTGTCTGCCATGAAATAACTCCTTGAATCTTGATAAACCCGCAGTGCTGAGAACAACAAAACAAAAGGCCCGCTGCGGGTGCATACGGGCCTGTGTGGGTTGTTCGCGTGCGCTACTAGATCCGCCCGTGGGAGCGTAGGATTAGTAGGGTCAGCAACGTGTTCATGAATCTCAATGTATCACAAATTTGAAAAGGCCTGCCCAGCCTGTGTCATTTGTGCAACCCCTGCTCGTCCGGCTCGTCGGTGGAGGTGCTGATGACGCTGGTTTGCAGGCCTTTGGCGCGACGCCAGGCATACACCACATAGCCGCTCAGTCCGTACAACACAAAGAGTGAGAACAGAACAGTGGGGGGATGAATGTTGATGATCGCGATGATCAGCGCCAGCAACACAATCGCGGCAAAGGGCACGCTCTTGCGCATCTGCACATCCTTGAAGCTGTAGAACGGCACGTTGGTGACCATGGTCAAACCAGAAAACAAGCACAGCGCGAACATCGGCCAGGCCACGCTGGCGGTATCAACCTCTGCCTCGGTCATCAGCCAGATGAATCCTGCGACCAGTGCGGCGGCGGCCGGGGAAGGCAAGCCCTGGAAATAGCGCTTGTCCACGACCGTGGTGTTGACATTGAAGCGGGCCAGACGCAATGCGGCGCAGGCACAGTACACGAAAGCGGCCATCCAACCCCAGCGCCCCAGGCCACGCAGCGACCATTCGTAAGCGATCAGGGCCGGCGCGGCACCAAAGGACACCATATCGGCCAGTGAATCCATTTGCTCGCCGAATGCGCTCTGGGTGTTGGTCATGCGCGCCACACGCCCGTCCAGACTGTCCAGCACCATGGCGCAGAACACACCGATGGCGGCCAGATCGAACTGGTTGTTCATGGCCATGACGATGGCGTAAAAACCACCAAACAGGGCCGCCAGGGTGAACAGGTTGGGCAGCACATAAATGCCTTTGCGCGGCTTGTGGGGCACGTCCTCGGCGATGTCTTGTCGATCAGGCATGCAATCTCCGTTCAGGGCAACTGGGCCAGGATGGTCGTGGTGGCAGAGACCTTGTCGCCAGGGGCCACTCTGGGCTGGGCCGTCAGCGGCAGGTACACATCCACACGCGAACCAAAGCGGATGAAACCATAGCGCTGCCCTTTGTGCAAGGCGTCCCCAGGCTGCACATAACAAAGAATGCGCCGGGCAATCAGCCCGGCGACCTGCACCAGGGTGACGGTCTGAGCCTGCCCACCCACCTGTGCGTCGATGACCACCGCGTTGCGCTCGTTCTCGGTGGAGGCCTTGTCCAAATCGGCATTGACGAACAAGCCTGGAAAGTAATTCACCTGGCGCACGGTGCCGTCCACACTGACGCGGTTGCTGTGCACGTTGAACACATTCATGAACACACTGATCAGCAAGGCATCTCGGCCGGCATAGGGGTCAAAGGCCTTCTCCACCTTCACGATGCGGCCATCGGCCGGGGAGAGCACGGCATTCGGATCGGTCGGAACCTGGCGCGGCGGGTCCCGAAAAAACTGGATGACAAAAATAGCCACGATGTCCAGCGGCAATGCGGGCATCCAGCCCCAAAACCAATTGGCAAGCGCCGCGAGCAAAACGCTCAAGGCAATGAAAGGCCAGCCCTCACGGGCCAGGATGGGATGGGGATAGTTCATAGGCTCAAGTGTATCGCCAGTGCCCCACCAGCCTGGACTCAGGGGGATGGCCTCTCACGTTATGACGCGGTAGCAGTAAAAAAACAAGGCCACCGAAGTGGCCTTGCACAGGAAGGACAAGCCCAGATCAGTTGCGGGTCTGATCAACCAGCTTGTTCTTGGCGATCCAGGGCATCATGGCGCGCAACTGGCTGCCCACCACTTCGATCGAATGATCTGCGGTCAGGCGGCGACGTGCGGTCATGCTGGGATAGTTCAAACGGCCTTCCTGAATGAACATCTTGGCGTACTCGCCGGTCTGCACACGCTTGAGCGCGTTGCGCATGGCTGCGCGAGACTGCTCATTGATCACCTCGGGTCCGGTCACGTATTCACCGTACTCGGCGTTGTTGGAGATCGAGTAGTTCATGTTGGCGATACCGCCTTCATAAATGAGGTCAACGATCAGCTTAAGTTCGTGCAGGCATTCGAAGTAAGCCATCTCGGGAGCGTAGCCAGCTTCGACCAGGGTTTCGTAACCCATCTTGATCAGCTCGACGGCACCGCCACACAGAACAGCCTGCTCGCCGAACAGGTCGGTCTCGGTCTCTTCCTTGAAATTGGTTTCAATGATGCCGGCCTTGCCGCCACCGTTGGCCATGGCGTAGCTCAATGCCAGTGCACGGGCCTTGCCGCTGTTGTCCTGATGGATGGCCACCAGATGCGGCACACCGCCACCCTGGGTGTAGGTGGAACGCACGGTATGGCCAGGTGCCTTGGGCGCCACCATCCACACATCCAGATCGGCACGGGGCACGACCTGGTTGTAATGCACGTTGAAGCCGTGCGCGAACGCCAGTGAAGCGCCCTTCTTGATGTTGGGTTCGACGTTGTTGCGGTACACATCGGCAATTTGTTCGTCGGGCAACAGGATCATGACCACGTCAGCGGCCTTGACTGCGTCGTTGACTTCCATCACGTTCAAACCGGCTTTGCCAACCTTGTCCCAGCTGGCCCCACCTTTGCGCAGACCGACCACGACTTTGACGCCGCTGTCATTCAGGTTCTGTGCATGGGCATGGCCTTGCGAGCCGTAGCCGATGATGGCAACGGTTTTGCCTTTGATGACGCTCAGGTCACAGTCTTTGTCGTAATAGACCTTCATGGTTCTCTCCTTAGTGGTGGTCAGTGATTCATTCAAACACGCAAGATGCGTTCCCCGCGGCCAATGCCGCAGGCGCCCGTGCGCACGGTTTCCAGAATTGCGCTGCGATCGATGGCCTCAAGAAACGCGTCGTTCTTGGCCAGGTCACCCGTCAGTTCAATCGTGTAGCTTTTTTCAGTGACGTCAATGATGCGGCCGCGGAAGATGTCCGCCATGCGCTTCATTTCTTCGCGCTCCTTGCCAACAGCGCGCACTTTCACGAGCATGAGTTCGCGCTCGGTATAAGCCCCCTCGGTCAGATCGACCACCTTGACGACTTCAATCAGCCGGTTCAGGTGCTTGGTGATCTGCTCGATGACATCGTCAGAGCCCGTGGTCTGGATGGTCATGCGCGACAAGCTCGGGTCTTCCGTGGGCGCAACGGTCAGGGACTCGATGTTGTAGCCACGGGCAGAAAAAAGTCCGACCACGCGCGACAGCGCGCCGGGTTCGTTTTCAAGCAGCAGGGAAATGATGTGTTTCATGGTGAGAGATTCCTCTTTTCGCAGCCCTCCCCTGTCGGAGGTAACCGGCAGGCTTGGCTGGCAATAGATTCGTCAGAGAACACGGCCCGCAAGCGAGCCGCGGCAAGTCAAGATCAGAGATCCTCGCTTCCCAGGAGCATCTCGGTGATGCCCTTGCCGGCCTGGACCATCGGGAACACGTTCTCGGTGGGATCGGTGCGGATGTCCAGGAACACAGTGCGATCCTTCAGACGCTGGGCCTCGCGCAATGCAGGCTCGACATCCTCGGGGCGCTCGATCAGCATGCCCACATGGCCATAAGCTTCGGCCAGCTTCACGAAATCGGGCAAGGCGTCCATGTAGCTGTGGCTGTAGCGACCTGCATACTCGATCTGCTGCCACTGGCGCACCATGCCCAGATAGCGGTTGTTCAGGGCCAGCACCTTGATCGGTGTGTTGTACTGGAAGCAGGTGGACAGCTCTTGAATGCACATCTGCACCGAGCCTTCGCCGGTGACACAGTACACGTCACTGTCGGGCTTGGCCAATTTGATGCCCATGGCGTAGGGAATGCCCACTCCCATTGTGCCCAGACCGCCAGAGTTGATCCAGCGACGGGGCTCATCGAAACGGTAGTATTGCGCCGCCCACATTTGATGCTGCCCCACATCGGAGGTGATGTAGGTGTCGGCGTCACGGGTCATGTTCCACAGCGTTTCAATCACATACTGCGGCTTGATCACGCTCGTATTGCTGCGGTCGTAGCTGAGGCAGTCGCGACCGCGCCAGCCTTCGATCGCATTCCACCAGCCAGCCAGCGCCTGGGTATCGGGCTTGGCACCGGACTCCCGGATCATGGCGATCATTTCGGTCAGCACGTCCTTGACATCGCCCACGATGGGGATGTCAACCTTCACGCGCTTGGAAATGCTCGAGGGGTCGATGTCAATGTGGATGATCTTGCGCTCGTTCTGCGCGAAATGCTTGGGGTTGCCGATGACGCGGTCATCAAAGCGCGCACCCACCGCCAGCAGCACATCGCAGTTCTGCATTGCGTTGTTGGCCTCCAGCGTGCCGTGCATGCCCAGCATGCCCAGGTACTTGCGGTCCGACGCCGGATAAGCGCCCAGGCCCATCAGGGTATGCGTCACCGGATAGCCCAGCATGTCCACCAGGGTGCGCAACTCTTGCGAGGCCTCGCTCATCAGCACGCCACCGCCGGTGTAGATGTAAGGACGCTTGGCCGTCATGAGCAACTGCAGGGCCTTGCGGATCTGACCGCCATGGCCTTTTCGCACCGGGTTGTAGGAGCGCATCGACACCGACTCGGGATAGCCGGTGTAGGGGGTCTTTTTGAAAGAGACATCTTTCGGAATGTCGACCACCACGGGGCCGGGACGGCCACTGCGCGCGATATGAAACGCCTTCTTCAGCGTTTCGGCCAGGTCGCGAACATCTTTCACCAGGAAATTGTGCTTGACGATGGGACGCGTGATGCCCACGGTGTCGCATTCCTGGAAGGCGTCGAGGCCAATCGCAGGCGTGGGCACCTGGCCAGTGATGATCACCATGGGCACGCTGTCCATGTAAGCGGTGGCAATGCCAGTGACCGCATTGGTCACGCCGGGGCCCGAGGTGACCAGGGCCACGCCCACATCGCCCGTGGCTCGGGCATAGCCATCGGCGGCATGCACAGCCGCTTGCTCGTGGCGCACCAGCACGTGCTGAATGGTGTCCTGCTTGTAAAGCGCATCGTAGATGTAGAGAACGGCGCCACCAGGATAACCCCAGAGGTACTTGACGTTCTCAGCCTGCAAGGCCTTGACAAGGATCTCCGAGCCCATGAGCTCTTCGGATGCAGAGGAAGTGTTGTGCGCAGCGGCTGCGGATTGAAGCTCCGCCTTAGAAATTTCCATGATGAACCTTTGTGAATTTCGACAACGAAAAACCTTGGGTGCTCCTTCGCGAACCCTTGTGGGGGCGCGTCAGAACTTTGGACCTGAGGCCATGGACGATATACGCCCGACCCAGACCCGTTTGCTTTTTTTGAAGTGCAGCCTGTGATTATGTCACTTTTTAAAAGCGATTCCGAGCACGGTTGACGGAAAATTTGGCGATGACATAATCCGCACGGCTTCACAGCACCCTGCGTGAGCCCGCCGCGTCAACCCCCGAAACAGCGCCTGCTTTGGCTTCCGAACAAGAACTTCATCAATTTCTCGCTGATGTGGAAAAGCGCGCCTTCAAGCGCTCGTACTACCACGTCCGCGATGAAGATGCCGCCCTGGACATCGTGCAAGACAGCATGATGAAACTGGCCGAGCATTACGGTGACAAGCCGGTGAACGAGCTGCCCATGCTGTTTCAGCGCATCCTCTCCAACACCACCCTGGACTGGTTCCGCCGTCAAAAGACAAAGAATGCTTTATTCTCAAATTTCAACGAATTTGAGCAGCAAGCCGGCCAGGATGACTTCGATGTCCTGGAAATTCTGGCTCCACTGGAAGGCCATGAGCGCTCCGAAAGCGCGGAAGACACCGTCAACAGCCAGCAAATCGTGGCTGAAATTGAAATTGAAATCCAGAAATTGCCAGCGCGTCAACGGGAAGCCTTCCTGCTGCGTTATTGGGAAGAGCTGGATGTCGCCGAGACAGCCGCCGCCATGGGTTGCTCCGAAGGCAGTGTCAAAACACACTGTTCTCGTGCAGTTCAGGCGCTGGACAAGGCACTGAAAGCCAAGGGAATCAAACCATGAACACGCCGAACCTCCATCCTCACGCCTCCCAGGAGCGCTTTGCGCGCCGGGTCGCCGCACGACTGGACAGCCAGCTGTCACACGATGTCTCCGAGCGATTGCGCGCTGCGCGCGTGCGCGCGGTGGCCATGCGCCGCTTGCCCATTGCCAAGACGGCACCCGGGTTACAAATGCAAAATGGTGCGGCCACGCTGAATTTCGAGACCGAAAAGCTTCGTATCACGGGCTGGTTTGCCGCACTGCTCCCCTTGATCGCCTTGCTTGCCGGCCTGATCACCATCCACGTCCTGCAAAACGACTGGCGCGCCAGCGAGCTGGCTGAAATCGACAGCGCCTTGCTGACCGATGACCTGCCACCTGCGGCCTACACCGACCCCGGGTTCCTGAAGTTTCTCAAAACCCCTCTGGACAACCCCAGCGCCAACACGCCCGAATGATCGGTTCACAGACCCGTCCGCCTGTGTTGTACCGCCTTCACATTGGCTTGTACGCCCTCCTCTCAGGGATGGCTGTGGCCTCCTGGGCGCAAGATACCGCGCCCGTGATGCCCCCTCCAGAGGTTGTAGCGGTGACGCCACCTGCGGCACCCGCAGCGCGAAAACCAGAATCGTCTCCCACCTGGAAAGACCTCAGCCCCAGTCAGCAAACTGCACTCACGCCATTGCGCAAACTGTGGCCTGAAATCAGCGAAGCCCAAAAGCGAAAGTGGCTCGCGCTGTCCGTGAATTACAACGAACGTTCCGCGGAAGAGCAAGAAAAAATGCAGGCCCGCATGAAAGACTGGGCCAAGCTCACGCCCCAGCAAAGGGCATTGGCGCGACTGAATTTTGCTGAAGTGCAGCAAGTCACGATCGACGAGCGTAAAACCAAATGGGAAGCCTACCAGTCCCTGAGCCGTGACCAGCGTGAAGAGCTTTCCAAAGCGCGCCCTGCAGCGCCCAACAGCGCGGCCATTGCCACACGGCCCGTCCCGGCCCAGAAACTGGCCGTGTCCCCCCCTTCAAAATCTGCTCAACCTACCCAGCTCCGCATTGACATGGACCTGGTCCACCCCGTCACGCTGTTGCCATTGAATGCGCGCGGCCATGCGAGCCCATGAGCGCGGCTGACACAGCGCCTGGCTTGCGCCGTCGGATGGCTTGCTGGCTGTACGAGGGCTTGCTCCTGTTTGGCGTGGTCTTCATCTCGGGCTATTTGTTCAGCACGCTGAGCCAAACCCGTCATGCCCTGGACAACCGACATGGGCTTCAGGCTTTTGTCTTCCTGGTGTTCGGCATTTATTTCACCTGGTTCTGGCACAAGGGGCAGACACTGGCCATGAAAACCTGGCACATCCGTGTGGTCGATCGCGAGGGCCGTCCTTTGACACAAAAGCGTGCCTTGCTGCGCTATGTGCTGAGCTGGGTCTGGTTTCTGCCCCCTCTGGTGGCCATGAGCCCCTTCCAACTGAGCGGCGCCGAATCCTTCGTGCTTTTGACGGGATGGACCCTGGTCTGGGCCCTGCTCAGCCGTTTTCAAACGGACAAACAATTCTGGCACGATGTCTGGGCCGGCACACGCCTGGTTCACCATGAAACACCCAAGCCCGTGCGACAGAAAGCCTGAACCATGACGCCCCCCCTGCCCCCGCCCAAAAGTCGACATGGGCTCCAGCGCGTGTGGCACGCCTTTTTCTATTCCATGGAAGGATTGCGTCAAGGCTGGCATGAACCAGCCTTTCGACAGGAGGTTCTGCTCTCTGTCGTGATGCTGCCAGCCGCTTTCTGGATCGGCCAAAGCTGGCTGGAGGTGGCTCTGCTGATCGGCTCGGTGCTGATGGTGATGGTGGTGGAATTGCTCAACACGGGCATCGAGACCGCCATGGACCGCTTTGGAACAGAGTGGAACGCGCTGACCAAGCGTGCCAAAGACATGGCCAGCGCCGCCGTCTTGCTCAGCCTGGTGTTCTGTGCGGGGGTCTGGGCCACGGCACTTTACCGCTGGTGGCTTCAATGAGCCCGGCATTTTCCCTGTGTGTGTACTGCGGCTCCAAACCTGGCAAACACCCGGCCTATGAAACCGCAGCCCGCGCGGTGGGCCAGTGGATCGGCACACACCAGGGCCAGCTGGTGTACGGAGGCGGTCACAATGGTCTGATGGGTATCGTGGCAGATGCCACGCAAGCCGCAGGAGGTCGGGTGGTGGGCATCATCCCCGCGACCATGGTGGAACGCGAATGGGCGCGCCACAGCTGTGATGAGTTGCACGTGGTGAACACCATGCATGAGCGCAAGCACATGATGATGGCCCGCGCCGACGCTTTTGTGGCCCTCCCGGGCGGCATTGGTACCTTTGAGGAATTTTTTGAAGCCTGGACCTGGCGTCAATTGGGCTACCACGACAAACCCGTCGGCTTGCTCAATGTCGAGGGCTATTACGACCGCTTGTTGTCTTTTCTGGAGACCTCGGTCGCGGATCAGTTCATGGGCGACTGGCAAATGAACCTGATCCACAGCGATGCCCGCGTGCCGGAATTGCTCAGGCAACTGGTCGAGGAAGCGGGCCTCACAGCCGAGCCCCGCCTGGACGCGCTTTAGATCGCCGTTTCGTCCAACTCACCGGTGCGAATGCGCACCACACGCTCGACGGCGGTGATGAAGATCTTGCCGTCGCCAATCTTGCCAGTGCGGGCTGCACGCACGATGGCATCCACACAGCGCTCCACATCGTCGGACTTCACCACCACTTCCACCTTGACCTTGGGCAGGAAGTCCACCACATACTCGGCCCCACGGTACAGCTCGGTATGGCCTTTTTGACGGCCAAAGCCCTTCACTTCGGTCACCGTCAGGCCGGTCACGCCGCATTCGGCCAGTGCCTCACGAACCTCTTCCAGCTTGAACGGTTTGATGACAGCAGTGATTTGTTTCATGATGTGTTCCTTGGTGAATCGTTCCGGCATCAGGCCCGGAAACGGTTGGTAATAGGATAACGCCAATCCTTGCCAAAACTGCGGTGGGTGACCCGAATGCCAACCGGTGCCTGGCGGCGCTTGTATTCGTTGAGGCGAATCAGCCGGGTCACCTTCTCCACATCGGCACGGGCAAAACCAGCGGCAATGATCTCCTCGGTGCTTTGGTCGTTCTCCATGAAACGAGAGACGATCTCGTCCAGCACGTCATACGGTGGCAGACTGTCCTGGTCTTTCTGGTCGGGACGCAATTCGGCACTGGGCGGACGGGTGATGATGCGCTCGGGGATGGGTTGTGCCCCGGTCCCATAAGGGTCGTGCTGGTTGCGCCACTGCGCCAGACGGTACACCAGGGTTTTGGCCACATCCTTGATGACGGCAAACCCGCCGGCCATGTCGCCATACAGGGTGCAATAGCCCGTAGACATCTCGCTTTTATTCCCAGTGGTCAGGACGATGGCACCAAACTTGTTGGACAGCGCCATCAGCAAGGTGCCACGGATGCGTGCCTGGATATTTTCCTCGGTGGCATCCAGGGGACGGCCTGCAAACTCCTTGGCCAGCGAAGCCTGGAAAGCCTCGAATTCAGGCACGATGGAAATTTCGTCGTAACGCACCCGAAGGCGCTCGGCCATGTCACGCGCATCGATCCAGCTGATGTCGGCGGTGTAAGGCGATGGCATCATGACAGCACGAACGCGGTCCGCACCCAGGGCGTCGACCGCAATTGCCAGCACCAGCGCAGAGTCGATGCCGCCAGACAAACCCAGCAAGGCCCCTGGAAAACCGTTCTTGCCAATATAGTCCCGCACCCCCAGAACCAGGGCCTGCCAGAGATCGGCCTCCAGCGTGCCCTCGGGGGCAATGGCCGCACTCAGGTGCAAACGCTCGCCAGACTGCATCACGCTCACATCAAATTCAGTCGCTTCAAAGCTGGGCGCGCGAGCAGCCAGGGAGGCATCGGCTTGCAAGGCAAACGAGCGCCCTTCAAAAACAACCTCGTCCTGACCGCCCACCAAATGGGCGTAGACCAGGGGCAAGCCCGTGGCCTGCACCCGCTGCGCCATGGTGCGCTCGCGTTCATTGCCCTTGCCCACGTGGAACGGCGAGGCATTGATCACTGCCAGCAACTGCGCGCCGGCATTTTTGGCTTCCTGTGCAGGCTGCTCAAACCAGGCGTCTTCGCAGATCAGCAAACCCACACGCACACCCGCCACTTCAAACACGCAGGGCGCGCTGCCCGGGACAAAATAACGGCGCTCGTCAAATACCTGGTAATTGGGCAACTCACGCTTGGCATAGGTGGCCACCACCTGCCCGCCGCTGAGCACACTGGCCATGTTGAAGCGCTCGGACACCGACACCGAACGGCTGCGCCGGTCGCTGCCTGCGGGATGACCCACGACCACATGCAGGTCTTTCAGATCCGCCAAGGCCAGCGCCATCGAATTCAAGGCATCATCACAAGCCGCGATAAACGAGGGGCGCAGGAAGAGGTCTTCGGCGGCATAGCCGCACAGCGACAATTCCGGCGTCAGAACCAGCCGCGCGCCGCGCTGATACGCAGAGCGCGCAGCGTGGATAATTTTTTGCGCATTCCCCGCCATGTCTCCCACGACATAGTTGAGCTGAGCGATACAGAGTTTGAGAGTCATACAAAGACATGCAACAAGAGCCCGTCGATTATGTCATTGAGGTGCATTCCAGCTGGACGAGCGTGTCAGAACCCGAGTGGGATGCCTTGTTGCGCGAGCAAGCCCTGCCCACCCCCTTCATGCGCCATGCCTACCTGGCATCGCTGGAGCTCAGCGGCAGCGCCACAGCGGCCACAGGCTGGGATCTGCGCGTGCTGTGCCTGCGCCAGCAAGGCCGTCTGCAAGCCGCTTGCCCTCTGTACCTGAAAGATCACTCTTACGGTGAATATGTGTTTGACTGGGCCTGGGCCGATGCCTACCAGCGGCACGGCCTGTCCTACTATCCCAAAGCCGTCATTGCCGTGCCCTTCACGCCGGTGCCAGGCACACGTCTGATGGCAAGCTCGGACTCAGCGCGACAAGCGCTGTTGTCGGCAGCGTTGGCGCTGTGTCAGAAGGAACAGGTGTCATCACTGCATGTGCTCTTTGGCGCGGATGAAGACTTGCAGGCCAGCGAGTCCAGGGGACTGCTGAAGCGACACACGGTGCAATTTCATTGGGAGAACCCCGGCACCACCGACTTCGAGGCCTTTTTGATGACCCTGACGCAGGAAAAGCGCAAAAAAATCCGTCAGGAGCGTCGACGCGTACGCGAGGCCGGTGTGGTGTTTCACCACCTGCAAGGCAAGGATGTGACCCGTACGGACTGGGATTTCTTTTACCGCTGCTACGAGCGCACCTATCTGGAGCATGGCAATGCGCCCTACCTGACCCGCGAGTTTTTCGAGCGGATGGCGCAGCAAATGCCCGAGCAGTGGCTGCTGTTCGTGGCCGAGCGCGCGGGCAAGCCCATCGCTTGCAGTCTGATCGGCTTGCAAGGATTAGAAGGCGCTGAGCCTGTGGCCTATGGCCGTTACTGGGGAGCCCTTGAGCGGGTGGACTGCCTGCATTTCGAGGCCTGTTACTACCAGCCCATCGCGTGGTGCCTGGCCCACGGCATCCGGCGCTTCGAGGGCGGCGCACAAGGTGAGCACAAAATGGCACGCGCCTTGATGCCCAAACCCACCAGCAGTGCCCACTGGCTGGCCCACCCCGGCTTTGCCCAGGCCGTGGCGGAATTCCTGGACCGTGAGGGGCAAGGGGTGGAGCACTACCTGGCCCATCTGGATCGGCGCAGCCCGCTCAAACAAAGCTGACCACGCCACCCAGCTTGAGAAAATCAGGCGTTCGCCTTGTTGTAATTGGCGATGCCGTCCATGACTTCCTTGCGTGCGGCTTCCGGGCCTTCCCAGCCCAGGATCTTGACCCATTTGCCGGGTTCCAAGTCCTTGTAGTGCTCAAAGAAGTGGGCAATGGTCTTGAGGCGCAGAGGGTTCAGATCTTCAGGCTTCTGCCACTGCGTATAAATCGCGAGGATCTTGTCAATCGGCACCGCCAGCACCTTGCCATCCATGCCGGCTTCGTCTTCCATCTTCAGGATGCCAATGGGGCGGCATGGCACAACGACGCCGGGAATCAGAGGCACCGGCGTGATCACCAGCACGTCCACCGGGTCGCCATCGCCACTGATCGTCTTGGGCACATAACCGTAATTGGTCGGGTAATGCATGGCCGTGCTCATGAAGCGGTCCACAAAAATGGCGCCAGTGGCTTTGTCAACTTCGTATTTCACAGGATCAGCGTTCATCGGGATTTCGATGATGACGTTGAAAGCATCGGGGACGTTCTTGCCTGGGGTGACGTTGTCTAAGGACATGTTTTTTCTTGAGCTAGGTTAATGACAAATGAGGATTAACCCTGATTTTACTTTCACAAGGCTTGCGGTGACTGGCAATTAAGAAGAAATGTCGTACATTGTGTCCGTTGGCCAATCATGTCTCGGATTTGCCGAGAAGTGAGGAAGCAACGCAGCGGTGGTGTCAAGCAACCCGTGTGCGTGGCGCCTCCTTCTCGCGAAACAACCAAAGGAGACTATATGTCTGGCAACACAGCGCTTCTCTTTGCGCTCGCTTGTGGTCTGGTGGCCGTGCTCTACGGCTTTTGGGCCCGATCTTCCATCCTGTCCCTGGACGCTGGCAACAGCCGCATGCAAGAAATTGCGGCGGCCATCCAGCAAGGTGCTGCGGCCTACCTGGCAAGGCAGTACCGCACCATTGCGATTGTGGGCGTCGTTCTGGCGGTCCTGATCGGTGTGTTCCTGGGCATGCAAACTGCCATTGGTTTTGTCGTGGGTGCGGTGCTCTCGGGCGCATGCGGCTTCATTGGCATGAATGTCTCGGTCCGCGCCAACGTGCGCACCGCGCAGGCTGCCACGCATGGCATCGGCCCGGCGCTCGACGTGGCCTTCAAAGGCGGCGCCATCACCGGCATGCTGGTGGTCGGCCTGGGTCTGCTGGGCGTGGGTGCGTTCTACTGGTTCCTGGTCGGCAACGGCAATCTGACGCCTGACAAAAACCTGGCCACCCTGCTCAACCCCCTGATTGGCCTGGCCTTTGGCTCCTCACTGATTTCCATCTTCGCCCGTCTGGGCGGTGGCATTTTCACCAAAGGTGCCGATGTCGGCGCAGATTTGGTGGGCAAAGTGGAAGCCGGCATCCCCGAAGACGATCCGCGCAACCCCGCTGTGATCGCGGACAACGTGGGCGACAACGTGGGTGACTGTGCCGGCATGGCCGCTGACTTGTTCGAAACCTATGCGGTGACGCTGATCGCCACCATGGTCCTGGGTGCCCTGATGGTGGCTGCAGCACCGACGCAAGCCGTGCTGTACCCGCTGGTGCTGGGAGGGGTGTCCATCATCGCCTCCATCATCGGCTGCTTCTTTGTGAAGGCCAGCCCGGGCATGAAGAATGTGATGCCAGCGCTTTACAAAGGCCTGATCGTCGCCGGTGTGCTCAGTTTGATCGCCTTTGCCATCGTCACCTGGAACATGATGCCTGACAACGCCATCAAGGCCGAGGGCTCGCGCATGGCACTGTTTGGTTCCTGCGTGGTCGGCCTGGTGCTCACTGCCGCCCTGGTATGGATCACCGAGTACTACACCGGAACCGACTACGGCCCGGTCAAGCATGTGGCGCAAGCCTCCACCACCGGTCACGCCACCAACATCATCGCGGGCATTGGCGTGTCCATGAAATCCACCGCCTGGCCGGTGCTGTCAGTGTGCGTGGCCATCATTGCAGCCTATGCGCTGGGTGGGCTGTACGGCATTGCCATTGCGGCCACCTCCATGCTCAGCATGGCCGGCATCGTTGTGGCACTGGACGCCTATGGCCCGATCACCGACAACGCCGGTGGCATCGCCGAAATGGCCGAGCTGCCCTCGAGCGTGCGCGATGTGACCGATCCGCTGGACGCCGTGGGCAACACCACCAAGGCCGTGACCAAGGGCTACGCCATCGGTTCGGCTGGCCTGGCGGCCCTGGTGCTGTTCGCCGACTACACCCACAAGCTCGAAAGCTATGGTCTGGACATTCAATTCGACTTGTCCGATCCCATGGTGATCGTGGGCCTGTTCATCGGCGGTCTGATCCCCTACCTCTTCGGTGCCATGGCCATGGAAGCGGTTGGGCGCTCTGCCGGCGCCGTGGTGGAAGAAGTGCGTCGCCAGTTCCGCGAGATCAAGGGGATCATGGAAGGCACGGCCAAACCCGAATATGGCCGCGCCGTGGACATGCTGACCACCGCCGCCATCAAGGAGATGATGATCCCTTCGCTGCTGCCGGTGATCGTGCCGATTCTGGTTGGCCTGTTCCTCGGGCCGAAAGCGCTGGGCGGCCTGCTCATGGGCACCATCGTGACCGGTCTGTTCGTGGCCATCTCGATGTGCACCGGTGGTGGCGCCTGGGACAATGCCAAGAAGTACATTGAAGACGGTCACCACGGCGGCAAGGGCAGCGATGCCCACAAAGCGGCCGTGACCGGCGACACCGTGGGGGACCCCTACAAGGACACCGCAGGTCCCGCCGTGAACCCGTTGATCAAAATCATCAACATAGTGGCGCTGCTGATCGTGCCCCTGCTGCCCGGTGGCCATGCCCCGAAGGCAGCACCGGCAGCCGTGGCCACGCCCCCCGCCATCAGTGCCCCAGCGGCAGCAACGCCAGCACCGGTGAATGCGGTCTCTGCACCCACTGCCCCTGCTGCAGCCAAATAAGCACTGTCGCCTTCTGGCAAGACCCGCTTCGGCGGGTCTTTTTTTTGCGGGAAAATGAGCGCATGCAACACAATTTCATCGCCAACCAATCCTGCTTGTCCCACTCCGGCCAGACCCTCGCGGTCATTGACCCCTCGGATGGGCAAGTGTTCGACGAACTGCAACGCAGCACACCGCAAGACATCGACGATGCCGTGCAGGCAGCCCGGGCCTGTTACGAAGGACCGTGGTCGAAGCTGAATGCGGTGGAGCGTGGCCGCTTGCTCATGAAGCTGTCGCAAAGCGTGGCCGCCCATGCCGACGAATTGGCCGCGCTGGAGCAGCGCGACTGCGGCAAACCCACCAAGCAGGCGCGTGCCGATGCCGTGGCACTGGCGCGCTACTTCGAGTTCTATGCTGGCGCTTGCGACAAGTTGCATGGTGAGACCCTGCCCTATCTCAATGGCTACAGCGTGCTGACCTGGCGTGAACCGCACGGCGTCACCGGTCACATCGTGCCATGGAACTACCCCATGCAGATTTTCGGACGCTGTGTGGGTGGTGCGCTGGCTGCGGGCAATGTCTGCGTGGTCAAGCCAGCAGAGGACGCCTGCCTGTCCTTGCTGCGCGTGGCACAGCTGGCCGCCGACGTCGGCTTCCCGGCTGGCGCCATCAACATCGTCACCGGTTACGGCCATGAGGTGGGCGAGGCCCTCGCACGCCACCCAGGGATCGATCACATCAGCTTCACTGGCAGCCCCAAGATCGGGACACTGATCCAGCAGGTGGCGGCTGAGCGCCACTGCCCGGTCACCCTGGAATTGGGCGGTAAAAGCCCACAGATCATTTTTGCCGATGCCGACCTGGACGCGGCCATTCCTGTGGTGATCAACGCGATCGTGCAGAACTCGGGACAGACCTGCTCAGCGGGTTCCCGCGTTCTGATCGAGCAAAGCATTTACGAGCCGCTGTTGCAGCGTCTGGGCCAGGCCTTCAAGGCCCTGCGCGCCGGCCCAGCCGCCGCTGACCTGGATCTGGGACCGCTGATCCGAGCCACCCAGCTCCACCGCGTACAAGACTTTCTGGCACAGGCACAGCGCGACGGCATTGCCATGGTGGCACAAGGCGAAGTCGCAGCAGGTGCGCCCAGCGGCGGGTTTTTCCAGGCCCCCGTCTTGTTGCGTGATGTGCCAGTGCAGCATCGACTGGCTCAGGAGGAAGTCTTTGGCCCCGTGTTGTCTGCCATGGCCTTTGAAGACGAGTCACATGCGGTCGCGTTGGCCAATGCCACGGCCTTTGGCCTGGTGGCTGGTGTCTGGACGCGCGATGGTGCACGCCAGTTCCGAATGGCACGCCAGGTCAGAAGCGGTCAGGTGTTCATCAACAACTATGGGGCTGGCGGTGGAGTCGAGCTGCCTTTTGGTGGCGTCAAATCATCGGGTCATGGCCGCGAAAAAGGTTTTGAAGCCCTGTACGGCTTCACCACCCTCAAGACCGTGGCCATTCGCCACGACTGAGTGTGCGCAAGCCCCTGACAGCAACGTTAGCACCCGGCGCTGGGGCACAATCAGGCCATGGCTGAACGCATCATTCCTCTGGTTGACCAGCGACTGCTCGCCATTCAACCGACCGTCCCGGCGCAAGCCGTGCAGGCCACCGGCTTGCTGGGCGATGGCCTGGGCCGCCCCCTGCGAGATTTGCGCATCAGTGTCACCGACCGTTGCAACTTCCGCTGCAACTACTGCATGCCCAAGGAAGTCTTCAACGCCGACTACCGCTACCTGCCGCACAGCGCATTGCTGTCGTTTGAAGAGATCACCCGGTTGGCCAGGCTCTTCGTTGGCCATGGCGTCAGGAAGCTGCGCCTGACCGGCGGCGAGCCCTTGTTGCGCAAGCACCTCGAAGTGCTGGTCGGGCAACTGGCCCAACTGCGCACGCCACAAGGCGAAGCGCTGGATTTGACCCTGACCACCAACGGCGCCTTGCTGGCGCGCAAGGCACAAGCCCTCAAAGAGGCCGGACTGAACCGCGTGACCGTCAGCCTCGATGGCCTGGACGATGCCGTGTTCCGACGGATGAACGACGTTGACTTCCCCGTGAGCGAAGTTCTCGAAGGGATTGAAAAAGCCCGTGCCGTCGGGCTCGGCGTGGATGCGCAAGGTCGCCCCTCGGGCATCAAGATCAACATGGTGGTCAAGCGCACCACCAACGTCGATCAAATTCTGCCCATGGCGCGCCACTTCCGTGGCAGCGGCATGACGCTGCGCTTCATCGAGTACATGGACGTGGGCAGCACCAATGGATGGTGTATGGACGACGTGCTCCCTTCCGCCGATGTGATTCGCCTGTTGCAAACCGAATTTCCATTGGTGCCGCTGGAGGCCAGTGCCCCAGGCGAAACCGCACAACGCTGGGGCTATGCCGACGCACAAGGTGCGTACGACCCGAGCCTGGGCGAAATCGGCGTTATCAGCAGCGTCACGCAGGCGTTTTGCCAGGATTGCAATCGCGCGCGCCTGTCCACGGAAGGCAAGCTTTACCTCTGCCTGTTTGCCACACAAGGCTACGATCTGCGTGACATGCTGCGCAATGGCACCCCGGACACCGATTTGTCGTCCACGATTGCGCACATCTGGCAAGGCCGGCAAGACCGTTACTCCGAATTGCGAGGCCAAGGTTTGCTGGCCCCCGATGCGCACGGTGCCCAACGCAAAGTCGAGATGAGTTACATCGGAGGATGAGCCAGTGAATACCACCACGCTGTCACCGCAAGACGTCACTGGCATCATCCTGGCCGGTGGGCGCGGCTCTCGCATGGGGGGTGTGGACAAGGGTTTGCAGAATTTTCAAGGCCTGCCCATGGCCTTGACGGCGCTGATGCGCCTGGGCCCCCAGGTTGGTGAGTTGATGATCAACGCCAACCGCAACCTGTCGGCCTATGAATCCTTTGGTGCGCCCGTGTGGCCGGATGGTCTGGCCGACTTTGCCGGCCCCTTGGCCGGATTCCTGGTCGGGCTGGAGCGGGCCGAAACACCTTACCTTGTCACCGTGCCTTGCGACTGCCCGGGCTTTCCGCTCGATCTCGTCACACGGCTGGGACAAGCCCTGTTGGCACACGATGCCGAGATTGCCATGGCGGCTGCCCCCGAGACCGATCGCACGGGGCACACCCGTGTTCGCGCTCAGCCAGTGTTTTGTCTTTTGCGCACCGACCTGCTGGAGAGCCTGGTGCGCTTCACCCATGCGGGCGGACGCAAGATTGACGCCTGGACCGCCCAGCACAAAACCATTGAAGTGGCCTTTGACACACCCGAGGATGCGCCACTGGCTTTTGCCAATGTGAACACCCTGAATGATTTGCAAGCCCTTGAAGGCTGACGTCCTGATGCGCACACTGGAACAGATCGCCGCAGCCTTGCAAGGCTATGATCCGCAAGCACTTGCGGTGGCACAGGTGCAGGCTTTCCTGCAAGCCTTGGTGACGCCTTTGCCCGACACCGCCAACGAAGAGATCCCCTTGCTGGAGGCCGCCGAGCGCGTGCTCTCCCACGATGTGATCTCTCCCATTGATGTGCCTGCGCACGACAATTCGGCCATGGATGGTTACGCTTTTCGCGGCCAGGACCTGACACCCACGCAGGACACGGTGTTGCGCATTGTCGGCACCGCTTTTGCTGGCAAAGCCTGGCAAGGGACGGTGCAAGCGGGTGAATGCCTGCGCATCATGACCGGCGCCATTCTGCCGGCGGGTCTGGACACGGTGGTGCCACAAGAGTTGTGCCGTCTGAACGAAGCCGACGCCACGGTCACGCTCCCTGGCAATACCGTCAAACCGGGGGATAACCGTCGTCTGCGCGGTGAGGACCTGCGTCAGGGCGCTGCCGCTTTGCGGCAAGGCCAGCGAATCACCCCTGCCGCCCTGGGCTTGCTGGCCAGTCTGGGACTGCCACGCGTCAAGGTCATGCGACGGTTGCGCGTGGCCTATTTCTCTACCGGGGACGAAGTCCTGAGTCTGGGCGAGGCCGCACGCGAGGGTGCCATCTACGACAGCAACCGCTACACCGTCTTTGGCATGCTGCGCCGCCTTGGCTGCGAGGTGATCGACCTGGGCGTGGTGCCAGACGATCCATCCCGATTGGAGCAGGCTTTTTCAGCCGCCGCGCAGCAAGCAGATGCGGTCATCACCAGTGGTGGTGTAAGTGTGGGTGAAGCCGATTTCACCAAAGCCATGATGAAAAAACTTGGCGATGTGGCCTTCTGGAAAATTGCCATGCGCCCTGGCCGGCCCATGGCGGTGGGCCGCATCGGCTCCGCAGTGCTGTTCGGATTGCCAGGCAATCCGGTCGCCGTGATGGTCACCTTCCTGGCCTTTGTGCGACCCGCCTTGCTGCACATGATGGGATGCACAGACACCCCGGCGCCCATGCTGAAAGCCCGCAGCCTGGAGCGCTTGCGGAAAAAACCCGGGCGCACCGAATACCAGCGGGGCATTGTCACGCGCAATGCCCAGGGCCGGCTGGAAGTCCGCACCACGGGCAACCAGGGCTCTGGCGTGCTGAGCTCCATGGTCAGTGGCAACGGCCTGATCGTGCTTGACCACGCCCAAGGCGATGTGGCCCTGGGCGATGAAGTCGATGTGCTGATGTTCGAAGGCGCGCTTTAAAGCTCAGTGCTCATGCGCATGGGCGACCGTCTGGATGGCCCCAGGCGTCGATTTCCGCGCAAACAAGGTGTACATGGTGGGCACCACGAAAATCGTCAGCAGGGTGCCCAGCGACATGCCGCCCACGATCACCCAGCCAATCTGGCGACGGCTTTCAGCGCCAGCGCCTGTGGCCAACGCCAGAGGAATCGCGCCCAGCACCATCGCGCCTGTCGTCATCAGAATCGGTCGCAAGCGCAGCGTTGCCGCCTGTTGCACCGCCTCCAGTGTGGCCAGGCCTTCCATGCGCAACTGATTGCTGAATTCCACAATCAAGATGCCATGCTTGGTGATCAGGCCCACCAGGGTGATCAGGCCGATCTGGCTGAACACATTCAAGGTTCCGCCGGACCACTGCAAGGCCAGCAAGGCCCCCACCATGGACAAGGGCACGGACAGCATGATCACCAGCGGGTCGATGAAGCTTTCGAACTGTGCCGCAAGCACCAGGAAAATGAACAGCAACGCCAGCACGAACACGATCGCCAGCGAGCCGGAAGACTTGGTGAACTCACGCGAGGTGCCATTGAGGTCCGTGGAGTAGCCCGGCTTGAGCACTTTCAGGGACGTCGCACGCATGAAATCCAGCGCTTCACCCAGTGAATAGGTCGGCGCCAGGTTGGCCGTGATCGAGGCGCTTCGGCGCTGGCTGAAGTGGTTCAACTCGCGTGGCACCACCACCTCCTTGATCTTGACCAGGGCAGACAGGGGAATCATGGCGTCATTGCGACCGCGGACAAAAATCTTTTCAATGTCATCGGGTGTGTCGCGCTCGGTGGTGTTGGTCTGCACAATCACATCGTACTGATCACCTTCACGTTTGTAGCGTGTGACCTGTCGACCGCCCATCATGGTTTCCACAGCACGCGCAATGGCGTCCACTGGCACGCCCATGTCGGCCGCACGCTCACGGTCCACTTCCATGCTGATCTCTGGCTTGTTGAGGCGCAAATCGGTGTCCACGCTGACAATGCCTGGATTTTTCGCCAACTCGTCCTGAAAAGCCCGCACGACCTGCGCCAGGTTCTGGTAGCTGTCCGAGGTCAGGATCACAAAGTTCACCGGGCGCTCGCGGAACGGCTGCCCCAGCGAAGGCGGAGTGATGGGAAACGCCGTGACCCCTGGCAAAGACATCAATCCTGGCGTGATCTCACGCGCAATCTCCATGGTGCTTTTCTTGCGCTGTTCCCAGGGCAAGGCACGGTAGAACACATTGCCCTGCGCCACAGTAGGATTGCCCACCACCGTGAAAAGGCGGTCGAACTCTTCATACTTGCTGCCCATTTTCTCAATCGTCTGGGCATAGCGTGTGGTGTAGTCCATGGTGGCGCCATCCGGACCATTGATCACAGTGAGGATCACGCCCCGGTCTTCAATCGGCGCCAATTCGCTCTTGGTCGACAGCAGCAATTGCCAGGTGCCCAGGGCTGCGGACAACATGACAGCGACCACCAGCCAGCGCCGCGATAGCGCGAATGAGCCCAGCTTCATTGGCGACAAGGTCCAATGCAGAATGCGGCCGTAGCCATTGGAGATGGCCACCAGAATGGTTTCCATCTTGCGGTCAAACCAGGTGGGGTTGTCGACATGCTTCAACAACTTGGAGCACATCATGGGTGAAAGCGTCAGTGCCACAAATCCCGACACGATGACCGAGCCGGCCAGGGCCAGTGCGAACTCGGTAAAGAGCCGGCCGGTGCGTCCTGGTGTGAAGGCCAGCGGTGCGTAGACCGCCGCCAGCGTGATCGTCATCGCCACCACGGCAAAGCCGATTTCCCTGGCACCACGAATCGAGGCCTGGAATGGCGACATGCCGTCCTCGATGTGACGGTAGATGTTTTCCAGCACGACAATGGCATCGTCCACCACCAGCCCGATGGCCAGCACCAGGGCCAGCATGGTCAGGGAGTTCACGGTGAAGCCGCACAAGGCCATCAAGGCAAAGGTGCCAATCAGCGAGACCGGAATGGTCACCAGCGGAATGATGGAGGCACGGAAAGTTCGCAGGAACACGAAAATCACCAAGGCCACCAGCACCATGGCCTCCAAAATCGTCTGGTACACCGCCTTGATGGAACGATCGATGAACACCGAGTTGTCATTGGCGATGTCGATCTCGACGCCTGGTGGCAGGTTTTCCTTGATGCGTGGAATCATGGCGCGGATGGCGGCACTCAGATCCAGGGGGTTGGCAGTGGCATTGCGGATCACACCCAGCGTGATGGCATCGCGCCCATTCAGGCGCGTGGAAGTGCGTTCGGATTGCGCGCCCTGCTCCACCCGTGCCACATCGCGCACACGCACCGGCATGCCATTGACGGTCTTGATGACAATCTGGCCGAACTCGGCCGGGCGTTGCAAATCGGTGGCCGCTGTGACGTTGAATTCACGCAGGCGACTTTCGATGCGCCCAGCAGGCACCTCAATGTTGGAGCGGCGCAGCGCATCCTCCACATCCTGGGTGGTCAGCTTGTAAGCCGCCAGGCGGTCCGGATCCAGCCAGATGCGCATGGAGTATTTGCGTTCGCCAAACACCCTCACATCGGACGCGCCCGGCGCAGTCTGCATCATGGGCTTGGCGATGCGGTTGGCCAGGTCGGTGATTTGCAGCACGTTCAGGGTGTCGGAGCTGAACGACAGCCAGATCACAGGAAAAGCATCGGCCTCCACTTTGGCAATGACCGGCTCGTCAATGCCTTGTGGCAGACGCTGACGGACGCGGGACACTTTGTCACGCACATCGGCTGCAGCCGAGTCCGGATCGCGGGACAGCACAAAGTTGACCGTGATCTGGCTCTGTTCTTGACGACTGATGGAGGTGATGACGTCCACGCCCTCAATGCCTGACAAAGAGTCTTCCAGCACCTTGGTGACCTGCGACTCGACCACCGCGCTGGAGGCCCCGACGTACTTGGTCTCGACGGTCACCACGGGGTTGTCGATTTTGGGATATTCGCGCACGTTCAGGCGCATGAACGACACAAACCCCACCAGCAAAATCAGCAGGGAAAGTACGGTGGCAAACACCGGTCGTCGGATCGATACCTCAGGCAATTGCATGACGCTTCCTTGTGTCTGTGTCGATCAACGGCTGGCAGGCGCAGCAGAAGCCGGTGCGGCCGGCGCGGGCGCAGGTGCAGGTCCAGCAGCAGTACCGCGCCCCATTTCGACCAGCCGCAGGCCTGTGCCGTCTTTTTGCAGACGTTGCTGACCTGCCACCACCACGGTGTCGCCAGGGTTGAGTCCGTCAAGGACTTCCACGCGCCCCGGTCGGCGAATGCCCAACTTGACCTCGGTGCGCTTGGACACCCACTCGGTGTTGGGTGGCAAGGGGCCCGCAGCCGGCACACTGGCAGCAGGGACGGCCTGGATCACGAACTGACGTCCGCCCTGCGGCACGATGGCCTCCTCGGGCACCGCCATCGCATCTGCCTTCACAGCAAACACGGCGGTGGCACGCGCGAACATGCCAGGACGCAAAGGCCCCAGGCTGGCCGTGCTTTGCGCCGTCACCGGCGCACGGTAAGCGGCATTGGGCGGGCATAGGGCGGGCACACGTTTGACATCGTCTGCCGCCATGACTGGCGCTGCGGCCGTGATCGCCGGGGGGGTCGACTTGACCAAGGCAGGCGCCGACGGCGCAGCCCCAGGACGGGCACCAACCGGCATGGGCTTGAGCTCTCCCGCCGTGTTGGGCAACAAGGCTCGTACACCGATCGAACGCCCATTGGCATCAATCAGTGGATCGATCGCTTCCACCTTGGCACGGAAGATCCGGTTCGGAAACGCATCCAGTTCCAGCTCCACAGGCTGCTGCAGGGTGACCTTGCCCTGGTAACGCTCAGGCAGACGGAAATCCACATAAAGCGAACCAATGTCTTCCAGGTTGATCAGGTCCGCACCATCCTTCACGTAATCGCCGAGGTTGATGTTGCGGATACCGACCACCCCCGAAAAAGGCGCAACGATGCGCATGCGATCCAAACGCGCACAGGACAGTGACAGCTGTGCCTCGGCCACTTGCAGGCTGGCGGCACTTTCATCGAGTACGCGCTGGGCGACAAAATTCTGCGCCACCAGTTCCTGGTTGCGCACATAGTTGGCCTTGGCAATCGAGACCTGGGCCAAGGACTGCTGCACCTCGGCACGTTGCAAGGTGTCATCCAACTGCACCAGCGTCTGGCCCGCATTCACACGGGCGCCATCGGTGAAGCCCAGCGCCATGATGCGCCCGGCGATTTCGGGACGCAGCATGACATTCTGGCGGGAACGCAAGCTGCCCACTGCCTGGGCATCGTCTCGCAAGGTCATGACCTCCACCTTCGCCACTTCAACGCCCACAGCACGCGGCCCGGCTGGCGTGCCTGGGTTGCCACCAGGGCTACCCTGGGTCTTGGCCATCAGGTTCTGCAAAGCTTGCGGATTGTTCTGATACCACCAAGCCGCGCCGGAGGCACCAGCAATGCCGGCCACCGCCACCACGGTGTAAATGATTTTGCTAGCCATGAAATCGCTGTCTTTTCATCAGAAAAATAAATGAGCAATGTATCAGCGTCTGCCACGCCAGGCACGAGAAGTCCCCCTAGGTTGAGGGACAAGCCGGTGCTTTTTACCGAGCAGACACAATCAGGCGCCCTGAATCTGGGCAACTCCCCGGTTGGCCAGGGCGTCGGCGCGCTCGTTACCAATGTCACCTGCGTGACCCTTGACCCAGTGCCATGAAATGCGATGGCCCGCTTGGTGCACCAAGGCATCGAGTTGCTGCCATAACTCGACGTTTTTCACGGGCTGCTTGGACGCGGTCCGCCAGCCCTTGGCTTTCCAGCCGTGAATCCACTCGGTGATGCCTTTGCGGACATACTCACTGTCCAGATAGAGATTGATCTCACAAGGTCGTTTCAGGGCACTCAGCGCCTGAATGACGGCCATCAACTCCATGCGGTTGTTGGTGGTGAGCGGTTCGCCGCCAAACAACTCCTTCTCGGTGCCCCCCGCCTGCAGCAGTGCTCCCCAGCCGCCCGGCCCGGGGTTGCCTTTGCAGGCGCCATCGGTATAAATCACCACGACATTCATTCTTTTCTTTCAGAGGGCAAAGCCCCATTGAGGTCCACCAGCGGCGCCACACGCCCGGAACTGGCACTGGGCACCGCCTGTGCGGCGCGCACGCGCGAGGTTTTCCATCCGGGCTCCATCAAACGCATGCCCTGCACACGCTTGATGGCGACCAGCAAGTAGACCGAGCCGAAAATGGGCCACCACCGGTCCCCGGCCTTGTCCATCCAGGCGAAGCGATTCAACCAGCGCTCTGAATCCACGGCCGGCCGATAACAACCGAAACGTCCCCCCTCCACTTCCAGGCCCAGCAAGCGCAACCAGTCGCGCAGTCGCCAATAACCAATGAATTCGCCAGCCTGCGGCAAAAACCATTTCTCCATTCCCAGGCGTCGGTAAAGGTGTGCACGTCTTTGACGCAATCCCCACAGGCTGGCTGGATTGAGTCCGCACAGGATGACTCGCCCCTCGGGCACCAGCACCCGTTCGACCTCACGCAGGGTGGCGTGGGGATCGGCGCTGAGTTCCAGCGTGTGCGGCAAGACCACCAGATCCAGGCTCTGGGCCGGGAAAGGCAAGGCTGTGGCATCCAGCACCAGGGCAGCCTGCCCCTCGCCTGGGGTGGTCAGGGCCGTCCAACGATGGGGCATGCGGTTGCTGCGCAGGCCGTCGAGTTCGCGCAAACCCAGTTGCAGGGCATGAAAGCCAAACAAATCGGCCACAATGCGATCCAGCTGCTGTTGCTCCCACGCCAGCAGGTATTTGCCGGGCGGTGTGCGCAGCCAGTCTTCCAAACGGTCGATTTCTATAATTCGAGACTCCATGAATCTGATTCCCCTGCCCGCTTTTTCCGACAACTACTTGTGGCTCTGGCACGATGGCCAGTCTGCGGTGGTCGTCGATCCAGGCGAAGCTGCACCTGTGCGCGACGCCTTGATGCGACACGGGCTCAGGCTGGTCGCGATTTTAGTCACCCATCACCATGCCGACCATGTGGGAGGGGTGGCGGAGTTGCGCGAGGCGACGGGGGCGCAAGTCTATGGCCCTGCCGCAGAAGCCATCCCCGAGCCCAGCCTGGCTTGCCAGCAGGGCGATGTTCTGCATCTGCTGGGGCAAACCGTGCAAGTCCTGGAAGTTCCTGGTCACACGGCGGGCCATTTGGCCTACTGGCTGCCACAGGCCCCCGGGGGTCCGGTGCTGTTTTGTGGGGATACCTTGTTCTCGGGAGGCTGTGGCCGGGTGTTCGAAGGCACGCCGGCGCAGATGCTGGCTTCTTTGGATGCGCTGGCCGCCTTGCCGGATGACACCCGTGTCTGCTGCGCCCACGAGTACACGCTGTCCAACCTGAAATTTGCGCAGGCGGTTGAACCTGAGAACCAGGACCTCGCGCAATACGTGGCGGAATGCGTGACAATCCGAGCCAGAAACGAGCCCACGTTGCCCGCCCGCCTGGCGCGTGAGCGCGCCATCAATCCTTTTTTGCGTGTCCGGGTCCCGGCAGTGATTGCCGCCGCCCGACGCCATCAACCCGAAGCCCAAGGCGATGTGGCCGTGTTTGCCGCATTGCGTCAATGGAAAAACGATTTTCGATGAATCTCCTGTCTCGCTGGGTCCTCTTGCTGGCCCTCATCCTGAGTGGCTGTGCCACCGATACCGCCCTGAAAAAACCGGCGGCGTCCAGCGCCCAATCTCCCACGACGGCTCCTGCCGCCAGTTCTGCCGCACTGTCGCCCCTGGGCAGCGGCAATCCCCACAGCGATGCCATCGCTCACCTGAGCCTGCCCAACGATTTGTGGGAGCGGATTCGACGCGGCTTTGCCATGCCCAATCTGGAAACCGAATTGGTCACCGATCGCGAGCAATGGTATGCCGCCCGTCCCGACTACATCCAGCGCATGACCGAGCGCTCGCGCAAATACCTTTACTACATCGTGGACGAACTGGAGCGCCGCCAGATGCCAACCGAGCTGGCATTGCTGCCCTTCATCGAAAGCGCGTTCAATCCGCAGGCTGTATCGACCGCGCGTGCCATGGGCATGTGGCAATTCATGCCGGCCACCGGCAAGGATTTCGACCTCAAGCAAAACGTGTTTCGCGATGACCGGCGCGACATCCAGGCCTCGACCCGTGCGGCCCTGGATTACCTGCAGCGCCTGTACAACCTCTTCGGTGACTGGCACCTGGCATTGGCCGCCTACAACTGGGGCGAAGGCAATGTCGGCAAAGCCATTGCACGCAATCAGAAAGCCGGCTTGAACGTCACCTACACGGACCTGAACATGCCCATGGAAACACGTTTCTATGTACCCAAGTTGCAAGCCGTGAAAAACATCGTGGCGCGCCCCCCATCGTTCAATGTGCGCCTGCCCGACATTCCCAATCACCCTTATTTCCAAAGCGTGCCTCTGCCACGCGATATGGACGTGACTGTGGCGGCCAAGCTGGCGGACATCAGCCTGGAAGACTTCAAGGCCCTGAACCCTTCGGCCCATCGGCCTGTGCTGTTTGCAGCTGGCACCCCACAGATTTTGTTGCCTTGGGACAATGCCGAAACCTTTCAGCGCAACTATGAAGCTTTCGGTTCTGGCCGATTGGCCAGCTGGACGGCCTGGGTTGCCCCCAGCAACCTGAAAGTGTCCGAAGCCGCACGTCGTGCAGGCATGAGCGAAGACGAATTCCGCTCGGTCAACAACATCCCGCCACGCATGCTGATCAAGGCCGGCTCGGCCTTGCTGGTGCCGCGCAATGCGCGCATGGAAGAGGATGTGGATGGTCAGGTAGCCGACAACGGCCAGCTCAGCCTGGCGCCCGAAGTCGTGTTACGTCGCGTGGTGGTCAAGGCAGGCAAAAAAGACACCCTGGAAACACTGGCCAAAACCCACCGGGTCACCGTCGCGCAACTCGCTGAATGGAATGAGTTCAACAGCCAAAGCAAGCTGCAAGCCGGGCAAGCCGTGGTGTTGTACCTGGCGCAAGCTGCCAGCAATGGCAAAAAAGGCAATGGCGGCAAGAAGAAAGCCACCGTGCAAAAAGCTCAGGCGCCCAAAACCGAGCGCCTGGCCAACCGCTGAACATCAGTCGGCGGTGATCCCCGCCTGCTTGATCAGGGTCTCGTAGCGGCTGAGTTGCGCGCGCAAGGCGCCCCCCAACTCTTCGGGTGAGCTGCCACGCGGTGACAGCCCTTGGGCCATCAATTGCTCGCGTACCGAGGTATCGGCCAAAGCCCTGACGACCTCTGCATGCATTTTTTGCAGCAAGGGTTTGGGCGTGCCTGCCGGTGCCATCATTGCAAACCAGGAGTTGAACTCGAAGCCCGCCAAACCAGACTCTGCCACGGTGGGCACGTCGGGAAACTGGGGCAAACGCCGAGGTGTGCTCACCGCCACCAGTCGCAGCTTGCCGCCTTTGACCAGGGCGTTGATGGTGGCAATGCCTTGAAACTCGGCATCCACTTCATGCCCGGCCAGGCCCACTGCGGCCTGCGTGGCGCCTTTGTAAGGAACATGGGTCATCTGCAAGCCCGCCTGCGAAGCAAACAAGGCCATGGCAATGTGCTGTGGGCTGCCGTTTCCGCCCGAACCGTAATTCACCTTGCCCGGCGCCTTGCGCGCAGCCGCGATCAAATCGGCCGCACTGCGAATCGGTGAATCGGCCGGAACCACCAGCCCCCACTCCACCGTGGCAACCAGCGACAGGGGCTCGAAATCACGCAGAATGTCCCAGGGCATTCTGGCTTGCAGGTTGGGCAACATCGTCATGATGCTGTCGTTGAAGCCGCCCAGGGTGTATCCATCCGGCGCCGATTTGGCCACACGCTCGGCACCGATCAGTCCTGAGGCCCCTGGCTGATTCTCCACGGCAATGGCTGCGCCCAGGTTCATCGCCATCTTCTGGGTCACGATGCGCGCGGCATTGTCGACTGCGCTGCCCGCGGCCAATGGAATGATCAACTTGATGGGCTTGCTGGGATAGCCAGCTTGCGACCAGGCCGCGCCTGCAGGCAATGCCGCCAGCATGGCAGCCCCTTGTTGAATGAATGCTCGACGGTCCATGGTGTGTCCTTCAGGCGAAAAAATCAGGCGACGGTGTCGCGCAAAGCCGGCACCTTCAACTCAAGGGCCAGCGTGTCCAGTTGTTGCATGAGTGTCGGCGGAATCGGAATGCCCTGCTGAGCGTACTGCACCCGCTTGGCCTGGCTTTGCTCGCCTGGCACCCAGATGCGCTCCACACCTGGCATGCGTTCGCTGCTGCGCATTTCCTGGACGATCTCATCCACACGCTGTTTGAAGCCTTGTGGATCGCCGAAAGCAGCCGGGTCAATGACGGCAATCGCCTGCCCCGTGTTGCTCACGCTGTGACTGTCCTTGTTGAAATCGATGACGGCCTTGCCCATGGCTGCGCCATTCAGGGTGCCCGCCAGCAAACCGACCACCAGCGACAGGCCATAGCCCTTGTAGCCGCCGATGGGCGTGAGAAAACCTTCTTCGCTGCGCTTGGGGTCCAGCAGAGGCTTGCCTTCACGGTCGATCATCCAGCCCTCGGGCATCATCTCGCCACGTTGCGCCTTGGCCTTGACCTTGCCATAAGCGGCCACCGTGGTGGCCATGTCCAGCACTATGGGCGCTTCGTGCAGCGCGGGAATGGCCACAGCGATCGGGTTGGTCGACAACAACATGTCCAGGCCACCCCATGGCGGCAGATGGTTGGCATTGCCGACCGCGAAATACAGGCCAATCATGTCGTGTGGCAAAGCCATTCGCGCATACAACGAGGCAGGCCCCGCGTGGTTGCTGAAACGACTGCCCACCCAGGCAATGCCGCAGCGACGGGCCTTGTCAACGGCCAGATCTGCTGCCTGCTTCATCACCAGATGGCCCATGCCGTTGTCACCATCGATCAGCGCCATGGCCGCACGCTCTTCAATGACCCGGATGCTGGGTCGCACATTGACGCCTCCCGCCAGAATGCGACGGCTGTAAGGTGGCAAGCGGATCACACCATGGCCATCCGAGCCTTGCAGATCGGCTTGGGCCATCAACGTTCCCACGCAAGCGGCATCGGCATCGGGCAACCCCAGGGCCACCATGCTGCGGGTGATGTAGGCGCGCAATTGCGCTTCTGAAACACGAAAATCAGACATGGTGCATCGCCTTTTGCAGCGCCACAACGGCGCAATCGGGACTGGAAAGAACAGGCACGCGCGCGTGCTGCTGGCACAGAGGCTGGGCCGCGGCCATGGAAAATTGTGCCAGCATGATGCCGTCGCATTGCGGCAATTGCGCCAAGGCCTGCGCAATCCGCTGATGGTGACTGTCGACCTGTCCGGCCGCCAGATCGGCCATGGCCTGTGGCACAAAAACGCTGTGCAACACCACGTTCACACCGCGTTGTGCAGCCAGCGCCTCGAACTCTTCCGACATGGAGGGGATGGAAGCCTCGAACGTGGCCACCAGTCCCAGATGCAGCACGCTGGCAGCCGCCGGCAACGCCAGGGCCTGCTCGAACATGGCCTCATTGGGTTTGAGGGTGGGCAAGCCCGTCGCACGGCCAGCCGCCTCAATTGCCGGCCCAAAAGCCGAGCAGGTGAACAAAATACCCTGACTCCCGGCCCGTTGAACGTAGTGGGCCAAATCAATGAAACGCTGGACCAGTGCTGGCGTCAATTCACCGGCCTGGGCACGGTCGCGTGACAAGCTGTCATCCAGCAAATTGAGGCAATCGGCCTGCGGCCAATGACGCGCAAAGGCCTGTTGAATGGGCGCCATGGCCAAAGCCGTGGCATGGATCAGGGCAATTCGGGGGGGCATCACACAACACCTCAGGTTTGGCGCCGGTCCACCAGCGCATGGGCAATCGTGCCCAGGTCCACGTATTCGAGTTCACTGCCAATGGGCACACCACGCGCCAGGCGGGACACTTGAACGCCACGGCGCTTCAAGGCTTCACCAATAACATGGGCCGTGGCCTCACCCTCGGCGGTGAAGTTGGTGGCCAGAATCACTTCCTGCACCTGACCGTCGCCCGCACGCGCCAGCAATTTTTGCACGCCAATGTCTTTGGGGCCCAAGCCATCGAGGGGGCTCAAGGTACCCATCAGCACGAAGTACAAGCCCCGGTAGGCCGATGTCCGCTCCACCGCCGATTGATCGGCGGGTGTCTCCACCACACACAAGCGACTGACATCACGCTCGGGGTCCAGACAGGTGCTGCACACCGCTGCCTCGGTGAACGTGTGGCAGCGCTCGCAATGCTGCACGGTCGCCGCTGCGTGCTGCAATGCCTGTGCCAGCATCTGCGCGCCCTCGCGATCGTGCTGCAACATGTGATAGGCCATTCGAGAGGCCGACTTCACTCCCACGCCAGGCAAACGGCGCAAGCCCTGAATCAGGGCGTCCAGTGCATGTGCGTCGGCCATATCAGGCCGTCATCAGAACGGAAATTTCATGCCGCCAGGCAAACCAGGCATGCCTGCGGTGAGCTTGCCCATCTTGGACTGGCTGGTTTCCTCGGCTTTGCGTGCGGCATCATTGAAAGCTGCAGCGATCAGGTCTTCCAGCATGTCCTTCTCGTCAGCCACCATCAGGCTGGCATCGATCGATACGCGTTTGACTTCATGCTTGCAGGTCATGAGGATCTTGACCATGCCGCTGCCGGACTCGCCGGTGACTTCGACAAACGCCAGTTCTTCCTGTGCTTTCTTCAGGTTGTCCTGCATGGCTTGCGCCTGCTTCATGAGTCCTGCGAGTTGTCCTTTGTTGAACATGTCTGTCTTTCAAATGGGTTTGATGCTGCCAGGGACGATTTTCGCCCCAAAGTTTTGCACCAGTTGTTGCACATAGGGATCATTCAGAATGACGGCCTCCGCCGCCAGTTGCCGCTCGGCGGCAGCGGCGGCGGCACGACGCGCAGGGCTGTCTGTGACACGGCCGAGCTCGACGCTGAGTGTCACGGACTGGCCCAGCGTCGCCAACGCTTTTTGCAAACGCTCGCGGCTGTTGGCGTTGTTGAGTGACTCGCGCTCGACGCGGATCAGCCAACTGCCCTCGTCACGGGCCACCAGTTGCGATTGCAGTGCGAGCTCGCGCGTGAGCGACTGGATGGCATCGTTGGCCATGAGCTGTTGCACACACTGCTGCCAATAATCGCCCTCCTCGGTGGGCACCACCGAGGGCGGCGCACTGGTGCCGTTCACAGGTGCAGCCACAGGCCCGGGATTTTGCGAAGGCTGTCGAACGGGCACGGCCAGCAGCGCCTGGCTGGCTTCGGCGGGTGGCGCAGCGGGGGGCTCTGTGGGCATCGCCTCCCAAGGCGGCACCTGCATGTCGCGCACGGGCAATCGCAGGCCTGTGGCTACCGGTAGCTCAGCCACCACTGGCACACTCTGGACGGGGTTGACGGGCACCGGCATCCTGGCGGCGACTGGCTTAGCGGACGCAGGAGGCGCAGATCGCGCCGGCTCAGTCAGCAGAGTTTTTTTTTCAGCCGTGTCCGGCTGGGACGCTGTCGGAGACTTGAACGCTAACAAGCGCAACAACACCATGGTGACGCCAGCGTATTCATCCGGCGCCAGACCCAACTCCTGCCGACCTTGCAGGCACAGGCTGTACAGCAATTGCGTCTCGTCCGCAGGCATGCGGGCTGCCAGGTTCGCGATGCGTTCCGCGTCCGGATCCGTGGCAGCGCTGTCGGCCATGGCCGGTACCGCCTGCACCACAGCCATGCGCTGCAACACCATGGACATGTCCTCCAAGGTGGTGGCCGCGCTCAAGCCCTGCGTGCGCAATGCTTCACAGGTTTCAACCACGGTTCGTCCATCGCCTGCGGCCAACGCCTCGATCAATGCAAACACATGGGCGCGGTCCACGCTGCCCAGCATTTGACGCACCTGAGATTCCTGCAGTTGCCCACCGCCAAAGGCGATGGCCTGGTCCGTCAACGACAAGGCATCGCGCATGGAGCCGCGCGCAGCACGCGCCAGCAAGCGCAGGGCCTGGGCATCGGCAGCCACAGACTCCGCCTGAAGGACCTGCGTCAAATGATCGAGCACCGTCTCCGGCGCCATCGGGCGCAGGTTGAACTGAAGGCATCGAGACAACACTGTGACCGGCACTTTCTGAGGGTCGGTGGTGGCCAGGACAAACTTGAGGTATTCGGGGGGCTCTTCCAGCGTCTTCAACATGGCGTTGAAGGCTGTGTTGGTCAGCATGTGCACTTCGTCAATCATGAAAACCTTGAAGCGTCCCTGGACCGGCTTGTAGACGGCCTGCTCCAGCAATTGCTGCACTTCGTCGACACCGCGATTGGATGCCGCATCCAGTTCGGTGTAGTCCACGAAGCGGCCACTGTCGATGTCGGTACAGGCCTGACAGACCCCGCAAGGCTGGGCCGTGATGCCTTGTTCGCAATTGAGCGACTTGGCCAAAATCCGCGACACTGTGGTCTTGCCCACGCCCCGTGTACCCGTGAACAAATAGGCGTGATGCAAACGCTGCTGGGTCAGTGCATTGGTCAAGGCCTGGACCACATGCTCCTGCCCCACCATCTCGGTGAAGTTCTTCGGGCGGTATTTGCGGGCAAGCACAAGGTAGGACATGGTGGTGGATTCTACGGGTTCCCCCACGCTGTGCCCGAAGCCCGTACAATGGTGAGTGACGGGCCTTCCCGCATGGTGAAGCGGCCAACCGAGTCAGGTGGGGAACCAAGCAGCTCTAACCGTGGAGTCAGTGCCGGGATCAAGGCTCGTCACCCCCCCCTTTTAAATTCCAGGCTTTTTCAGGTCTTTCGCTGAAAAGTAATCTGCCGCTGGCTTGTTGTCCCGGGCAATGCCTGTCCGAATTTGTTGGAGGAGCAAGGCAGGCGCGTCTTTTGACAAGGCGTCTGCGCGCAACCTCATGTAATGTGTCTTGGCCAGATCGGTCTTGCCATTGGCGGCCTTCAATGCCTGGGCCCATAAACTGATATGGACCGTGCCCTGCTCTATTTCGCGCTGTGCCAGTTTTTCTGCAAATGAAAGCTCGATTGCCATCGCATACTCCGCCCCCCGCGCAAACGAGGGGTTGCACTCAGTTCACAAGCATGGGCCAAAAATTTAAGCGGCAGGAATCAGAGCACTGTCCAGTGTGCCTGCGGCCTTCATTTCAGCGACCCAGGTGGGTGACTTGCCACGGCCCGTCCAGGTTTGCGCCGGATTGGCGGGATTGCGGTACTTGGGGGCCACGGTTTTGCCTGCGGTGGGATTCTTGCGGGCAGTTTTCTTGGCACCGGTTTTGGCAACTTTGGCCGATTTACCGGATTTGAGAGCACCCACAATGTCCTCCGCCGTCACGCCACTTTCTTTGGCCAGTTGCACAATTTTGGCCAAGGCTTTGCTTTGCTTGGATTTGCTCAGCGCAGCTTCGCGTTTTTTAAGCAACTCCAGCTGTTTCTGGAGTTTGGCGATTTGAGAAGTGGTGGAGCTACGTGCCATATTGAATATTACCTATTTAAAAAAATCAACTGGTGGATTATATCCACAGATAATCATGAATATATTCTCGACCCATAGCCCTGATGGTGCTCAATATTATCTATATCCATAATCAAGTCGATCCTCCTGAATTAATCAGGATTCAGCTTCAGCCCTTTCCATGGCACGCAGCAAATCCTCGCTTTCGTGCGCACCCGACACGCCAACCCGCCCATTGAAAACAAAGAAAGGCACGCCCTGCACGCCCATGGCACGGGCCTGCTGATCGGCTTCGCTGATTTGCGCCACGAAACCCGCATCTGCCAAAGCGGCTTGTGCCTGCCCCCGGTCCAGTCCGGCACGCTCGGCCAGCTCCACGAGCACGGCCGTCTGGGTCAGATCCTGGCCTTCGATGAAATAGGCATCGAACAAGGTTTGCACCACGGCTTCTTGCTGGGCGCCGGGCGCAGCCAGGGCAATCAGGCTGTGCGCAGCGCGGGTGTTAGGCTGTCGGGCGATTTTGTCAAATGCGAAAGGAATGTCCAGGCTGGCGCCCACTGCTTTGACACGGTCATAAACCGTGTCGGCACGCGCACCGAACTTGCGCTGCACGTATTCTTGCCGGGATACGCCTTCGGGCGCCATGTCGGGATTGAGCTGAAACGGATGCCAGCGCACCTCGGGCTGCGGGCGATCGGGATGGCGTTGTGCATACAGCGCCAAGGCGCCTTCGATGCGGCGCTTGCCGATGTAGCACCAGGGGCAAACCACGTCGGAGATGATGTCAATCGTGAGAGCAGAGTTCATGGACACAGTTTAGTGGCTTTATCCTCTACGGTGCGTCACCGGGGAGATTCTGTCAAAATGCAGTTTTCCCCTGCTGAACACGCCCTAGAACTGAGAAGGAATCCCCATGGCCAGCGAGCTGATCAAGCACATCACCGACACTTCTTTCGAAGCCGACGTCCTGCAATCGTCCCAGCCCGTGCTGGTGGACTACTGGGCGGAGTGGTGTGGTCCCTGCAAGATGATCGCCCCCATCCTGGACGAAGTCGCCACCGGCTACCAGGGTAAATTGCAAATCGCCAAAATGAACGTGGACGAAAATCGCGACATTCCGGCCAAATTCGGCATCCGTGGCATCCCCACGCTGATGTTGTTCAAAGACGGCCAGCTCGCTGCCACCAAGGTGGGTGCCCTGAGCAAAGCCCAGCTGACGGCTTTCATCGACCAACAACTGGCCTGAGCCAGGTATCCCGCCCCGGCCCCTGCGCTGCGGGCTTCTGGGCGGGTCATTTTCCTGTCATAATCCCTTTTGTCTCCCGGACACCTGCAGGTGTCTGGTTCGAGTGACCGGTCTCTGAGGCCTTACAGCGCCTCAACTCAGACCTCCCCCAACTTTTTCCGAACTCCCCTTAGGAGTCTCCCCATGCACCTGAACGAACTCAAGGCACTTCACGTGTCTGAAGTGCTCAAACAAGCCGAAGCCCTCGAAATCGAAAACACTGGCCGCATGCGCAAGCAAGAGCTGATGTTTGCCATCATCAAAAAGCGTGCACGCGCTGGCGAGCAGGTATTTGCGGATGGCGTGCTGGAAATTCTGCCCGACGGCTTTGGCTTCCTGCGCAGCCCCGATACCAGCTTCACGGCCAGCACGGACGACATCTACATCAGCCCCAGCCAGGTGCGGCGCTTCAACCTGCACACCGGCGACATGATCGAGGGCGAAGTGCGCATCCCCAAGGATGGCGAGCGCTACTTCGCGCTGACCAAGCTGGACAAAGTCAACGGCGATCTGCCGGAGAACAACAAGCACAAGATCATGTTTGAAAACCTGACGCCGCTGTTCCCCAAGGAACAGATGCGCCTGGAACGCGACATCAAGAGTGAAGAGAACATCACGGGCCGCATCATTGACATCATCGCCCCCATCGGAAAAGGCCAGCGCGCCCTGCTGGTGGCGCCGCCCAAGAGCGGCAAGACAGTGATGATGCAGCACATCGCTCACGCGATCACCGCCAACTACCCCGACAGTCACATGATGGTGCTGCTGGTGGATGAGCGCCCGGAAGAAGTGACTGAAATGCAGCGAAGTGTGCGCGGCGAAGTCATCGCGTCCACTTTTGACGAGCCCGCCGCCCGCCATGTGCACGTTGCGGAAATGGTCATTGAACGCGCCAAGCGCTTGGTGGAACTGAAAAAAGACGTGGTGATCCTGCTGGACTCGATCACCCGCCTGGCCCGGGCCTACAACAACGTTGTGCCCAGCTCTGGCAAGGTACTGACCGGTGGCGTGGACTCCAACGCCCTGCAACGCCCCAAGCGCTTCTTTGGCGCCGCCCGCAACGTGGAAGAAGGCGGTTCGCTGACCATCATTGCCACGGCGCTGATCGACACCGGCAGTCGCATGGACGAAGTGATCTTTGAAGAATTCAAGGGCACCGGCAACAGCGAAATCCATCTGGACCGCCGCCTGTATGAAAAGCGCGTTTTCCCCGCCATTCAGCTCAACCGCAGTGGCACGCGTCGCGAAGAATTGCTGCTGGCCCCGGAAATCCTGCAAAAAACCCGCATCCTTCGTCAGTTCATGTACAACATGGACGAAATCGAGTCGATGGAGCTCATGCTGAAAAACATGAAAGCCACCAAATCGAATGTCGACTTCTTTGACATGATGCGGCGCGGCGGCTGATGCTATAATTTTACGTTTTGCGGAAAGTGCGGGCAGATTGGCTGCGCGTGGCTACCGACTCGAACCTTTAGGAAATCCCATGAAAGATGGCATTCACCCCAATTACCGCGAAGTGTGCTTCGTGGACCTGTCCAACGGCTTCAAGTTTGTGACCCGCTCCTGCGCGAACACCAAGGAAACCGTCAAGATGGACGATGGCCGCGAGCTGCCGCTGTACAAGCTGGACACCTCCAGCGAATCTCACCCCTTCTACACCGGCACCCAAAAGTCTGTGGACAACATGGGCGGCCGCGTCGAGCGTTTCCGCAACAAGTACGGCAAAACCGCTGCCAAGTAAGCGCATCGCCCGTCAAGACAAGGCAGCCCGGTTCGCCGCGCTGCCTTTCTTTTTGGCGACCGTGCACTGTCCCGGCCTGTGTCACACTCAGACCCCGTGAACCGCCCCAATCCAGCCATCGTTTCCCAGGAAGCCGTGCGCCGCTTGCCACGGCTGGCCTTGCTGCTGTTTTGTGCCGCCTATGTGCTGCCCGGCCTGGTCGGCCGCGAGCCCTGGAAAGCACTGGACATGACCAGCTTGGGCTATATGCTTTCGCTGGCCAATGGCGACAGTGCCTGGGCACATCCGGTCTTGCTGGGAACATCCCCCGAACTCGATGGTCTGTTGCCGTATTGGCTCGGTGCGATTGTCATTCAGTGCTGCGCGGACTTCCTCCCGCCTTTTCTGGCGGTGCGTTTGCCTTTCATTGGTATGGTGGTGCTGACGCTGGCAGCCACCTGGAATGCGGTCTACAACCTGGCGCTGTCCCCCAAAGCCCAACCCGTGGCCTTTGCTTTTGGTGGTGAAGCTTCGCCCAAGGACTATGCCCGCGCCTTGGCCGATGCTGGCCTGCTGGCCTTGATCGCCACCCTGGGACTGGCCCAACCCTCGCATGAAATCACCCCCATGGTGGTTCAGTTGTGTCTGCTCAGCCTGGCCTTCTATGGCGTAGCGGCCTTGCCCCATCACCGGGGCCGCGCCTACACCGCGCTGGCATTGAGTGTGTTGGGCCTGACACTCAGTGGCGCACCCAGCCTGGCCTTGCTCCTGGCACTGGGTTGCGCCCTGCTCTGTCAGCGCGACACCGAGCTTCCCCATCCCAACGAAAACACCTTGTGGCTGCTGGGCCTGAGCCTGTTGAGCGCGGCCATCAGCCTTCAAGCCGATCTATGGCACTGGCGCATCCGACCGCCTCATGCGACCTGGAGCGAATGGCGCACGCTGCTGCGCCTTGTTCTGTGGTTCACCTGGCCTGCATGGCCACTGGCTTTGTGGACACTGTGGCGCTGGCGCCATCAGTGGTGGAATCATGTCCTGCATCGCCACCTCGCCGTGCCCCTGGGCTTGACCCTGTTGACCACAACCAGCGCCCTGATCACCGCCTCGGCCGAGCGCACCTTGCTGCTGGCGCTGCCTCCTCTGGCAGCGCTCGCGGCCTTCGCACTGCCCACACTGCAGCGCAGCGTGTCCGCCTTGATCGACTGGTTCACATTGTTGTTCTTCAGCGGTTGTGCCTTGATCATCTGGGTGGTGTGGATTGCCGTCCAGACAGGCTGGCCTGCACAGCCTGCAGCGAATGTGACGCGCCTGTTGCCCGGTTTCAGCCCCAGCTTTGGCTGGCTCGCCTTTCTGACGGCATTGCTGGCCTCGCTGATCTGGCTCTGGCTGGTACAGTGGCGCGTGGGGCGCCACCGGGCGGCGTTGTGGAAAAGCCTGGTCCTGCCTGCGGGCGGTGCGGCACTGTGCTGGCTGCTGTTGATGACTTTGTGGCTGCCTCTGCTGAACTTTGCGCGCAGCTACGGCCCCTTGGTGCGCAACGTCAACGCACTGATGGGTCCCACGGCCTGTGTTCAGGTTCATGGCATGAGTCGCGCGCAAATGGCTGCGTTCCAATACCACGGCAACTACCGTGTCGCCTTGTTGCAGGGCCCCGCCTGTGACTGGCTGATCGTCGATGCCGACGCCCTCGCTGATTTCCTGCGTCTGCCAGACGCACAAGACTGGGATCTCGTGAAAACCATTTGGCGACCTTCGGACAATAACGAGAACGTGATTCTCTTGAAGCGGTCTGGCACGCGCCCTCGTCATGAGTGAGCGTGGACTGATCGCCCGACAGGCGGGCACGGTGCTGGTAGGGCAATTGGCCGTCATGGCCTTTGGGGTCACTGACACGGTGGTGGCCGGCCGCTATGCGCCCGAAGCCCTGGCGGCACTGTCGGTGGGCTCGTCGATCTACATCAGCGTGTATGTCACCCTGATGGGCTTGTTGCAAGCCTTGCTGCCCATCCTCTCGGAAATGCACGGCGCCAACAAGCACGCAGCGATCGGGCGCGCTCTGCGCCAGGGCCTGTACCTCTGCGCAGCCTGCACCTTCGCTGGCGTGTGGGTGCTGATGCATCCGGACTTTGCTTTCGAATGGACCGATGTCCCCGCCCACATGCAAAGCGATGTCCGCAACTACCTGAAAACCCTGGCCTGGGCCTTGGCACCGGCTTTGCTGTTTCGCATGTTCAGCACACTCAATCAAAGCCTGGGGCAACCGCAATGGGTGACCTGGATTCAGGTGGCAGGTCTGGCGCTCAAAGTCCCCTTGTCGATCGGACTCACTTTTGGCTGGGCCAGCCTGCCGGCGCAAGGCGTGGATGGGTGCGCGCAAGCCACATGGGTCGTCAACTTGCTGATGCTAGGAATGGCTGCCTGGCTGCTGCGCCGGCAAGCGTTTTATCAGCCCTTTCACATTTGGCGACGCATGGAGCGACCCCATTGGCCGTCCCTGCGGGACATGCTGAAAATCGGTGTGCCCAACGCGATTTCTATCACCGTAGAAGTCACCTCTTACACGCTGATGGCCCTGTTTATTGCACGCCTGGGCAACACGGCCGCCGCTGGTCACCAAATTGTGGCCAACATGGGCGCGCTTCTCTACATGGTGCCACTGTCCTTGTCGATTGCCACCAGCGCGCGCGTGAGTTACTGGGTGGGCGCACAGAATTTCGCCCATGCCCAATCGGCCATGCGCCAGGGCTTTGTGCTGCTGTTGGGCGTCTGCTCTGTGTTGCTGATCAGCGTGGGGCTGGGACGAGACTTCGTGGCCCATCTCTACACACGCGATGCCGCCGTCGCCGAATTGGCAGCCAGCCTCATGGCCTGGCTCACCTGGTACCAGGCGGTGGATGCCATTCAGGTCATGTGTTTCTTCCTGTTGCGCTGCTTCCGGATCACACTCGCACCCTTGGTGGTCTACACCCTGCTGTTGTGGGGGGTGGGGCTGAGAGGCGGCTATCTGCTGGCCTACAACGGCTTGGCCGGATGGGGGCCATTGCAATCACCCGAGGCATTCTGGATGACCAGCAGCCTGGCCTTGACAGGCGTGGCTCTGGCCCTCGGCTGGCTGCTGTACTTTGCGGTGCAGGCGCGTTCTCAACGCTGAAGCGAATGGACCCGGTCTGCCGGCAACTCGAAGGCAAAGCGAGACCCTTGCCCCGGCACACTGTGAACCGACAAATGTCCTCCATGCCGTTGCACGACATGCTTGACAATGGCCAGGCCCAGGCCCGTGCCGCCCGTTTCTCTGGAGCGGCTTCGATCCACACGGTAAAAGCGCTCAGTGATGCGAGGAATGTGCTCGGGTGCGATGCCCGGACCAGAATCCTCAACGGCAAAGACCATTTGTCCGTCCTCTTGACGTTGCAAAGACACATGGACCCTGCCACCCGCAGGCGTGTAGCGAATGGCGTTGCTGACCAGGTTGGACATGGCGCTGAGCAACTCCGTGCGAGAGCCTGCAAGCTCCCAGGTCTCCAAGCCTCTGGCTTCGAACACGAGATCCTGTGCGGGCGCTTCTGGCTGCTTCAATAGACTGGACAATGCCCGCCCCTCGGCTTCGCACGATTGCCACAAAGCCAGGGCGGGAACCCATTCTTGGTGGGTGGGCAACGGGCTTCCTTCCAAGCGAGACAAGGTCAGCAAATCATGCACCAGCGTTTGCATGCGCTGGGCTTGTTGTGACATGAGGTCCAGGTATTTTGCACGCTCCGGCTCTGTCAGCGGCAGGTTTTGCAGCGTCTCGACAAAGCCCGCCAAGACCGTCAGCGGCGTGCGGATCTCATGTGACACGTTGGCCACAAAATCGCGTCGCATCGCTTCCGATTGTTCAATGGCTGTAATGTCGCGAGTCAGTAATAAACGACGACCTTCGCCATATGGGAACATTTGCAAGGAAATACGAACAGGATGATTGGGTCGATGGTCTCGCCCTGCAATCACCACTTCGGTTTCGTATTGGCCACGGTGCAGGTAGGCACTGAAGTCCGGGTCGCGCACCAGGTTGCCAATGAGTTGCGCCAGATCCCGTGACATTTCGATGCCCAGGTGCTGTGCTGCCATTTCGTTGCACCATTCAATCCGGTCCTCCGCATCCAGCAACAGTACGCCATTGGGAGAGGCCTGAATGGCAGCCAAGAACTGTTGCAGGCGCTGTGCGCTTGCGTGATTTTCACGGTCACGCTGACGCAACAGACGCCGAATGCGGTCCGAAACGTTACCCCACATGCCCCAGCGAGTAGGCACATCATGGGCCCCATCCAGCTGGAGCCAATGAAGCACACTGAGACCTCGAATCAGGTCCAGGCAAAACCAGACCAAGGCACTGGCCAAAAGGCCCGAACAGGCACCTTGCCAGAACAGCCGCTCAGGAAGAGCGAAGGCGCCAAGACAGGCGCCTGCCAACAAGCACGCAATAAAAGTCAGAAAACGCCAGAGCATTCAGAAAATTCAGTGGGATGTTTCGGGTCCATCGCCGATTGTGACCTGAACTTGGGCCGTCAGCCGATAACCTGCGCCCCGAACGGTTTCGACCATCACGCCGGCAGCCCCCAAGGCCTCGCGCAGGCGTTTGACATGCACATCGACCGTGCGCTCCTCGATGAACACATGGTCGCCCCACACTTTGTCCAACAGTTGTGAACGCGAATGGACACGCTCTGCGTGTCGCATCAGGTAATTCAGCAACTTGAATTCGGTCGGACCAATTTTCAAAAGCGCGCCCTGCAAGCTGACACGGTAAGTCGCACCATCCAGCGTCAAAGGCCCGACCGACACGCTGTCGGCGGCCTGATCCGGAGCTCGTCGCCTCAGCACCGCACGAATCCTGGCCAACAATTCTTGCGTTGAAAAAGGTTTGGTAATGTAGTCATCCGCGCCAGCATCCAGACCCGACACTTTGTCGCTTTCGTCGGTACGCGCAGTCAACATCAAAATAGGAATAGCCTTGGTGCGTGGGTCTGCCCGCCATTTGCGCGCGAGAGATACACCACTTTGGCCCGGAAGCATCCAGTCCAGCAGGATGACATCGGGCAAGACCGTGTCGATTTCTCGCTGGGCACGCTCACCATCTTCAGCCCAAATCGGCGATAGCCCATTGTGACGAAGATTGACAGCAATAAGCTCGGCAATCGCCGACTCATCTTCAACAATCAAAACGCGTGGCAGATGTCTCATGGACTTCACAGCCTCAGCGAACGGTTTCTTCGATTTTGTCCATCGAGATGTGACGCACGTCAGCGCCCTTCACGATGTAGATGATCAACTCGGCAATGTTCTTGGCGTGATCTCCAATGCGTTCAATCGCTTTGGCCACAAACAGCAAGTCCAGGCTGGCAGAAATTGTTCGCGGATCCTCCATCATGTAAGTGATGAGCTTGCGCACAAAACCGTCGAATTCCTGATCGATCAGGTTGTCTTCTTTGAGAATGGTGACAGCAGTGGCAGTGTCTAGGCGGGCAAACGCATCCAGGGCTTTGCGCAACAAACCACTGGCCATTTCAGTGGCCACGCGCAACTCCGAGGATGGCAATGTGCGGGGCGTCCCGTCCTTGATGATGGACTTCACCATACGAGCCATCTTCTCAGCCTCATCCCCCACACGCTCCAGGTTGGCGGTGGTTTTGGAAATGGCCATCAATAAACGCAAATCGCGCGCCGTCGGCTGGCGACGTCCGATGATGGAGGTCAACTCACGGTCAATCTCGACCTCCATGGCATTCACGCGTGGCTCGCCTTCGATCACCTGATTGGCGACTTCCTCGCTGAATTGGGAGAGCGCATAGATCGCTTGGCGAATTTGTGACTCCACCAAGCCACCCAGCTCCATCACCAGAGAGGAAACATGGTTGAGTTCGCTGTCAAATTGCGTTGAAAGATGTTTGTCGGGCATGAGGATTCCTAGCAGCCAATGGTCGTTTCAAATCAGCCGAATCGGCCAGTGATGTAGTCTTCAGTTTCTTTGCGCTGGGGCTTGAAAAACATCTGTTCAGTGGTACCGAACTCCACCAAATCGCCCAGGTACATGTAAGCGGTGTAGTCGCTGCAACGTGCCGCCTGTTGCATGTTGTGCGTCACAATCACCACGGTGTAATCTTGTTTGAGCTCGATGATCAGCTCTTCAATTTTGGCAGTTGAAATCGGGTCGAGTGCCGAACAAGGTTCGTCCAGCAACAACACTTCAGGCTTGATGGCAATGCCGCGCGCAATGCACAGTCGTTGCTGCTGCCCCCCGGATAAACCGGAGCCGCTCTGATTCAACTTGTCTTTCACTTCGGTCCACAGAGCCGCTTTGCGCAAGGCCCATTCCACCCGATCGTCCATGTCGCTGGCACTGAGGTTTTCAAACAGTTTCACGCCAAAGGCAATGTTGTCGTAAATCGACATCGGGAATGGCGTTGGCTTCTGGAACACCATGCCGACCTTGGCACGAATCAACGCAACGTCTTCCTTGGAGGTCAACAGGTTGTCGCCATCAAGTTCAATGGCGCCTTCGGCGCGCTGCTCCGGGTATAGCTCGAACATCCGGTTAAAGGTTCGCAGCAAGGTGGACTTACCACAACCTGAAGGACCGATAAAAGCCGTGACTTGCTTCTCGGGAATATCCAGATTGATGTCTTTCAATGCATGGAATTTTCCGTAATAGAAATTGAGGTTTTTGACCGAAATTTTGGGTCGGGTCGCGATGGCAGTGTCCATGTGACTTCCTTCAGGTTCAAGATTTTTGGCGCGTCAACACGCGCGCCAGGATGTTGAGGCCGAGCACAGCCAAGGTGATCAGGAACACACCAGCCCATGCCAGTTGTTGCCAATTTTCGTAAGGGCTCATGGCGAATTTAAAAATGGTCACGGGCAAACTCGCCATGGGCTCTGACAAACTCGATGTCCAGAACTGGTTGCTGAGTGCAGTGAACAGCAATGGCGCGGTTTCGCCCGAGATGCGCGCCACGGCGAGCAGCACGCCCGTCACCACCCCCGCACGTGCAGCCCGCAAGGTGATGCTCATGATGACTTTCCATTTGGGCGTTCCCAATGCATAGGCGGCCTCGCGCAAGCCCGGTGGCACCAGCTGCAGCATGTTCTCGGTGGTGCGAATCACCACGGGAATGACAATCAGCGCCAAGGCCACCACACCAGCCCAGCCTGAAAATGACTTGTAGCGTGCAACGACCAGGGAATACACAAACAAGCCAATCACAATGGAAGGCGCAGACAACAAAATGTCATTCACAAAGCGCGTCACACTCGATAGCCAACTGACGGGCTTGTACTCAGCCAAATAAATGCCCGCCATGATGCCGATGGGGGTGCCAACAAAGGTGGCGAGCATGACCATCAGGAAAGAGCCATAAATGGCATTGGCCAGACCACCTGGGTCGTTGGGCGCGGGTGTCATTTCAGTCAGCGTTGCCAGGGTCAGGCCATCAATGCCCAACCAGAAGGTCTGCCAGAGAATCCAGACCAGCCAGATCAGGCCAAAGATCATGGCCCCCAGCGACAGCGTCAAGGCCAGTTGGTTGACGCGCTTGCGCTTGGCAAATTTTTGTTGACGTGCAGTGGCGCTCATGACTTGGCTCCTTCATTGCGACGCATGCGGGCCAGTAACACCTTGGAGAGAGCCAGAACCACAAAAGTGATGAAGAACAACACCAGGCCCAGGTAAATCAACGACGCCTGGTGCAAGCCACTGGACGCCTCGGCAAATTCATTGGCCAAAGCGGAGGTAATGCTGTTGGCTGCCTCGAACACGCTGAGAGAATTCAGCTGGTTCATATTCCCAATGACAAAAGTGACAGCCATGGTTTCACCCAGGGCGCGCCCCAAGCCCAGCATGATGCCGCCCACCACACCCGCCTTGGTGTAGGGCAGGACCACTTTGGACATGACCTCCCATGTGGTGGAGCCCAAGCCATATGCCGACTCTTTCAGCAAGGGCGGGGTCACCTCAAACACATCACGCATCACGGAAGCAATAAAGGGAATGATCATGATCGCCAGGATGATGCCAGCCGACAAAATACCAATGCCCACAGGGGGACCCGAGACCAAGGCACCCAAATAAGGCACACCGGTCAGCACTTTTTGCAGTGGCATCTGGACATAAGTGGCCAGAATGGGGCCAAAAACCAGCAGACCCCACATCCCATAAACAATGGAGGGGATCGCTGCCAGCAACTCAATGGCGGTACCCAGGGGGCGTTTGAGCCAGGCGGGAGAAAGTTCGGTCAGAAACAAGGCAATGCCAAAACTGACAGGCACCGCAATCAACAATGCAATGAGCGATGTAGCCAAGGTGCCATAAATCATGACCAGGCCACCAAAGTCTTCTTGGACTGGATCCCAGACACTGCGGGTTAAAAAGCTCAAACCGTATTTGTCAATGGCAGGCCAGGCGCCAAAAATCAGCGAGCCCAGAATACCGATCAACAAGGCCAGGGTCAGGCAGGCCGCACCCAAGGCAGCCCAACCGAATAAACGGTCGATCAAGCCGCCCAGGCGCATGGAGGGTGGAGTTGGAGGATGTGTCATGGGTCGACGAAAGCCTTTCTCTTGGCCCTCTAGCGTATCAGGGACGCTGTGTACAGCGACAGTGGTAGAAGACACGGCGTGCCCTTTAAAAAACCAGAATTACTGGAATGCAATGGTTTTGCCAGCGCCGTCTTTGATTTGCCCCCAAGACTTGCGAATCACGTCTTTCACGCTAGCGGGCATGGGCACATAATCCAGGTCATCAGCGGTCTGATCTCCGTTTTTGTAAGCCCAATCAAAGAACTTGAGTGTGGCAGCCGCTTTTTCGGGCTTGTCCTGGGTCTTGTGCATCAGGATGAAGGTGGCACCGGTGATGGGCCATGAATCTTTACCCGATTGATTCGTCAGAATCTGGTAGAAACTCTTGGACCAATCTGCACCCGCAGCCGCCGCTTTAAAGGCGGAATCATCGGGTGACACAAAGTTGCCGGCAGCGTTCTTCACTTGTGCAAAAACCATCTTGTTCTGCTTGACATAAGCATATTCAACATAACCGATCGAGTTGGGCAGACGGCTCACGAAAGCAGCCACACCTTCGTTGCCCTTACCACCCGCACCGGTGGGCCAGTTCACTGCCGTGCCATCACCCACTTTGGATTTCCACTCGGCATTGACTTTACTCAGATAGTTCGTGAACAGGAAGGTGGTGCCGGAACCATCTGAACGACGCACCGGTGCAATGGTGGCATCGGGCAAATTGACGTTGGCGTTCAAAGACTTGATGGCCGGGTCGTTCCATTTGGTGATCTTGCCTAGAAAGATGTCGGCAATGACTTCGCCAGTCAGCTTCAGCTGCCCAGGCGTCACGCCTACAATGTTGACTACCGGCACGACACCACCAATAACAGTCGGGAATTGCATCTGGTTTTTCTGCGCCAGATCTTCGTCCTTCAGAGGCATGTCCGATGCGCCAAAGTCAACCGTCTTGGCATCAATTTGCTTGATCCCCGCACCAGACCCCACCGACTGGTAATTGACTTTCTGGCCTTGTGCCTTGTTGTATTCAGCCGCCCACTTGCTGTACAGAGGCGCAGGAAAACTGGCGCCTGCACCCGTTACATCCTGGGAAAAAGCGGACAAGGACAAGCACAGACCGAGACTGGCGGCAGCGATCGTTTTGAGACTTTGCATCATGAATCGACTCTCAGTGGTTAAAGAATGATGAGACTTTAAAAACCCAATATGACATCCTTGTGACAATCTTCAAATGTTCACAAACCTTGATTCGTCACAGTTTTGACACGAAAAAGTCATATGCTGGAAAGTTGTGCAGCTTTCGTGCACGAAATTGAATGCTTTTTATGCAAAACGGTACTCTCCTTGCTGCCATTGACCTGGGCTCCAACAGCTTTCGCCTTGAGATTGGCCGTCTCAACCACGGGCAAGTCCATCGCACCGAGTACCTCAAAGAGACTGTGCGGCAAGGCAATGGCCTGGATGCTGATCGCCATTTGACCCTGGAGGCCATGCAACGCGGCTGGGACTGCCTGGCCCGCTTTGCTGAACGCCTGGCAGGCTTCAGAAAGCACCAGGTGAGAGCCGTTGCCACGCAAACACTGCGCGAAGCCAGGAACCGCGATGTCTTCCTGCGCAAAGCCAACGAGATACTGGGCTTTCCCATCGAAGTGATCTCTGGGCGCGAAGAGGCTCGCATGATTTACCAAGGCGTTGCACATCTGCTGCCGCAATCACCCGAGCGCCGCCTGGTCATTGACATTGGCGGGCGATCCACTGAATTGATTCTGGGACAAAACCTGAACGCCGAAGTCATGGAATCCTATCGCCTGGGCAGCGTCGCCTGGAGCATGAAATATTTCGAATCGGGCGTGCTGACAGAGGCAGCCTTCAAGCGTGCGGAAATCGCCGCCAAAGCGATCCTCGATGAGGCGCTCAGCAGTTATTCCCGGCAACATTGGGATACTGCCTATGGTTCGTCGGGAACAGTGGGTGCCATTGCTGACATTTTGCAGGCAGCTGGCTGGTCCACGGGTGTGATCAGCCGCGAGGGGCTGGACTGGCTGCAACGCTGCTTGATGCGCGTTGGCCATGCCAACAAATTGCGCATGGAAGGGCTGAAAGAAGACCGGCGCGCCGTGATTGGCGGAGGCATCAGTGTGATGCGAGCGGTATTCGATTTGCTGGACATCGAGACATTACAAGTCGCACAAGGTGCGCTGCGACATGGCGTCTTGTACGACATGCTGGAGCGGGAAGATGCCGGATCCGATACACGCTCGCAAACTGTGGCCAGACTGCTGACCACATTTGGCGTGGATACGCTTCAAGCACAGCGCGTGAGCAAGGTTGCACGCAACCTCTTGCAGCAACTCCACCAGGGAAAAACCACACCAGACCTCGAACGACTGGAAAGAAAGCTGGGCTGGGCAGCACAACTGCATGAAATTGGCTCTCAAATTTCGCACAGCGATTACCACAAGCACGGCGCCTATATTCTGGACAACGCCGATGCATTGGGATTTGCCTTGCCTGAACTGCACCGATTAAGTTTGCTGGTTCTGGGACATCGGGGAAAAATCCGGAAACTGGAAGTTGACTTTGACGATGACTCATTCATCAAACAACTCATGGCGCTGCGATTGGCCGTCATCTTGTGCCATGCCCGCCGCGACCCGGATTACAAATCGCTGCGACTCAGCTTGCTGGAAAAGCCTGCCCGGGTGTTTGAACTCAACTTGCCCGATGAATGGGCGAAACGTTTTCCACAGTCGGCTCATCTTCTGATGGAGGAAGTCAATTCCTGGCAAAAAACCAGCTGGACATTTCAGATCCGTCAATGACCGGTTGTGTCACACGCTTGAAACAAAACCAAGTCACCATGTGCTTTTCAGAGTGAGTTGGATACCATGAGTGAACGCCCCCCTATCGACGAAGAACACATCCGGCGACTTCGCGAAGACTTGCTGGACAGTCTGGATGAAGAACTGGAAATGGAGCTGGATGATCGGGCACTGGATCCTTCTGGTGCCGACGAAGATCAGGTTTCGCGCGCACGATACTTTCGCGAGCTTTTGCGACTGCAAGGAGAGCTTGTCAAGTTACAAGACTGGGTGGTGGCCCATCGTCACCGCATTGTGATTCTGTTTGAAGGACGAGACGCTGCCGGCAAAGGAGGCGTCATCAAGCGCATCACCCAACGCCTGAATCCGCGTGTTTGCCGGGTTGCTGCCCTCCCCGCCCCCAACGACCGGGAACGCACGCAGTGGTATTTTCAGCGCTATGTGGCACACCTGCCTGCGGCGGGTGAAATCGTACTGTTTGATCGCAGCTGGTACAACCGGGCCGGTGTTGAGCGTGTCATGGGATTTTGCAACGATGCCGAATACGAAGAGTTTTTCCGAACGGTACCAGAGTTTGAAAAAATGCTCGCACGCAGTGGCATTCAGCTCATCAAGTATTGGTTTTCGATCACAGACGATGAGCAACACGCTCGCTTTTTAGGACGCATCCACGATCCTCTCAAACAATGGAAACTCAGTCCCATGGACCTTGAGAGTCGCCGCCGCTGGGAAGACTACACCCGCGCCAAGGAAACCATGATTGAGCGTACCCACATTCCTGAAGCCCCCTGGTGGATTGTTCAGGCTGTCGATAAGAAGCGGGCTCGCCTGAATTGCATGGACCACCTGCTGCAGCAAGTACCCTACCATGAGATCCCTCACCCCGACGTGTTGTTACCCGAACGGGTTCGCCACCCGGATTACATTCGGCATCCGGTCCCGCCGAACATGATCGTCCCTGAAAAGTACTGAACTCAATGGGGCGAGCCCAAGTAGCGCTTGCGCCAAAAGAAAAACAAAAGCCCCGCACCCACTGTAGCCATCATGACCAGCGTGGCCTCGATGCCATGCTCCAGGTGGATAAACTCAAAGTGTTCAAAATTCATACCGAAAAAGCCTGTGATCAGGTTCAACGGCAAGAACACTGCGGTTAAAACTGTCAGGGTACGCATGATGACATTTGTGCGATTGCTTTGCGCGCTGAAGTGCATCTGAACCGAAGTTTCCGCACTCTGTTCAAGTCGCCTGACATGATGCACAACACGTTCAATGTGCTCCAGGACATCACGACTGCGGACCTTCAGCAACTCCAAAGCACGATCAGAGTATGTATTTTCATGCTTCAGCCCCTCTAACCCATCGGTCCAGTCCTGAATCGCTGCACGCTGATCTTCACAAATTTCATCCAGTTGGTGCAACATCAAACGGGCATCCAACAAAGCGCTCCAATCGCTGAAACGACCATCTGGACGTAACAATTGAATTTGCCATTGATCCAGTTGACGTGTGACATCACGCCTCAAATTCAAATAGCCATCGACCATTTGGCTGATGATGCGGAGCATCAAGTCTGCGGGGCTGTGAGGGACGCGGGCACTGCTTCCCAGCACGTTGGCGTGAAACGCAGTGAGCATACGGCTCGCGAAACTGTCACGCACAGCACAATCGACAGGATGTACTGTCAGCAGCAAACGGTCAAAAACCGCAAAGGCCACAGGACTGGTATCAACGCGCCGCAAGGCACTGACACCGGCTTTGGCTTGTGAGCGGTGCAAAATCTCACCAGGCCGCGACAGATCGGATTCGGTACTGCCTGCTGCCAATCGTCGAAACACCAGCATGTCGTACTGGGATGTGTAGTCGTAATGCGAAGGCAACTGGTTGTTCAGCATGTCCGCAACATGCAAATCTACCAACTGGGAGCCGCAGAGCGATTGCAACATGCGTTGCACCTCGCTTTGCATCAACTCAAACTCACGCCGCGCCAAAGCAACCCACAAGAAACCGCCGGTTGCAAGAGACTCTGGCAACTCGTCGGACTCGAAAATAGCGTCATTGGTTATGGAAAAAACACGCATAGAGTCATTTCATTCAGCTTTGATATAAACTATATATACTGTATATTTCGTTTATTGGATCCATGATGACCACAACCACACGCAAGTCCTCCGTTCCCGCCAAGAAATCGGCTGTCCCCACGACACCTGCCCAAGCGCCTGAAGCTCAGGTGACGCCAGAAGTAAAAATCAAAAAAACCAAACTTGTTCGTGACAGCTTCACCATTCCGAAGAACGAATACAGCAATATCGAGAGTCTGAAACAAAAAACTGCCTTGTTGGGTATCCCTGCCAAAAAGAGCGAGCTGCTGCGAGCTGGCATACAACTGCTGACGACCCTCAGCGATGCTCAACTGCGCAAAGCACTGGCGCAAATTCCAACAGTCAAAACCGGCCGCCCCAACAAGCAAAAGTGAAGAATGCTTCATAGTCACGGCAAGCGCTAGAGCATCTCTGGCGTCTGCACCGTGATGAGAATTGTCTGAATTTGATCTTCCCTTTGCCTGGAGCGCAACCACCAAATCGAGCCTTTACGAATTGGAAAATTTTCAGAATCGAGTTTAAGCAAAGCAGCAACAGTCTGGCCCAAAAAAGGTTGATGCGCCACGACCACTACGGGATTTTTGCCATGCGGCCACTGCACCAATTCGAGCAAATGCTCATGCGAACCTTGCGGTGAGAGTTCATCTCGTATTTTGTACTTTCGCCCCATCGGCATGACCGTTTGCTCGGCACGGCGAGCAGGACTACAGAAGATGCGTGCGCCTTCCGGCAGTTGCCGATCCAGCCAGCGCGACATACGTTGCGCCTGACGCTCGCCCCGATGCGTCAGGGAACGGGTCATATCATCTTCGCCATCTTCGGCCTCATGGGCTTCGGCATGTCGCCAGAGAATCAGATCCATCTCACACCTTTCCTGCGTAGCGCGCCATCAATTGCGCTTGAGCGCTGAGCTTGCCTCGCCGCGCTGGAGGTTGCAGCCTTGCATAGTTTGTATCTGGTTGTAGCACCCAGGCATCGGTGTTATCCGACAAACAGGCATCCAGGCATTCGTCTTTCACACGCTCCCTTAAAGCGGGATCCATCACAGGCCAGGCCACTTCCACACGGCGCAACATGTTCCGATTCATCCAATCCGCGCTGGACAAATACAAAGACTCATCCTCGCCGGCGCAAAAATAAAAAACCCGGGAATGCTCTAAAAATCGACCAATCACAGACCGTACATGAATGTTACCGGTCACGCCGTCAAGTTGGACCGGCAGAATGCAGGCACCACGGATGATCAACTGCACCTTGGCGCCTTGTTGCGCAGCCATGACCAATGCCCGAGCCAGACGATCATCCGTCAATGCATTCATCTTGGCAACAATCCGAGCGGGCTGTCCCAGGGCTGCCGCACGTGCAACCTTCTCAATGCTCAAAACCAATTGATTCTGCAATTTAAAAGGGGCGACCCACAAATGGTTCATTCTGGGCAAGCGGCTTTGACTGGCCAGATGAATGAACAAATGATCTATATCGGCAGTGAGTTTGGTATTGCCTGTCAGGTAGCTGAGGTCTGTGTAAAGTCGCGCGGTTCTGGCGTTGTAATTGCCTGTGGATAAATGCGCATAACGCTTCAGGACCTTGCCTTCGCGTCGCGTCACCAAAAGCATTTTGGTATGCGTTTTCAGACCCACAACCCCATAGACAACCTGCGCACCGACCGACTCAAGTTGCTCGGCCCAATTGATGTTGGCTTCTTCATCAAATCGGGCTTTCAGTTCCACGACTGCGGTAACCTCTTTGCCTCGACGAACCGCTTCACGCAACAAATCCATCAACTCGGATTCAGATCCCGTGCGGTAAATAGTTTGCTTGATGGCCAACACCTGAGGGTCATAGACCGCTTCTCTCAAAAAAGCCAGAACCCCTTCAAAGCTTTCATAAGGATGATGAATCAATACATCACGCGACTGCAGCTGAGAAAAGATAGAAAGACCATGCACCAACTCGCGAGGATAGCTCGAACGATAAGGGGTATAGAGCAGCGAAGGCACATCCATCAAATCAATCAACTGATTCAAACGAACCAAATTCACGGGACCATGCACGCGATACAAAGCACTTGTCGGCAATTCAAATTGCTTCAGCAGAAAATCAGCCAAGTACTCTGAGCATCCCGAAGACACTTCCAAGCGAACTGCACGCCCGAAGTAGCGATGAACCAAGCCTTGTCGCAAGGCCTTTCGTAAATTTTGAACGTCCTCTTCGTCAACCGATAGATCCGAATCGCGTGTCACGCGAAATTGAGAGAACTGCCCTACTTCGCGCCCCGGAAAAAGATCTTGTAAATGGGTACGAATCACACTCGACAAGGAAACGAAGAGATGTTTCTTGCCAGCCACTTTTTCGGGCAATCTGATCACGCGTGGTAACACGCGTGGGACCTTGACAATGGCGATTTCGTTCTCGCGCCCAAAAGCATCTTTTCCCGACAAGCGCACAATAAAGTTCAGCGATTTATTGGCCACTTGCGGAAATGGATGCGCGGGATCCAGTCCTACAGGAATCAGCAGGGGGCGAACCTCTTGTTCAAAATACCTTTTGACCCACCGTTGCTGTGTAAGGCTTCTTTCGCTGTGTGAGAGTATCTTGATGCCTACTTTGGCAAATGCAGGCATCAATTGATGGTTATACACATCGTATTGCGCCGCCACCAATTCGTGGGCTGCTGTGGAAATCGCCTGGTAGCTTTTGATTGAAAAAAAACCTTTTTCATCGTGCACCAAAGCAGCCCGGAAATGAAGCGCAAAGCGCACTTCAAAAAACTCGTCCATGTTGGATGACACAATGCAGAGGTAGCGAAGCCTCTCAAGCAGAGGGACTTCTTCGCGCCTTGCCCAATCCAAGACCCTGGCATTGAATGCCAATATGGATCGATCTCTATCTATGAAAGGGATCGATTGACTTGCATCTAAAGCGACTGGAGTGGTGGACACTGGTAATGCTCATCAAAACGTTCTCACTAGTGTCCCGAAATACTGTGTCAATTTGACGTCAAATATATGACAAATTTATGTATTGATCGGTGCCAAATTTTTCAAAAACAAGGAAGTTGCCTCAGACCAGCTGAAATCGAGCGCACGTTCGCGCGCTTGAGACCGCGTCACACTCAACGCCATCGCGACAGCTTTTCCTAAATCTTCGTGCAATGCACCGCCCATGCGGTCGCCTTCCTCATTGGTTCGCTGCAGAACCTCTAGCGGTCCATCAACGGGGTACGCAGCCACTGGCGTACCTGTGGCCATGGCCTCAACCATCACCAAGCCAAAAGTTTCTGAGCGACTAGGAAAAACAAAGACGTCTGATGCTTGATAGATCTGCGCAAGATCAACTCTTGCCAAAATGCCCAGCCAAGTGACCTCCCTATACCGCTGCTGCAGTGTTTTCAATAAAGGGCCAACGCCACAAACAACCTTGGTGCCACCGATTGGAAGTTCTAAAAAAGCTTGGATATTTTTTTCATATGAAACACGCCCCACAAAAAGCATGATGGGCCTTGGTAAGTTCTGCAAAAGTGGATGCTTGATTGGCTTGGCAGTGTAGCCAAACAACGCGGTGTCGACGCCGTGGGTCCAGAGGCGTAAATTGGTGAAGCCTCTGCGACGCAGCATTTCCAAGACCCCTTGTGTGGGAACCATCACACCAGCTGACGGTCGATGAAAAAATCGCATCAGCGCGTAGCCCCAGCCCAATGGAATATGCAATGCTGAATTCAGAATTTCAGGAAATTTGGTATGGAATGCCGTGGTGAAAGGCTTTTGTCGTCGCAAGGCATATTTGCGCCCAGACCACCCCAGGGGACCTTCGGTCGCAAGATGAATCGCCTCAGGCTGAAATGCATCCAGAAGACGAGTGAGCACTGTAAAAGGTCGGATAGCCAAGTCAATGCCCGCATAGCCAGGGCACGGGCGTGTTTGGAAGCAACCAGGATGAATGACCAAGACATCGTGGCCAAGTTGGATCAACTCTTTGACCAGCTCTACCAGAGTGGTGACCACGCCATTGACCTGCGGTGTCCAGGCATCCGTAACCAACGCGATTTTCATACCAGACTCTCTTGTAATTGAATTCTTTGTTCCATCTGGGGATCCCAGAAAATCAATTCCAAGCGACCGTCGTGATGTTCGACCAGCGCAGACCGGCTTTCCACCCAGTCACCATCATTGCAATACACCACACCGTCTATGGTTCGAATTTCAGCACGATGAATATGGCCGCAAATGACACCCTGATAGCCGCGTTTGTGCGCTTCACTCGCCACCGCACGTTCGAAAGCGGTAACGTAGTTCAAAGCCGTTTTCACTTTATGCTTCAAATAAGCAGACAGTGACCAATACGGTAATCCGAGGCGTGCACGCGCGCTATTTAAATTCCGATTTAAACGCAAAGTGAACTCGTAAAGGTAATCGCCCACATAAGCCAACCACTTGGCGTGCTGCACGACCGCGTCGAAATAATCACCGTGGGTAAGCCAGAATTTTCTGCCATCAGCCATCGTGTGAACAGCTTCTTCCGACACATCGATGCCACCGAATTGATGCGTCACAAAATCACGCGCAAACTCATCATGATTTCCTGGTACATAAACAACCTGGCAGCCTTTGCGCGCACGACGCAGCAACTTTTGCACGACATCATTGTGAGCCTGAGGCCAATACCATTTTCGGCGCAATTGCCAGCCATCCACGATATCGCCCACCAGGTACAAATAGTCACTGCTATTGACTTTCAGAAACGACAGCAAAGCTTCTGCTTGGCAGCCTGGTGTTCCCAAATGAATGTCTGAAATGAAAATGGACCGGTAATGCATCAAGCACCCAGGAAGTGCTTTCGGTACCGGGATGGCAGATCAGCGATGCGCATCAGCATGGGCAAGTCAGCCGTGTTGAAATCCGGATCCCAAGCAGGAGCGCCCAAAATGCGCGCGCCCAGTCGTAAATATCCTTTGATCAAAGCCGGTGGCTCCGCCATCAACGTATGACTAAATTGATCTACTGGCAAAGGAAGACGAGGACGAACTTGCAACTCAATGGGAGCCAAATGCGTTTGCTTCAGTTGATGCCAAATACTTGATGCGACTTCGCCGCTGACAACTCCATGGTGCAACATGGGAATGCTTGCGCAACCAATCATGGTGTCCAACTGATTGCGTACCATGAACTCGGCTAACGCGCCCCACAAAGCCATGATCACGCCACCATGGCGGTGTTCTGCATGCACACAACTACGCCCAAGCTCCACCATTCTTTCGCGCAGATTCCGTAGACGCGTCAAATCAAATTCTGTATCTGTATAGGTACTGCCAACACGCAAAGCCTGCGCGGGGGTCAGCACGCGATACGTGCCAATGACCTCTTGCGATTCAGTATCGCGCACCAGGAGATGTTCGCAGTAGTCATCAAACAAATCAATGTCATGCTCGGCAATCGTAGTGCTGAGGCGCGCACCCATTTCACCGGCAAAAATACTGTACCTCAATCGCTGTGCGGCCCGAATCTCATCGAGGTGTCGTGCCCACGCCACCGATATGCCGCCTGACTCAGTAGCCTTGCGGGGTTGAGTTGAAGCAACGGCTTGATGAGAGCTTTGATGAAGTAACCCCCTGGGCAAGGAAATCGGCGAAAGGTCGAGCGTAGGGGTTGGCAGTTCTTTCATGACATCTCCATGGATTAAGTTGCAAAGAGTGTGAAGAAATGAAGTGACACGGCAATGTCAATCTCGTGAAGAAATTGTCACGAACGACTGAGCGACCGCCAAATATTAAATTTTTGTGACAGCTCTCACAATTCATTGAAGCGAAGGAATTCAGCGATATCCTTTGCTTCCCTCTGTCCACAAAGGATGCGCATGCGTGCCATCAAAGAAGCTCGAAAACTCATTGAACGTGAACCACAAACAGTGGCAGCGCAGACGCTGTCCCGACTTGTTTTGGCATTGGAAAAACAGAGTCCTTTTTCCATCACAGAAATCTACACCCTGAACTATGAACAGTTCAATTTGGCGCTTGAGATTCTTCAAGAATGGCGGATCGACCGCTACTATGCCAGTAAGGTCAAACTGTTTGATGTGTCAACTCAAGCCACTGAAATGGTGTCCGCGTCCAACGTTCCATCCAAAGATTGAACTGATGCTTGTACGTATCTCAGCATGACGATTGTTGTTATCGCAAACCCAAAGGGTGGTGCCGGCAAATCAACCTTGGCAACCCAAATAGCAGGCTACTTCGCCTCGCAGGGCCATGTCGTGGCACTGAGTGATCTGGACAAGCAAGGATCTGCTGATTTGTGGCGACAGTTACGCCCACCTGCTGCAAACCCAGTGCACGCCTGGCCGTGTGCGCAAGACAAGCTGTCGAAACTTCCTAAAGGTATCAGTCACGGTGTCATTGACACACCCGCAGGGCTACATGGTTGGCGTCTGCGTGAAATTCTAGAGAAGGCCGACAAAATTGTGATTCCCCTGCAACCCAGTATTTTTGACATGCATGCCACGCGTGATTTTTTTGATCTTTTGGTCAACAGAAGCAAAGGCATACAGGCAAGAGCCCGCTGGGTTGGCATGCGCGTCGATGAGCGCACTCTGGCAGCAGGCCAACTCCATGACTTTGCACAAAGTTTGCCCATCGAACGTGTCACCAATTTGCGAAGCACACAATACTATCTTCACATGGCGGCACATGGACTGTCACTGTTTGACCTTCAGCCACATCGGGTTGAAAAAGATTTAGAACAGTGGCAGCCCCTGTGCCGGTGGCTTAGCGCCTAAATCGCTACACCCTATGAGAAACAAAGCCCCGCCTGGTTCACCAGACGGGGCTTTTTGTCAGCTCTTGTCCATCAAGCCTCAGAGGCCGACTTTACCGCCATCGTTTTTGGTGATGATCAGCGTTGCAGAGCGGGGGCGACCAGGCACACCGTAGCCGCCAGTCGTCAAGCCACCGCCATTGCCTGGCCATTGGCTTTCAAAGGTGAAGCTGCTGGCAGTACCCAGTTTGGTGGTGTTTTCGCCAGGATGTTGAATGTTCACCAATAAAGCCTTACCGTCTGCGGTTTCAGTCAATCCGGTCACCTCGGATCCTTTGGGTGCCACCAAGAATCGACGCAAACGAGACTCACCCAACAAGCCGCCGACAAATGTACGTGTCTCCCCGGTCGTGGTGCCAGCGGTCACAGTCAAACTGTTGCCCACAATGAATTCACCACCGTCGCCCACCGAGCCAGGCACAGCCGCCAGCAGCATACAGTTGGTCTCATCGGTGAAGGCACCGTCATCGGTTTGAATCCAGAGCACGCCAGTGCTCTTGCTGAACCACAGACCATCGGGCGATGAGAAGCTGTTATTGGCTGTGAGGCCAGAGATGTTCACGCTTGCAGGCGCATCCTCCTCAGACCCAAAGGCAAAAATATCCCAACGGAACGAGGTTGCCACGGAAGAGGATGTTGTTTCACGAAAACGAACGATGTGGCCATTGGGGTTACCGCTGGATTTTTTGCCATCGGCGTCGTTGTACGAACGCGGGTTGGCTGCATCGGCGGTTGTGGGCGTACGGTTGGTGTTGCTGTTGTTGGTCAGAGCGAAATAAACTTCGCCGTTGACCGGGTTGACAGCGCCCCACTCAGGGCGATCCATCTTGGTGGCGCCCACTGCATCGGCTGCCAATCTGGTGAAGACCAGCACATCAGCTTGCTTGGAAAAACTGAAACCAGTGTAAGTCGTGCTGGTGTAGCCACTGATTAAAGTGTTAGAGATGTTCAGCTCAATCCATTGTCCAGTACCGTCGCTGCTGAACTTGGCGACGTAAAGTTTGCCCTCGTTCAAATATTTGTCGCCTGCAGCGATACCGCCGCCGAAGTCAGCAGGATCCCAAACGGCAGTGGTGACAAATTTGTAGATGTACTCATTGCGGCTATCGCAACCCATGTAGAACGCCAGCGGCTGACCTGCCACAGGCAAGCTACAGACGGCCGCCTCGTGAGCAAAACGCCCCATGGCAACCCGCTTGGCCGGACGGCTGGTGGGATCGGCAGGGTCAATTTCCAGGTTGTAGCCAAAGGTGTGAGGCTCTTGACGGAAATCTTCGGCAGCGCTGGCGCCACTTGCAGCAATGTTCCATCGCGAAAAACGACCGTCGGTGTCTGGGAAATCAATCGAAGTCGCGGTGTACCAGCCTTGGCCAGCGCCAGAAGTTGCAGTGCTGGCAAGTGCCGCGCTCGCAACACCATAGCGCTTGCGCGCAGCCAGAATTTTTGCCTCCGGCAAAGTGGACCCGTTAGGCATATTGAAATAAGTGGCCCAATTTTCCTCACAAGTCAGGTAGGTTCCCCAGGGGGTATAACCGTAGCCGCAATTGTTCAATGTGCCACGGGAAGTTGTGCCTGTGGGGTCAAACTTGGTAGCAAACAACGCATTGATGTCCGGCAGATGGGCGGCGGGGCCCTTGACGTCTACAACCGTCTGAGGTGTGATCCGGCGATTCAATGAAGAATCAATCTTGTAGCCTGTAGGCAAGCCATTGCTGTCCAGGGTGACTTCAGCAATGGATACGCCATGCAGGTTGATTTCTTTGAGTGCTTGCAGGCCTGGGCGAGCACCCAAATCCCAGGTTCCAAACTGGTCAAACTTTTTACCAGAAATGCTGTTGGAAGTTTGTCCCGTGGCATGAAGAAAATGGGAATCAGCTGAGCTTTCATGATTGATGGCAATAACCGCTTTAGCAGTAGCTGAGCTGGACACCTTGCCATTGCTGCCAATGTAGAAAAGGTGCATGCCATCATGATGGTCACCCACACGTTTTGACCAATCATCGGTCTCAATGCCAGTATTGCTGTAGGAGGCAACGGCTGGATCCAAGGTGTCGCCTGTCGCATGCAGCACTTTCACGGTGTAGCCAGCGGGCACCACCACTTGATCGAGCAGGCTTTTCCCTACAGGCGTGAAGCCAAGCAAGTTGGACGAAGGCAGCGAAGGCAAACCTGTCGTCGTGGCGCAACCAGGCAACATGGGGAACCCCATGAGAGCGGCCAAACCCACGCCACCGCGCAAGATGGAGCGACGATTCACACCGCTGAGGCCATCTTTCAAAATATCTTGAAAGTGAGGGTTGTTGGAGAGATTGTCGATAGGATCATGATTGTGTGACATGACAGGTATTTCCAATGCAGTGAAGTGAAATAAGGAAGAAAGCAAGCAATATGTTAGAGATGCGATATTTCAGTTTTATGTAACCCACGCATTGAGAAATTTTCTGTTTTCCCAGACCGATGATGTGATGATTGGTCGATACCTGTCATAGCCGTACCCAATGACTGACGAGACCAGCCTCAATCCACAAGTTGCATGTCGTCTTCGTCGATAAAGCGACGAGCAAACTTGAACGCCTGAACGCCCGACTCCTTATCGCAATCTGCTTTTGAAACGTCCGAGTCAACCAACTTGCTGCCAAGTTGATGAATCATGTACCGAAACAGCCGGTCCTGTGCGACCCACGCAGAATGAAAGCGATGACCTTGACCATTCAATATCAGATCGCTGGATTCATATTTTTCGACTGAATGCCAGCGGACTACATAGACGACGGAACCAATTCCAGGCAATGGCCAATGCACCCTGACTGATCAAACTGAAATTGCCTCAGACGTGAAATTTTCGAACTTGATTCATCGCATGAGATGACATGCCGACAAGAGATCAAGTCATGAAAATTTAACAAAACCTTCATGCCGATGAAATTATTTAAACCAACAATCTCTTCGGCTATCGGTGTTGCATCGGTAGATGCATTAACTCCATCTTCCAACTGGATTCATTCAATGAAAACAAACATTTCTCTCTCTCGTAAAAACATTGCTGCTGCAGTCATGATGACTTGTTTCGCTTTCTCCCAACAAGCCCTGGCACAAGACGGAAAAGTTCAATCTAGCGGCCTAGGTCTGTCTTCCGCCAATGGCGAAACCACCATCAACCTCACGGGGCGCTTGCACTTTGATGTGCGTAGTTTCAACAGTGCTTTTGACGAAAATGTTTCCACCAACCCCAGCACGGCAAAGTACGCTGATACCTACGATATCCGTCGTGCGCGTATTGGCTTCAACGGCACATTGATGAAAGATATCGCTTATGAAGTGGTATTCAACGCTGCAAGCTCCGACAGCACCAACTTGGACACCGGTTTCATCAATTACAGCTTCAGCAAACCATTGCAATTCAGAGTTGGAAAGTTCAAGCAACAGTTCAATCTGGAAGAATTGACAAGCTCAAACAACATTGATTTCATCGAGCGCTCCTTTGCGAACCAATTTGCACCGGGTAAAAAATTGGGCATGATGCTGCACGGCGCACCCAATGATGGCCTGTACTATGGCGTATCGATGTTCCAGGACGCTACTGCTGTCAGCTCAGCCTCTCGCAACACGCAAACTTCTGCCCGTCTTGCAGGAAACATTGCAAAATTGGCTGATATCAAAGACTCTGTGCTGCATCTCGGCGCCGCACAAACGTCTGGTTCTTTTGACTTGGCGGCCGGAACAAGCGGCGATGTTTTGAAGCTTCGCAGCGATTCCCGCGGTGTTGATGGCGTGTTTGGCTCTAAATTTGCCAATCCCTCTGCAACCAATGTCAACGAAGTAAAGCGTTCGCAAACAGGAATTGAATTGGCTTATGCCTTCGGCCCCTTCAAAGCCCAAGCTGAAACTGTCAAGTCTGAATACGAATACAGCAATGGCAGCATTGTGACCCCCAACAGCATTGATGGAAAAATCAAATCGCAATATCTGGCTTTGGTGTACAACATCACTGGCGAAAAATGGTCTGACGCCTACAAAGATGGCGCCTTTGGCGGAATCAAGCCTCTTAGCAACTTCCGCAGCAGTGGCAAAGGGAATGGTGCTTGGCAAATCGGCGTTCGCAAATCTTCTTATGACGCATCTGATTGGGTCTCAACAACCTCAACCACAGGCTCCAAGAAAGGCGATACGACAACATTGGGCATCAACTGGATTTTGAATCCCAATGCACGCATCATGCTGAACCATTCAACATCCAAGTTCAATACCGCTTTTTCAGCATATTCAGGCGGCCCCTCTGGCGACAAGGAAACCGTCACCACCCTGCGCACGCAGATCAATTTCTGATTTGCGAATCTAGGTTCTTCAAGGTTTTAAAGCGCCCCCAGTGGGCGCTTTTTTTATGCCGATGTCATGACATCGGCCAAGCGTTGCGCACTCTGCTGCGCAAGCTGTGCGTCGCGTGCTTCCACCATCACCCGCACCAAGGGCTCGGTGCCACTGGGGCGAATCAGCACGCGGCCGGTCTCTCCCAATGCGTGCTCGACATCGCGTTGCAAAGCGTCAAGCGCGGGCGTACGCCACACCTGGCCTGGCTGTAAACGCACATTGATCAGGGACTGAGGAAACAGCGTGACATCCTTCAGCAATTGCGCAGGGGCTTCGCCGCTTCGCACACAGGCCTGCAACACCTGTAAAGCGCTGATCAGACCATCCCCAGTGGTGTGCTTGTCCAATGCCAGCAAATGGCCCGAACCTTCCCCACCCAGGATCCAGCCGTGTTTTTCCAGTGCTTCCAGCACATAGCGATCCCCAACCTTGGCACGCTCAAAAGCAACACCACGCTTTTTCAAGGCCACTTCCACGGCCATGTTGGTCATCAGGGTACCCACCACGCCGGGCACGACTTCATCGCGCGCCAGGCGATCGTCCACCATCAGGTACAGCAATTCATCACCGTTGTAGAGCCGACCCGCGGCATCGACGATCTGCAAGCGATCGGCATCGCCATCGAGTGCAATGCCAAAGTCGGCACGATGTGCGCGGACGGATTGAATCAGGGCCTCAGGATGGGTGGCGCCCACTCCCTGGTTGATGTTCAAGCCATCAGGCGCACAGCCAATCGAGATGACCTCGGCACCCAGCTCGTGAAACACTTCGGGGGCAATTTGGTAAGCCGCACCGTGGGCCGCATCGATCACGAGTTTCAGACCTTTCAGGGTCAAGTCACTGGCAAATGTGCTTTTGCAAAATTCGATGTAACGGCCTGCCGCATCATTCAAGCGACGCGCCTTGCCCAGGCTGGCGGAATCCACCCAGGCAGGCGCCTGGTCCAAAGCGGCCTCCACCGCTTCTTCCCAGGCATCGTCAAGCTTGGTGCCTTGTGCACTGAAAAACTTGATGCCATTGTCTTGAAAAGGATTGTGGCTGGCACTGATCACCACCCCCAGACTGGCCCGCTGTGCTCGGGTCAAATAGGCCACCGCAGGGGTGGGAACAGGTCCCAGCAGCAGCACATCGACGCCTGCCGAATTGAAGCCGGACTCCAGTGCCGACTCCAGCATGTAACCCGAGATACGGGTGTCCTTGCCGATCAGCACCGTGGGGCGTTTTTCTTTTTCACGCAGCACGCGGCCCACCGCATGGGCAAGCTTCAAAACGAAATCGGGCGTGATCGGAAACTGACCGACTGTGCCACGGATGCCATCGGTGCCAAAGTATTTGCGCGTCATATTGGGATGCTTCTCAAAAGTATCAGGCTGTATTGTCTCAAATTGCACGCGCAGCTTGCCACACGGCCAAGGCTGCCACGGTCTCTGCCACATCATGGACCCGCACGATGTGGGCTCCCCGTTCCACAGCCAACACAGCAGCCACCACACTGGGCAACTGACGCTGTTCCACGCTCAGGCCTGTGACCGCGCCCAAAGAGGATTTGCGCGACCAGCCCACCAGCCAGGGGTGGTCCGGCGATTGCAATTCAGCTTGTCGGGCCAGCAGTGAAAAATTCTGTTCGACGGTTTTGCCAAAACCGACACCCGGATCCAGGGCAATTCGCGGTGCCGCCACGCCAGCGGCCATCAGCAACTGTGCGCGTTCGCGCAAAAAATCACCGACCACCTTCACGATCTGCCCCGTCATGGGTTGTGCCTGCATGGTCTGCGGCTCGCCGTGCATGTGCATCACACAAACACCGCACGTGGCAGCGGCCACAGCCGCCACCGCCGTGGGTTGACGCAAGCCCCAAATGTCATTGATGATGTCCACCCCAAGGTCCAGCGCCCGGCGCATGGTGACGGGTTTGTAGGTGTCCAGGGAGATGGGCACCTGCCAGCGCAGGCACTCGGTCAGCACTGGGGCGACGCGCTGCCATTCCTCTTCCTCACTCAGGGCTGGGGCGCCCGGACGGGATGACTCGCCACCAATGTCCAGAATATGGGCCCCCTCTTTCAGCAAACGCGTCGCATGCGCGAGTGCTGCACGGCTACCAGCATGCTGCCCACCATCGGAAAAAGAATCCGGGGTGACGTTGACAATACCCATCACCACAGGGCGTGCCAGATCGATTCTGAAACGCGTGGTCTGCCAGAAAGGCACATGGGGCCGAAGCCCCATGTGTGGTGTGGATGTCATGTGCGTCAGGCCGTGGTGGGTGCCGGATTGGGCGCCACCGCCGGGGTTCCGCCACCACCATCGCCCGAAGGCGGCGTGCGCGGCGTCCAGTCCTTCGGAGGACGCGGGGGACGGCCCGCCATGATGTCGTCGAGTTGCTCGGTGTCAATGGTTTCCCATTCCAGCAAGGCTGTGGCCATGGCGTGCATTTTGTCAGAATGCTCTTCAATCAAGCGACGTGCCAAGTTGTACTGGTTGTCGATGATTTTGCGCACCTCCGAATCCACTTTCTGCATGGTGGCTTCGCTCATGTTGGTGGTTTTAGTGACCGAGCGTCCCAGGAAGACTTCGCCTTCATTCTCGGCATAAACCATCGGCCCCAGGGCCTCGGTCATGCCGTAACGCATGACCATGTCGCGGGCGATCTGCGTGGCACGCTCAAAGTCATTGCTGGCACCGGTGGTCATTTGCTTCATGAACACCTCTTCGGCAATGCGCCCCCCGAACAACATGCTGATCTGATTCAACATGTATTCGCTGTCGTAGCTGTACCGGTCTTTCTCGGGCAAGCTCATGGTGACGCCCAAGGCACGGCCACGGGGGATGATGGTGACCTTGTGCACGGGATCGCACTTGGGCAAGAGCTTGCCAATGAGGGCGTGCCCCGCCTCGTGATAGGCCGTGTTGCGGCGCTCTTCCTCGGGCATGACCATGCTCTTGCGCTCGGGACCCATCAGGATTTTGTCTTTGGCTTTCTCGAAGTCCTGCATCTCCACCACGCGGGCATTGCGGCGCGCGGCCATGAGGGCGGCTTCGTTGCACAAGTTGGCCAGATCGGCGCCACTCATGCCAGGGGTGCCACGCGCAATGACGGCGGCATTCACATCCTGGCCAATCGGCACCTTGCGCATGTGCACATTCAGGATTTGCTCACGCCCACGAATATCGGGCAAAGTGACGTAGACCTGGCGATCGAAACGGCCTGGTCGCAGCAGTGCAGCGTCCAGGATATCAGGACGGTTGGTGGCTGCCACCACAATCACGCCCAGATTGGTTTCAAAACCATCCATCTCCACCAGCATCTGGTTGAGGGTTTGTTCGCGCTCGTCGTTGCCTCCACCGAGGCCGGCGCCACGCTGACGACCCACCGCATCAATTTCATCAATGAAAATGATGCAGGGTGCATTTTTCTTGGCGTTCTCGAACATGTCGCGCACGCGAGCCGCTCCCACACCCACAAACATTTCAACGAAGTCAGAGCCTGAAATGCTGAAGAACGGCACCTTGGCCTCGCCCGCAATGCCTTTGGCCAACAAGGTCTTGCCGGTGCCAGGAGGGCCCACCAACAGCAGGCCACGGGGAATACGACCACCGAGCTTCTGGAATTTTTGGGGATCCTTGAGGAAATCGACAACTTCCTTCACTTCTTCCTTGGCTTCATCGCAACCCGCTACATCGGCAAAGGTCACCGTGTTGTTGTTTTCATCCAACATACGGGCCTTGCTCTTGCCAAAGCTGAACGCACCGCCCTTGCCACCACCTTGCATCTGGCGCATGAAATAAACCCAGACACCGATCAGCAACAGCATGGGTCCCCAACTGACCAGCAAGGTCATGAGCAAGGAGCCTTCTTCACGCGGCTTGACATCGAATTTGACGCCATTGGCAATGAGATCACCCACCAGGCCACGGTCCAGGTAAGTGGCATTGGTCCGCACTTTGCGGTCGTCTTGCATGACGGCCACGATTTCCGTGCCGCCCTGGCCTTCCTGGATGGTGGCAGACTTGATGCGCTTGCCACGCACTTCCTCCAGGAAATCAGAATAGGCCACGTAGCCTGCACCCGCACCTCCACGTGTGTCAAACTGTTTGAAGACAGTGAACAGCACCAGCGCGATCACAAGCCAGACGGCAACTTTTGAGAACCATTGATTGTTCAATGCAGGCTCCAGGAGAAATGGGCAATATCTGCCTTGCAAAGGCATATAACTGACATTCTAGGCTTTTCAAGACACCCTACCCAAAAATTCGCATGGCCCGCCCCTGCCAGCCACGCGGTTTTCCCTGAGCTGGGTCAAGATGCCTGCTTCAGACCGAGGCCCACCAGAAACGTTTCCGATGACTTGTCACGGCTGGATTTGGGCTTGATGGGCTTGACCACCTTGAAAGTCTCCTTGAACAGCTTCACCAGCTGACTGTAGCCACTGCCATGGAACACCTTGGTGACCAGTGCGCCACCCGGTTTCAAATGTGCCTGGCTGAATTCAATGGCCAGCTCCACCAGGTGCGCGATGCGAGCCGCGTCGGCCGACTCGATGCCAGAGAGGTTGGGAGCCATGTCAGACACCACCACATCCACCGCGCGGCCCTGCAAAGCCTCCTCCAGCAACGCCAGGACCTCCGGCTCGCGGAAATCGCCATTCAAAAAAGTGACCCCCTCGATCGGCGTCATGGGGAGGATGTCCAGTGCAATGATGGCCCCATTCAACTGCCCCACGGCCGCGCCCTCGGGAGACAGACGGCGCCGCACATACTGACTCCAGGCACCAGGCGTCGAGCCAAGATCGACCACCACCTGGCCTGGTTTGATGAGACCGAGTTGCTCGTCGATTTCCTTGAGCTTGTAGGCGGCACGCGCCCGATAGCCCTCTTTCTGCGCGAGCTTGACGTAAGGGTCGTTGACATGGTCATTCAACCATGACTTGTTGACCTTTTTGCTTTTCGTGTTGATTTTCAATGGTTTGCCTCGACAAGAGAAGGATAATAACGCCATGCCTGCCATTCAACTGACACCCGCCCAACGCAAAGTTCATCGCGCCGATGCACATCACCTCGAACCGGTCGTGATGATCGGCAACGACGGGCTCACACCCGCCGTTGTCAAAGAGACCGATGCTGCCCTCAATGCACATGGCCTGATCAAGGTCCGTGTCCTGGGGGACGACCGCACGGCGCGCGAAGTCATTTTTCAATCCCTGGCGGACCAGCTGGAGGCGGCCCCCATTCAGCACATCGGCAAATTGCTGGTGCTGTGGCGCCCGCAACCTGAAAAAGAGCGGGTGATGGATGAGGACCGCATGCCAGGCCCTCGCGACTTCAAAGTGCTGAAGTACAGCAAACGTGGTGGCCAGCGGCCTGAAGTCAAAACCTTGCGCGTCCTGGGCAACCAGCGCCTGACGCCGGGTGGCCAGATCAAGCGCGCCAAACCCAAGCAAAAGTCGGTGAAGAAACGCAGCCTAGGCTGAGCGCTGAGTGCGGCGCCACAAGCAGGCGCCAGCGCATCCCCATTGCAGGGCGAACATCGCCGTGCCCAAGCCATGCCAAAGCGCCAGGTTCTCACGCGCCACAATGCGCGGAGCGACAGCCAGTTCCACCAGCAAAGCCAGCAACATGCCGCCGATCACCCAGCCCAGGCCCTGCGTCTGGCCTTGACGGCGCTGTACCAGCATCAGCAACAGACCACAGGCCATCGACACCCATGCTTGGGCACTGAACAATTGAGCCGCCATCTGCCCTGCCTGCGCCGGGCTGCCCAATCGGGCAAACAACAAAGGCACCACGAACAGCCCCAGCGAGGTCAGACTGCCCCACCACAGCGCGGCAGCGAACAACGCAAGTCGCTGCAGTTTCAACGGTAACTCACGCCCACGATTTCATAGCGCTTGACGCCACCGGGCGCCTGCACCTCCGCCACATCCCCCTCTTCCTTGCCAATCAGGGCACGGGCGATCGGACTGCTGATGTTGATCAGCCCTTGCTTCAGGTCCGCTTCGTCCTCGCCCACGATCTGGTACGTGACAGCATCACCGCTGGCCTCGTCTTCCAATTCGACAGTGGCACCAAAGACCACTTTGCCGCCGGCATCCACGCTGGAAGGATCGATGATCTGTGCGGCAGAAAGCTTGCCTTCGATTTCCTGAATGCGACCTTCGATAAAACCCTGGCGATCTTTGGCTGCGTCGTATTCGGCGTTCTCGCTCAGGTCACCCTGAGCGCGGGCTTCGGCAATGGCGTTGATCACGCCAGGGCGCTCGACAGTCTTGAGGCGATGCAACTCCTCTTTCAGCTTTTCGGCACCGCGCTTGGTGATGGGAATGGTGGCCATGTCTTGTCTCTCAAAAAGAAACCGCCGGGAGTCACCTCCCAGCGGCAGTTTGTGGTTTTTGTCGAATTATGCCGTCAATTGGGCATGCAATTCCTGCACCGAGTACACATCGAGCTGGTCCATGTATTTCATACCCTCCACCGCAGCTTCGGCGCCGGCGATGGTGGTGAAAGTGGTGACGCGGGCCAGCAAGGACGAGGTGCGAATCTGACGCGAATCCGCAATGGCGTTGCGACGCTCTTCCACGGTGTTGATGACCAAGGCGATTTCCTCGTTCTTGATCATGTCCACCACGTGCGGACGGCCTTCAGTCACTTTGTTCACCGGGGTCACAGCGATCCCGGCGGCACTGATTGCAGTCGAAGTCCCCTTGGTCGCCACCAGCTCGAAGCCCATGGCCACCAATTGGCGGGCCACTTCGACCGCGCGGGGCTTGTCGTTGTTCTTCACAGTCAGGAACACCTTTTTGACCTTGTCGGTGGGACGCGGCAGCTTGGTCCCTGCACCCAACTGGCTTTTCACAAAGGCTTCGCCGAAAGTTTTGCCCACGCCCATGACTTCACCGGTGGACTTCATCTCGGGACCGAGGATGGTGTCCACACCCGGGAATTTCACAAACGGGAACACGGCCTCTTTCACACTGAAGTAAGGCGGCGTGACTTCTTTGGAAATGCCCTGCGATGCCAGGCTTTGTCCCGCCATGCAGCGCGCAGCCACCTTGGCCAGCTGAATGCCCGTGGCCTTGGACACATACGGCACGGTGCGAGAAGCACGTGGGTTCACCTCCAGCACAAAGATGACGTCCTTGCCATCCTGTTTCTGAATCGCGAACTGCACGTTCATCAGTCCCACCACGTTCAGGGCTTTGGCCATGGCCGAGGTCTGTCGCTTGAGTTCCTTCACGGTGTCAGCCGACAAGGAGTACGGCGGCAGCGAGCAGGCGGAGTCGCCACTGTGCACGCCCGCTTGCTCGATGTGCTCCATGACACCCCCAATGAACGTCACCTGACCATCAGAGAGGCAGTCCACATCGCACTCGATGGCATCGTTGAGGAAACGGTCGAGCAACACGGGTGAATCGTTGGACACCTTCACCGCTTCGCGCATGTAGCGCTCCAGGTCGCGCTGCTCATGCACGATCTCCATGGCTCGGCCACCCAGCACATAACTGGGCCGCACCACCAGGGGGTAGCCCAGCGCGGCCGCCTTCTCCAACGCCTCGGGCTCGGTACGTGCCGTGGCGTTGGGCGGCTGACGCAGCCCCAGGTCTTGCAGCAACTTCTGAAAACGCTCTCGATCTTCTGCCGCATCGATCATGTCCGGACTGGTGCCAATGATGGGCACGCCTTCGGCTTCCAGGCCCAGCGCCAGCTTCAACGGCGTCTGCCCGCCATACTGCACGATCACGCCGGTGGGTTTTTCCTTGTCGACAATCTCCAGCACGTCTTCCAGGGTCAGCGGCTCGAAGTAAAGCCGGTCACTGGTGTCGTAGTCGGTGGACACGGTCTCGGGGTTGCAGTTGACCATGATGGTCTCGTACCCGTCTTCGCGCATGGCCAGCGCCGCGTGCACACAGCAGTAATCGAACTCGATGCCCTGGCCGATGCGGTTGGGTCCGCCGCCAAGCACCATGATTTTTTTCTTGTTCGTCGGCTCGGCCTCGCACTCGTCTTCGTAGCTGGAGTACATGTAGGCCGTGTTGGTAGCAAACTCGGCAGCACAGGTGTCAACCCGCTTGTAAACCGGACGCACGCCTTGTGCACGACGATGGTCGCGAATCACTTTTTCGGTGGTTTTCAGCAACTTGGCAAGGCGTCGATCAGAGAAGCCTTTTTTCTTGAGTGCGCGCAACTCGTCGGCACTCAAGGCAGCCAGTGTGGTTTTTTCCAGCTCAAGTTCGATTTTGACGATCTCTTCAATTTGAACCAGGAACCAGCGATCGATCTTGGTCAGATCAAAAACCTCGTCGACCGACAAGCCCATCGCGAAAGCGTCACCCACATACCAGATGCGCTCGGGGCCGGGCGTGCCCAGTTCTTTTTCCAGCACCTCGCGGTCCTGTGTTTTTTCATTCATGCCATCCACGCCGACTTCCAGGCCACGCAGGGCTTTCTGGAACGACTCCTGGAAGCTGCGGCCCATCGCCATCACCTCGCCCACCGATTTCATCTGGGTGGTCAGGCGGCTGTCCGCCGTGGGAAATTTCTCGAAGGCAAAGCGCGGAATCTTGGTGACCACGTAGTCGATGCTGGGCTCGAAGCTGGCGGGGGTGGCGCCTCCGGTGATGTCGTTGCGCAACTCGTCCAGGGTGTAACCCACGGCGAGTTTGGCGGCCACTTTGGCAATCGGAAAACCCGTGGCTTTGGAGGCCAGCGCAGAAGAGCGTGAGACACGTGGGTTCATCTCGATGACGATCATGCGACCATCTTTCGGATTGATCGAGAACTGGACGTTGGAGCCGCCCGTGTCCACACCAATTTCACGCAACACGGCCAAGGAGGCATTGCGCATGATCTGGTATTCCTTGTCGGTCAGCGTCTGCGCTGGCGCCACAGTGATGGAGTCGCCCGTGTGCACGCCCATGGGGTCCAGGTTTTCAATCGAGCACACGATGATGCAGTTGTCCGCTTTGTCGCGCACCACTTCCATCTCGTACTCTTTCCAGCCCACCAGCGATTCTTCAATCAACAATTCATTGGTGGGCGAAGCTTCCAGGCCACGCTTGCAGATGGTTTCGAATTCTTCGGCGTTGTAGGCGATACCGCCCCCCGTGCCACCCAGCGTGAAGCTGGGCCGGATGACCACTGGAAAACCCACCGTCTTTTGCACAGCCCAGGCCTCGTCCATGCTGTGGGCAATGCCAGAGCGCGCCGACCCCAGACCGATCTTGGTCATGGCGTCCTTGAATTTAAGGCGGTCTTCGGCTTTGTCGATGGCCTCAGGGGTGGCACCGATCAACTCCACCTTGTATTTGTCCAGAACCCCATGACGCCACAGATCAAGCGCACAGTTCAGAGCGGTCTGCCCGCCCATGGTGGGGAGGATGGCATCCGGACGCTCTTTGGCGATGATCTTTTCAACCGTCTGCCAGGTGATGGGCTCAATGTAGGTGACGTCGGCCGTGGCCGGATCGGTCATGATCGTTGCCGGGTTGCTGTTGATCAGAATGACTTTGTAGCCCTCTTCACGCAAGGCCTTGCAGGCTTGTACGCCAGAGTAGTCGAATTCGCACGCCTGCCCGATGATGATGGGGCCCGCGCCAATGATAAGAATGCTTTTGAGGTCTGTGCGCTTGGGCATGTTATTTACCCTCCATCAAGGAGATGAAGCGGTCAAAGAGATAGCTGATGTCGTGCGGGCCGGGCGATGCTTCAGGGTGACCCTGGAAACAAAAAGCCGGTTGATCGGTACGGGCCAGGCCTTGCAGCGTGCCATCGAACAGCGACTTGTGGGTCGCGCGCAAATTGGCAGGCAAGGATTTTTCGTCCACAGCAAAACCGTGGTTCTGGCTGGTGATGGACACGCGACCATTGTCCAGGTCTTTCACCGGATGGTTGGCGCCGTGGTGGCCAAACTTCATCTTGAAAGTTTTTGCGCCACTGGCCAGCGCCATGATCTGGTGCCCCAGACAAATACCGAAGGTGGGAATGCCGGTTTCGATCAAGGTTTTTGCTGCCTCAATCGCATAAGCGCAAGGCTCCGGATCGCCAGGGCCGTTGGAGAGAAAAATGCCATCCGGCTTGTGCTGGAGCACTTCGGCGGCAGGTGTTTTCGCGGGAACGACCGTGACCTTGCAACCGCGCTCGGCCAGCATGCGCAAAATGTTTTTCTTGACGCCAAAGTCATAAGCCACAACGTGAAAACGCGGGGCGGTTTGGCGGCCATAGCCTGTTTCGAGTTTCCATTCGGACTGGGTCCACTCATAGGCCTTCGCGACAGTCACTTTTTGCGCCAGATCCAGTCCGGCCATCTTGGGTGCGCCCTGAGCAGCGGCAATCGCCTGGTCAATAAGGGCTTGCGTGACCTTTTCGCCTGGCTTCAAACCGACAATGGCGCCATTTTGCGCGCCATGGGTGCGCAGATGGCGTGTCAGCTTGCGGGTATCGATGTTGGCAATGGCCACCGTTTTTTCGGTGACCAGGTATTGCGACAATGTCTGGCTTGAACGAAAGTTCGAGGCCAGCAAGGGCAAGTCCTTGATGATCAAACCGGCAGCATGGACTTTTTCAGCTTCGACGTCTTCGGCATTGATGCCGTAATTGCCAATGTGCGGATACGTCAGGGTGACGATCTGCTGGCAGTATGAAGGGTCGGTAAGGATTTCCTGATAGCCGGTGATCGAGGTGTTGAACACCACTTCGCCGACTGTGGAGCCGGTGGCTCCGATGGAATTGCCAATCAAGACCGTGCCGTCTGCAAGCGCCAGAATGGCGGGCGGGAAAGTTCCCTGAAGAGACAAAAGCACTGGGTTCTCCGTTGAGGTTCGGTGACGCCCCAGCACGCGCAAGAGTGGCCTCTTTGTGGCTGCTTTGAGTGGGAGGTGGCTTGAGATCGAGCTAAGGCGTACGGGTGGATGCGGGAAAGCCTCTCATTATAAACTCAAGACCTGACGCCAGCATGCAGGCAGATGGCCGCGGCGGCGGCAACGTTGAGGGATTCCTCGCCACCGGGTTGCGCGATGCGCACAGTCAGGGCAGCTCGGGTCATGAATTCCTCTCGCACCCCTTGCCCTTCGTGCCCGAGCAGCCAGACACATGGCGATGGCAGGGCCTGACGGGCCACCAGCTCGTGCAAATAAGGCCCCTGGTGTGAACTGGTGGCCAGCCACGGGAGATCCAGCACATCCAGCTCTTGAGGCGTCAGGCCTTCCATCAAATGCAAACCGAAGTGCGCCCCCATCCCGGCACGCAGGACTTTGGGAGACCACAGGGCGGCACTGCCTTTCATGGCCAGGACTTGCCGGTAGCCAAAGGCCGAAGCACTGCGCAGGATCGAACCCACGTTGCCAGCATCTTGCACACGATCGAGCACCACGGTGGGCAGCTGGGGCGCGATGCCGACAGGTTCTGGCAGTTTCAGCACGAAGCCCATCTGGGCCGGCGATTCCAGTCCGCTGATGCTTGCAAACAAATCATCCGCCAGGATCACCTGCCGCGCCGCCGCGGTTTTCCATGCCTGAGGGGCCTGCGCCCAGGCCGACTCGGTGAAAACGCCCTCTTCCACGACACAACCCCGCGCCATTGCGGCACGGCACAAATGGTCACCTTCCAGCCAGACCTGCCCTTGCTTGCGGTAAGCCGAAGCATCTTGCGACAAACGACGCAGGGCCTTGAGCCAAGGGTTGTCGCGCGAGGTAATATGTTTGACGTTTTGCGCGGGCTCACTCATGGCATCGCCTTTGAAGAAGACAGCAGGACCGCGGCCACAGGTGCAAAACTTTTGCGATGCCAGGGTGTCGCACCATGCTGCTTCAAAGCCTGCAGATGCTCGGCGGTCCCATAGCCTTTGTGGCGCGCGAACCCGTAATCGGGATAGTCGCGATCCAGGGTCGCACACCACCGGTCCCGATGGACTTTGGCGAGGATCGAGGCTGCAGAGATGGCCTGCACCTTGGCGTCGCCTTGAACAATCGCCTCGGCCAGAACATCCAGCACGGGCAAACGGTTGCCATCCACCAGCACCTTCGTCGGCTTCAGGCGCAGGCCCTCCACAGCGCGTCGCATGGCCAGCAGGGTGGCTTGCAAAATATTGATTTGATCAATTTCTTCCACGCTGGCTTCGGCCACAGAGCAACACAACGCTTTGGCACGGATTTCATCGTAGAGCCGATCGCGCTGGCGTTCCGTCAGTTTCTTGGAGTCCGCCAAGCCCTTGATCGGGTTCTGGTCATCCAGAATCACGGCAGCCGCGACCACCGGGCCCGCCAAAGGCCCACGTCCGGCCTCGTCCACACCGGCGAGCAAACCCGGCGCGTCCCAGGGCAGTGAAGGCTGCTCAGCGTGCAAGAAGGCTTTCGATCGCATGGGCAGACAAAGTGGGTGTATCCCGCAACAATTGATCGTGCAGGTCGGTAAAACGTTGGCTCAGTTGATGGGCTTGCTCGGGCTGATCCAGCCACGACAGCACACCTGCCGCCATGGCTTCGGGTGTCGCCTGGTCTTGCAGCAACTCTGGCACCACAAACGATTGACAAAGAATATTGGGCAAGCCCACCCAGGGCTGCAATTTTTTGCCCTTCATGAGCCACCAACTGAACCAGTGCATGTTGTAGGCGATCACCATCGGACGCTTGAACAAGGCCGCCTCCAGTGTGGCCGTACCACTGGCGACCAGCGTGGCATCGCAAGCCGCCAGGGCATCGTGGGACTGGCCATTCAACACCTGCAAACCCGGCACACCACCGGCTTGGCGAACATGCCGGTCGATCACGGACCGCAGGCTAGGCATGGCTGGCAACACAAACTGCAATCCCGGTCGGCGTGCCGCCATGTGCTGAGCCGCCTTTAAAAAACGGGGGGCCAGGTAGTGGATTTCAGAGGCTCGGCTGCCAGGCAAAAGTGCCACCACCTGCGCATCCTGAGGCAATGCCAGACGCGCTCTTGCGGCCGAGCGGTCGGGCACGCGTGCAATGGTTTGCGCCAGCGGGTGCCCCACATAGGTGGCTGCGATGCCATGCTGCGCCAGCAAAGCCGGCTCGAAAGGAAACAGGCAAAGCACGTGATCGACGCTTTGCCGGATTTTTTCCACACGCTCAGGCCGCCAGGCCCATATGGATGGGCAGACAAACTGAACCGTTGGAATACCAGCCTGCCGCAGATCCCGCGCAAGGTCCAGATTGAAATCAGGCGCATCCACACCGACAAAGACCTGCGGCGGCGATGCGAGCAGACGGGCTTTCAATTGGGCACGGATACCGACGATCTCACGGTAATGCCGAAGCACTTCGACATAGCCACGCACGGCCAGTTTCTCATGCGGCCACCAGGCGTCAAATCCCTGCTCGGCCATGCGGGGGCCGCCAATCCCCACCAGACTGGCGCGGGGCCAGCGTGCGTGCAAACCACGAATCATCAAACTGGCCAGCAGATCCCCCGAGGCTTCACCGGCCACCATGGCGATGGTGGGCGCAGCATTGGCGGAAGCTGGTCGAGTGGTCATCCCCGGCACGTCAACGGACGATGCCGCGCTCGGCCGAGGTCTTGGCCAGGAAGTCCAGCATCATCTGCACATCCGGCTCGGCTTGAGGCGTGTCATGGGTCAAGGACGCCATCTGGGCCTGGGCTTGCGCCAGGGTCAGGCCATCGCGGTAAAGGGCCTTGTGCATGGCCTTGACCGCACGGATGCGTTCAGGAGAAAAACCACGCCGCTTCAGACCTTCAAAATTCATGGAGCGCGCCTGCGCCGGTTGTCCCTGGCACATGACGAAGGGCGGCAGATCCGCAAACAGCAAAGAGTTCATCGCGGTGAAGCTGTGTGCCCCAAGACGGCAAAACTGATGCACAACGGTGAAGCCGCCCAGAATCACCCAATCGCCCACCTGCACATGCCCCGCCAGTTGCGAACTGTTGGCAAAAATGGTGTGGTTCCCCACCTGGCAATCATGCGCCAGATGCACATAGGCCATGATCCAGTTGTCATTGCCCACCTGCGTGACCCCGGCGTCCGAAGCCGTGCCAATGTTGAAGGTACAAAATTCACGGATGGTGTTGCGATCGCCAATGCGCAACTCACAGGGCTCGCCTGCGTATTTCTTGTCCTGCGGCACAGCGCCCAGCGAGTTGAACTGGAAAATCTGGTTGTCACGCCCGATGGTGGTGTGACCTTCGATGACGCAATGGGCCCCGATCCGGGTGCCCGGGCCAATCCGCACATGCGGTCCAATCACGGCATAGGGGCCGACAGCAACACTGCTGTCGAGCTGCGCCGCGGGATCAATCACCGCTGTGGGGTGAATCAAACTCATGGCAGGTGCCTCAGGCAATGGTCCGCATGGTGCACATCAGCTCGGCTTCGGTGGCCACCTCGGTGCCGACCAGCGCACGCGCCTTGAACTTGAAAATGCCAGCTTTCATGCGGTCCAGGGAGACTTCGAGAATCAATTGATCCCCTGGCTCAACGGGGCGTTTGAAACGCGCACCATCAATGCCAGCGAAGTAGTAAACCGTCTTGTCATCCGGGGCCGTACCGAGCGTATCAAATGCCAGCAAGGCCGCCGCCTGCGCGAGAGCCTCCAGCATCAGCACGCCGGGCATGACGGGACGGTGGGGGAAATGTCCGGTGAAAAACGGCTCGTTGATGGAGACATTTTTCAGGGCGCGAATGCTTTTGCCTTTTTCAATCTCCAGCACCCGGTCCACCAGCAAAATGGGGTAACGGTGCGGGAGCTGCTTGAGAATTTGATGAATGTCCATGCTCATGTCGGGGGTCCTGTCAGGGCCTGTTCCAAGGCCCGAATGCGATCTCTAAGTCGGTGAAGTTGGCGCAAGGTGGCGGCGTTCTTTTCCCAGGACGCATTGTCGTCGATCGGGAACACGCCACTGTACTGGCCAGGCTGCAAAATGGAGCGCATCACCACCGATGCGGCCGACACATGCACCTGATCGGCCAGGGTCAAATGCCCCAGCACCACCGCACCACCGCCGATGGTGCAATGTGCGCCGATACGGGCGCTGCCGGCCACGCCGACGCAGCCGGCCATGGCAGTGTGCGCGCCCACATGAACGTTGTGGCCGATCTGAACCAGATTGTCCAGCTTGACACCCTCCTCAAGCACCGTGTCGTCCAGGGCGCCACGGTCAATGCATGAATTGGCCCCAATCTCGACATCGTTGCCAATGCGCACTGCACCGAGTTGTTCAATCTTGACCCAGGTGCCTGCGTCCGGTGCAAAACCAAAACCATCCGCCCCGATGACCACACCCGCATGCAGAATGCAACGCGCCCCCACCGAGCAGGATTCCCCCACGGTCACGCGTGATTTGAGCCAACTCCCTGCGCCGATGCGCGCGTGCCGCTCCACCACACACAAAGGACCGATGCGTGCGGTCGGGTCAATGCTGGCCAGGGGATGAATGACGGCACTGGGATGGATGCGCGGCTCATCACTGGGGGTTGCTTGTGCACGCCACCATTGTGTGAGACGCGCAAAGTAAAGGTATGGCTGATCAGAGATGATCCATGCGCCCAAGTGGGCTTGCGCCTGCGCTGCCTGGGCAGGCCCCAGAATCACGCAGGCGGCCTGCGTGGTGGCCAGCTGCGTCACATAACGGGGATTGCTGAGAAAGCTCAGCGATCGGGCATCCGCCGTGTCCAGGGGCGCCAACCGATCAATCTGCAGATCGGCAGAGCCATGCAAGACCCCACCGAGCGCATCGACGATCTGACCTAGACGCAGGGACACACCGTTCTTACTTGCTGCTGTTGATGGCCTTGATCACCTTCTCGGTGATGTCATGCTTGGGATGGATATAGACCGCTTCTTGCAAAACAAGGTCATATTTCTCCGCCTCGGCCACTTGGCGGACCACCCGGTTGGCACGTTCCAGCACTTGCTGGAACTCTTCGTTCTTGCGCGTGTTCAGGTCTTCCTGAAATTCACGGCGCTTGCGCTGAAAATCACGGTCCTGGTCCACCAACTGTTTTTGACGCTGGTTGCGCTGGGCTTCCGACAGCGTCGGAGCATCGCGTTCCAGTTTTTCTGAGGCCGTCTTGAGCGTGCTGCCCATGTCGACCAGCTCTTTTTCACGTCGGGCAAACTCCTGCTCAAGCTTGGCTTGTGCCTGCTTGGCAGTGTTGGCTTCCCGGAATATGCGATCGGTGTTGACAAACCCGATACGGAATTCCTGGGCCTGGACGGCCAGTGAGGTCACGCCCGCAAAAAGGCCAATCAAAGTGGCACGCAACAAAGAGTTCATCAAAAGGACGTCCCGATTTGGAATTGCAATCTCTGGATTCTATCGCCAGAGACCTTGTGGATGGGATTCGCAATGGCCAGTCGCAGCGGCCCCATGGGAGAGATCCAGCTGATGCCAGCGCCCACGGAGCTTCTCAGGTCATTGAGGGTGAACTTGTCGTTCTCACCGAACACGTTGCCAGCGTCGTAGAAACCGTACAAACGCAAGGTGCGGTCATTGCCGGCACCAGGGAACGGCGCAAAGACCTCGGCATTGAAAACCACTTTCTTGGCACCACCCACCACCAGGCCAGTGATGTCACGTGGTCCCAGCGAGCCCTGGTCAAAGCCGCGCACCGAGCCCAGGCCACCTACAAAGTAATTCTTGAAAACCGGATAGGGATGGCCCGACAAGCCCTTGCCATACCCAATCTCCCCGTTCAAGGCAAAGCTGTACTGCTTGCTGACAGGGAAATATTGTTGAAACTGAGCGCCCGAACGGGTGTAACGGGTATCACCAGCCAGCGCCAGATCGGAGTAGACCCGCGACATGACCCCGCGCGTCGGCACCATGGCACTGTCACGGCTGTCCCGCGACCAGCCAAAAGTCAGCGGCAGGCTGACCGATGTGTAGCCAAAACGCTCGGCGTAATCCAGGTAAGCGGCTGGAATGCTGGTGCCAGGCTTGATGGTGGTCTGCTCCACTGCGGCCCCCACCACAATGCGGTCGAGTTCGCTGAACGGTATGCCAAAGCGCAAGCCCAGGCCCGAAGTGACCAGCCGGTAATTGCCGGCCTGCTCGATGTAGGGTCGGCTGGAGCGGTGGTAGAGGTCATAGGTCCGGGAAATGCCGTCCTGGGTGAAATAGGGATCGGTGGTGTTGATGGAGAAGATCTGGTTGTATTTACTGGTGCTCAACTGCGCGCCCAGGTAGTTGCCGCTTCCGAAAATATTGTCCTGCTGAATGCCAAAAGTCAGGAACAGCTTTTCAAACGACGAGTAACCTGCCCCCAATTGCAAGGAGCCCGTGGGTTTCTCCGCCACATTGATGACGAGATCCACCTGGTCCGGCGCGCCAGGAACTTCCTGGGTGTCAACTGTCACTTCTTTGAAATAACCCAGACGCTCGACGCGATCCCGCGACAAGCGAATGCGGTCACCGTCGTACCAGGCCGCCTCCATCTGGCGCATTTCGCGACGGATGATCTCGTCGCGCGTGCGGGTATTGCCTGCCACGTTGATGCGGCGCACATACGCACGACGGGAAGGATCTGCCTGCAAGACAACGCTGACCTGGTTGGTAGTGCGGTCAATGTCAGGACGGGGTTCGACACGGGCAAAGGCAAAACCGAAATTACCGAAATACTCGGTGAATGACTTGACAGTTTGTGCCACATCGTTGGCGTTGTAGGTCTGGCCTGGCTTGATCGTGATGAGGGATTTGAACTCTTCGTCACGGCCCAGGTAATAGCCTTCGAGCTTGACCGAAGACACCACAAAGCGCTGGCCTTCGGTGACGTTGATGGTGATGGAGATGTCCTGACGGTTAGGCGAGATCGACACCTGGGTCGAGTCGATCCTGAACTCCAGAAAACCCCGGGACAGATAGTAGGAGCGCAGGGTTTCCAGATCGGCATTGAGCTTGTTGCGCGCATAACGATCGGTCTTGGTGTACCAACTCAGCCAGTTACCGGTGTTGAGGTCCAGTTGATCGCGCAAGGTGGATTCTGAGAACGCCTTGTTGCCGACAATCCTGATGTCCTTGATTTTGGCAACGTCACCCTCCACCACATTGAAGCTCAGATTCACACGGTTGCGATCGATCGGTGTGATCGTGGTGATGATTTCTGCGCCATAAAGGCTGCGGTTGATGTACTGGCGCTTGAGCTCCTGCTCGGCACGATCCGCCAGGGCCTTGTCAAAGGCGCGCCCCTCGGACAAACCGATGTCACGCAAAGCTTTCTTCAGCGTGTCTTTGTCAAATTCCTTGGTGCCAATGAAGTCCACACCCGCAATGACGGGGCGCTCTTCGACCACCACCACCAGCACATTGCCATTGACCTCCATGCGAACGTCTTTGAAAAGCCCCAGGGCAAACAGCCCACGAATGGCCGCCGTGCCTTTTTCGTCGGTGTAGATGTCACCTACCCGAAACGGCAACGAGGCAAAGACGGTCCCCGGTTCAACCCGCTGGAGTCCTTCCACGCGAATGTCCCGCATCTCGAAAGGCTCAACCGCCCATGCCAGATTAAGGGTCAAGAAGCCCAGCGCCAACCACTTGGCTCCTTTGAGAAATAGTTGGCGAATGGTGTTGTTCATGGGCAATGTATGTGTCCGTTATATGGCGGGAATCACCCGCCCTCCAGCCAGCGCAGCAGGTCGTTTCGCAGCGCAATCAGCATCAGCAGCAGCACCAAGGCTGTTCCCAAGCGTTGCAACCACCCTGTCCAGGCCACAGAAGGACGCTTCCTCGTCAGTCCTTCCCAAAGATAATACATCAGGTGCCCCCCATCCAGAACGGGCACGGGGAGCAAATTCAGCACGCCCAGACTCACACTGACCAGGGCCAGGTAATTTAAAAAGGCAGCCAGCCCCAGTTGAGCGGACTTGCCCGCATATTCGGCCATGGTCACCGGCCCGCTGAGTTGTCGCAAGGAGGCCTCGCCGATCAGCATTTGGCCCAGGGTGCGCAAGCTCATCCATGACAATGCCCAGGTCCGTTGCAGCCCATGGCGCAAGCCATCGATCAGGTCATGCTGAACCCAGACCTGGGCTGGCGCTTCGCCGATCATGGCATCGATCCGTCCCATGACCATGCCATCAACATTCACGCGACGGGGCTGGACCTCGATCAACAGCACCCCAAATTGACCGCGTCGCGACACCTCCCATACTTGCGGCGAGGGCGTGGCCCCGGTATCCGAAATGCTTTGCCGGATAAGCATCCGTAGGTGCTGCGCATCCAGCACCGTGCGGCCCTGGATTTTCAAGACCTGGTCGCCACGACGCAGCCCCGCTTGCTGCGCCACACCGCCCGCCAACAACTCGCCCAGAACAGGCGCGGTCCATGCACCCTGGAGACCCAGGGCTCGCCACCAGCCGGGATCGTCGGCTGGCTGCAGAATTTGCTGAAGATCGAGTTGCAGCTCACGGGGGTCCTGCGAGCCCCGTGCGCTCACTTCCAGCGTGACCACGCCCCCGTCCCCGGCTTGCTGCAACAACCACCAGCGCAAATCTTCGTAAGAACGAACCTCTTTGAAGGGTTCCCCTTCGCGCCCCACACGCAACACCTGGTCACCACTTTGCAAACCGGCTTGCTGGGCCACAGAATCGGCCACGGGCATGGCCACAATGGGCTTGGTTTCCCACTGCCCCCACCAGGCCAGACCGGACAGCAACAAAACCGACAACAGCAAGTTGGCCATCGGGCCAGCCGCCACTATGGCCACCCGGGAGCGCAGTGGTTGTCGATTGAAAGCATGGGGCAGATCTGCTGCCGCCACATCCCCTTCGGACTCGTCCAGCATCTGGACATACCCCCCCAGGGGAATCAGGCCGATGACGAACTCTGTGTTTTGCCCGGGATGCTGCCGCTTCGGTCGCCACGACACCAGCGGTCGCCCAAAACCAATGGAAAACCGCAACACCTTGACGCCGCACGCCACGGCCACCCGGTAATGGCCGTACTCATGCAACGTGATCAGAATGCCCAGCGTCAGAAGAAATGCCAGCAGGGTCAGCATGATCTGAAGTGCTCAGCGCAGGCCGCGGGCGATGATCTGCTGCGCCGTGGCGCGCCCTTGCGCATCAATGGCCAGCAAATCCTGCAACGAAGCCGGTGCCGAGGGCACATAAGCGTTCAGTGTGGCCAGGTTGAGCGCATGGATCTGGTCAAACCGGATGCGCCGATCCAGAAAAGCAGCGACTGCCACTTCATTGGCAGCATTGAGAACAGCCGTGGTACCGGCTGGCGCCGCCAAGGCATCCCATGCCAGTCTCAAACCTGGAAAGCGCTGTGCATGGCCATGGTCACTCAAAGCCTCGAAGGTCATCGCCGACAGTGCATGGAAATCGAGTGCCTGTGCGCCTGAAGCCATGCGTTGCGGCCAGGCAAGACCGTAGGCAATCGGCACCCGCATGTCGGGCGTGCCCAACTGCGCCACCACGGAGGTGTCGCGGTACTGCACCATGGAGTGGATCACGCTTTGTGGATGAATCACCACGGAGAGCCGATCCCCTGGCAATCCAAACAGGTAACGCGCCTCAATGACCTCCAGGGCCTTGTTCATCATGGTGGCCGAGTCCACTGAAATTTTTCGCCCCATGACCCAATTGGGATGGGCACAGGCCTCTTCCGGGGTGACATCCTTGAGCGTGGCGACATCGCGCGCGCGGAAAGGGCCGCCTGAAGCTGTCAGAATGATTTTCTCCACCCGCTCATTCCAGGTCGCAGGGTCCTCGGGCAAGGACTGAAATATCGCCGAGTGCTCGCTGTCAATGGGCAGCAGCGTGGCGCCGCCAAGGCGCACTGCGTCCAGAAACACATCGGCACCAACGACCAAGGCCTCCTTGTTGGCCAGCAGCAGCCGCTTGCCGGCACGCGCGGCCGCCAAACAAGGTGACAGGCCTGCCGCCCCCACGATGGCAGCCATGACCGCATCCACCTCGGGCAGGGAGGCCACCTCGTCCAGAGCGGTGGCGCCGGACATCACACGGATGGGCAATCCTTCGGCCTGAACCTTGTCGTGCAACATTTTGGCGCTGGCCTCGTGCGCCATGACCACATAGCGAGGACGGAACTGCAGGCACTGGGCCCACATCAGATCTACCTGTTGGGCGCCGGTCAGCGCCACCACTTCAAAACGGTCGGAGTGGCGCGCCACCACATCCAGTGTGCTGGTGCCAATGGACCCCGTGGAGCCCAGAACCGTGAGGCGCTGCTTCATGTCAACTGAGCGCCAACATCATGGCCAGAGGCAGTGTCGGCAACAAGGCGTCGACGCGGTCCAGAACACCGCCATGTCCCGGCAACAGATGACTGCTGTCTTTGACCCCAGCGCTGCGCTTCACCAGAGACTCGACCAGATCGCCCACCACACTCATCACCGTCAGGAACAGCAAGCCGATGAAGCCTCCGACCCAACCCAGATGCAGCAAGCGGGTGTAAAGGCTCGGGGCATCCATCACCCAGCGCTGATCGGCAGCGATCCAAATCAGCGCCAGGGCCAGCACGCCGACCATGCCGCCGTACACACCCTCCCAGCTCTTGCCCGGACTGATGCCCGGCGCCAGTTTGCGCCGGCCAAAGGCACGCCCCGCAAAATAAGCCGCAATGTCGGCCATCCAGACCAGCACCAGCAGGGAGAGCAGAAAATTGCTGCCCATCACCTTGGCTTGAAACACTGCCAGCCAGGTGAGCCACAAGGCCAGCACACCTGCCACGCAGCGCAGGAACCGTGGAATCCGTGGCCAGCCATCCACACCATGGCGCAGCAGCCAGGCGCCCGCAAGCACCCAGCTGGCCCCGGCAATTTGCCAGAGCAGCAAGGAGGGATGCCAAGGCCATTGGGCGTACCAGCTCAGACCGCACAGCGACAGGCAAACCAGGGCCAGGCCCATGGCACCTTTGAATGCGAGCTGGTTGAGACGCCCCCATTCCCAGGCGCCGGCAGCGATCAGCACCAGCGTCAAGCCAGCCAAGGGCTCAGGCGTGGCGTGGAACAGCGCAGGCAACAGCAGCGCCACCAAAACCAGCGCTGTGATGATGCGTTGCCGAAGCATGCGATCGACCCCGCTCAGACGGCGAGGATTTCTTGCTCTTTCGCCGCAATGACCTTGTCAATCTCGGCAATGTGTTTGTCGGTGGTTTTTTGAATATCGGCTTCGGCGCGCTTTTGATCGTCTTCCGAGGCCAACTTGTCCTTGACCAGTTTCTTGACCGCCTCGTTGGCATCACGGCGCAGATTGCGCACAGCGATCTTGGCGTTCTCGCCTTCGTTGCGAACCACTTTGGTCAGTTCCTTGCGGCGCTCTTCGGACATCGGCGGCATGGGCACGCGGATCAACTCACCCATGGACGATGGATTCAAACCCAGATCGCTGTCACGGATGGCTTTTTCGATTTTGGGGCCCATGCCCTTTTCCCAGGGCTGCACGCTGATCGTGCGGGCGTCCAGCAGCGATACATTGGCGACCTGCCCGATGGGCGTCGGGTTGCCGTAATAATCGACCATCACGGCATCCAGCAGCGAGGGGTTGGCACGACCGGTGCGAATTTTTCCCAGATGCTGCCCCAGCGCGGCGATCGACTGGTTCATCTTGGTTTCGGTATTTTTTTTGATGTCTGCAATGCTCATGTGATTCTCCAGAGGATGGGGCTGCACTCAGGCGTAAACCAGGGTGCCTTCGTTCTCGCCCATCACAACGCGCTTGAGGGCGCCATTTTTAAAAATCGAAAAGACCTTGATCGGCAACTTCTGGTCGCGGCACAGCGCAAAGGCTGTCGCGTCCATGATGCCCAGGTTCTGCCGGATGGCTTCGTCAAAACTGATTTTTTCGTAGCGCGTGGCGCTGGGATCTTTTTTCGGGTCGGCTGTGTAAACGCCATCCACCTTGGTGGCCTTGAGCACCATCTCGGCACCGATCTCTGCGCCACGCAAGGCCGCTGCGGTATCGGTGGTGAAAAACGGATTGCCTGTGCCTGCGGCAAAGATCACCACCTTGCCCTCTTCGAGGTATTGCAAGGCTTTGGGGCGGACGTACGGTTCCACAACCTGTTCGATGCCGATGGCCGACATCACGCGCGCGGTCAGCCCCGCCTTGTTCATGGTGTCGGCCAAGGCCAGCGCGTTCATCACCGTGGCCAGCATGCCCATGTAGTCAGCGGTCGCCCGGTCCATGCCGACCGAGCCACCGGCCACACCGCGAAAGATATTGCCGCCACCAATCACCACAGCGACTTCCACACCTAGGCGAGTGACTTCGGCCACCTCCTCCACCATGCGCACGATGGTGGCGCGGTTGATGCCAAAGGCATCATCGCCCATCAAGGCCTCACCCGACAGCTTGAGCAAAATACGCTTGTGGGCTGGCTGGCGATCGGTCATGACGGGGACTCCTTGTGATTCAGTGAAGTGTAGCGTTTTAGAGGGCTTCAGATAAGAAAAAGGGGACCGAAGTCCCCTGCTGTGGATCAGGCCGTTTGCCGGGCTGCAGCGACCTGAGCGGCCACTTCGGCTGCAAAGTCATCGACCTTTTTCTCGATGCCTTCGCCCACCACGTACAGCGTGAAGGCTTTGACGTTGGTGCCAGCGGCCTTGAGCATCTGCTCAACGGTTTGCTTGTCGTTCTTGACGAAAGGCTGATTGAACAGGGACACCTCTTTCAGGTATTTCTGCACCGAACCTTCAATCATCTTGGCAGCGATGTCGGCAGGCTTGCCGGATTCGGCCGCCTTGGCCGTGGCCACCGAACGCTCTTTCTCGATCAACTCGGCAGGCACATCGGCACTGGTCAGGGCCACGGGCTTCATGGCGGCCACGTGCATGGCGACGTCGCGGGCAGGGGCTTCCTGGCCATCAAACTCGACGACAACGCCAATGCGCGTGCCGTGCAGGTAGGACGTCAGCTGGCTGGCGCCGCTGAAATATTTGAAGCGGCGGAAGCTCATGTTCTCACCGATCTTGCCAATCAAGCCTTTGCGAACATCTTCCAGCGTCGGACCAAAGCTGTCTTGGCTGTAGGCCAGTGCGCCCAAAGCTTCGATGCTGGCGGGATTGTGCTTGGCCACCAATTCGGCGGCGGCACGGGCCATCGCCAGGAAGCTGTCGTTCTTGGTCACGAAGTCGGTTTCGCAGTTCACTTCGATCAGGGCACCAGTGGTGCCGCTGATGAAGCTGGCGACCACGCCTTCAGCGGTCACACGGGCAGCGGCTTTGCCGGCCTTGCTGCCCAGCTTGACGCGCAACAACTCTTCGGCCTTGGCCATGTCGCCATCGGACTCGGTCAGGGCTTTCTTGCACTCCATCATGGGGGCGTCGGTCTTGGCGCGCAGTTCGGCGACCATGCTTGCGGTGATTGCAGCCATTTGTATTCTCCGTAATCAGTTCTATCGGGGTTTATTCAACAGTCTTCATGTTCAGTCGCGAAAAAGGGGCTTCAAAAGCCCCTTGGACGCTGACGCGACGAGGGAATCAGGCGGCAGCGCCGTCTTCCACTTCCACGAACTCGTCGCCGCCTTCGGTCACGGCCTTGACCACGTCATTGACCGCATTGGCACGACCTTCCAGGATCGCGTCGGCGATGCCGCGTGCATACAGGGTCACGGCCTTGGAGGAATCGTCATTGCCAGGGATCACATAGTCGATGCCTTCGGGTGAGTGGTTGGAGTCCACCACACCGATGAGGGGAATGCCCAGCTTCTTGGCTTCGGCCACGGCAATCTTGTGGTAACCCACGTCGATCACGAAAATGGCGTCCGGCAGTGTGGCCATGTCTTGAATGCCACCAATGTCTTTTTCCAGCTTTTCAATTTCACGGGTGAACATCAGCTGTTCTTTTTTGGACAGACTGTCCAGACCGGCTTCCTGTTGGGCCTTCATGTCTTTCAGGCGCTTGATCGAGGTCTTGACGGTTTTGAAGTTGGTCAGCATGCCGCCGAGCCAACGCTGCTCGACAAAAGGCACGCCGGCGCGACGGGCTTCTGCCGCCACGATGTCGCGGGCCTGACGCTTGGTGCCCACCATCAGGATATTGCCGCGGTTTGCGGACAACTGCTTGGCGAATTTCACTGCCTCCAGGTACATGGGCAGTGTTTTTTCCAGGTTGATGATGTGAATCTTGTTGCGATGACCGAAGATGAAGGGGGACATCTTGGGGTTCCAGAAGCGGGTTTGGTGGCCAAAGTGCACACCGGCTTCCAGCATTTCGCGCATGGTCGTGGACATAAAGTACTCCGAAGGTTGGGTCTAAAATCCAGTTCGAGATTGACATGCAGTCATGCCAACACCTTGAGGGAACTGGTTTGCGATTGAATTGCGGTTTTTTCCGCAAAACCCAAAGATTCTAGCACACCCCACCCTCACCACGGAACCCCAAGCCCCCTTCATGAAAATTGCAGTCATCGGCGCCGGCATCATCGGCGTGACCACCGCCTACGAACTGGCCCGGGACGGCCATGAGGTGGAAGTGTTCGAACGCCATGGCGCTGTGGCCGAAGAAACCAGCTTCGCCAATGCAGGCGTTTTGGCGCCAGGCTATGTGACGCCCTGGGCTGCGCCAGGCATGCCTGGCAAAGTGCTGCAATACCTCTTGCGTCGACATGCCCCGGTCAGATTGGGTCGACCCAGCTGGCGCGACCTGGCCTGGATTCGCCGCTGGCTGAAGGCCTGCGATCCTGAGAGCTACCGGATCAATCGTGAGCGCATGCAGCGTCTGGCGTTTCACAGCCGCACCCGCTTGCACGAATTGACCCAGCACTTGCAACTCGACTATGAATCTCGCCAAGGCTATACCGTGCTGCTGCGTACCGAGGAGGATGAGGCCATGGTCCAGGCCTCTCTTCAATGTCTGCGCGAAACAGGTGTGCCTTTCCAGCGCCTTGATCGGGCAGGCGTACTGGCCCACGAACCCGCACTGCATGCAGACACCGAGTTGCATGCAGCCATCCACCTGCCGGATGACGAAGTGGCCAATTGCCGGCAGTTTGCCGTGCAACTGCGTCAGCATGCCGAGGCCCTGGGCGTGCGCTTTCATTTCAAGAAAAATCTCTCGCCTCTGCGTCCGGCCGCACCAACCACCGTGGATGGCCGGCATGGTGCGGCCAATTTCGAAGCCGTGGTGGTCTGCGCCGGGGTGAACAGCGCCGCCATGTTGCGACCACTGGGCCTGCGCATTCCGCTTACCGCCATCTACGGTTACTCGGTGACTGCGCCAGTGCGTGAAGACATGGATGCGCCCCGCAGCGCGCTGATGGACGAACGCTACAAAGTGGCCATCTCGCGCCTGGGCAACCGTGTGCGGGTGGCCGGCTCGGCAGAGATCGGGGGGGACCCAACACTGCTGCGCGAAGCTTCGGTTCAAACCCTTTACAAAGTCTTGAATGACTGGTTCCCAGGGGGTGCCCATTTGAGTCAGGGCGTTCAGGTCTGGAAAGGCGCACGCCCCATGCTGCCCGATGGCCCGCCTTTGCTGGGCCCCAGCGGGGTGCCTGGCGTCTGGCTGAACCTGGGCCACGGCTCCAGCGGCTGGGCGTTGAGTTGTGGCAGTGCCCGGACCGTGGCAGACCTGATTGCCGGCCGCGATCCCGGCCTGGATTTGAGCGGATACGAACTGGCGCAACGTTTTCCTCGCTGAACATGGAACGCATCACTGCCACCCACGCCTGGCCTCTGCACACAGTGGCCGCCACGCGCCAGCTTGAAAGCGAGGCATTGGCAAGTCTGCCGCCCTTCACCCTGATGTCAGCCGCATCACAAGCCGTGGCTCGCCTGGCATTGGCCCTTGCGCCCCATGCAAACGATATTTGGATTGCTTGCGGCCCCGGCAACAATGGCGGCGATGGCTTGCTTGCCGGCCTTTGGTTGCACCAGGCCGGCAAGCACGTTCACATCACACGCATGCCCGATGACAAACCACCCCCAGCGGACACACAGCAGGCATTGCAACGGGTCCAGCAGGCCGGCCTGCGCATCACATCGCATCCCCCACCTTCATGGGATCTGGCCATTGACGCCTTGCTGGGCCTGGGAGCCCGTGCAGCACCGACGGGAACACTGGCAGCGTGGCTGACGACGTTGTGCGCTACCCCCAAGCCCGTGCTGTGCGTGGATGTGCCCACCGGCCTGATGGCCGACACCGGCGTCTGGCAAGGCCCTGCCATTCACCCAGACCAGGTGCGCCACACGCTGAGCCTGCTGACGCTCAAACCCGGCCTGTTCACTCGCGCTGGGCGTGACGTTGCGGGCCATGTCTGGCTGGACCGCCTGAACGTGCCCCTACCCGAACACGGTGCTTGCGCCTGGTTGCAGGGACCCACGCCTTTGCCGCGCCGTTGGCACGATGCCCACAAAGGACGTTTCGGTGATGTGGCCGTGATCGGAGGCGATCAGGGCATGGCGGGGGCGGCCGTGCTGGCTGGCACCGCGGCATTGCACGCCGGTGCAGGCCGCGTGATGGTGCACTTGCTGGCCAGCGCCGATGGCGTCAAAGTGGATCCGTCACTGATGCTGCGTCCTGCGCAGGCCTTGCAACCCACAGACGCCACAGTGGTCGTGGCAGGCTGTGGCGGCGGAGAGGCCATCCGTGCTGAATTGCCGCGCCTGCTGTCGCAGGCCGCTCATCTGGTGCTAGATGCCGATGCGCTGAATGCCATCGCACAGGATGAGGCACTGCTGCATTTGCTCAGGCGACGAAATGTGCGCGGCCATGAAACTGTGCTGACGCCCCACCCCCTGGAAGCCGCACGACTGCTGGGCTGCAACACGGTCGAAATTCAGACCGACCGCCTGGCTCGCGCTCAGGCGCTGGCAAGTCACACACAAAGTCATGTAGTGCTCAAGGGTGCCGGAACGGTCATTGCGCACCCGAAAGGCTTGCTTCACATCAACCCGACAGGCAATGCCAGGCTTTCGACCGCGGGCAGCGGCGATGTGCTGGCAGGCATGATCGGCGCGCGCATGGCGCAGGGGCAGTCGGCCTGGGATGCCGCTTGTGGCGCTGTCTATTCACACGGACAACGCGCAGAGCAAGGGCCGCAGGACAGCGTGTTGACCGCTGACATGCTGGCCCGCTGAACCCATCAACCGCGACCGGCGAAAGGCATCTTGGTGGCCATCACGGTATGGAACATGACATTGGCCTCCAGCGGCAGATTCGCCATGTACAGGACAGACTGACCCACGATGTTGACATCCATCAGCGGTTCCACGGCCACTTCGCCGTGTGCCTGCATCACGCCTTTGGCCATGCGCATGGCCATGGGCGTGGCAGCGTTGCCGATGTCGATTTGACCCACGGCGATGTCGTACTTTCGGCCATCGAGGGAAGCGGCCTTGGTCAGCCCCGACACCGAATGCTTGGTGGCCGTGTAGGCGATAGAGTTCGGGCGTGGCGTCGTGGCAGAAATCGAACCGTTGTTGATGATGCGACCGCCTTGGGGCGACTGGTTCTTCATCACACGGAAAGCTTGCTGGATGCAATAGAACATGCCATTGAGGTTGGTGTCCACCACGTTTTTCCAGACCTCGATTTCCAGGTCTTCCAAAGGCACGGCCGGGGCACCAACGCCAGCGTTGTTGAAGAGCACATCGACACGACCGTACGCAGCCACGGCCTGATCAAACAAGGCCTTGACAGAAGCGGGGTCCACCACATTGGTGGGAACCACCAAACCCGTCACGCCCGCGCCAGCTTCGGCCAGGGTTTCGTTCAGGGCATCGGCACGGCGGCCGGCCAGCACCACGCGGTATCCCGCGTTGAGCAGCGCGAGTGCGGCGGCCTTGCCTACGCCCGAACCGGCACCTGTGACGATGGCAACTTTGGAATCACTCATGAAAAGTCCTTGTGAATTAACGACGCGACTTGCGTCCTTTTTTAAACGAGACGGCTTTTTTGACAGCGGCCTTCAGGGATTGGAGCGGCGATTTTGGCGCAGTTGCCACAGAGGCTTTGTCACCTTTGTCACCGCCTTTTTTATCACGCCTGCGTGAGGCGGTCGCCTCATGCTCGCCCGGCTCGCGTGCCAGGCGATCACGCGGCGTCTTGCTGCCACGCTCTTCGCCCTCGCGCACCAGACGGAAATCGATCTTTCGCCCATCCAGGTCAACCCGGCTGACCTGGACCTGGACCCGCGTGCCAATGGCATAACGGATGCCGGTGCGCTCCCCTCGCAATTCCTGACGGGCCTCGTCGAAACGGAAATACTCGCCGCCCAGCTCGGTGATGTGCACCAGGCCTTCTACGTACAGCGCATCCAGCGTGACGAAAATGCCAAAACCGGTGGCTGCGGTGACCACACCGCTGTACTCTTCCCCCAGATGCTCACGCATGTACTTGCATTTGAGCCAGGCTTCCACATCGCGACTGGCTTCGTCAGCACGCCGTTCGTTGGCACTGCAATGCAGGCCTGCTGCCTCCCAGGCGGTCTGATCCGGATGCGTGCTGCGCGGCTTGACCGCCTGCTCGGGCGGCTTGACGCGCGATGCCAAACGGCGTGAGAGGCGCGCATGGGCCTCACCCGGCGTGGGCAAAGTGGGCAACTGGTAGCGGGTCTGGGTCAGAATGGCCTTGATGACCCGGTGCACCAGCAAATCAGGATAGCGTCGAATCGGGCTGGTGAAATGGGTGTAGGCCTCGAATGCCAGTCCGAAATGCCCGCTGTTGATGGGGGTGTAGATGGCCTGCTGCATGGAACGCAACAGCATGCTGTGGATCTGCTGCGCGTCCGGCCGGTCCTTGGTGGCATTGGCGATGGCCTGAAACTCGGCGGGCTTGGGCTCATCGCTGATGTTCATGCCAATGCCGGTGGCCTTGAGGTAATTGCGCAGCAATTCTTTTTTCTCGGGCGTCGGGCCTTCGTGCACCCGAAACAGGCCGGGATGCTTGCTCTGCAATATGAAATCAGCACTGCAGGAATTGGCAGCCAGCATGGCCTCTTCAATCAGGCGATGGGCATCGTTGCGCGTGCGTGGCACGATTTTTTCGATGCGGCCATTGTCATCGCAGACGATTTGCGTCTCGGTCGTTTCAAAGTCCACAGCGCCACGACGCTGACGGGCTTGCAACAAGGCACGGTAGACATCGTGCAGGTCCAGCAGGTGCGGCACCAACTCACCGCGCGCCTGGGCTTGCGGACCACGGGTGTTGCCCAGGATGGCTGCCACCTCGGTGTAAGTGAAGCGGGCCTGGCTGTGCATCACGGCGGGATAGAACTGGTAGGCATGGATCTCACCGTCGGATGAAATCAGCATGTCGCACACCATGCACAAACGCTCCACATGCGGGTTCAGCGAGCACAAGCCGTTGGACAGTTTTTCAGGCAGCATCGGAATGACGCGGCGCGGAAAATACACACTGGTGGCCCGGTCATAGGCATCAATGTCGATGGCGCTGCCCGTTTCCACATAGTGACTGACATCGGCAATGGCCACCAGCAGGCGCCAGCCCTTGCGACGCCCCACCCGGGCCGGTTCGCAATAAACCGCGTCGTCAAAGTCTCGTGCGTCTTCACCGTCGATGGTCACCAGAGGCACATCGGTCAAGTCGACACGCTCCCGCTTGTCCTGCGGTCGCACCTTGTCAGGCAAACCCCGCGCCAGGGCCAGACACGCTGGCGAAAACTCGTGCGGCACACCGTATTTCCGCACCGCAATTTCGATTTCCATACCGGGATCGTCCATTTCACCCAGCACTTCCTTGATGCGTCCCACAGGCTGCCCAAACAGACTGGGGGGCTCGGTCAATTCGACCACCACCACCTGCCCGACCTTGGCGATCCCCGTGGCGCTCTTGGGAATCAAAACATCCTGACCATAACGCTTGTCCTCTGGCGCAACCAGCCAGACGCCGCTTTCTTGCAGCAGGCGTCCGATGATGGGCTGACCTGGCCTTTCGACGATTTCCACCACCCGCCCTTCAGGCCGGCCACGCCCGTCGAAGCGCACGACACGGGCCTTCACCCGGTCTTTGTGCAGCACGGCACGCATCTCATTGGGCGGCAAATAGATGTCGGCAGAGCCGTCATCGCGTTGGACAAACCCGTGGCCATCCCGGTGGCCTTGAACGGTTCCTTCAAATTCTTCCAGCAGACTGCTGGATGGGCTCATTTTTTTGATACAATACCTTTCTTTCCTGAAATGCCCAGGTGGCGGAATTGGTAGACGCACTAGTTTCAGGTACTAGCGAGTAACATCGTGGGGGTTCGAGTCCCTTCCTGGGCACCATCAAGCAGATAAAAAGCCACCTGTCGAGGTGGCTTTTTTGTTTCTGCCTTCAAACCACCGTCCGTGTGCATGATATCCCGTAAGTGGCGATACAGCCCCCTCATTCAAACCGGAAGTGCCACCAGATCATGGCCCTGGGTGCCCACCACCTCCGCCCGGGTGAACTCCCCGGCCTTGAGGCGCTTGCTGAGTTTTTCCGGCGGGAGCAAATGCACCACCCCATCGATTTCGGGTGCATCGGCGTAACTGCGCCCCACGCCCCCCTTCTTGCCTCCCCCAGGGGCCGAATCCACCAGCACCTGAAGGCTGGCACCCACGCGACGCTTGAGCTTTTCCACGGACACGGTCTCAGCCACATCCATGAAGCGTGCGCGACGCGCTTCACGTTCCTCGGCAGGCAACATGCCGGGAATCTCGTTTGCCGCCGCCCCTTTGACAGGACTGTAGGCGAAACAACCTGCGCGATCAATCTGCGCTTCACGCACAAAATCCAGCAGGTGCTGAAACTCCGCCTCGGTTTCCCCAGGAAAGCCAGCGATGAAGGTGCTGCGAATGACAATTTCCGGGCACAACTCCCGCCAGCGCGCAATGCGCTCCAGATTGCGCTCTCCGCTGGCAGGTCGCTTCATGCGCTTGAGCACATCCGGATGGCTGTGCTGAAAAGGAACATCCAGGTAAGGCAGCACCAGTCCGGAAGCCATCAACGGAATGATCTCGTCCACGCTGGGATAAGGGTACACATAGTGCAAGCGCACCCAGGCTCCATAAGACTCGGCCAGTTTGCCCAGCGCCTGCACCAACTCCAGGGTGCGCGTCTTGATCGGTTGGCCATCCCAGAAGCCCGTGCGATAGCGGACATCGACACCATAAGCAGAGGTATCCTGGCTGATCACCAACAACTCTTTCACACCGCCCTCAAACAAGGCACGCGCTTCCTTCATCACATCACCGATAGGCCGTGAGACCAGGTCACCCCGCATGGACGGGATGATGCAAAAGGTACAACGGTGGTTACAGCCCTCGCTGATCTTCAGGTAGGCGTAGTGACGCGGCGTCAGCTTGACCCCAGCTTCCCCAAAGGCTTGCGGCACCAGATCCGTGAAGGGATCGTGCGGCTTGGGCAGATGAGCGTGCACGGCACTCATGACTTCGTCGGTGGCATGCGGACCGGTCACAGCCAGCACGCTGGGGTGCATGGCTTTCACCAGATTGTCGCCACTGTCAGCCGCACGCGCGCCCAGACAACCGGTGACAATGACCTTGCCATTTTCTGCCAGCGCTTCGCCGATGGTGTCCAGGCTCTCCTGCACGGCATCGTCAATGAACCCGCAGGTGTTGACGATGACCAGATCGGCGCCTTCGAATGTTTTGGACGTTTGATACCCCTCGGCGCTCAGGCGGGTGAGAATCAGCTCGGAGTCGGTCAAGGCTTTGGGACAGCCCAGGCTGACAAAACCAACCTTGGGTGCAGTCGCCTGGGGCGAAGAAGTTTCAGTCATGGTTTTCAACGTTTGAGGCCCATGGCACCCAGCACTTGCTCGGTTTGCTTTTGCAATTGATCCTGCATCTGCACAAACATGTTTTTGGATTGCTCAACGTAGCTGCCCATCATGCCTTGCAACAAGGGTGATTGCATGGTCATGAACTGGTTCCACATCTCTGGCGACAGGGTTTGAGACTGCTCACTCATCTTGTGCTGCATGTCCATGAATGACTGGACATTCTTTTCCAGATAAGTGCCCATGAAGCCCTGCATGGCATGCCCGTAAAAACGGATGATATTGGCCAATGCACTTTCGGTGAACATTGGCACCCCACCTGTTTCTTCTTCCAGAATGATCTGCAGGAGGATGCTTCGCGTCAGGTCCTCCTGACTTTTGGCATCCAGTACCACCAGGGGTATGTTGTCCATGACCATCTGCTTGACTTCAGCCAGGGTGATGTACGCGGATGTCAGGGTGTCGTACAGCCGGCGATTGGGGTACTTCTTGATGACGCGCTTGGCCGAAGCGCCTTCGGCGGCAGGGGATGCTTGCTTTTTGCTGACCACGTGTTGGGTTCCTGTACGCGATGCGAATGCTTCTGCGAGATTGTAGGAATGCTGCCGATCGTCTCTGCCTTGAGGTTTTCCCTGGGCGGGATCTCCGGGCTGTCGGACTTTACGGGAAATTGGTAGGCGCGATTGGACTCGAACCAACGACCCCCACCATGTCAAGGTGGTGCTCTAACCAGCTGAGCTACGCGCCTGTGTTGTCGAGAAGATTATTGTAGCAGGGTTTTCAGCGACGCCTTGCCGTACGCACGCCTTTGACTTCCTGGACCACCGACAGCACCTTGGCCAGGCGTGCCGAATCGCTGATTTGAATGGTGAAAGTCATCCAGGCCACGCCTTTGATGGACTGCGTCTGCACGCCAATCACGTTCATTTTTTCCTTGGCAAACACTTCCGAGATATCGCGCAGCAAGCCTTGGCGATCCATCGCCTCGACCGAAACGTCCACCGGGTAATAGAGCGTCTCGCCCATGGGCGCGCGACCCCACGCCACATCAATCACGCGGTCTTCGCTGCGCACTTTCATTTGTCGGAAGTTGCTGCAATCTGCGCGGTGAATGCTGACACCCTTGCCACGTGTGACAAAACCTTGAATGGCATCCGGCGGCGCGGGTTTGCAACAGCGCGCCAGTTGCGTCAACAGAGAATCCACGCCAACCACCAGCACGCCACCGCGCGTGCGCGTGTCAGATGGTTTGGCTTTTTTCACGATGAGTTGCTCGTCCAGCGGTGTGCTGGCCTCAGGCGGATTCAGCAAAACCTCGATGTTGCGCAAGGAGAATTCATCCTTGCCCACCACCTCGAAAAGCGCATCGGCCGTCTTGAAGCCGAGTTGACCCGCCAGATCTTCAAGCTTGATGGCTGTGCGGCCTTCGCGTTGCAGCAGCTTTTCAACCGCCTCACGCCCCCGGGCCACGGTCTCCTGAACCAGTAGCGCATTGAACCATGCGCGCACCTTGGAGCGCGCACGCGGACTGGCCAGAAAACCCAACTCGGGGTTGAGCCAGTCACGCGAGGGCCCGCCTTCCTTGGCCGCGATGATTTCCACGGTCTGGCCATTCTTCAAGGGCGTGTTCAAAGGCAGCATGGCCCCATCGATGCGCGCACCACGACAGCGATGTCCCAGGTTGGTATGCACACTGTAGGCAAAATCCACCGCCGTACCCCCTTGTGGCAATTCAACAATGGCAGCATCCGGGGTCAGGACGTAGATGCGGTCCGACAAAGCATCCGAGGTGGCATGCTCAACGTCTGTTTTCCCACCAGCCGCCAGTTCACGTTCCCAAGCCAGCAATTGCCGCAGCACAGCGATCTTGGCGTCGTAATGGCTGCTGGCGCTGACGCCAGCGTAACCTTTGACACCGGCCTCCTTGTAGGCCCAATGCGCGGCCACCCCCAGTTCGGCATGGGCATGCATGTCCCGGGTACGGATCTGCACCTCGATCGCCCGCCCTGCGGCATCGCGCACCACACTGTGCAGGCTTTGGTAGCCATTGGGCTTGGGGCGTGCGATGTAATCATCGAACTCTTCCACGACGGGCTGAAAGTGTGCATGCACCCAACTCAGGGCCGCATAACAATCTGGCACGGTAGGAACCACGACCCGCAGAGCCCGGATGTCGAAAATCTTGTCAAAAGTCAGCGATTTGCCTCGCATTTTTTTGACGATGCTGTAGATGTGCTTGGGCCGCCCTTGCACCTCGGCATCGATGCCTTGCCGTTTCAAGTCCTGCGTGAGTTGCTCGCGCAGGGTCTGCATGTAGTGTTCACGCTCCGTGCGCTTTTCATCCAGCAGGCGCGCCACTTCACGGTAAGTCTCGGGCTCGAGGAAGCGAAACGCCAAATCCTCCATTTCCCACTTGATTTGCCAGATACCCAATCGATTGGCAAGTGGCGCGAACACATGCAGCGACTCATGCGCCAGACCATAGGGCACTGGCAAGCGACTGGCAGCAAAATGTCGCAGTGTTTGCAGGCGTGAGGCCAGGCGCAACAGCACCACACGCAGGTCCCGCGAAAAAGCCAGCAACATGCGACGCACATTCTCGGCATGCAGTCCCGCGTTGGTACCGCCTGCGGATGCGCCCTGTACCTTTCGTGCCTGGCGCTGAACATGAATCAACTGGGTGGTTTCCATCGCCAGTTCGGCATCGGCTGCGCCAAAAGCTTTGCCAATCACCTCCAGAGGCTTGTTCAGGTGCTCGCAGGCATAGACCAGGTAACTGGCCGCCTGGACGGCTTCAGAGCCGCCAATGGTGCGCAGGATCGCCACCATCGCATCGGCGTGCGCCAGAATGTTTTCGCCAGTGTCCAGAAGCGCATCGGCGAGCAGGGGCTCGGCAAAGGCGCGCGCGCGCGCCAGGCCCTCAGGCGCAGCCGCCAGGCCTTGTTGGGCGACAGCCACCACGGCGTGGGTCAGGGACGAATCTGCAGAGGAACTTTTCATCGGTCAGCAAGTCAGGCAAGCGCAAAGTGAGCGGGGATAATCAGCATCATTCCCTGTGCAGCACAGGACAGATCGTAATCGACAGGAGTTGAACATGTCAGAAGGATTTCTCAGGGGCAAGACCGCCTTGGTCACCGGTTCCACCAGCGGCATCGGCCTGGGCATCGCCAAAGCCCTGGCACGCCAAGGCGCGAACATCATTCTCAATGGCTTTGGGGACCATGCCACGCCGCAAGCGCAGATCGAAGCGCTGGGCGTGAAAACGGCCTACCACGGCGCAGACATGAGCAAGCCTGCAGACATCGAAGACATGATGAAATTCAGCGCTGACGCCTTCGGCCGTGTCGACATCCTGGTCAACAATGCGGGCATTCAGCATGTGGCGCCGATCGAGCAGTTTCCCACCGAGCGCTGGGATGCGGTCATCGCCATCAACCTCTCCAGCGCCTTTCACACCACCCGACTCGCCTTGCCCGCCATGCAGGCGGCCAACTGGGGCCGCATCATCAACGTCGCGTCGGTCCATGGCCTGGTGGCTTCGGTACAAAAGGCAGCCTATGTCGCCGCCAAGCACGGCATTGTGGGCCTGACCAAGGTCACCGCCCTGGAAAACGCCACCACGGGCGTCACATGCAACGCCATCTGCCCGGGTTGGGTGCTCACACCGCTGGTCCAGAAGCAGGTGGATGCCAAGGCCGCTGCCTTGAAAATCTCCAACGAAGAGGCCACCAAATTGCTGCTGGGTGAAAAGGAGCCCTCGATGCAATTCACGACCCCTGACGAATTGGGCGAGTTGGCCGTGTTCTTCTGCTCCGCAGCCGCTTGCAATGTGCGCGGCGTGGCTTGGAACATGGACGGTGGCTGGGTCGCGCAGTAAGTTGTCAGGCTATGTAAGCCAAAACACTTCCATCAATGGAAATGTTTCTAAAACTTAGTAAAACTTACAAGCCTTCAGACAAAATTGATTATTTTTGGCGTCATGACAAATAACGCCATCTTGACCGAAGCGCAGAAATTCGCACAGCGCCTGCGCACTGCCATGCTTGACGCAGGCTACAAGCCTTCCGCGACCGTATTGGCCAATGAATTCAACTTACGCTACTGGGGCAACAGCATCACGGCGCATGCTGCGCGCAATTGGTTGATCGGTGTCTCGCTGCCCAAGCAGGACAAGCTACGCGTGCTCAGTGACTGGCTGCGCATCAGCCCCAACGACCTGCTGTTCGGTCCCGAGCACATGCCAACGCGCTTGCCGCTCATGGAGGCGCTGACGCCCGATGCCTTGAACCTTGCCGACCACCAAATGGTCAAGCGTTACATGGCCCTGTCTACCGAGCATCGGCGAGTGATTCGCGAATTGGTGGCCGCGCTGGACTGCATGGCCAGCCAAACCCATCCGCTCACGAGTTGATCCGCGTCAGCATAACGACGGCGCGGGCTTCCATGCTTTGCCCCTGCCCCACAGGCCCCAGTTTTTCCGCTGTTTTGGCTTTGACATTGACTTGATGAGGCATCAGGCCCATGTCATCGGCCAGGTTCTGCACCATCGCAGGCAACCAGGGTGCCAATTTGGGCCCCTGTGCTACCAGCGTACTGTCCAAATTGACGGGGCGCCAGTTTGCCGCTTGCAGCAACTGGCGGGTGTGGCGCAAGAGCTGGCGCGAGTCGGCCCCTTTGAAACGAAGATCGGTGTCTGGAAAATGCCGGCCAATGTCCCCCAGGGCGGCAGCACCGAGCATGGCGTCAATCACGGCATGCAACAAGACATCTGCGTCGGAATGCCCCAGCAGACCTTTGTCATGGGGCACCCTTACCCCCCCCAGAATCAGCGCTCGCCCCGGCACCAGGGCATGCACATCCCAGCCTTCACCGATGCGAAAGGGAAAATCGGTCACAGCGCGTCCTCCTTGGGCAAACGTCGAGCAGCCAGCAAGGCCCTCGCCAATTGAAAATCTTCGGGATAGGTGACTTTGAAATTGTGCGCACTGCCTCGCACCAGCAAGGGCGCCAGACCCATGTGCTCCAGCGCAGAAGCCTCATCCGTGACCGCATCGCCGGCCTGACTCAAGGCATCGGCCAGGACCCCCACGCGGAACATCTGTGGCGTTTGCGCCAGCCATTTGCCCTGGCGGTCCAGCGTGGCCTGGACGCGACCGCTGCGCTCGGACTTCAAGGTATCGGCCAGAGGCTGCGCCAGCAGCCCTCCGACAGCGTCAGAGCGGCAAGCGGCCATCAAACGCATGATTTGCGCAGGCTCGATCAGACAGCGCGCTGCATCGTGCACCAGCACCCATTCTTCGGGCTGAGCACCTCGTGCCTGCAAATATCGCAACCCAGCCAGCACGCTCTGTGCCCGCGTGGCACCGCCCAAGGGCACCACGTCCCAAGCCGTCAAGCCATGCTGCACCGCCAAATCCTGCATCCTCGCATCCAGCGGCGCCACGACCAGCACGCAGCGGTCCAGTCCCGCCACCTGTTCAAACGCGCGCACAGTGTGTACCACCAAGGGCAAACCCTCCAGCAGTGCATATTGCTTGGGCAACGCAGTTCCGGCGCGACTGCCAGAGCCTGCGCAGGGGATCAGAACATGACAGTTTTCGGGGAATGACGACATAGGACGTGTGAAGAAGCTGACCTCATTCTAAAATCCTTCCACCACCCCACGCTGTTGTGCCTGGGGTGGTTTCTCATTGTCAGCCTCTTTGATGCAAGCACCCAATCTTCTTCCCGGCAAGCGCTTCACCTTGCCCCGCCCTGTCGGTTCTGCCGACGCCTTGTTGCTGGCCCGGTTGAGTGAGCGCGAAAAAGCGCAAGGCCGGCGGGTGGCCATGGTCACCGCCGATGCACAGGATGCGCAGCGTTTGCTGGAGGAAATGCCCTTCTTTGCACCCGACCTGCGCTGCGTGCTGTTTCCCGACTGGGAAACCCTGCCCTATGACAGTTTTTCACCTCACCAGGACCTGATCAGCGAGCGCCTCGCCACACTCTGGCGCATTTCCCAAGGCGAAGCCGATGTGGTGCTGATTCCTGCCACCACGGCCTTGTACCGACTGGCACCGCCGTCTTTCCTGGCGGGATACACCTTTCATTTCAAAACCGGTCAGCATCTGGATGAAGCGCAACTCAAATCGCAACTCACACTGGCCGGTTACCAACACGTGACGCAAGTGGTCAGTCCCGGCGAATATGCCGTGCGTGGCGGCCTGATCGACCTGTTCCCCATGGGCTCGCTGGTGCCTTACCGGGTGGATTTGTTCGATGACGAGATCGACTCGATCCGCACCTTCGATCCCGACACCCAGCGCAGCCTGTATCCCGTGCCAGAGGTCCGCTTGCTGCCTGGTCGCGAGTTCCCCATGGATGAAGCGGCACGGGGCAAGTTTCGCAGCCGCTGGCGCGAATTGCTGGAAGGCGATCCCACCCGCAGCCGGCTCTACAAAGACATGGGCCTGGGCGTGGCCACGGCCGGCATCGAATACTACCTGCCTCTTTTCTTCGAAGACACCGCCACGGTCTTTGACTATCTGGGCGAGCAGGCCGTGGTCGTTCTGCACGGGGAGCTCGAAAGCGCGTTTCAACGTTTTTGGGATGACACACAAGACCGCTACCGACTGGTGCAAGGCGACCCCGACCGTCCAGCGCTCCCGCCTTCGTCCCTGTTCCTGAGCGCCGAACAGTTTTACGCGCGCGCCAACGCACACGCGCAACTGTCGCTGCGACCGTCCGTGGAGGACGTGACAGACAACGCATTTGCACAACGCCTGCCAGACATTCGTGCCGAACGTGGGACGGATGATCCCCTGCAACGCCTGAAAGCCCATGCCGCTCAAACAGCGCACCGCGTGCTGGTGCTGGCGGAAAGCGATGGCCGACGCGAAAGCCTGCTCGATTTTTTACGCGCCAGCCAGGTGGACACACCTGTTTTTGACAAGCTCGAAGATTTCATTGCCAGTGACGAGCGCATCGGATTGGCCACTGCACCATTGAACGCAGGCTTCTCCTGGATGGCGCAAAGCCTGGACCTGGTGACCGAAACCGAGTTGTTTGCGAGTGGCCCCACATCGCGTCGGCGCAAGAAACAGGAACAGGTCAGCGATGTCGATGCGCTGATCAAGGACTTGTCCGAGCTACAGCTAGGCGACCCGGTGGTGCACAGCGCGCATGGTATCGGCCGCTATCGGGGCCTGATCCACATGGACATGGGCAACACGCTTGAAAATGGCGTCCCGGCCTTGCAGGAATTCTTGCATCTTGAGTATGCCGACAAAGCGGTCCTGTACGTGCCCGTCAGTCAGTTGCACTTGATCAGCCGCTACACCGGTGTGAGCGCGGACGAAGCCCCAATGCATCGCCTGGGGTCTGGCCAATGGGACAAGGCACGACGCAAGGTCGCCGAGCAAGTTCGCGATGCGGCTGCGGAACTTCTCAACGTGTACGCCCGGCGTGCGGTGCGAGAAGGTCACGCCTTCCGTTATGCTGCCAACGATTACGAAGTGTTTGCCAATGACTTTGGTTTTGAGGAAACGCCCGATCAGCGGGCGGCAATTCATGCCGTGATCCAGGACATGATCAGTCCGCAACCCATGGACCGGCTGGTGTGTGGCGATGTGGGCTTTGGCAAAACCGAAGTGGCATTGCGCGCCGCCTTCATTGCCGTCACCGGGGGCAAGCAAGTGGCCTTTCTGGCGCCCACCACCCTGCTGGCCGAGCAACATTACCAGACCCTCACCGATCGTTTCTCGAAATGGCCCGTCAGGATTGCAGAAATGAGCCGTTTTCGCACCACCAAGGAAATCAATGCGGCGGCAGCGGGCATTGCCGAAGGCACGGTGGACATTGTGGTGGGAACCCACAAGCTGTTGAGCGCGTCGGTCAACTTCAAAAACCTGGGTCTGCTGATCATCGATGAGGAGCACCGCTTTGGCGTGCGCCACAAGGAAGCCATGAAGTCGCTGCGCGCCGAAGTCGATGTGCTGACACTGACCGCGACGCCGATCCCACGCACACTGGGCATGGCCCTGGAAGGCCTGCGTGACCTCAGCGTGATCGCCACTGCCCCCCAACGCCGCCTGGCCATCAAGACCTTTGTGCGCAACGAAGGCCAGGGTGTGATTCGTGAAGCGGTTCTGCGCGAACTCAAGCGCGGCGGCCAGTGCTATTTTTTGCACAACGAAGTCGAGACCATCGAAAACCGCAAAGCCAAGCTCGAACAATTTCTGCCCGAGGCACGCATCGCGATTGCCCATGGCCAGATGCCTGAGCGCGAACTCGAGCGTGTGATGCGTGACTTTGTGGCACAGCGCTACAACATCTTGCTGTGCTCCACCATCATTGAAACAGGCATCGATGTGCCCACAGCCAACACCATCCTGATCAGCCGCTCTGACAAATTCGGCCTTGCACAACTGCACCAGTTGCGCGGTCGTGTCGGGCGCAGCCACCACCAGGCCTATGCTTATTTGTTGGTGCCCGAAATCGATGGCCTCACCAAGCAAGCCGCGCAAAGGCTGGAAGCCATTCAACAAATGGAAGAGCTGGGCTCCGGCTTTTACCTGGCCATGCATGACCTGGAAATTCGCGGTGCCGGCGAGGTGCTCGGCGAAAACCAGAGCGGCAACATGATGGAAGTGGGTTTTCAGTTGTACAACGAGATGCTGGCCGAGGCCGTGCGCGCACTGAAGAACGGCCAGGAGCCTGACCTGTTGAGCCCTCTGAACGTCACCACCGAAATCAATTTGCATGCGCCAGCGCTGCTGCCCGACAGCTACTGCGGCGATGTGCACCTGAGGCTGTCGTTCTACAAAAAACTGGCCATGGCCAAAAACACGGACCAGGTCGATGCCTTGCTGGAAGAAATTGTGGACCGCTTTGGCAAGCTACCCGCGCAGGCGCAAACCCTGATCGATGTGCATCGCCTGCGCGTATTGGCCCGACCTTATGGTGTCGCCAAAGTGGACTCTGCACCCGGCGTCACCCACATCAGTTTCAAACCCAATCCGCCGATCGACGCGATGCGCATCATCGAGCTGGTTCAGAAAAACCGCCACATCAAGCTGGCAGGTAACGACAAGTTGCGCATCGAGCGCGAACTGGCCGATGTGCACCAACGCGCTCAACTGGTTCGCGATGTGTTGCGCAGCCTTGGACAACCCACCGTCAAAGAAACCGCATGAACATGACCCCCTCCCCTGGCCTGACACTGCGCGGCGTCACGCCGCCATTGGCATTGAAAAATTTCGGGCTGATCGCCTTTGACATGGACTCGACCCTCATCAACATCGAATGCATTGACGAAGTGGCCGATGCTGCGGGCCGCAAAACCGAGGTGGCGGCCATCACCGAAGCTGCGATGCGTGGTGAAATCACCGACTACAAGGACAGCCTGCGCCGCCGGGTGGCCCTGCTCAAAGGTGTTCCCGAAGGCGCCCTGAACGAGGTGTATCGGCAACGCCTGCGCTTGAATCCGGGTGCAACCGAACTGGTGCAGGCCTGCAAGGCTGCCCACCTCAAAGTGCTTTTGGTCAGTGGGGGCTTCACCTACTTTACAGACCGCGTACGTGACACGCTGGGCATCGACTTCACGCGCAGCAATGTGTTCGAAATTGAAGGCGGCCTCCTCACCGGGCGCATGGTGGACCAGGCCTGGGGCGACATCTGTGATGGTGAGGAGAAACGCCGCATGGTGTTGCAAACCTGCGCGCAACTGGGCATCACGCCCGGCCAGGCCATCGTCATGGGCGATGGCGCCAACGATTTACCGATGATGCAAGCCTGCGCCCAGGCGGGTGGACTCTCCGTGGCCTACCACGCCAAGCCCAAAGTGCGCGAGCAGGCCATGGTGTCCATTGAAACCGGCGGCCTGGATCGCCTTCTCGAAATTTTCAGCTGAACCTCCGGTTCAGGCCCGCGCCTGTCAGGCAAAGGTCAGTTGCACCTTCATCGCCTGATGACGGTCAGCCGCCAGCGCAAACGCCTGTTCGAACTCGGTGTAGGGCAAGCTGTGACTGATCAAAGGTTTGACATTGAGCAAGCCTTTGTTCATCATTTCAACGGCCAGCGCGAACTCTTCATGGAAACGGAAGGATCCGCGCAAATCAAACTCCTTGGCGACCAGCACATTCAGCGGAATACTGATTTCGCCACCTGTACCGACCTGCACGATGATGCCACGCGGCTTGAGTACATCAAACCCTGAGCGCAATGCCTGTGCATTGCCGCTGGCTTCGATCAGCACGTCAAAGTAGCCTTTGTTGGCTTTGTAAGACTCCAGGCCTTCAGGCTGCGTGGCGACATTGACCGTGTGGTCCGCACCGACCTGGCGTACGCGTGCCAGGGTCTGGTCGGTCACATCGGTGGCCACCACTTCGGCTGCGCCAGCGCGGCGCGCGGCCATGACAATCAAGGCACCGATCGGGCCACAACCGGTCACCAGCACGCGCTTGCCCAGCAAATCGCCAGCACGCCGCACGGAATGCAGGGCCACGGACAGTGGCTCGGCCATGGCGGCCTCGGCATCGCTCACACTGTCGGCCACAGCGTGGGCTTGCCAGGCTTCGATGATCAACTCCTGGCGAAACGCGCCCTGAACATGAGGCCAGGGCATGGCGCTGCCGTAAAAGCGCATGTTCAGGCAATGGTTGTGTTGCCCCTTCTGACAGTATTCGCAATGACCGCAGGGGCGGCTGGGGCTGATGGAAATCCGTGTGCCCGCCTGAATGTTTTTCACAGCGGCGCCCACTTCGGCCACCACGCCGGAGACTTCGTGCCCCAACACCATGGGCTGCTTGACACGAACGGTACCGAAACCACCGTGCTGAAAATAGTGGAGGTCCGAGCCACAGATCCCCCCCGCGCGCAGGTGCACCCGCAATTGGTTTTCGCCCAGGGCTTCGGACGGGGTGTCTTCAATCCGCAGATCACGGGCAGCATGGATCACGAGAGCTTGAGGCATTGAAATCTCCTGGTTCAAAGGGTGGCGGTGACGCCACCATCCACGTAGAGGATATGGCCGTTGACGAAATCGGAAGCGGCGCTGGAAAGGAAAACCGCTGCACCGACCAGGTCTTCCACATCGCCCCAGCGGGCACTGGGGGTGCGCCCGATCAACCATGCACTGAATTTTTCATCGGACACCAGCGACTGTGTCAGCTCGGTCTTGAAATAACCCGGCCCCAGACCGTTGACTTGGATGCCGTGTTTGCCCCAATCAATGGCCATGCCTTTGGTGAGCATTTTCATCGCGCCCTTGGAGGCCGCATAGGGCGCGATGCCCGGGCGGCCCAGTTCGCTCTGCACCGAGCAGATGTTGACGATCTTGCCGCGCTGGCGCTGGATCATGTGCTGCGCCACCGCCCGCGAAACCAGAAAAGCGCTGTCCAGGTTGGTACGCATGATGTTGTGCCATTGCTCGACGGGAAACTGGTCGAGTGGCGAACGAAAGGTCATGCCAGCGTTGTTCACCAGAATGTCGATGGCACCCACCTGGCTTTCAAGACGCGCGATGGCGGCATCAACTTCGTTCTGGACCGTCACATCAAAGCCTTCGCTCAGCACACGCTGGGCACCGTCACCTGTGGCGGCCTCCACCTCATCTCGCAGGACCTGTGCCGCGCGCGACAGCTTGCCAGCATCGCGGCCATTGAGAATCACCCGCGCTCCCGCTGACAGCAGGCCGCGCGCCAGCGCAAACCCAATGCCACCACTGGAACCCGTGATCAAGGCAGTACGACCGCGCAAGTCAAACATGCGCAGCGCCGAAGGGAAAGAGGAAGTGCTATTCGTCATACGATATGATTTTAAAAGCAAATCCCCTTTTCCGCTTTGAAGCACGGGTTCGGAGAAACCCCCAGGAGACCCCATGAACGCCCCCATCCGTTACGCAGCTGACCAACTCCACCGCTATGCCAGTGCACTGCTGCAGAAAGCGGGCATGCAAACCGAACTTGCCGAATGCGTGGCCGACACGCTGGTGCAAGGCGACCTGCTGGGCCATGACACGCATGGTCTGGCCTTGCTTGCCGGCTATCTGAAAGAACTGGAAAGCGGCAGCATGCGTGCACAAGGTGCACCCCGGGTGGTGTCCGATCGCCCGGCAGCCCTGCTGTGGGATGGCCAGCGCCTGCCGGGTCCCTGGCTGATGCAGCAAGCGATGGACACCCTGACGCCGCGTGCGCGCGAACTTGGCGTGGCCTCGCTGGTAATTCGTCGCAGCCACCACATCGCCTGCCTGGCGGTTTATTTGCTGCGCGCGCTGCAGGATGACTTGCTGATGGTGCTGGCCTGCTCCGATGCCAACTCGGCCAGCGTGGCGCCCTATGGTGGCACCCAGGCAGTATTCACGCCCAACCCCTTAGCCCTGGGGTTTCCCTTGAGCCAGGACAGCGGCGTGATGGTGGACATTTCGGCCTCCATCACCACCAATGGCATGAGCAACCGCAAGCACAAGGCTGGCGAAAAATACGCCCATGACGTTCTGATCGATGCGCAAGGCCGTCCCAGTAACGACCCAGCATTGCTGTTCGCCGATCCCCCGGGAACCTTGTTGCCCGTCGGCGGGCTTTCGCATGGCCACAAAGGTTATGGACTGGCCTTGCTGGTGGAGTCGCTGACAGGTGGCTTGGCAGGCCATGGTCGCGCCGATCCCAAGGAGGGCTGGGGCGCCACCGTTCACATCACGCTCTATGACTTGAAGGCTTTTGGCGGACGCGATGACTTTTTGCGCCAGATGGACACCGTGGCCGAAAGCTGTCGCCACAACAAGCCGATTGACCCCGCACAGCCGGTGCGCCTGCCTGGCGAACGCGGTCTGCAACGGCGCGCGCAACAACTGAAAGACGGCGTAGCGCTGCACCCGTCGATCCTGCCATCGCTGCAGGACTACGCCACCAGGTACGGGGTGGTTTTGTCGAACGAAGGGTGACAGAGGGTGAGCCCCGCCGGGTCAGCGCAGCGCCTGGTAAATGGTTTGCGCCAGATCCTCTGAAATGCCCTCCACCGTGCTGAGGTCCTGCACGCTGGCCTCGGCCACACCACGCACCCCGCCGAAGCGTTGCAGCAGACGGGCGCGTTTTTTGGGTCCCACGCCTGGAATATCTTCCAGTTTGCTGCCCCCCACACGCACGCGGGCACGCTGTGCGCGCATGCCGGTGATGGCAAAGCGATGGGCCTCGTCCCGAATCTGAGCCACCAGCATCAAGGCGGCCGAATCACGTCCGAGGTAAACCTTATCCCGACCATCGGCGAACACCAGCTCTTCCAACCCCACCTTGCGGCCCTCGCCTTTCTCCACCCCCACGATGCGCGAGAGGTCCAGGCCGAGCGACTCGAACACATCGCGCGCAATCCCCACCTGGCCTTTGCCACCGTCGATCAGCACCAGATCTGGCAAGCGCCCCTCACCCAGGCGCACACTTTCCGCCAGCTTGCTGTAGCGCCGCATCAGCACCTGACGCATGGCCGCGTAATCGTCGCCGGGCGTGATTCCTTCGATGTTGTAGCGCCGGTATTCCGAGGATTGCATCTTGTGATGATGAAAGACCACGCATGAAGCCTGTGTGGCTTCGCCAGCGGTATGCGAAATATCAAAGCATTCCACGCGAAAACCATCGAAGTCTTCGGGCGCCAGATCCAGCGCCTCCAACAAGGCTCGCGTGCGCGCCTGTTGCGAGCCCTCCTCAGCGAGCAGGCGCGCCAGCTGGATCTGGGCGTTTTGTTGCGCCATCTCCAGCCAGATGCGTCGCTGCTCGCGTGGCTGGTGCACGGCATTGATGCGCACGCCACTTTGCGCACTCAGGGCGCTGATCAGGTCCTTGTCCACGCGGTGGCTGGTGATCAAGGCAGGCGGCACCGGCACCTCCAGGTAGTGCTGCGCCAGGAAGGCTTCCAGCACCTCAGCCGGTTCGGCATCGTCCGCATGCAGGGGGAAATACGGTCGGTCGCCGAGGTGGCGGCCGCCCCGCACCATGGCCAGGTTGACACAAGCCTTGCCCCCCTGAATCTGGACAGCCAGAATGTCCACATCCTGGTCGTCCACAGTGTCCACGGCTTGCTGATGCAAGACCTTGGACAGCGCCGTGATCTGGTTGCGCAACTCCGCCGCCTGTTCAAACTCCAGCTTGTCCGAGTGGTCCAGCATGCGCCGCTCGAGATCGGCCATCACTTGTTGGGTCTCGCCGCGCAAGAATCGCGTGGCACTGGCCACATCCTTGGCATAGTCCTCGACCGAGACTTGCCCCACACAGGGCGCCGAGCAGCGCTTGATCTGAAACAGCAGACAAGGGCGGGTTCGGTGACTGAACACGGTGTCCTCGCATGTGCGCAGACGAAACACTTTCTGCATCAGCCAGATGGCTTCACGCACCGCCCACACGCTGGGATACGGACCGAAATAATCATGGCGCTTGTCGACCGCACCCCGGTAATACACCACCCGGGGAATGTCGCCAGGATGCGGCGGACCACCAGCCACACGCTCCCCTGCCGGCACGGCGCGCGTGAGTTTGAGATAGGGGTAACTTTTGTCATCCCGAAACAGGATGTTGTATTTGGGTTTGAGCGTCTTGATCAGGTTGTTTTCGAGCAGCAAGGCCTCGGCCTCGGAGCGCACGACAGTGGTTTCCATGCGTGCGATCTTGCGCACCATGTGCCCGATACGCGTGCCCCCGTGCTCCCGCTGAAAATAGCTGGCCACACGCTTGCGCAGATTGATCGCCTTGCCGACATACAAGACCTGCTCATCGGCATCAAAGTAACGGTAGACACCAGGCAACGCCGGCAACGCCGCCACCTCGGCCAGCAAGGGCTCGGGAAAGACATGCGCAGGTCGCTCGGCCGAATCGTCCACAGTTGAAGTCATGCGGCTATTGTGCCGGCTTCGCCAACGGCTGTGCTCGCGGTATAAACAGGCCATGTCCCATGCCCCACTTTCAAGCCATTCCTCCCGGATGCCCGCGTCTACCTGGGATGTTTTCTGCAAGGTCATCGACAACCATGGTGATCTGGGCGTGTGCTGGCGACTGGCCTGTGGGCTGGCGGGGCTGGGCGCCGAAGTCCGGCTGTGGGTTGACGATGCCTCGGCCCTGGCATGGATGGCACCTGGGGGCCATCCCCATGTGCAAGTGCTGCCGTGGCCTTCCACGCCACCCAGCCATCCGGCCGAAGTGGTCATTGAAGCCTTTGGTTGCGAATTGCCTGCACCTTACCAGGCCTTGCTGGGCGCCGCGCCCCAGGCCACCACCTGGCTGAACCTGGAATACCTGAGCGCCGAAGCCTATGTGGAACGCATGCATGGCCTGCCATCACCTGTGCTCAGCGGTCCGGCACAAGGCTGTACCAAATGGTTTTTTTATCCTGGTTTCACCGCCCGCACCGGTGGCCTGCTCCGTGAACCCGACCTCCCAGCCGCATGGCCGTCGGCGGCGACTCAGCCGCGCAACGTCAGCCTGTTTTGTTACGAGCCTGTGAACTTGGGGGCGATGCTGGCGCAGTTGGCAGCGCTGCCTGAGCCGGTTCACGTGAAAGTCACGGCGGGGCGCGCTCAAAAAGCTGTGCAGGCTCTTCAGCTCACACCGATGGGACCCACGCTCTCTTGGGAGCAACTGCCCTATCTCTCGCAAACTGACTTTGACCGGCTGCTGCAAAGTTCAGACCTGAATTTTGTTCGAGGAGAGGACTCCCTGGTCCGCGCCATCTGGGCGGGAAGGCCCTTTGTCTGGCAAATTTACCCTCAGAGCGACGGGGCCCATTGGCACAAACTGGCGGCTTTTCTGGATGCCCTCTCCGCCCCCAGCGTTGTGCGCGATTGGCATGACTTCTGGAATGCCGAGCACCCAAGGATTGCCCCAGCCTGGCGCCCACAGGATTGGTCTATTTGGCAAGCCTGGGCGCTTCAAACCCAGGCCCAATTGCGGACGCAAACCGATTTGGCACGGCAACTGGTCGATTTTGTGGCAAAAAAGCGTTAAAATTCAAGGCTTTGCGAATGATGGCATTCGCCCCCGCCGCCACTTGCGGCCTCTCTTTGTGGCCTTTGCGCCCCTGACCTTATGAAAATCGCTCAAGAAATTCGCGCCGGCAATGTGATCATGCACGGCAAAGACCCCATGGTCGTGCTGAAAACCGAATACGCCCGTGGGGGCCGCAATGCAGCCACCGTGCGCATGAAACTGAAAAGCCTCTTGAACAACTTCGGCACCGAAGTGGTCTTCAAGGCCGACGACAAGATGGATCAGATCGTTCTCGACAAGAAAGAGTGCACCTACTCTTACTTTGCTGACCCGATGTATGTCTGGATGGATACCGAGTACAACCAGTACGAAGTGGAAGCCGAAAACATGGGCGACGCCCTGAACTACCTCGAAGACGGCATGGGTGCCGAAGTGGTGTTTTACGAAGGCAAGGCGATTTCGGTGGAACTGCCCACCTCGGTCGAGCGCGAAGTGACCTGGACCGAACCCGCCGTCAAAGGTGACACTTCTGGCAAGGTGCTCAAACCCGCCAAAATCGCCACCGGTTTTGAAATCCCCGTGCCGATCTTTGTGGCCCAGGGCGACCGCATCGAGATTGACACCCGCACGGCTGAATACCGTCGTCGTGTCTGAGCATCTCTTGTGCAGGGACATCCCAAGCGCCTTCGGGCGCTTTTTTTATTTCTCGAAGTAACATCCGTGCATGGATGGCATGCTTGACCCACACGACCGACGCCTGGCGCAAGCCTGGGAAACACTGAAAGCACAGAGCGAGAACGGGGATGCCCTGCGCCCCGAGTCCAACCGCCTGGCTTTTGCAGATCCTGAATTTTTACTCCGCCGCGAAACGCGAGGCATCCGCTTTCAACTGGAAATGCTCAAACCCGACCTGGCGCAGCATGCGCTTGGCGTGGAAGACACCGTGGTGGTCTTTGGCAGCGCGCGTTTTCGCAGTGAAGAAGTGGCGCATGCCGAACTGGAAAAAGCACGCGACCTGGGAGACGCGCAAGCGATTGCACGCGCCCAGACCCTGGTGCGCAATGCGCACTACTATGAAAAAGCACGGGCATTTGGGCAACTGGTGGCGCGCTACAGCGCCACCCAGACCAACGGTCAGCGCCTGTTTGTCTGCACCGGGGGCGGCCCTGGCATCATGGAGGCGGCCAATCGTGGTGCGCACGAGGCCGGTGGCATCAGCGTGGGGCTGAACATTGCCTTGCCACACGAACAAACACCCAATCCCTACATCACGCCAGGTCTGAGTTTCAAATTTCATTACTTCGCGCTGAGAAAAATGCACTTCATGATGCGTGCCAAAGCACTCGTCGCGTTTCCCGGCGGCTTTGGCACACTCGACGAGTTGTTCGAAACCCTGACCCTGGTGCAATGCAAAAAAGCCAAGCCAGTGCCGATTGTTCTGTTTGGCAGCGACTACTGGCGGCGTCTCTTCAATCCCCAGTTGATGGTGGAAGAAGGTACCATCACGATGGAAGACCTGAACCTCTTCAAATATGTCGACGATGTCCAGGATGCCTGGGCCGTCATTCGTGATTTTTATCAGCTCTGAGATTCCAGGCCAGCCGTGCACCGGAAGTGACCACGAGCGACACGCACCAAAAAACACCGGCAATACCGACCAGGCTGCCGGTGGCACCAAACACCATGGGCATCAACACACTGGATGCGTTGATGGTCATCATGCGAAGACCCAGCGCCTCCCCCTGCCGGCGCTCAGGCGTGATTTGATGCAGGGTGCTCATCACCATCGGTTGCACCGAGCCCAGAAACAAACCCAGCAATCCCGAACAAGCCCCCATCATCATTGCGCTGGTGGTGAAGGGATACAGGGCCAGCAACACTCCAGTCATCAGCATCGCCGTGGTGATGATTTGCCATTCTTTGAAACGCCCGGCCACCAGCGGCAGAGAAAACCGGATGAACGTGGCCGCCAATGCAAATGTGCCCAGAACCATGCCGATGGCGGACGCGCTGATGCCGCGCTCATGCCCCAGGATCGGCACCACAAAGGTATGGACATCCCAGCAGGATGACAAAAACCAATTCACGATCAACAGCCGGCGCAGGGACGGGTCCCGCAAAAGATCGAGCGTTCGGTGATGCCCCTGCGCTGGCACAGGCTGTGGGCTTGCACGCTCGGAAACGCCGCGCACCCACAGCCAGGTGAGCAAGGGCAAGAAGGCCATCATGGCAAACGCGGCACGAAAGCCCGCATGGTCAATCAAGAGCCCCGCCAGCAAGGGTCCGAGAAAATTCGAGGCAGCCGGGCCGACCGACAACCAGCTGAAAGCGCGCCGCAAAGCCACCGTGTCATCGGCCATGCGCCCCACGTGGCGCTGCAAGGCAATGATCACGACACCGGTGGCGCCACCGGTGAGCAAGGCGCTGCCACACAGCACAGGATACGTCGGCCAGATCACGGCCAGCAAGGCACCGCTGCAAGACATGGTGATGCCAATGCGCAAGCTGGGCTGGATGCCATGGCGATCTACAAAACGGCCAGCAGGCAAGGCCAAAAAGACTTGCGTCAGCGCAAACATGGCCAGCAACAACCCCACCGCCGCTTCGCTGTAGCCTTCGCGCAAGGCCATCAGCGGCGAGGCCATGCGCATGCCTGTCATGCAGGCATGGAGGCAGATTTGCCCTGCAACCAGGCGCGACAACTCGCGCTTCATTCCTCGTCGTTCACGGGATCGACCGAGGGCAGCAAGGCCTGAGCATCAGCCTCGGGCAAAGCCTCCACATTTTTCAGGGCGCGCCGCATCTGTCGACTGCGCGTGTCGGCACGGTCCAGCGTGTCTGCAGCCTTTTGCACTTGTTCGCGCACTTTGCCGACCCAGTCGCCGTAACGCTCAAACTCGGTCTTGACGGCGCCCAGCACTTTCCAGACTTCCGAAGCCTGCTGCTCCAGCGCCAGCGTGCGAAAACCCATGTGCAAGCTGTTGAGCATGGCCAACAAGGTGGTAGGGCCGGCCAAGGTCACACGGTGGTCTCGTTGCAAACTGTCCATCAGTCCGGGCCGGCGCAAAACCTCGGCATACAGGCTCTCGATTGGCAGGAACAGAATGGCGAAATCGGTGGTGTGCGGCGGTGCCAGGTAATTCTCGGCGATGCTGCGCGCTTCGGAGCGGATGCGCGACTCCAGCGCTTTCGCCGCCAGTTCAGCGGCGGCAGGATCCGCACGGTCGTGTGCATCCAGCAAACGCTCATAATCCTCCCGGGGAAATTTGGCATCCACCGGCAACCACACGGGCTCGCCAGCATCGCTGCCTCGGCCGGGAAACCGGATCGCGAAGTCGACCCGCTGGTTGCTGCGTGGCCGTGTCTCCACCTGCTTGGCGTATTGTTCGGGGGTCAGCACCTGCTCCAGCAGGGCTTCCAATTGAACTTCGCCGAAAATGCCACGGGTTTTCACATTGGTCAGCACACGCTGCAAATCACCGACGCCCTGCGCCAGGGATTGCATCTGCCCCAAGCCCTGGTGCACCTGCTCCAGGCGATCGGCCACCTGCTTGAAACTTTCGGACAGTCGCGTCTCCAGGGTGGATTGCAATTTCTCATCCACTGTCTTGCGCATTTCATCCAGCTTGGTGACGTTGGTCTGCTGCAACTGCAGGAGCTGGACATCCAGGGTTTGGCGAACCTCCTGCAAACGCATCGCATTGCTTTCGCTCATGGAGTGAATCTGATTGCTCAATGTGTCACCCAGGTGCTTTTGCAACAAGCTCATCTGTTCGGCCTGGCTTTGCTGGAATGTGGACAGGGTTTGCTGCAATTCCTGCCGGCCAGTGCGGGAAGACTCACTGATTTCATAGCGCAGGTCGCGCTCCAGACGCTCGATTTTTTCCTGCGCCAGCTTCAATTCAGCCACCAGACTGGTGTCATCACGCGCAGTCACTCGGCGCAGCACCATCAGCACCACCACCAGCAGGATGCTGATGAGTGCGAGCATGAAATTGTTGTCGAGCATCATGTCAGCGCTTGACTTCGTTGAGCGGCGTGCGGGCGCGTCCGGTGCTCAGAAAGTCAATCAGGTTGTCAGCTGCCAGATTGGCCATTTTCAGACGCGTGGCCACGGTGGCGCTGGCGATGTGAGGTGTCAGCACCACATTGGGAACGGTCAACAGATCGGGGTGCACTTTGGGCTCGCCTTCAAACACGTCCAGGCCCGCAGAAGCGATGCGGCGCTCTTTCAAGGCTCTGGCCAGCGCAGCGTCGTCCACAATGCCGCCGCGCGCAATGTTGGTCAAGGTGGCCGTGGGTTTCATCAGCGCTATTTCCGCAGCGCCAATGGTGTGATGTGTTTCTGCGGAGTAAGGCACCACCAGCATCACGTGATCGGCGGTACGCAGCAACTCCTCCTTGCCGACATAGCGTGCGCGGCACTCCGCCTCCTGCTCAGCAGGCAGCCGACTGCGGTTGTGGTAGAGCACCTGCATGCCAAAGCCATGCGCGGCCCGACGGGCAATGCCCTGCCCGATGCGTCCCATGCCGATGATGCCCAGAGTACTGCCGTGCACTTCAGCACCGGCAAACATGTCGTAACTCCACTGCGTCCAGTGGCCAGCCCGCAAATAGTGCTCACTCTCGGTGACGCGACGCGCCGTGGCCATCAGCAAGGCAAAACCGAAGTCAGCGGTGGTTTCTGTGAGCACATCGGGCGTGTTGGTGGCCACCACGCCTGCCGCGGTCATCGCCGGCACATCAAAATTGTTGTAGCCCACCGCCATGTTGGCGACCACCTTCAAGGTGGGACACGCCGCCAGCAAGGCCGCATCGATGCGCTCGCTGCCCGTGGTGAGCGCCCCCACCTTGCCACGCATATGGGCGGTCAACTCTGATGGTGAGAACACGGTGTCCGCCTGATTGGCAGTGACCTCAAACACTTTTGACAGACGTTCCAGGACTTCAGGAAAAATGGCGCGTGCCACCAGGATTGCAGGTTTCATGACAAAGCTTTCAACTCAAAAAAATCAATGGGTCAACTGGTATTGAACGATGTACAGCACAGCGCCAGAAAAATAACCAACCAGTGCCAGGGCGCTGATCTTTTTCATGTACCAGCCAAAGTCAATCTTCTCCAACCCCATGGCAGCCACGCCAGCAGCGGAACCAATGATCAGGATGGAACCACCGGTGCCTGCGCAATAGGCCATGAACTCCCACAGGAAACTGTCGGTGGGATAGTCCGTCAGGCTGTACATCCCCATGGATGCAGCCACCAGCGGTACATTGTCCACCACGGCGCTGGCCAGGCCAATCAGGAGAACAATCACATCCTGTCGCCCAATGGCCTGGTCCATCCAGCTGGCCAGCGATTGCAGCACGTGCGTGTGCTCCAGGGTGGCCACCGACAGCAAAATGCCAATGAAAAACACAATCGAGCCCATGTCAATCCGCGACAGGGCACGCACCAGGGTCAGGGGTTCTCGGGTCTCATCGTCTTTTTCGCGGTGCACCAAATCACCCACCAGCCACAAGACGCCCAAACCGAAGAGCACCCCCATGAACGGCGGCAAATGCGTCCAGGTCTTGAATGCGGGGACCGCCACCAGAATGCCCAACCCGAGAAAGAACATCAGATTGCGTTCGAATGCAGAAGTCTGCAGGCCCTGATCATGGCTGGCTGCCGGCGGTGCAATGACGGGCTTGCCACGCAACATCATGGCCGTGATGGCCAAGGGCACCAGCAGATTGGCCAAGGACGGGATCAGCAAGCCTTTCATGATCTCCACCGAGGTGATTTGGCCGCCAATCCAGAGCATGGTGGTGGTGACATCGCCAATGGGGGTCCATGCGCCCCCCGCATTCGCGGCGATCACGATGATGCCGGCAAAGAACAAGCGGTCTTCGCGACGGTCCAGCAACTTCCTCATCAAGGACACCATCACGATGGTGGTGGTCAGGTTGTCCAGGATGGCACTGAGAAAAAACGTCACGAAACCCACCAGCCACATCAGGGAGGGCAGGCTGCGAGTCTGGATACGCTGGGTGATCACCTCAAAGCCGTTGTGCGCATCGACCACTTCCACAATGGTCATGGCACCAATCAGAAAGAAAACAATCTGTGCCGTGCCCATCAGGGACTGCCCCAATTCGTCGCCCACCCGTTGTGGGTCACCGGTCATGACGGCGTAAACCGTCCACAGGAGGCCCGCCCCCACCAGGGCCGAGGCTGATTTATTCACCCCCAGCGGGTGTTCCAGGGCAATGGCCAGGTAAGCCAGGACAAACAAGGTGACCAACACTGCCAGCATGACGAAGTCTCCAGTCTTGAAAATGCAGCAGCGCCTCAGGCCGTTGCGGGGATGTCGAACACCTGGCGTAGATAGGCCAGGTACTTCTCATCGTCACACATGCCCTTGCCAGGCGTATCCGACAGTTTGGCCACGGGTTGTCCGTTGCACCGGGTCATCTTGATGACGATTTGCAAGGGCTCGTAGCCCAGATCGTTGGTCAGATTGGTGCCAATGCCGAAAGCGAGTTGGCATCGCCCGTTGAACTGTTGAAACAATTCGATGGTGCGTGGCACAGTGAGGCTGTCACTGAAGATCAGGGTCTTGGTGCGAGGGTCCACACGGTTGAAGCGGTAATGCTGGATCATGCGCTCGCCCCATGTAAAGGGGTCGCCACTGTCGTGGCGTGCGCCATCAAACAGCTTGCAGAAGAACATGTCGAAATCACGCAGAAATGCGTTCAGGCCATAAACATCGCTCAAGGCGATCCCCAGGTCACCCCGGTATTCCTTGGCCCAGGACTCAAAGGCGAAGACCTGACTGTCACGCAACCGCGGCCCCAGCGCCTGACAGGCTTGCAAATACTCATGCGCCATGGTTCCCAGCGGCGTGAGCCCAAGCAAAAATGCGTAATAGACATTGCTGGTGCCAGCAAACTGGCCTTGCGTACCCGTGCCCAATCGCGCCGACATGACGCGCAGAACCTCTTCCTGCCAGGCGCGCGAAAACCGGCGCCGGGTGCCGTAGTCGGCAATCTTCAGGGTCTCCAGGCCTTTGGCCTGCAATTGCGCAATCTTGGTGTCGAGTCGGCGTCGGCCTTCCATGAGATCCGGGACTTTTTGGGTATTGCGGAAATACACCTCGTTGACGATGGCCAGCACCGGGATCTCGAAAAGGATGGTGTGCAGCCAGGGCCCCTGGATATGGATGTCGATTTCACCATTGGGCAAAGGTGTGATCTCGATGTATTTTTCGTTGAGCCGGAAGAGCCCCAGGAAATCCACAAAGTCACTTTTGATGAAGCGCAGCGAGCGCAAATAGTGCAACTCGGAGTCCTTGAAGCTCAGGCTGCACAACGATCGGATTTCACGCCGGATTTCTTCAACATATGGTGCCAGCGCCACACCTGGATTGCGACACCGAAAACGGTACTCAACCTGCGCACCCGGAAATTGGTGCAGCACCACCTGCATCATGGTGAACTTGTACAGGTCGGTATCGAGCAGGCTGGTGATGATCATGTTCCGGCTTCCAGCGTTCGTTCTCAGGCCAGCCAATGCGTGAAGGACGCCACCGTCTCACGCGGCGTGACCAGTGTATTGACTTTATCGGACATGTCGGCCCAGCCCAGTGCCATACCGCACACCAGCATCTCATTGTCGCCCGCCCCGATGTGTGGCAGGATGATCTTTGAAAAACCGTTCCAGGCCGCCTGCGGACAGGTGTGCAAGCCGCGCGCGCGCGCCGCGATCATGATGCTTTGCAGGAACATGCCGTAATCCACCAGCGAGCCGCGTCCCATGACGCGGTCCAGCGTGAACATCAGACCCACGGGTGCATCAAAGAACTTGAAATTGCGCTGATGCTGATGGTGCATCTTGTCCTTGTCACCTTTGCCGATGCCCAGCAGACTGTAGAGGCTCCAGCCGTTTTCACGACGACGGTCGATGTACGGGCTCACCCATTGGGCCGGGTAATAGTCGTAGGCCTCGCGGTACTCTTCAGCCACCGAGGGGTTGGCACGGATCGCATCATGGGCTGCGCAGACCTTGCTCACCAGGCTGTCACGCGCGTTGCCTTGCAGCACATACACCTTCCACGGCTGGGTGTTGGTGCCCGAAGGCGAACGGCTCGCCACTTCGAGAATGTCGGTGATCATCTCTCGTGTCACCGCTTGCTGGGTGAAAGCGCGTGCCGACATGCGGGTCATGATGGCCTGGTCAACGGCCTGTTGTGCTGAACTCATCTCAGTGTCTCCAAAACTGTTTTGAAAGGTACCGGCAAAGGCACGGGACGTCGCGTTTCACGATCGACGTAGACATGCACGAAATGGCCTTTGGCGGCGCAGGTTTCTGCGCCTTGCGCGAACAGGCCAATTTCGTAGCGAACACTCGAACTCCCCAGTTGGGCCACCCGGATGCCGGCTTGTACCGTTTGGGGGAAAGCCAAAGGAGCGAAGTAATTGCACTGGGTTTCAATCACCAGGCCGATGGTGGTGCCGTTGTGAAAGTCGAGCACGCCCTGCTCCACCAGGTAGGCATTGACTGCGGTATCGAACCAGCTGTAGTACACCACGTTGTTCACATGGCCATACACATCGTTGTCCATCCAGCGGGTGGGAATGTCACGAAAAACGCGGTACGCGTTGCGCGGCTCGGCCTGTGGGCGTGCCGCCTTGGGGGGGGTGTCTTGTCTCATCAGGCCCGATTCTGCCAGCGTCGCCAGTACTCACGCGCCACCGTGAAAGTATTCACCTGAACTTGCACTGTCTCTTCAATGCGCACCCCGTAGCCACCGGCCATGGCAAAAGCCAGGGGCAAGCGGCGCTGAAAGGCCCAGTCAAAGACACGTCGGTCACGCGCCTCCAGCCCGTCAAAGCTCAGTTTCAGGCGCCCCAAGCGGTCCCCCTCATAGGGATCAGCCCCGGCGAGATAAATCACCATGCCTGGATCAAAGCGTTGTACCAGGGTGTCCAGAGCTTGCTCCAGGGCTTCCAGATAGGCATCGTCCCCGCAGCCATCGGGCAGAGGCACATCCAGATCACCGGCCTCTTTGCGGAAAGGAAAATTCTTCTCCCCATGCAAGGACAGGGTGAAAACACTGGGGTCACGGGCAAAAATATGCGCTGTGCCATTGCCTTGGTGAACATCCAGGTCAATGATGGCCACCTGAAGGGGCTGCGCATGTTGACGAGCCCATTCGGCCTGCATCAGACGGCTGGTCACGGCCGCATCGTTGAAGACACAAAACCCACCCCCTTTGTCCCGGTAGGCATGATGCGTCCCTCCGGCCAGGTTGCCAGAAACACCCTCGGTGAAAGCGGTACGTGCCGCCTGAATCGTTGCCCCACAAGAACGGCGTGCGCGTGCCACCATGCCTTCATTCCACGGGAAACCGATTTCGCGCTGGGCCTGGGGGCTGAGCGTGCCTTCCTCAATGGCTGCGATGTAGCGAGGATCGTGCACCAGCGCCAATTCGCCATCGCTGGCCGGTTCGGCCAGATGCAAGTCGATGTCCGGCAGATCATGGCTCAGGCGCGCTCGCAGCAGTTCGTACTTCCCCATGGGAAAGCGATGTCCTGGGGGCAGTTGCTGAACATGAGGCGTGGCATAAAAGATCTTCACAGGACAGGGATTGTGCCTTTTGCCATTCGCCCACCGCAGAGGGCCGGTTTTTAGGATGCCACCTCTAAATTGCTGCAAAGCAACAAAATCGTCTTGCAAAGCCTCGGGATAACCCTATACTTCAACCCATGCTGCACTGCAACATGAACTGATCAGGTTGAAGCGCAGGACCCTCAATCTTTTTAAATTGGAGTTACCTATGTTGACCGTTGATCAAGTTGCTGCCGCACAAAAAGCCAATCTGGACGTTGCTTATGGCCTGGGCGCCAAAGCCTTCGCCGGCGTCGAGAAGCTGGTTCAGTTGAATGTTGCCGCTGCCAAAGCGGCCCTGAACGAGTCCGCCAGCCACGCCCAAGCGCTGCTGAGCGCCAAAGACGCCCAGGAAGTGCTGGCCCTGCAAACCAATGCCGTGCAGCCCCTGGCCGAGAAAGCTGCCGCCTATGGCCGCCATGTCTATGACATCGCCACCAACACCAGCAGCGAGTTCACCGCCGCTTTTGAAGCCAAAGCCGCTGAAACCCAGAAAACCGTTCTGAGCTATGTGGATGCCGCCAGCAAGAACGCCCCCGCCGGTTCCGAATCGGCCATGGCCCTGTTCAAGAGCGCCGTGGCAGCCAGCAACAACGCCATGGAATCCGTGCAGAAAGTGGTCAAGCAAGCTTCCGAAGCCGCTGAAGCCAATCTGCAAGCCGTCACCAGCACCGCTGTGAACGCCGCCAAAACCGCTTCCAAGAAGCGCTGAACCAGTTGTCTCCTCGGATCTTTCGCGGCCATGGGGCCCAGGGATCCCTTCAAGGGTCCGTCGCAAGACGGGCCCTTTTTTTACGTCCCCCGATCAGCGCTCCAACGCTTTGCGCAATGCAGGCAGCGCTTGCAACATGGCCGCACGGCCAGCTTCAATGGAGCGTCGACGCTCACTGAAGGCTGCACTGCCTACGCCGTTCAAGGCGGGACGCACCACCACCTCCGCGTCCTTGAGTTCAAACGCGTTGATGCTCTTGCTCATGATGGTGAAGGTTTGCAGCAACACCTGCAACATGTCATTGGCTTTGTTGCTCTCCGGCGTACTCGAAATGTCCACGGCCAGCACCAGGTCTGCGCCCATCTGCCTGGCGTAACGCACCGGAACGGGTGACACCAGACCGCCGTCCACATAGTCACGCCCAGCCACCCGCACCGGCTCAAAGACCGCTGGCACGGCGCTGGAAGCACGCACGGCCGTGGCAATATCGCCCCGCTGGAACAGGACACCTTGTCCAGAGTGCAGATCGGTGGCCACGATCCCCAGCGGCAATGGCAAATCCTCGATTCTCCGTCCCCCGGTTTGCGCGGCCACATAACGCGCCAGCCCCTCACCGCGCATCATGCCCCGGGACAACAGGGGGACCGTCCAGTCGGTCAGCGCCGCCTCGTCCATGGTTTCGGAAACCCGTTGCAACTGGGCACCGTTCTTACCGCTGGCATAGAAAGCTGCCACCAGGCTGCCGGCGGATGTGCCCACCACCAATGCAGGCGTGATGCCCGCCTCTTCCAACACCTGGATCACACCCACATGGGCAAACCCGCGTGCGGCCCCACCGCCCAGGACCAGCCCGAGTTTGGGGGCACGCCTGGGAGCGGCCGGCAACTCCTCTCGCACCACAGGGGGCAGCACCCCCGGTGTCTCCACAGCCGCTTTGGATGATGCAGGTGCCATGGGTGCCGTCGAACATGCCATCAGGCTCACCGTCACCAGCAAAGTGCACCACAGGCGCCAGCGGCGCAAAAAAGTCATCTTGTTCATAGGTGTCGATTGTCCCTCGAAGCAAGGGGTCTGACATAATTTCATGTTTCATCCACACACATCAGCAGCAAGAGGTACTCATGCAGATTCAAGGCAAAGTTTTCATCGTCACAGGCGGCGCTTCAGGGCTGGGCGAAGGCACGGCCCGCATGCTGGCCAGTCAGGGGGGCACGGTGGTCATTGCCGACATGCAGGTTGAGCGGGGTGAAGCCGTGGCAAAAGAGATTGGCGGCCGCTTCATTCGTTGCGATGTGTCCAGCGAGGCCGATGGCCAGGCAGCCGTTGATTTGGCCGTGTCGCTGGGTAAATTCATGGGGCTGGTGAATTGTGCTGGCATTGCACCGGCTGAAAAGACGGTGGGCAAGAAAGGCCCCCACAGCTTGGCCATCTACACCAAGACCATCATGGTCAACCTGGTGGGCACCTTCAACATGATCCGCCTGGCTGCTGACGCGTTTTGTCGCAACGAACCGGAAGCCACCGGCGAGCGCGGCGTGATCATTTCCACCGCGTCAGTGGCAGCCTATGACGGTCAGATCGGACAAGCGGCTTACAGCGCCTCCAAAGGGGGCGTGGTCGGCATGACCCTGCCCATTGCCCGGGACCTCGCCCGCAATGGCGTGCGCAACATGACCATCGCGCCGGGCATCTTCGGCACGCCCATGCTGTTCACCATGCCCCAGGAAGTGCAGGATGCGCTGGCTGCCAGCGTGCCTTTCCCTTCACGCCTGGGCAAACCCGAGGACTATGCGCGCCTGGCCCAGCATATTTTTGAAAACGACATGCTCAATGGCGAAGTGATTCGCCTGGACGGCGCCATTCGCCTGGCACCGAAATAAGCCAAACGATGTGGAGGCGCTGGGTCTTCACCGGTCTGGCGTGCCTGGGCCTGGGCCAAGCAAGCTGGGCCACAGGCGAGCCCGAGGCGGCCAGCGCCATCGTGGCCAAGCCAGGCTGGACTTTTTCTCGACATGCGGTGGCCAGCGCCCATCCCCTGGCCTCCCAGGCAGGCCTGCACATCTTGCGTGCCGGAGGCAATGCACTGGATGCGGCTGTGGCGATTCAAATGGTCCTGGCCCTGGTCGAACCGCAGTCCAGCGGCATTGGCGGTGGCGCCTTTTTACTGCATCACGATGGCATTCGTGTCCGTGCCTGGGATGGGCGTGAAACTGCACCTGCGGCCGTCACCCCCGACCTGTTTCTGGAAAACGGCCAGCCGCTTCCCCTGGCCCGTGCCGTCGTGGGCGGACGGGCAGTGGGGGTGCCTGGTGCGGTGCGCATGCTCGAAATGGCCCATCGCGCCGAGGGACGCCTGCCCTGGGCACAGCTTTTCGCGCCCGCCATAGCACTGGCAACCCAGGGCTTTGCCGTTTCTCCTCGCTTGCACACCTTGTTGCGGCAAGACACCACGCTGCGTCAGGATCCGGTGGCAGCCGCCTATTTTTTTCAGCCCAATGGTCTCCCCTGGCCTGTCGGCCATGTGCTGAAGAATCCGGACATGGCGCATGTCCTGGCGCGTATTGCCCAGAACGGCTCAGCAGCCTTGCACGAAGGTCCCCTGGCGCAGGCAATGGTGGACACCATTCGCAACCACCCGGACAACCCTGGACGCATGAGTTTGCAGGATCTGGCGAACTACACAGCACGTGAACGCCGCCCATTGTGCTTCGACACGCGCCCTCGCGACTCGCAGGCCTTACGGGTTTGCGGATTGCCACCACCCAGTTCGGGAACGCTGGCCATGGGGCAAATCTTTGGCCTGATGACACAGGCACCCGCAGCGCCAGAGACAAGCGCCTGGGGAGCTGCCTGGATTCACCGTTATACCGAGGCAGCGCGCCTGGCCTTTGCCGATCGTGCCCAGTATGTCGCTGACCCCGACTTTGTGCCCGCACCTGGCGGCGACTGGCACAGTCTGTGGACTGAAACCTACCTCAGGCAACGTGCGCAGGCCATGGGGGCGCAGCGCATGCCCACCCCCTCACACGGACAGCCTGCGGCCTGGACTCACCCGTGGGGTGCCATGTCAGATCAAATCGAGCGAGGCACCAGCCATCTGAGTGTGGTCGACAGCGCAGGCCACAGCGTGGCCATGACCACCACCATTGAAAGTGGCTTTGGCGCGCGCCTGATGGTCAACAGCGGCCAAGGGCTGAGCGGCGGATTTTTACTGAACAACCAGCTCACCGACTTCAGTTTTCTGCCGCACGATGCACAAGGCCGTCTCATCGCCAACCGCGTGGAACCGGGCAAACGGCCACGCTCATCCATGACCCCAACCCTGGTGTTCCAACGTCGCTCTGACGGGACGACCGGTCCGCTGGTGGCCAGTCTGGGCAGCCCAGGGGGGACACTGATCATTCACTACACCGCACACACCCTGTGGGCCATGCTGCACTGGGGCATGACACCGCAACAGGCCATCGATTTGCCTCGCCTCGCACTGACCGATCCAGCAGGGCCTTTGTATGTCGAGTCTCAGCGCCTCTCTTCTGAATGGCTTGCCGATCTGCGTGGCCGCGGCCATCGCGTGGTGGAAACGCCTTTGACCAGTGGCTTGCAAGCCTTGCAGCGTTCGCCCAGCGGCTGGCTTGGCGGCGCTGACCCACGTCGAGAGGGCGATGTGGCAGGCGACTGAGCTGCCTATCGGGCAGATGCCTACAATCGTCCAGATCCATGGCCATCCCCCAATCTTTCATTCAGGAACTCCTGGCACGCACCGATGTCGTTGACATCGTGGGCCGCCATGTGCAACTGAAAAAGGGCGGCGCCAATTTCATGGGCCTGTGCCCTTTCCATGCGGAGAAATCACCGTCTTTCACCGTCAGTCCGTCCAAGCAGTTCTATCACTGCTTTGGGTGTGGCAAAAACGGCAATGCCATCAGCTTTTTGATGGACCATGCAGGCATGAGCTTCATCGAAGCCATCAAGGATCTGGCCCAAACCTATGGTCTGCAACTCCCTGAAGAAGAAAGTACCCCGCAAGAGCGCGAAAGAGCGGCGCAGCAGCGACAGAAGCAAGCAACATTGACCGATGTTCTGGAAAAAGCGGGCGAGGCCTACCGCAAGCACTTGAAACAGTCGCCGCAGGCCATTGCCTACCTGAAAGGGCGCGGCCTGTCGGGTGAAATCGCGCGCCAGTTCGGGTTGGGCTATGCCCCGGAGGGGTGGCGCAGCCTGGCCGGCGTTTTCGCCAACTACCAGGAGCCCTTGCTGGTCGAAAGCGGCCTGGTGATCCTCCACCAGGACGAGGGACAGGACGAGAAACGTTACGACCGCTTTCGCGACCGGGTGATGTTCCCCATCCGCAACGTCAAAGGCGAGTGCATCGGGTTTGGCGGCAGGGTACTGGGAGAAGGCACGCCCAAATACCTCAACTCTCCCGAAACCCCGGTGTTCAGCAAAGGACGCGAGCTCTACGGCTTGTTTGAAGCTCGCCAGGCCTTGCGCGACATGGGCTATGCCCTGGTCACCGAAGGTTACATGGACGTGGTGGCCCTGGCCCAGCTGGGTTTTCCCAATGCGGTGGCCACCCTGGGCACGGCCTGCACCACCGACCATGTGCAAAAACTGTTCCGCTTCACCGATGCCGTGGTCTTCAGTTTTGACGGAGACGCTGCCGGACGCCGCGCGGCGCGCAAGGCCCTGGACGGTGCCCTGCCCTACGCCACCGATGTGCGCAGCGTGAAGTTTTTGTTTTTGCCGCCTGAGCATGACCCCGACAGCTACATCCGTGCGCACGGGCGCGATGCCTTCGCTCGCTGCGTGGCCGATGCCTTGCCCCTGAGCCGCTTTCTGATGGATGTGGCGCGCGAGGGCTGCGATCTGGGCAGCGCCGAAGGCCGTGCATTGCTGGCCAGCCAGGCCAAGCCGCTGTGGCTGGCCTTGCCTGAAGGCGTCCTCAAGACCCAGTTGCTGGGCGACATTGCGGATCTGGTTCACATTGGCAGCCATGAATTGGTGAAACTGTGGCAGCCCGAAACGGCGGGGCCTGCCAATGCGCGCGGCAGCACCCCTCGTTTGTCCAACCGCCAGGGAGAACGCCGGTGGTCCTCGTCTCCTGCGCCCCAGCGTGCAGGACGTCGGCAACCCGCCAGCCGACAGGATCGGGCGGTGCAACTGCTGTTCCTGGCCATGCAAGCCTGGGACACATTGTCCCAAGCCCAGCATGCCATGCTATGCGAACTGCCGGCCCCCCATGGCACCGCCTTCATCTGGCTGGAGCAGCAACTGCACGAACATGGCCCGCAACCCTGGCCGGCCCTGCGTGAAGGCTTGCGCGAACACGACCTGGAGACCTGGCTGGTTGCGCTGGTCCAGGCCGTTCCACCCGACATGGAGTTTGATGCCTCCGAGTTGTCCAGCATCCTGCATGAAATGGAGAAAGCCGAGCTCTCGGCCCAGCTGACGGCCATGGCGCCTCGGGTCGGATCCGATCCGGCCATTTACGAGCGGTTCAAAACCCTCAGCGCCCGGTTTGCGCAACTCAAATCTGTCACCGGCTGAAGGTATAATCCTCAGTAAGCAAGTGCGACAGCAGCACCTCCGAACCGGCCAACCGTGACACACAGCGCACGACCCGCCAACACCGCAAGGACTGCATACCAAATGTTCGCCCACCCCTCTTGCTTCTGAACGTCCCCCTTTGTTAACCCGCGCCGGGTTCGTGGCGCCGTCTTTTGTTGTCGAGGATTGCTATGCCTGACCCCAAGTCGAAGAAAAAAACCGTGGCCCAACCGGCACCCAAAGCCGTGGCCAAGAAGCCTGTCAAGGCAGCGCCTGCCAAGGCCGCCGTGAAAGCCAAACCGGTTAAAGCCGCTGCGAAACCCGTCGCCAAGAAGGCTGCCCAGCCATCGAAAGCCGCTCCCGTGCCCTCATCCAAACCTGCAGCCAAGGCCAAAGCCGTGGCCCAGCCTGTCGAGAAAAAGACTGCTCCCAAAGCCAATGCCAAAACCAGCAAAGTGAGCGCGCCGGCACCCACAGCCAAAGCTGTGCCGGCCAAAGCCACTCGCCCGGCCAAAGCGGCAGCAGCCGAAAGCGAAAAACCTCCCAAGGCCACTGCCAAGCGTGGACGCAAGCCCAAGGCCGATGACAAGTCGGCCATGCCGGAAGAAGAGGATCTCACCGACATCGAAGCAGATTTCGCTGAAGAACCCAGCGCCAGCGCCGAGAAAGTCAAACCCCTCCGCATGAAGATCAGCAAGGCCAAAGAACGTGCCTTGATGAAAGAGTTCGGCCTGGATGAAACCATCCTGTCGGAAGAAGATCTGGCCAAGCGCCGCCAGCGCCTCAAAACCCTGATCAAACTGGGCAAGACCCGCGGCTATCTGACCCACGGTGAAATCTCCGACCACTTGCCCGACAAACTGGTCGATGCAGAGACCCTGGAGGTCGTGATCTCCATGCTGAACGACATGGGCGTGGCCGTCTACGAGCAAACGCCCGATGCCGAGACCCTGCTGCTGACCAACACCGGCCCGACCACGGCCACCGAAGAAGAAGCGGAAGAAGAGGCCGAGGCGGCCCTGTCCACCGTGGACAGCGAATTCGGCCGCACCACCGACCCAGTGCGCATGTACATGCGTGAAATGGGCACCGTGGAACTGCTGACCCGCGAAGGCGAGATTGAAATCGCCAAGCGCATTGAAGGTGGCTTGATGGCGATGATGGAGGCCATCAGCGCCTCCCCCGCCACCATTGCCGAAATTCTGCGCATGGCCGAAGAAATTCGCGAAGGCAAGGTCGTCATCTCCACCGTGGTCGATGGTTTCAGCAATGCCGACGAAGCCGACGACTATGTGGCCGAAGAAGACTTTGACGAATTCGACGAAGCCGATGACGATGACGGCAAAGGTGGCTCCAAGGCCTTGACCAAGAAGCTGGAAGAACTCAAGCGTGAGGCACTGGAACGCTTTGGCCGCATTGCCGATCTGTTCGACAAGGTTCACAAGGTGTATGACAAGGAAGGCTACGGCACGCCGACCTACCAGAAGGCACAGCGCGCCCTCAGCGACGAACTGATGACCATCCGTTTCACCGCGCGCACGATTGAAAAATTGTGCGACATGGTGCGCGGCCAAGTCGACGATGTACGCAAAAAAGAGCGTGAACTCCGCCGCATCATCGTGGACAAGTGCGGCATGCCGCAAGATGTCTTCATCAAGGACTTCCCGCCCAACCTGCTGAACCTGAAATGGGTGGAAAAACAGGCTGCTGCTGGCAAGCCCTGGTCTGCCACCATGAGCCGCAACATTCCTCCGATTCAGGAATTGCAGCAAAAGCTGACCGACCTGCAGGCGCGCGTGGTTGTGCCTCTGGCCGAATTGAAAGACATCAACAAGCGCATGAACAACGGCGAAGCCGCTTCGCGGGACGCCAAGAAAGAGATGATCGAGGCCAACCTGCGCCTGGTGATCTCGATTGCCAAGAAGTACACCAACCGTGGCTTGCAATTCCTGGACCTGATCCAGGAAGGCAACATCGGCCTGATGAAGGCGGTCGACAAATTCGAATATCGCCGTGGCTACAAGTTCTCGACCTACGCCACATGGTGGATTCGCCAGGCGATCACCCGATCGATTGCGGATCAGGCTCGCACCATCCGCATTCCGGTGCACATGATCGAAACCATCAACAAGATGAACCGCATCAGCCGCCAGCACCTGCAGGAGTTTGGCTTTGAGCCCGATGCCGGCATCCTGGCCGCAAAGATGGAGATTCCCGAAGACAAGATCCGCAAGATCATGAAGATCGCCAAAGAGCCGATTTCGATGGAAACCCCGATTGGGGACGACGACGATTCGCATCTGGGCGACTTCATCGAGGACTCGGCCAACACCGCGCCCATCGAAGCCGCCATGCAGGCTGGCTTGCGTGATGTGGTCAAGGACATCCTTGACGGCCTGACGCCCCGCGAAGCCAAAGTGCTGCGCATGCGTTTCGGTATCGAGATGAGCACAGATCACACGCTGGAAGAAGTCGGCAAGCAGTTCGACGTCACCCGCGAACGCATCCGTCAAATCGAAGCCAAGGCCCTGCGCAAACTCAAGCATCCGTCACGCTCGGACAAGCTTCGCAGCTTCATCGACTCCCTGTAAAAGAAAAGGGGCCGGTCTACCGGCCCCTTTCAACTTTCCATCAAACCGTTTCCAGGGCAATCACACCTGTCGCGGTATTCGAAATGGGAATATGGTAATTGCGGTGAATTTCCTTCACCGATGCCCCCAATGCGCCGCGCATGGCCAGCCACATCACCAACTCCACACCCTGGGTACCCGTCTTCTCGACCAACTCATGGATGGTGTACTGGGTTGCCCATTCCGGGTTGCTCTGCAGGCTGTTCATGAACTCGATATCGAATTTCTTGTTGATGAAACCCGCCCGCTCGCCATCGAGTTGATGGCTCAGGCCGCCTGTGCCCATCACCGCCACGCGCAGATCGCTGTCCCAGCTGCGGATGGCCTCGCCCACAGCTTGTCCCAGACGGTAGCAACGGCTGGCTGAAGGCAGTGGAAATTGCACCGTGTTGATGCAAATGGGGACGGTCAGCACAGGGCACGTCGCACCTGGCCAGAAAAGTTTCAATGGCAAGGTGAACGCATGGTCCACCAGCATTTCCTGGCAAGTCACCACATCGAACTCCTTGTCGACCAGGTGGTTGATGATGTGCCAGGAGAGATCGGGGCAGCCCTTGAACGGTGGCAGGGTGGGAATGCCCCAGCCTTCATCGGCGTTGTGGTATTCCTGGGCGGCGCCCACAGCAAATGTGGGCATCTTGTCCAGGAAAAAGTTCAGGCCATGGTCGTTGTAAAACACCACGACCACATCGGGCTTGACACGCCCCAGCCATTCACGAGCCGGAGGGAAGCCATCGAAAAAAGGTTTCCAGTACGGGTCTTGCTCCAGTCCTTTGGCGATGGCGCCACCAATGGAGGGGATATGGGATGAGGCGAGACCGCCAACAATGTTTGCCATGAGGGTGCGTCCTTTGTTTATTGGAATGCGGCTTCGCGCAATTTGGCTTTGAAAGCCTCTTTGGTCATGCCGGTCTGGGCAGCGCCAAGGTCCTGGACGTCCAGGCCAAGGATCCCGGCGAACTTGGCCAGGTAGTACACATTGCCACCGGCCGCGATCAGGCCCAGGACATGGCGTGTGCGGATCGCCTGTGCCTGGGCGTCATTCAAGCCATAAGCACGCATATAGGCCTCTTCATCGGCACGGAACTTCTCGCGATTTTCTGCACTGTTGAAGGAATAGCACATCTTGTTCAGCGCATAGCCCTTCTGGGCCTGGTCGCCGTCAAACAGCGTGGTGCCTGGAATCGGCGCGGGTTGAGCCTTCATTCGGATCTCCTCGGAATTGAATTCAGTCAATTTTTGGATTTTGAGCAACTTGACCCATAAAATAAATCACTTAATCCTCATATGTTTCATGAAAAAAATTGATCCGTTAAGCCTGGATGGCCATTTGCTCCATCTCCTGGTCACGGTCATCGCCCAAGGTTCAGTGACTGGCGCCGCCCGCGAACTGGGCGTTACGCAATCAGCGGTCAGCCATCAAATCGACAGGCTGCGTGCGTTGGTGGGGGATGCCCTCTTTGTGAAATCGGGGCGCGGCATTGTGCCCACTGCCCGCGCCGAAGCCCTGGCCCTGGAGGCTCAGGCCCTGCTGATGCAAATCAAGCGGTTTGGCGCGCCAGAAGGCTTTGAGCCAGCCCGCCTGGATCGCTGCTTTTCGATTGCAGCCAACGATCTGCAACGTGACCTGCTGTTGCCAGCACTGTTGCTGCGCTTGAGAAGCATGGCTCCCCGCGTGACCTTGCGCGTGCTGCCCTCCGATGTGCCCAGCGCGGACATGCTGCGTGCGGAAGATTGTGAATTGGTGATCAGCCCAAGACCCCCAGACGCCACAGACATCATGCACACCCGGTTGTTCGTGGACACTTATCGGGTGTTTTACGATCCCGGGGTTCGCAAGCCTCCCCGCAATGTGCGGCAATACCAGGAAGCCGAACATGTGGCGGTGGTCCATGCCAACCGACGCCGACTCGACCTGGACGAGACGCTGGATCGCCAGAAACTGAAGCGCCAATTCACTGTGACTGTCAGCAGTTTTGGCGGTGTCACGGGCTTTGTGCAGGGGACCGCCCGTCTGGCCACCCTGCCCGGCTTGCTCAGGCAGGGCCTGCTCCGGGGGCTGGCCGATGCGCCAGTGCCTCTGGAGACACCGGCCATGCCCATGTATGCCATCTGGCATCTTCGGCATCAACAGGATCCCGCTCACATCTGGCTCAGACAGCAATTGCAAGCCGTCGCTGATGGTGTGGGGGGCCCATCTTGACCCGCATTGCCATCAGGACTCGGTATCGACTTCGGCGGAATTCTGGGGGTTGTAACGGGCGCCAGTCACCGTCTTGGCATTGATCAGCGCCTCCAGGCCGGCCATGTGATCGGGCGAGAGGCGAACCTTGAGGGCGCCCATGTTCTCTTCCAGATGCGCAATATTGGCCGTTCCAGGAATGGGGATCAGGCCTGGGTGTTTGTGCAGCAGCCAGGCCAACGCCAGTTGCGCAGGCGTGCATCCCACGGTACGGGCCATGTCGTGATAGGCCGGCAGCAGTTTTTCGTTCGCGGCGTGGTTCTCCGGCGTGAAACGCGGCATGGCTCGGCGAATGTCTTTCGCATCCAGCCCTGCCAGATCAATCGGCTGACCACACAGAAAGCCACGCGCAACGGGACTGAATGCCACAAAGGTCACGCCCAGTTCATCACACGCCTTCAACACTGCAATTTCCGGGTTCCGGGTCCACAGGGAATACTCGGTCTGCACGGCCGTGATGGGGTGCACCGCATGGGCCTTGCGCAAGGTGGCGGCGGAGACTTCGCTCAATCCCAGCGTGCGCACCTTGCCAGCACGCACCAGGTCACTCATCGCACCCACGCTGTCCTCAATCGGCACTTGCTTGTCCCAGCGGTGCAGGTAATAGAGATCGATGACATCCGTCCCGAGTCGGCGCAGACTGTCTTCGCAGTTCTGTCGAATGGCCTGCGGACGCCCGTTGATCACGCGTTTGAGTCCATCGGGAAAAGTCACGCCCGCCATGCCGCCCTTGGTACACAAAGTGATGCGATCGCGAAAGGGCCGAAGCACCGGCCCGACCAAGGACTCGTTGGCACCAAAGCCATACAGCGCCGCCGTGTCAAACAAGGTGACGCCCAAATCCAGGGCCTTGTGCAACAAGGCACGCGCCACTTCCGGACTGGGCGGCGTGCCATAGGCATGGTTGAGATTCATGCACCCCAGGCCGATGGGGTGAACGTGGAACGGGCCCAGCGCGCGTGTGGTCATGGTGATGATGATTTCAAGACAGTTGCAGTTCCAGATCGTGCAGCACCTTGTAGCAAGGCAGTACTTGCGCCACGCTGGAGTTGGGTTCACGCCCCTCACGGATGGCTGCGAAGAATTCGCGGTCTTGCAACTCGATGCCGTTCATGCTCACCGCCACCTTGGACACATCAATCTTCTCTTCCTTGCCCGAAAACAGGTCGTCATAACGGGCGATGTAGGTACCCGTGTCGCCGATGTAGCGAAAGAACGTTCCCAGCGGGCCGTCATTGTTGAACGACAGGGACAAGGTGCAAATGGCGCCATTGGCGGCTTTCAGCTGGATGCTCATGTCCATCGCGATGCCCAGCGTGGGATGGATAGGGCCTTGCACCGCATTGGCTTTGACAATGGGGCTGCCGCATTGGTAAGCGAACAAGTCAACGGTGTGGGCGGCATGGTGCCACAGCAAGTGATCGGTCCAGCTGCGCGGCTGGCCCAGTGCGTTCATATTGGTGCGACGGAAGAAATAGGTCTGCACATCCATTTGCTGGATATTGAACTCACCCGCCTTGATCTTCTGATTCACCCACTGATGGCTGGGATTGAAACGACGGGTGTGACCGCACATGGCCACCAGGCCACTCTTCTTTTGCAAGGCCACCACTTCATCGGCGTCCTTCCAGCTGTCGGCCAGCGGAATTTCCACCTGAACGTGCTTGCCCGCCTTCAGACACTGGATGGACTGCGAAGCATGCATCTGCGTGGGGGTGCACAAAATCACCGCGTCCACTTCGGGCAAGGCCAGGCTGTCTGCCAGATCCGTGGTGACATGACCGATGCCATATTTCTCGGCCACTTCACGGGTTTTTTCCAGATCACGGCTGATCAGTGATACCACTTCCACGCCATCGATGTTCTTGATGCCGTCCAGGTGCTTGATGCCGAATGCGCCAGCACCAGCGAGTGCGACTTTGATCGTTTTCATGGGGAGTCTTTCAGTTTGAGTTTTCCAGAATCACGTGGCCGACGGCAGTATTGGATGCCGGCACATGGTAAAAGCGATGCGCCAGCTTGGGGGCTGCGCCGCCAGCCACATCGGCCATCGCGCCGCGCGCAATCAGCCACATCACCAGCTCGATGCCCTCGCTGCCCGCTTCACGCACATAGTCGATGTGCGAGATATTGGCTGCGGCCTGCGGATCAGCGATCAGCTTGTCGAGAAAGTCGTTGTCGAATTCGCGGTTGATCAGCCCTGCGCGCGGGCCTTGCAACTGGTGGCTCATGCCCCCCGTTCCCCAGATCTGCACCTTCAGGTCCTGGTCGTAACTCTCCACGGCTTTGCGAATGGCCTTGCCCAAATTAAAGCAACGCTGGCCGCTGGGCACGGGGTATTGCACCACGTTGACCGCAAAAGGAATGACTGGGCAGGGCCAGGCATCGGGTTGGCCGCACATCAGCGACAGGGGCACAGTCAACCCGTGGTCCACATCCATCTTGTTGACGATGGTGAGGTCAAAATCCTGCTGGATGACCGACTGCGCGATGTGCGAGGCCAGCTCGGGATGGCCCATCACCTTGGGCACAGGCCGTGGCCCCCAGCCTTCGTCGGCGGGCTGAAACTCGGCGGCGGTGCCAATGGCAAAAGTGGGGATCATCTCCAGGCTGAATGCGGTGGCATGGTCGTTGTAGACCAGGAAAATGACATCGGGCTTGTTGTCCTTCATCCACTGCTTGGAATACTCGTAGCCTTTGAACAAAGGCTGCCAGTAGGGCTCATGGTCTTTTTTCAGGTCCAGAGCTGCGCCGATGGCAGGCACGTGGGAGGTGTAAACGCTGGCAGTGATACGGGCCATGTCAGTTGCTCGCTTTGAGATGAGATTGTCCTTGGGGCTGACGATGCGCTTGCGCATCGCCATCTTCGCCAATGCGGCGGTTGCCGGTGATCGAACGACCGCCGGCGATCATCATGTTGCGGTATTCCTCTTCGGTCATGCCGGTCATGCTGCCCGCCATCTGCTGGAAGCTCTTGCCATCGGTGGCGCCGATCTTGGCCAGGAAATAAATGTTGCCACCCAGCGAGATGCAGCGGTTCAGGTCGCGGTCCAGCACGGCCTGCTTTTGCGGCTCGGTCATCGCCCATTCGTTCAGATAGGCGCGCTCATCGGCCTTGAAGCGGGCGCGGTTCTCCGCCTTCATCAAGGACATGCAGAATTGATTCAGCCAATAGCCCTTGCGAGACTGATCGGCATCAAAAATGGTGGTGCCAGGCACGTCCTGGTACGGTTTCTCAAGCGCCATGATCAACCTTTCACTTCTTCAGGCCAGTAGAGTCGCATCGGATTGTCCACCAAGAGCTTGCGCTGCTGCTCGGCGGTGGGGGCGATGTGAGGGATGAAATCCACCAGAAGGCCATCGTCGGGCATGTGGTCTTTCAGGTTGGGATGCGGCCAATCGGTGCCCCACAGCACACGGTCCGGGAACTGTTCGACGATACGGCGCGCAAAAGGAACGACATCGCGATAGGCTGCCGCCTCGCCATTCAGGGCCTTGGGACCGCTGAGTGTGAGACGCTCGGGGCAAGTGACCTTGCTCCAGACATTGGGATGCTCGCGCATGAATTTTTCGAACAGCGCAAATTCAGGCCCCGTCACGGGCTTGCTCACATCGGGGCGTCCCATGTGATCGACCACCACGGTGGTGGGCAAAGCCGTAAAGAAGTCCCACAGCTCAGGCAGGTCGACGGCTTCGAAATAAATCACGACATGCCAGCCCCATTTGGCAATGCGTCCGGCGATTTCGAGCAACTCTTCCTTGGGCGTGAAATCCACCAGGCGCTTGACGAAGTTGAAGCGCACGCCACGCACCCCTGCGTCATGCATGGCCTGTAACTCGGCATCGGACACGCTGCGCTTGACGGTGGCCACACCCCGCGCCTTGCCGTTGGAATGGACCAGTGCATCCACCATGGCCCGGTTGTCTGCACCATGGCATGTGGCCTGGACCACCACATTGCGAGCAAAGCCCAGGTGGTCACGCAAAGCGTAGAGCTGATGCTTGGAGGCGTCACAAGGCGTGTACTTGCGCTCGGTTGCATAGGGGAATTCGGCCCCGGGACCGAACACATGGCAATGTGCATCCACTGCGCCTGACGGCAACTGGAAACGGGGCTTGCTGGGGCCACTGTACCAATCCAGCCAGCCTGGGGTCTTTTGAAATTCCATGGTTCTTCCTTTTCAATCTCAATCGGGTTGGATGTTGGCTTCACGCACGAGTTTCTCGTAACGCTGGCGCTCGCTTCGAATCAGGGCGCCAAACTGTTCAGCCGATGCCGGGACCACTTCGCCACCCACGGCGGTCATGCGCTCACGCACTTCCTGGGTCTGCAGGGCTTTCTGCACCTCGGCATGCAACTTTTGCACAATGGGCTTGGGCGTGGCCACTGGGGCCACCAGGCCGTACCAGACCGATGCCTCAAACCCGGGGAAGCCAGACTCGGCCATGGTGGGCACGTCGGGAAAATTCGCTGTGCGATTGGGGCTGAGCACAGCCAGCACTTTCAGTTTGCCACTGCGCGCATGCGGCAACACTTCAAGCGCATTCACTGCCACCAGGGGCACTTGACCACCAATGGTGTCGGTGATGGCCGGTGAGCCACCCCGGTAGGGAACATGCTGAAGGCTGATGCCCGCCGCGCGCGCAAACAACTCCACCGCCATGTGAGGCGTCGAGCCGTTGCCAGGGCTGGCAAACGACAGCGGCACGGACTTGCCCTTGCTCATCTCCAACAGTTTGGGCAAGCTCTGGATACCGGATTGCGCTCCCGTGGCAATGACCACCGGCACTCGCCCGATCAGGGAAACGGGCACCAGTTCGCGTTCCGCATCGAAGGGAGCGGGCTTGTACAAGGCCATGTTGGCAGCCAGCGCATTGGCTGCCAGCATCAGGGTGTACCCATCCGGATCGGCCGCAATCACCGACTTGACGGCAATGTTGGTGCCCGCACCAGGCTTGTTCTCGACCACCACAGCCTGCCCCATGCTGCTCGCCAGGCTTTGCCCCACAGTGCGTGCCACGATGTCGACTGCACCGCCTGCGGCATAACCCACGATCACCTTGATGGGTTTGACAGGATAGTTCTGGGCCCATGCCAGGCTGCCAGCCCACAACAGGCACAGCCCCCATCCCCAACGCAACAAGCCGAGTTGTTTCATTTATTTCTGACTTTCTTTGAAAAGCATCGTCAAGCTGTCGCCAGCAATTCCACAGGCGCATGACGGCGAAGCAGGCTCATGCCCTGATTCAGTCGATGTACCGGAGACCGGCTTTTTCCAGGGGCTCGCGCATCTTGTACATGTCCAGGCCCAGCACGCCGGCGGCAAGTTTGGCGCGTTTCTCACCTTCGTTCGCTTCACGTGCCTCGGCGGCATCGGCGGCCTGTTGTGCCACGGCGGCAGGCACGATCACCACGCCGTCGTCATCCGCCACGACCACATCGCCAGGGTTCACTTGCGCGCCGGCGCACACCACGGGAATGTTCACGGAGCCCAGCGTGGCCTTGATCGTTCCCTTGGCGCTGATGCCCTTGCTCCAGACCGGAAACCCCATCTTGGTCAGCTCGGCCACATCGCGGACACCGGCATCGATGATGAGGGCGCGCGCACCTCGCGCCATGAAGGAGGTGGCCAGCAGGTCGCCGAAGAAACCATCACAGTTGTCAGCCGTGATCGCTGCGACCACCACGTCACCTGGCTGCAACTGCTCGGCCACGACGTGCATCATCCAGTTGTCACCGGGGTGCAGCAGCACAGTCACCGCCGTACCAGCGATGTGCGCGCCTGAATAAATCGGCCGCATATAGGGTTTCATCAAGCCCACGCGCCCCATGGCTTCGTGGATGGTGGCCACGCCAAAGCGGCTCAACTTTTCAACGGCGGACTTGTCTGCGCGCACGATGTTGCGCTTGACGATGCCCAGATTGTTCATGCTCATGTGGTGTCTCCGTGCAAAGAGGTGGAAATCAACGGCCCTGGGCCTTCAATGCTTTGTCAAGGCGCGGGAACACGCGACGGGCGTTGCCCTCAAACACCTTGTAGCGCTGCTCGTCGTTGAGGTTGGCCGTGGCTTGCACGTAACGCTTGGTGTCGTCGAAGTAATGACCGGTCTCAGGGTCGATGCCACGCACCGCGCCGATCATTTCGCTAGCGAACAGGATGTTGTCCACCGGGATCACCTTGGTCAGCAAATCGATACCGGGCTGGTGGTAGACGCAGGTATCAAAAAAGATGTTGTTCAACAGATGCTCTTGTAGCAGTGGTTTTTTCAGCTCTTGTGCCAGACCACGGAAACGGCCCCAGTGGTACGGCACGGCGCCACCCCCATGGGGGATCAGAAACTTGAGTGTCGGAAAGTCCTTGAACAAATCCGAGGTCAGGCATTGCATGAAGGCCGTGGTGTCAGCGTTCAGGTAATGTGCCCCCGTGGTGTGAAAGCAGCTGTTGCAACTGGTGGAGACGTGGATCATGGCGGGGATCTCGTACTCCACCATCTTTTCGTAGATGGGATACCAGTGCCGGTCGCTCAGCGGCGGCGAGGTCCAATGGCCACCGGAGGGATCGGGGTTCAGGTTGATGGCCACATTGCCATATTCCTTGACGCACTTTTCCAGCTCTGGAATGCAGGTCTTGGGGTCGACGCCAGGCGACTGCGGCAACATGGCCGCGCCAATGAAATGCTGGGGAAACAACTGGGACACGCGGTAGCACAACTCGTTGCAGATGGCCGCCCAGGTGGATGAAATTTGAAAGTCACCAATGTGATGGGCCATGAAACTGGCACGCGGGCTGAAGATGGTCAAGTCGCTGCCGCGCTCTTTCATCAGTTTGAGCTGATTGCTCTCAATTGTCTCTCGCAATTCGTCGTCACTGATTTTCAGATCGCTGGCCTTGGGCATGACCGTGGGATCTTGAATACCTGCAATCTGCAGATTGCGCCAGGTGTCCAGCGCTTTTGGGGCCGTGGTGTAGTGGCCGTGCACATCAATGATCAGGGGATGGGATGAGCTCATCAGGCGTCCTTGGTTAAATCAAAATGAAATCGGAAACTCAGCTTTTGCGCCAGACGCTGGCTGGCACCATGACCTCGCCGCGCATCAGGACACGCGCCGTGCGCAGCAAGGCGGCACGCGTCACGTTTTGAGGATTGGCAGGGTCCAGCGCCAGGGCCACGCTGAACTCGCCCGTGGGATGCTCGACCGACACGGTCTGATGGTCCCCCTCCGGCATGACCGCGATGCCCTGGGTCACCGAGCCCTGCAGCACGCAGGCGGTGCCCACCGTCACCGCGGCCAAGACGCCAATGGCGTCATGGCATACATGCGGGATGAAGCTGCGCGTGCTCAGGCTGCCACCGCTGCGCGGGGGCGCAATCAGGGTCATCTTGGGATAGTTCTTGGTGGTCACATCGCCCAAGCCCATCAGGTGTGAAACCTGAAGACGCAAAGCTTCGATGCGGGTTTTCAACTCGGTATCGGCGTTCATCTCAGCCACCGATTCATAGCCTGTGCGCCCCATGTCACTGGCCTTGAAAATGACCAGGGGCATGCCGTTGTCGATGCAGGTCACATCGATTTCAAAGGGTTCGAACCCGCCCAGTGCGGCCGTCGGCGTCACCTTCACGCGGTCTTTGACCTGTCCCGTGGGCAACAAACCTGCGCAGACCGACCCGGCCGTGTCCAAAAAATTGATGGTGATGGGCGCCGCGCTGCCCGGCGCGCCGTCAATGCGCGCATCCCCTTCGTATTCGACCGTGCGCCCCTGGGGGCCCATGGGAGTCTGCACCGTCACATCGCATTGCATGTCCGTGTTGAGCGTGAGCACGCGAAAAGTACTGGTGTCGCCTTGCGGTTGCACCAGTCCGGTCTCGATCGCAAACGGCACAACACCCGCCAGCATGTTGCCGCAATTCGGCGTGGTGTCCACCGTGTCCTTGTCTGGCTGCAATTGCGCAAACAGAAAATCCAGGTCCACACCGGGCGTGGTGCTCTTGCGCACGATCGCCACCTTGCTGGTCAGCGGATGGGCGCCGCCCATGCCATCGATTTGCCGCTTGTCGGGCGACCCCATCACCGACAACAGCACACGGTCGCGGGTGGGCTGATCGGCGGGAAGATCAGCTTCGTTGAAAAACGGCCCTTTGGAAGTGCCGCCACGCATGAAAAGGCAGGGAATGGGGGTTTGCATGCTGGAATTCTAGAGACGAAGCCCCATCGCAGGCGCATCAGCCTGGCACTAACTGTTATTACTTTTTCAAATAGCTCATAATTGGTTATTCATTTTCTAGGCTGACTGTCCCATGGACCTCAAACAAATCGAATCTTTCGTGCGGGTGGCTGAGTTGGGCAGTTTCACGCGGGCTTCCATGGCCCTGGGCGTTCAACAGCCTTTGTTGAGCCGCCATGTGCGACAACTGGAAGTGGAGTTGCATCAAAGTCTGCTGGTACGCAACGGACGCGGTGTGACGTTGACCGAGGCGGGCCTGCTGATGCTGGAGCATGGGCGCGGCATCCTGCACCAGGTGGCATTGGCCCGCGAAGACCTGGGCACGGCACGTGGCGCGCTGGGCGGTCGCGTGTCGATCGGCTTGCCTCCCAGCCTGTCACGGCTGATCACGGTTCCCCTGACCTTCGCCTTTCGCCAGCGCCTGCCACGCGCACAACTGACACTGACCGAAGGCTTCTCCATGCTGATGTACGAAAGCCTGCGTGCCGGCCGCCTGGACATGGCTGTCTTGTACAACCCTCCCCTGTCTCCCGATCTGGAAATGACTCTGCTGCACGAGGAGTCACTGATCCTGATCGGGGGGCGAAAAAAAAACGCGGACAGCACACCTCTCTTGAAGCCGCGAATGCCCTTGTCGGCCCTGGCAGACTTGCCCTTGATCGCACCGAGCCGTCCCAACGCCTTTCGCATCCTCATCGAGGCTGAAATGGCGCGCATTCAATGCAAGCCCAAGATCGTGCTGGAGATTGATGGCCTCAACGCCATCCTGGAGGTGGTCAAGGAGGGCCTGGGCTATGCAGTGCTGCCGTCGTATACGCTGAGCAATTTCAACAACCCCAAAGACTTCAGCGTGCATGCCATCGAGAAACCGCAACTGCTCAGCCAGCTGATGCTGGTCTGGTCCGCCCGCAGACCACAAACACCCACGCACAAAGCATCGCTGCAACTGGCTCAGGACATGGTCTCCAGCGCCATCAAGTCCCAAGCCATGCCATCAGCCTGAAGCAACACCCCAGCACGGGGGTGCACGCGCAAGCTCAGTACATGGGGGCGTGCCAGCCCGGCAGGTGGTTCAGTCCCCACAGAATGGCGCTGATGGTGAAAAAAGACACCACTGTTGTGAACAGCATGGCTGCCGCACAGAAAGCCTCCTGGCCATGGCGCTGACCGATCAGGGTGTACAAGCTCATCATCGGCATGCTGGCCAGCACAATGCCCGAGACAAACAGACTGGGCTCGATCGGGCCCACGAGCAAGAAACTCAGCCCAACCAGCAAGGGGTGCAGAACCAGTTTGCCCAGGGCCACCCAGCGGATTTCTCGCAGCAGCGTTTTGAATTCGATGCCAGAGAGCGAGTTGCCGTTCACAAACAAGGCCAGCGCAGAGCACGCCAGTGCAAAGATGTTGATGGTGCGCGACAACACATCAGGCAGGTGAAGCCCCAGCAAAGAAAAGGCAAATCCCACCACAATCGCCCACAGCATGGGCATGCGCGCGAGCCGTCGCAAACTCGCAGCCACGATGTCTTGCCAGCGGTCGTGCGCGGACTCGCCACTGTCGGCCAAAGCCAGGCACAACGGAATCACCAGCAGGTTTTCCACCAGCAAGGTCAAGGCCATGCCCACGCCGGCCCCCGGTCCGAGCAACTGCAACAGGATGGGAAAGCCCACATAGCCGCTGTTGGAGCAACTCATGCCCATGCCGACCAGGGTTGCAGAGGTCAGTCCCCGACGCGTGCGCCAATGGTCCCAGGCCATGCCCAGCGCCAGGACCAGCAGCGAGCCCAACGCATAGGCCACGAGGTAGCCGGGATGGAGGATGTCGTCGAGCGAGCGCTTCGCCAAGGCGTTGAACAACATGGCAGGCAAGGCAAAGTTGAGCACGAACTTGCTCAAGACACGGCTTTCCTCTTTGCTGAAAAAACCCGTGCGCGTTGCAGCAAACCCAGCCGCGATCGACAGGTAGATGGGGCCCGTCACATTCAAAATACTCAGCATTCCGTTCAGCGTTGCACGCCCAGCAATCGGTTTAACAAATCAGGCTGTCCCTGCAAAGTCTCGGCACGGTCTGCGTGCACGATCTGGCCGCGCTCAAGCACGATGGCTTTGTCCGAAATGGCCAAGATCATCTGAGGGTGCTGCTCAACGATGATGGCCGACAAGCCTTCCTCGCGGGTGATGGTGCGGATCGCAGACAGCAACTCCTCCACGATGATGGGGGCCAAGCCTTCGAGGGGTTCATCCAGCAAAAGTACGCTGGGGTTGACCACCAGGGCACGCGCCACGGCCAGCATTTGCTGCTCGCCACCCGAGAGCTGGGTCCCCAGATTGGCTCGGCGCTCGGCCAGGCGTGGAAACAACTGGTAGATGCGCTCAGGGGTCCAGGCGCGCGGCGCTGTCGCACGACAGGCCACGGCCGTCAAATTCTCATGGACAGTGAGTGACTTGAAGATATTGCGCTCTTGGGGCACCCAGCCGATGCCACCTCCTGGCAAGCCGCTGACACGTCGATATGACGGCCAGTGCTCAATGGCCTGCCCAGCGAGCACAATCCGACCGCCATGCCAGCGTGTGGCGCCCACCAGGGTGTTGATCAAGGTCGTCTTGCCTGTGCCATTGCGTCCCAGCAAGGCCAGGGTTTCGCCTGCAGCGAGGTTGAAAGAAACCCCTTGCAGCACCACGGCTTCGCCATACCCAGCGCACAACTGCGTCACTTGCAAGACATCAGCCATGGCCCGGCTCCTGCGATTCGGCATGCCCCAGGTAGACATCGCGCACACGCGGGTCATGGGCAATTTGTTCCGGCGTGCCCTCGGTCAGCACGGTGCCATTGACCAGCACCGTCATGCGCCGGGCAAAACTGAACACGAGGTCCATGTCGTGTTCGATCAGCAACACCGACACATCCGGGGGCAAAGCCGCAACGGTGGCCAGCAACTCTTCGCGCTCACCTGCGGGCACACCCGCCACCGGCTCGTCCAGCAACAGAACACGGGGCTCACAAGCCAGGGCAATGGCGATCTCCAGCAAACGCCGCTTGCCATACGGCATTTCGCGGGTGGTCTGGTTCATCACGTCTTCCAGATGGAACTGGCTGAGCAGACTTTCGGCGCGCTGGATCACCTGGCGATCCTGTCCCAGTCGAGGCCACCAGCGGCCCCCTAGCCCCAAGTGTTGCGAGACCACCAGCGCCAGCGTCTGCAAGGGACTCATGCTGTCAAACAACTGGTTGATCTGGAAAGTGCGCACCAGGCCGCGTCGTACTCGCTGGTGCGGTGGCAAGTCTGAAATGTCCTGACCTTGCAAGGTGATGCGACCGGCTGTCGGTGCCAACACACCTGTGAGCAAATTGATCAGGGTGGTCTTGCCAGCGCCGTTGGGACCGATGAGGGCATGACGCGCACCGGCAGCAAGCGCCAGGTTGACATTGTTGGTGGCCACAATGCCACCAAATTTTTTGACCAGGCCCTGGGCTGACAAAACGATGGTTTCGCTCATGCCTGACCCTCCCTGCGGCCCCAGCGCAAGGGCCGCAACAAGCGATCGCGGCCGACCATCACCAGGATGACCAGCAGCAAACCGATCCAGAACATCCAGTACTGAGGCGTCACCGCCGAAAGTTGGTCCTGGATGATTTTGAAAACCACAGCCCCGGCCACACCACCGTAGAGCCAGCCCACGCCGCCAATGACCAGCATCAGCATGACATCGGCTGAACGCTCAAATGCAAACACATCGAGGGACGCAAAGCCTGTGGTCTGCGCCAGCAGGCCCCCTGCCACACCGGCCACGGCTGCGGCCACGGTATAGATCACCACCAGGCGCTGTGCCACCGGAATGCCGATGGCCATGGCGCGCAAACGGTTGTCACGAATCGCCATCAGGGTGGCACCAAATGGGGAATGCACAAGACGGCGCGCCAGCATCCAGAACACAAGAGCGATGGCCAGGGAATACCAGGCAGCCACGCGGCCCTCCAGGTCAAACTCGAAGCGGCCCAGCACAGGCCCCATGACCACGCCTTGCAAGCCATCGGCCCCTCCAGTGAGGTCATCCAGTTTGTTGGCAAGCTCCAGAAGAATCAGGGCCACGCCCAGTGTGACCATCAAGCGGGTCAGATCGCTGCCACGCAAAATCGTGACACTGCACAGCAAGCCCAGCACCGCGCTCAGGCCGGCCGCGACACACAGGCCCAGCAAGGGATCTGGGGCGATGTGCTTGGCGAACAAGGCCGCGGCATAGGCGCCAAAACCGAAGAAGGCCGCGTGCCCCAGGGACACGATCCCGGTGTAACCCAGGATCAGATCGAGCGACAAGGCAAACAAGGCGGTGATGGCGATTTCATTGATCATCATCGCGTGTGAAGGCATGAGCCAGGGGGCTGCCAGCGCCGCCACGGCCAGTGCCAGTTCCAGCCAGCGCGAACGTGAAGGCGCCCGTAGAGTGCTGCCAGGGTTCATGTCTTCGTGCCCCGCGAAAACAGGCCTTGCGGCCGCCACAGGAGGATGATGATCATCAGGGAATACACAATGAAGCCCCCAAGCTTCGGGATGTAGTACTTGCCCGCCACGTCGGCCACACCGAGCAACAAGGCGGCCAGCAATGGCCCGGTGATCGACGATGTGCCACCCACAGCGACCACGATCAGGAAATAAATCATGTATTTCAGAGGAAAGGTCGGATCGATGGACAAGACTTCCGCACCCAGCGCACCCCCCAGCCCCGCCAATCCCGAACCGACCGCAAAGGTCAGCAGAAACACCCGGTTGACGGGAATGCCCAGGCCTGCGGCGACCACGGGGTCGTCCACAGCCGCACGCAAGCGACTGCCGAAACGGGTACGCGACAGAATCAACTGCAACACCACCGTCAGCGCCGCGCACAACGCGACTATGAACAGGCGGTAATGCCCCATGCCCAGGGTCCAGGGGTCGCTGCCCCATTCGGTGCGCCCCTTGAGCCAGTCAGGCAGCTGGATGTTCTGCTGGCTGGAGCCCATGACGTAATCCACTCCGGCGACAGCCATGAAGGCCAGGCCAATGGAAAACAGCACCTGATCCAGATGGGGCTTTCGGTACATGGCGCGATACAGGGTGGACTCCAGCAGCGCCCCCAGCAGGCCCACCCCGACAAAAGCCAGGGGAAGACACCACAGGAAAGGCACTTGCCAGCGTTGCATCAGCACCACCGTCAAGTAGCCCCCCATCATGGCAAATGCGCCATGTGCCAGGTTGATGAAATTCATCAAGCCCAGCGTGATCGCCAGCCCGACGGCCAGCACGAACATCAGCATGCCATAGGCAATGCCATCAAAGAGAATCGTCAGCATGTCGCGTGGTGCGCACCGGCTTATTTGGTCTTGCCGGGATCCTTCACATCCTTGATTTCCTCAAACTCGGTGTTGTAGAGCTGACCGTTGACTTTCTCGACCTTGCGGATGTAGATGTTGTGAACCACGTCGCGGGTCTGGGCATCGATGAACATGGGACCGCGGGGACTCTCGAAAATCTGGCCTTTCATCGCATTGAGCAAGGCTTCCCCACCGCCCTGGCCCTTGGTGGCTTTCAAGGCCTCGTAAATCACGCGCATGCCATCGTAGCCGCCGACGGCCATGAAGTTGGGGCGCAAGTTGTTGTTGGCTTTCTGGAAAGCTTCCACGAATTTCTGGTTAAGCGCCGACTTGTGAGAAGCAGAGTAGTGATGCGATGTGACCACACCCAGCGCCACATCGCCCATGCCGTTGAGGATATCGTCGTCGGTCACGTCACCTGTGCCGATCAGGCGAATGCCGGCCTTGTCCAGACCACGTTCGGCAAATTGCTTCATCAGAGCGGTTCCAGCCCCCGAGGGAACGAACACGTACAACGCATCGGGCTTGAGGTCACGGACTTTTTGCAGGAACGGCGCAAAATCGGGGTTGCGCATCGGCACGCGCAAGGTCTCGACCACTTGGCCACCGTTGAAGGTAAAGCGGTCCTTGAAATATTTTTCAGCATCGATGCCGGGGCCGTAATCGGTCACCAGGCTGACCACGCGCTTGATATTGGCTTTGGGCGCCCAGTCGCCCAGCGCCACTGCCGCCTGGGGCAGCGCGAAGCTGGTGCGGATCACATAAGGCGAGGCTTGCGTGATGCTGGAAGTGGCTGCGGCCATGACCACCAGAGGGGTTTTCGACTGGGTGGCAATCGGTGCCGTGGACAAGGCCAGGGGCGTCAGGCCAAAACCTGCAAGCACATTCACTTTGTCATTCACCACCAATTCCTGCGCCAGACGCTTGGTCACATCAGGTGCCGCAGTGTCGTCCTTGAGAATCAGTTCCACTTTCTTGCCGGCGACCGTGCTGCCGTTTTGCGCCATATAAAGGCGGGCCGCAGCCTCAATTTGCTTGCCGGTCGAGGCAAACGGGCCGGTCATGGGCAGGATCAGACCGATCTTGAAGGTGTCCTGGGCTTGCACCGAAGTGACCAGGGAGGCTGCCGCCAGCGCCACGGCGCTCAGGAAAATTCGTTTTTGCATGTCACGTCTCCGTCAAAAAAGTTCAACCTCCCGAGCTTACCGGACTTCCGCCCGCCTCTGGCTGGATTTATGATGCCGCTTTTGACTTGACCCCAATCTGGAGACTCCATGGCCCTGACCCGACTTCCCGCCCGCTACGACCACGTTGGCAGCTTCCTGCGCCCCCAGTACCTGCTGGAAGCGCGCGCCCAGAAGGCCAAGGGCGCCATTTCTGCAGAACAATTACGTGCCGTGGAAGACAAGGCGATCACGGAAATCGTGCGCTTCCAGGAGGATGTGGGCCTCAAGAGCATCACTGACGGAGAGTTCCGTCGCACCTACTTTCACATCGATTTTCTGGAGCAGCTCGGTGGCGTCAAAACCGATATCCCGGTCACCATTCGGAAACCCGATGGCAGCGAAGAGCTGGCACCGCCGGTGATCCGCGTGATTGACAAGGTACGTCACACCAAGAACATTCAGCTGGCTGACTTCAACTACCTTAAAAGCCAAGTCAGCGCAGGCCGCACGCCCAAGGTGACGATCCCCTCCCCCACCATGCTGCACTTCCGTGGTGGCCGGGCAGGGATCAGCAAGGATGCTTATCCGGAACTCGACCCCGCGTTCTACGACGATGTGGCCCAGGCCTACGGCGATGAGTTGCGCTCCCTGGCCGCTGCCGGTTGCAACTACGTCCAGATGGACGACACCAACCTGGCTTATCTGTGTGACGAAAAAATGCGCGAGGCAGCCCGCCAGCGCGGCGATGACCCCAACGAATTGCCGCACCGTTATGCGGCGTTCATCAACAAGGTGGTGGCGCAAAAGCCCGCAGGCATGACCCTGGCGATGCACTTGTGTCGCGGCAACTTCAAGAGCACCCATGCAGCCGCAGGCAATTACGAGCCCGTCGCCGAGGCGCTGCTGTCGGAAATGAAGATCGACGCCTACTTTCTGGAATACGACGATGATCGCAGCGGCGACTTCCGACCCTTGCGCTTCCTGCCCAAAGACAAAATTGTGGTCCTGGGTCTGGTAACCACCAAATTCGGGGAAATGGAAAGCAAGGACAGCCTGAAGCGCCGCATCGAAGAAGCTGCCAAATACGCGCCGCTGGAGCAGTTGGCCCTGTCGCCCCAGTGCGGTTTTTCCAGCACGGTGCATGGCAACAACATCGCGGTGGAAGCACAACGCAACAAGCTGCGCCTGGTCATCGAAACCGCACAGGAAGTGTGGGGCGACGTCTGACCCTTGCTTGCCCAGAAACACCTACGCATGTTTTCCAAAATTTTGCTGACCGGCGCTGCAGGCGGCCTCGGTCAAGTGCTGCGCGACAGCCTCAAGCCCTTTTGCCACACCCTTCGACTCTCCGACATTGCGGCGATGGCGCCTGCGCAGGACCGGGAGGAAGTGGTGCCCTGCCAGCTCAGCGACAAACAAGCTGTTGACGATCTGGTCCAGGGCTGCGATGCGATTGTCCATTTTGGCGGCGTGTCGGTCGAACGCTCGTTTGAGGAAATCCTCGGCGCCAACATCCAGGGTGTCTACAACATCTACGAGGCTGCGCGTCGCCATGGGGTTCAGCGTGTTGTGTTTGCCAGCTCCAACCATGTGGTGGGTTTTCATCGCCAGGACGCCTTCCTGCAAACTGATTGCGCGCGCCGGCCTGACGGCTATTACGGTTTGTCCAAATCTTTTGGCGAAGACGTCTCGCGTTTTTACTTTGACCGCTATGGCATTCAGACCGCTTGCATTCGCATCGGCTCCTCGTTTCCCGAGCCCAAGGACCGACGTATGCTGCACACCTGGCTCAGCTTTCGTGACCTCACCGAACTGATCCGCTGCTGCCTGTTCGCACCTGAACTTGGACACACCATTGTCTATGGCATGTCGGACAACCGCGACCCGTGGTGGAGCAATGCGCAAGCAGCGCATCTGGGTTTTCACCCGCAGGACAGTTCGGAGCGCTTCCGCGCTGAAAAAGAAAAACAACCGGCGCTTGACCCGCAAGACCCGGCCCGCATTTTTCAGGGTGGCGGCTTTGTCAAGCTGGGCCCTTTTGAAAATTAATCGGTATCTGACCCCAATTACTCAAGATCATGAAGAAAAAACCGGAAGAGCTTCGCAGTCATCGTTGGTATGGCGTAAAGGATTTGCGTTCCTTTGGCCATCGCTCGCGCACGGCACAGATGGGTTTTCACCGCAGCGACTATGCCGGCAAGCCGGTGATCGCGATCATCAACACATGGAGTGACATCAACCCCTGTCACAGCCACTTCAAGCAGCGTGTGGAAGAAGTCAAGCGCGGGATCTGGCAAGCGGGTGGTTTTCCGGTGGAGATGCCAGCGATTTCGCTCTCGGAGCCGTTCCAGAAACCCACGACCATGCTCTATCGCAACCTGCTGGCCATGGAGACGGAAGAGTTGCTGAGAAGCTATCCAGCCGATGGCTGCGTGCTGATGGGCGGATGCGACAAAACCACGCCCGCCTTGGTCATGGGCGCGCTGTCCATGAACCTGCCAACCATCTTCCTGCCTGCTGGGCCGATGCTGCGCGGTGACTACAAGGGGGGATTCCTGGGCAGCGGCAGTGACACCTGGAAATATTGGGCAGAGCTGCGTGCGGGCAACATCACCGAACAGGACTGGCAAGAGGTGGAAGATGGCATTGCGCGCAGCCCCGGTCATTGCATGACCATGGGCACGGCCAGCACGATGACCAGCGCGGTCGAGGTGCTTGGCCTGACGTTGTCTGGCGCGGCCTCCATTCCTGCACCCGATTCGCGTCATGCGCAAATGGCCACACTGACAGGCAAGCGCATTGTCGAAATGGTATGGGACGATGTGAAGCCTCTGGACTTTCTCACACCTGTGTCGTTTGACAATGCGGTGACAGCGGTCCTGGCACTGGGGGGCTCCACGAATTCGATCGTTCACCTGATTGCCATGGCCAAGCGTGCCGGCTTCAACCTGACGATTGACCGTTTCGATGAATTGGCGCGCCGCACACCGGTGATCGCCAATCTGCGTCCCAGCGGCAAATTCCTGATGGAAGATTTTTACTACGCAGGCGGCTTGCGTGGCCTGTTGACGCAATTGGACAGCTTGCTGGACTTGAACCAGCGCACCTGCGAGTCGCGCACCCTGGCGGAGAGCCTCGTGGGCGCCAAGGTCTACAACGACGATGTGATACGCCCACTCACCAACCCACTGGTGAGCAAGGATGGCCTGGCCGTATTGCGCGGGAACCTGGCGCCCGATGGCGCGATCATCAAACCTGCGGCGATGGAGCCACACCTGCGCAAGCACACCGGCAAAGCCGTGGTGTTCAAGGATTACAACGACATGGCCACGCGCATCGATCTGCCCGAGCTCGATGTGGACGCTGACAGTGTGATCGTGTTGCAAAGCGCCGGCCCGCAAGGCGCACCGGGCATGCCCGAATGGGGCCAATTGCCGATTCCCCAAAAACTGCTCAAACAAGGCGTGCGCGACATGGTGCGGGTGAGCGATGCGCGCATGAGTGGCACCAGCTATGGCGCCTGCGTCTTGCACGTTGCGCCCGAATCACATGTGGGCGGTCCTCTGGCCCTGGTGCGTGATGGCGACCTGATTTGCCTGGACATTGAGGCGCGTCGCATCGACCTGATGATTTCCGAAGACGAGATGAGCCGCCGGCGTGCTGCATGGCAAGCACCCGAGCCCAAATTCAAGCGCGGCTATGGCACGCTCTATCTCAAGCACATTCAGCAAGCCGACAAGGGTTGCGATTTCGACTTTTTAGAACCTGAACCTGTGGCCCCGAAGAGCGGCGAACCGGAGATCCACTGACATGAGCCTTCAATCTTTCAACGCCCGTACCGGGCAAGCTGTTGGGGCCGCACTGGCCGAATCCAGCGCGACGGAAATCGACGCGGCTGTACAAGCGGCGGATCAGGCCTTCACCGCCTGGTCCAGCAGCACGGGGAGCGAACGCGCAGCCCTGCTGCGCGCCCTGGCTTCTGGCCTGGAAGCGCAACGTGAGCAACTCGTGCCGTTGGCCGATGAAGAAACGGCCCTGGGGCCGATCCGGCTCAACGGCGAACTTGACCGCACGGCTTTCCAGTTGCGGCGCTTTGCCGACATCGCCGAACGTGGCCAGCCATTTGTCTTCACCGACGACCCGGCCGTGGCAGGCGCGCCGCCAGCAGGCCACCCGGCCCTGGTGCGTCAGCGTGTGCCACTGGGGCCGGTCGCCATGTTCGCGGCCAGTAATTTTCCGTTCGCTTTTTCCGTGCTCGGCGGCGACAGCGCCTCGGCACTGGCCGCTGGCTGCACACTGGTGGTGAAGGCTCACCCTGGCCATCCGCGCCTGTCACAGCAGGTGTTTGCCATGATCCAGTCGGTTCTGCGGGCACAGTCACTGCCTTTGGGCGTGATCACCATGGTACAAGGTGCCAGCATCGAAGTCGGCGTCAACCTGATTCGTCACCCCTTGATCGCTGCCGGCGCCTTCACTGGCTCCACCCGCGGCGGAGCGGCCCTGCAAGCCGAGGCCAATGCACGGCCTCGCCCGATTCCGTTTTATGGAGAGCTGGGATCCGTCAATCCGATCATCGCCTTGCCCAACGCTTTGGCAGCCAAAGGCGAGGAGCTGGCCAATGGTCTGGCGGCGTCAATCGCGATGGGCTGTGGTCAGTTCTGCACCAGTCCCGGCATCATCGTGCTGTGGGACACCGAGGTGAGCCACTCAGGCAACGATCAATTTGTCAGCCAGTTGACCGTTGCGCTCAAGGCACAACAGCCCCATGCCATGCTCACCGCCGGCATGCGACGCGCACTTGATGCGGGGATCGCGCAGAACCTGAAAGCCGGCGTCACCGCCTTGTTGCACGAACCTGTGGAAGGCACGGCACCTCGCCCCTTCCTGGGCCAGGTGGATGCCGCAACGTTCATCTCGCAAACCGCACTGCACGACGAGGTGTTCGGACCGGCCAGCCTGATTGTGCGCTGTACCTCGGTGCAGCAGATCACCCACGTGCTGCAAGCCGTGGCCGGCAGTCTGACTGTGACCTTGTGGGGTGCAGACCAAGATACCGTGGACAACCGCGCGCTGGTGCGCGCCGCAACCATGATCGCGGGCCGCGTCTTGTTTGCGGGTGTGCCCACCGGCGTGGCGGTCAGTGCCGGCCAGCAACACGGTGGCCCCTGGCCCTCTTCAAGCCAGCCCATGACCACCTCGGTAGGCGATGCGGCACTGGACCGTTTCCTGCGCCCCGTGGCCTTGCAGGACGCGCCGACCTGGTTGCTACAGCGTCAGGGGCGTCCCTGCTGAGCGTTGAAGGCTGCGGTCTTCAGGCCGCAGCCAGGTTCAGCAAGCGAACCGCGTTGTCTTTGAGAATGCCAGGCATGACCTCGGGCTTGAAGCCTGCCACCTCGAAATCCTTCATCCAGCGCTCCGGCGTGATCAAGGGGTAATCGCTGCCAAAGAGCACACGGTCTTTCAGCAGCGTATTGGCGTACTGGATCAGCTGTTTCGGAAAGTATTTCGGACTCCAGCCCGACAGATCGATCCAGACATTGGGCTTGTGCGTGGCCACAGACAGCGCCTCATCCTGCCAGGGAAAGCTGGGGTGCGCCATGACGATCTGCATGTCGGGGAAATCAATCGCCACATCGTCCAGATGCATGGGATTGCTGTAGGCCAGGCGCAAGCCGCCGCCACAGCGCATGCCACTGCCGATACCACTGTGACCGGTATGAAAAATCGCCGGCATTTTGTGGGCATTGATGACTTCGTAAATGGGCCAGGCCATCTTGTCGTACGGATGGTAGCCCTGCACCGTGGGATGGAATTTGAATCCTTTGATGCCCTCTTCCTTGATCAGGCGCTCAGCCTCGCGGGCACCCATCTTGCCTTTGTGCGGGTCGATGCTGGCGAAGGCAATCATCATGTCGCTGTTCTGACGCGCGGCTTCGGCAATCTCTTCGTTGGGAATGCGGCGGCGCCCCAGTTGTGACTCGCTGTCCACAGTGAACATCACCAGGCCGATCTTGCGCTCGCGGTAGTACGCCACGGTTTCGTCAATGGTGGGACGACGGTTGGAGCCAAAGTATTTGTCAGCCGCTCGATCGTATTCTTCACCGTAACTGTCAAACGGGTTACGGCAACTCACTTCAGCGTGGGTGTGAATGTCGATTGCCACCAGGTTTTGATAATCCAAGAGATGCTCCTTCATGCCAAGTTCACCGATAATAACCGTTGAAGGCTGCGCACCGAACGCAGCCATTTTTCATTGGATTCATTGCATGAAATCACTGCTCACGCCACTGGCCACATTGCCCCAGGACCACGCCCAGGCCACGCTGGTGGGACGCGTCTGGGTGCCAGGTCGTGGTCCCGTCCTGGTGCGCGCCAATGCCCTGCATCTAGAGGATCTTTCGGGATTGGCACCGACCATGAGCGATCTGCTGGAGCTGCCGCAGGTGGCGCAGGCGGTTCGCGCGCACAACGCGCCTCGCCTGGCGGATACAGCCACCGTGCTGGCGCACTCGGCGCACGACGCGCATCGCTGCGACACACCTTGGCTGCTGGCTCCCAGCGATTTGCAGGCATTGAAAGCTGCTGGCGTGACCTTCGTGGCCAGCATGCTGGAACGCGTGATTGAGGAGCAGGCGCGGGGTGACGCCAGCCGCGCAGAATCGGTACGCAAGTCCGTGGTGGCCATCATTGGCGACAACCTGAGCCTGGTCAAACCCGGCTCACCCCAGGCAGCCCAACTCAAGCAGGTGCTTCTGGATCAGGGCATGTGGTCGCAGTATCTGGAAGTGGGCATTGGGCCCGATGCCGAGATCTTCACCAAATCCCAGCCCATGAGTGCCGTGGGCACAGGTGCGGAAGTCGGCATCCACCCCGGCAGCGAATGGAACAACCCTGAACCTGAAATCGTGCTGGCCGTCAACAGTCGCGGCGAAACGGTGGGTGCCACCCTGGGCAACGATGTCAACCTGCGCGACTTCGAAGGACGCAGCGCCTTGCTGCTGGGCAAGGCCAAGGACAACAACGGCTCGTGTGCCATCGGTCCTTTCATTCGCCTCTTCGATGAACACTTTGGCATTCATACGGTACGGCAATGCGATTTGTCGATGAAGATCACCGGGCCCGAAGGCTATGTACTTGACGGTGCAAGTTCGCTCTCCAAGATCAGCCGGGATCCCCTCGACCTGGTGGCCCAGGCCATTGGGCCCCATCACCAATACCCGGATGGGTTGATGCTGTTCCTGGGCACCATGTTTGCCCCGACCCAGGACCGTCCCATGCCAGGCAAACCTGCCGGGCAAGGCTTCACCCACCGGGTCGGGGATGTGGTGGAAGTGGCCACGCCCACGCTGGGCACGCTCGTCAACCGGGTGCAGACCAGTGACCGCGTCGCACCCTGGACCTACGGCGTGCGTGCACTCATGCAGGACCTGGCCCGCGCCGCACGCGGTTGACCGTCTTTTCTTTTTTCAAATACCGCCCTTGAAAAGGGGTTCGATGGCCTCAGCTTCGCTGAAACCTTTCTTTTTTGACGACTTACAACATGGCAGACACCCCCGCTCCCGACCAGAATCCGACCCCCGGTCAGGCTGGCACCCCCGCTGACCAGCAGCCAGAGACCACCGCCGAGGCCCATGCAGGCGCCGCGCCGTTCTCCGAAACACCCATTGACCCCTTGACCCAGGCACTGGCCGATACCGCCATCCTGCAAGCCAAGGTTGCCGAGTTGCAGGACCAGTACCTGCGGGGTCAGGCCGAAGTGCTGAACGCACGCCGACGTGCCGATGAAGAAGTCTCCAAAGCCCGCAAATTCGCCGTTGAGTCTTTTGCCGACAGCATGCTGCCCGTGCTGGACAGCCTCGAAGCAGGCTTGGCCGTGCAGGAAGCCACGCCCCAGCAAATTCGCGAAGGTGCCGAAGCCACCCTTCGTCAGCTCAAAAGCGCGCTGGAGCGCAACAAGGTGATCCCCATCGATCCGGCAGCGGGCACCAAGTTCGACCCGCATCAGCACCAGGCCATCAGTGTGGTGCCTGCCGATCAGGAGGCCAACACCGTGGTCACCGTGCTGCAAAAAGGCTACCTCATCGCCGAACGCGTGCTGCGTCCGGCCCTGGTCACGGTGTCGGCACCCAAATAAATCCCACGTCGCCAGGTGCTTGAAAACCCTGGCGACGTCCTTACTTTCGAATCAACAACTTTTGAACCCGGCCACCCATTGAACGGCGGCCACACTGGAGAACACCATGGGAAGAATCATTGGCATTGACTTGGGCACCACGAACTCGTGCGTGGCCATCATGGAAGGCAACACCACCAAAGTGATCGAGAACAGCGAAGGCGCACGCACCACGCCCTCGATCATTGCTTACCAGGAAGATGGCGAGGTCCTGGTGGGTGCTTCTGCCAAGCGCCAGGCTGTCACCAACCCGCGAAACACCTTGTATGCCGTGAAGCGCCTGATTGGTCGCAAATTCACTGAAAAAGAAGTCCAGAAAGACATCGACCTGATGCCTTACACCATCGCTGCTGCCGACAACGGCGATGCCTGGGTGGAGGTACGCGGCAACAAACTGGCTCCGCCACAGGTCAGCGCCGAAGTGCTGCGCAAAATGAAGAAAACCGCCGAGGACTACCTGGGCGAAGCCGTGACCGAGGCGGTCATCACCGTACCCGCCTACTTCAACGACGCCCAGCGCCAGGCCACCAAGGATGCGGGCCGCATCGCGGGTCTGGAAGTCAAGCGCATCATCAACGAACCCACGGCCGCAGCCCTGGCCTTTGGCCTGGACAAACAGGAAAAGGGGGATCGCAAGATTGCTGTTTACGACTTGGGTGGTGGTACGTTTGACGTGTCGATCATCGAAATTGCTGACGTCGATGGCGAAAAACAATTCGAGGTTCTGTCCACCAACGGCGACACTTTCCTCGGCGGCGAAGACTTCGATCAGCGCATCATTGACTTCATCATTGCCGAGTTCAAGAAAGACCAGGGTGTTGACCTCTCCAAGGACGTGCTGGCCCTGCAGCGCCTGAAGGAAGCCGCAGAAAAAGCCAAGATTGAGCTCTCCTCCTCTTCGTCGACCGACGTCAATCTGCCCTACATCACGGCAGACGCGACCGGCCCCAAGCATTTGAACGTGAAGCTCACCCGCGCCAAGCTGGAGTCGCTGGTCGAAGAGCTGATCGAGCGCACCATTGCGCCGTGCCGCACCGCCATCAAGGATGCTGGCGTCAGCGTTTCAGACATTGATGACGTGATCCTGGTGGGCGGCATGTCGCGCATGCCCAAGGTTCAGGACAAAGTCAAAGAGTTCTTCGGCAAAGAGCCACGCAAGGACGTCAACCCCGACGAGGCCGTGGCCGTGGGCGCCGCGATCCAGGGCCAGGTCCTGTCCGGCGACCGCAAGGACGTGTTGCTGCTGGACGTTACCCCCTTGTCCCTGGGCATTGAAACCCTGGGCGGCGTGATGACCAAAATGATCACCAAAAATACCACGATCCCGACCAAGTTCGCTCAGACTTTCTCGACGGCCGATGACAACCAGCCGGCCGTGACCATCAAGGTGTTCCAGGGCGAGCGCGAGATGGCCAGCGGCAACAAACTGCTGGGCGAGTTCAACTTGGAAGGCATTCCACCGGCACCGCGGGGCACGCCGCAAATCGAAGTGTCCTTTGACATCGACGCCAACGGCATCTTGCACGTGGGTGCCAAGGACAAGGGCACGGGCAAGGAAAACAAGATCACCATCAAGGCCAACTCCGGCTTGTCCGAGGATGAAATCCAGAAGATGGTGAAAGACGCCGAACTGAACGCTGCCGAAGACAAGAAAAAACTTGAGATCGTCCAGTCCCGCAATCAGGCCGATGCGGCTGTGCACAGCGTGAAAAAGAGTCTGACCGAGCACGGCGACAAGCTCGATGCCGGTGAGAAGGAAAAAATCGAAGCTGCGTTGAAAGACCTGGAAGACACGCTCAAAGGCGATGACAAGGAAGCCATCGACGCCAAGACGGAAGCATTGATGTCGGCCAGCCAGAAACTGGGCGAAAAAGTCTATGCTGACATGCAGGCCCAACAAGCTGCTGCAGGTGCTGGTGCGGGTGCTGCACCCGGTGAGCAAGCCCATGCCAAACCGGCCGACGACAATGTGGTCGATGCCGAGGTGAAAGAAGTCAAGAAGGGCTGAGCCTTTCACCCTGCCCCCTCGCCGCGTTCTGGTCCGTGAAAGGACTGGCGCGGCGAACTTGTTCCCACAGGACATTCCACCATGGCCAAACGTGACTATTACGAAGTTCTCGGCGTTCCCAAGAATGCGAGCGAGGACGAAATCAAAAAGGCGTACCGCAAGCTCGCCATGAAATACCACCCTGACCGCAACCAAGGCGATGCGGATGCAGAGGTGAAATTCAAAGAGGCCAAAGAAGCCTACGAAATGCTGTCCGATGCCGAGAAGCGCGGCGCCTATGATCAGTTTGGCCATGCGGGTGTCGATCCCAACATGCGTGGTGGCCCGGGTGGTGCCCAAGGCTTTGGCGGATTTGCCGATGCATTTGGCGATATTTTTGGTGACATCTTCGGTCAGGCACGTCGCCAGCAAGGTGGAGGACGCCAGGTCTTTCGCGGCAACGACCTCAGCTATGCGATGGAGGTCTCGCTGGAAGAAGCCGCCGAGGGCAAGGATGCGCAAATTCGCATTCCCAGCTGGGACGAGTGCGACACCTGCCATGGCACTGGCGCCAAGCCGGGCACCTCGGCCAAGACCTGCAGCACCTGCCACGGCAGCGGCTCGGTGCAAATGCGTCAGGGCTTTTTCAGCGTGCAACAGACCTGCCCGCATTGCCGAGGCGCAGGCAAGATCATTCCTGATCCCTGCACAGCCTGCCATGGCCAGGGCAAGATCAAGCAGCAAAAGACCCTGGAAGTGAAAATTCCGGCAGGCATCGACAGCGGCATGCGCATTCGCAGCACCGGCAATGGCGAGCCTGGCACCAATGGCGGCCCCCCCGGCGATCTGTACATCGAAATCCGCATCAAAAAGCACGACATCTTCGAGCGTGATGGCGATGATTTGCACTGCGCTGTGCCCATCAGTTTCACCACAGCAGCCCTGGGTGGTGAAATTCATGTACCCACCTTGCAAGGCGAGGCCGCCATCGACTTGCCTGAAGGCACGCAGACGGGCAAACAATTCCGTTTGCGCGGCAAGGGCATCAAGGGTGTGCGTTCCAGCTTCCCCGGTGACCTGTACTGCCACATCACGGTGGAAACACCGGTCAAGCTCACCGAGCATCAGCGCAAACTTTTGAAAGAGCTGGACGAGTCGCTCAAAAAAGGCGGCGCCAAACACTCCCCGAACGAGGGCGGTTGGGCTGAAAAATTGCGCAGCTTCTTCAGCTGATGCCAGGATGTTGGCGCAGGGTCTGTGCGAAAGCGGGCTTTCGCGAGATACTCCGGACATGAGCGTCAACATCACTTTTCTGGGCGGTGCCGATACCGTCACCGGCTCCAAGTACCTGGTCCAGCATGGCGGCCAAAAGGTGCTGATCGACTGCGGCCTGTTTCAGGGTTACAAGCAGTTGCGCCTGCGCAACTGGAATGCGCCGACATTCAGGCCATCCGACATCGACGCCGTGCTGCTCACCCACGCCCACCTAGACCACAGCGGCTACCTGCCTTTGCTGTGCAAGCAAGGTTTCAAGGGGCGCGTGCATGCCACGCCCGGCACCCGTGACCTGTGCGCCATTCTGTTGCCTGACAGCGGCCACATACAAGAGGAGGACGCGGCCTTCGCCAACCGGCATGGCTTCTCCAAGCACAGCCCTGCCGAGCCGTTGTACACCAAGCTGGACGCCTTGAACTGCCAGCGACAAATCCACGGTGAAGCCTTGCACAAAACCTTCTCGCCGCTGCCTGGCTGGCGAGCCACCTTCTCCAGCGCTGGGCATATTCTGGGCGCCGCCAGTGTGCTGCTGGAAGTCGCTGGGCGCAGAATTCTCTTCTCGGGTGATTTGGGGCGTCCCAATGACTTGATCATGAATCCCCCTGACGCACCGCCTGTGGCCGACACCGTGCTGATCGAGTCCACCTACGGCGATCGCACGCATCCCCAGGAGGACATTCTCGGCGAGCTGGCCAATGCATTGCAACGCGTGGCCGCACGTGGTGGTGTGGCCGTGGTGCCCGTGTTTGCTGTGGGACGCGCTCAGGCCTTGCTGCACGCCATAGCCGTGTTGAAATCTCAAGGCCGGATACCGCATGCCTTGCCCATTTTTCTGGACAGCCCCATGGCTGTCCACACCACAGCGCTTTATGAACGACACCCGCATGCGCATCGGATGGACACGGCACAACTGGAAGCCATGAACCATGTGGCCACCATGGTGGAAACGCCAGAAGCCTCCAAGGCACTGGGGCGACGTCATGGGCCCATGGTGATTCTCTCAGCCAGTGGCATGGCCACGGGTGGCCGCGTGTTGCACCACCTCGCCATGCATTTGCCCAACCATCGCAACATGGTGATCCTGACCGGCTTTCAAGCGCCCGGAACACGTGGCGCAACCCTGGCGGGCAGTGGAGAATACCTGCGCATCCATGGTCAGGATGTACCAGTACGGGCCGAGGTCGTGTCGCTCAGCTCCGCCTCTGCCCATGCCGATCGCTCTCAGCTTCTGGACTGGCTTCGCCAGATGAAACAAGCACCCGGTCAGGTTTACGTCGTTCACGGCGAACGCGGCGCAAGTGATGCGTTACGCCAGGACATCGAGCACCATCTGTCGTGGCGGGCCGTGGTTCCCGAGCACGGCAGCACCTGGCCTGCGTGATGCAACTGCACCGTCAGAGCCTGTCCCCGCTGCGCCAGGTCTTGCTGGTCAGCCTCTGGCTGGCCACAGTCTGTAACTTCCCGCTGTGGCTGAAACTGTGGGACTTGCCCGATGTGTCTGGCATGCGCGGGATTGTGTTCTGCTCAGTGCTGGCACTCATCATCGCCAGCGTGTGCGCGGCCGTGTCAGCGCTTGTGGCCTGGCGCTGGACGCTTCAATTCGGCCTCAGCCTGCTGGTGCTGATCTCTGCCTTCAGCGCACACTACATGCATGCCTACGGCATCGTGATCGACACCCCCATGGTCACCAACGTGCTGCAGACCGACTGGCGAGAATCCCGCGATCAACTCAGCTGGGGTCTGGCGGTCACGGTGATGCTGCTGAGCGTCCCTGCACTGTGGCTGATTTGGCGTGCCCCCTTGAGGCGTGTTCCGATCGGACGTCAGATCATGCACAACGTGGCACTCTTTGCGGGGGGGCTCATCGCCTGCGTCTTACTCACGCTCAGCGTCTTTCAGGACTTTTCTTCGCTGATGCGCAACCACACACAATTGCGCTATCTCATCAATCCGCTGAACACACTGTACGCCCTGGGTGAAATTGCTTTTTTGCCCACTCAGGTGAATCGGCGCATCCACGCTTTGGGAGAAGATGCGCGCATTGTGAGCAAAGGCCCGTCGATGGCGCCACTTTTTCTGCTGGTCGTTGGCGAGACGGCGCGCAGCGGAAATTTCGGATTGAATGGCTATGCGCGCGACACCACACCGCAATTGGCCCAAGAAAATGTCCAGAGTTTTCGCAATGTCACAGCATGCGGGACCAGCACCGCCGCATCGCTGCCGTGCATGTTTTCTCACTGGGGCCGAGAAGGTTTTCAAGCACGCACGCATGAATCTGAGAATTTGCTCGATGTGCTGCAACGTGCCGGCTATGCCGTGTTGTGGCTGGACAATCAATCGGGGTGCAAGGGCTTGTGCGATCGAATTCCGAACACCAACACCAGTGAATTGAAGCATCCCCGGCTTTGCAGTGGCGGCGAATGTCTGGATGAAATCATGCTGGAGCGATTGCCTGGACTGATCGACGCCTTGCCGGCTGAACGCCGCGCGCGAGGCACCGTGGTGGTCCTGCACCCCATGGGCAGTCATGGACCCGCCTACAGTCGCCGATCCCCCGAGGCATTCAAAAAATTCCAGCCAGAGTGTCGAAGCAACAGTCTGTCGAATTGCCAACGGGAAGAAGTGGTGAATGCCTACGACAACAGCATCGTCTACGCCGACCACGTGCTGGCTTCATTGATCGGCTGGCTGAAAAAGCAAAGCGATCGGCCCACGAGTTTGCTCTACATTGCGGACCACGGTGAATCCCTGGGTGAAAACAATTTGTACCTGCATGGCTTGCCTTATGCCATCGCACCAGAAGTGCAAAAGAAAGTCCCCTTGATCACCTGGTTTTCCCCCAGGTTTGCGCACCAGGTGTCCCTGAATATCGACTGCGTTTCAGGGCTGCGTGACCGAGCCTGGCACCATGATCACTTGTTCCACACCGTGCTGGGGTTGATGCGTGTTGAAACCTCGGCTTATCAGGCCTCATGGGACATGTTCAAAAGCTGTCGTCAGTGAAAAGACTTTGCTGCCCCTGTGGCTGGGGGCGACGAAATTTCGAAAAGTCCAGGTGAAACCGCTCACGGTTGAGTGAAAGTCGCTGACAAGCCTTGTCAAAGCGCTGTGCCAGCAACTGAGACCACAGACCTGTGCCTCGCTGACGCTGCCCCCAGGTCGCGTCGTAGTCCTTGCCACCGCGCATTTCCTGAACCCGCGCCATGACCCGATCGGCCCGCTGCGGGTAGTGCTGTTGCAACCACTGTCGAAACAGGGGACTCAATTCCCATGGCAAGCGCAGAATGGCATAAAAAGCACTTCGTGCACCCGCTTCCTTGGCGGCCTGAAGACAGGCTTCCATATCGTCATTGAGAAAAGGAATTTGCGGAGCCAGGCTGACACCGACAGGAACACCTGCTTCAGACAATTGCTGGATCAAACGCAATCGCCGATGAGGCGATGCCGCACGAGGCTCCATCTCTCGGGCCAGCTTGCCATCCAGAGTGGTCAAGGTGACATAGACTGCCACAAGCCCTTGCCGCGCAAGATTTGCGAGTAAATCCAGATCTCGCTCGATCGCACTTCCTTTGGTCACCAAGGAAAAAGGGTGACGACTCTCTGCCAGCACCGCCATGATCTGGCGCGTCAGGCCCAGCCTTCGTTCAATGGGCTGATACGCATCGGTCACAGTGCCAATGGCCAAGGCTTGCGGCTGATAGCGTGGATTGGACAACTCTTGGCGCAGCACCTCTGGCAAATTGATTTTGGCGATCAGTTGCTGCTCAAAATCCAGACCCGGTGACAGATTGAGATAACTGTGCGAAGGTCTGGCGTAACAGTAACTGCAACCATGCTCACAGCCCCGGTAAGGGTTGAGGCTGAGGTCAAAAGCAATGTCCGGCGAACTGTTGCGCGTCAAAGCGCTGCGCGCTGTCTCATACCGCACCTCAGTGCGATTGTTGAACGCGCCCGCCGCCTCCTCCTCGGCGAACCAACCATCATCCGCCTGTTCACGCGTCCATCTCTCAAAGCGATGCGCCACGGCAACCTGACTGCCACGGCCTTTGAAGAGAAAAAGTTTGGGATCTGAAGTTGACGCCACGATACTGTTATTTTATACAGTATCTTAATGGGGTCAGGTCTTGCCTTTTGCCCTTTTTCTGTGGATAACTTCAAAAATAAAGCTGCGACTTTAGTTATCCACAGTAAAAAGGCAAAAGGCAAGACCTGACCCCATGTCACATGAAGCGATCGAGGAGTTTTCGGGTGTGGCGGTCCATGGCGGGCAGATCGCGGATCAGGAATTGGACACCATGGGCGTCGGCCACGATCAGGGTGGTGGCGCTGAGGCGGCGGATGTCTTCTTCGCCTTTGAGCACAAAGTCGGTCGGACCGCGATCGGTCTGTACGGACCAGACGCTGGGGGTGGCAAAGCTGCTGACGCGATCAAGCCGCTGAATTTCAGGCATAAATTCGCGACCGATCAAAGCTTCTTCAATGGCTGCTCGCTGCAAGGTGTTCAGGGCATCAAGGCGGTCGATCCAGACCAGTTCGCGGCCTTCAGCACTCAAAATGGACACCGCCTCTGTGGGAGCAGCAATGGGAAAGGCCCGCACCACCACCACCCGGTCATGCACGGTGCCATCATCGAGCTGAACAGACCACACGCCCATGGGACTGCAACGCAAGTCAAATTCACGGCGCTGCGCATGTTCGGATGCAAGCAACTCTTCCGACACCGATTGCTTCAACGGACTCATGCATCCTCCTCATCGGGGACTGTCAGGGCCACACGATCGGCTTCGGCTTGTCGTGCCTGTGCTTCGTACAGGCGCCAGTAAGCGCCACGACGCCGCATCAAATCATCGTGCTGGCCTTCTTCCACCAACTGCCCCTGCTCCATTACCACCAGCCGATCAGCGCGCTGCAAGGTGGACAAGCGATGCGCAATGGCAATGGTGGTCCGTCCCTGGACCAGGTTGTCCAGTGCGCGCTGGATTTCCTGCTCGGTCTCGGTATCCACTGACGAGGTGGCTTCGTCCAGAATCAAAATCCGTGGGTTGATCAGCAAGGCGCGCGCAATGGAAATGCGCTGACGCTCGCCCCCCGACAGCCCCTGCCCGCGCTCCCCCACCAGCGAGTCATACCCCTGAGGCAGGCGAAGTATGAAATCGTGCGCATGAGCCGCACGGGCCGCAGCCACGATTTCCTCGCGCGTGGCTTCCGGTTTGCCATAAGCAATGTTGTCGGCAATCGTGCCAAAAAACAGAAAGGGCTCTTGCAACACCAGGCCAATGTGACGACGGTAGGCCTGCAAGGGCAGATTGCGAATGTCCACGCCATCCACACGGATCGCGCCTTCGCTCAAATCGTAGAAACGGCAGATCAGGTTGACCAGCGTGCTTTTGCCAGAACCGCTCTGCCCGACCAGGCCAATCATTTCGCCTGGCTGGATTTGCAAATTCAGACCCCGGATGACCGCACGGTTGCCATACCGAAAGCCTGCATCTTCGAGATCGATGCGACCTTGCACATGCGCCAGGTGCACTGGCTGCGTGGGTTCGGGCACGCTGGAGACATGGTCGAGAATTTCAAAAATGCGCTTGGCACCCGCAGCAGCTTTTTGGGTGTGCGACACAATGCGACTCATGGAATCGAGCCGGGTGTAGAAGCGACCGATGTAGGCCAGAAACGCCGTCAGCACGCCCACAGTGACATGGTTGTTCGACACCTGCCAGATGCCGAATGCCCATACCACCAGCAAACCGATCTCTGTCATCAGGGTGACCGTCGGTGAGAAAAGGGACCACAGCAAGTTGATGCGATCGTTGACCGCCAGATTGTGCCGGTTCGCTTCGCGAAAGCGCGCAGCCTCGCGTTTTTCCTGCGCAAAAGCCTTGACCACCCGGATACCGGGAATGGTGTCAGCCAGCACATTGGTCAGCTCAGACCAGACGCGGTCGATTTTCTCAAAGCCCGTGCGCAAGCGGTCACGCACCTGGTGAATTAGCCAGGCAATGAAGGGCAAGGGCAACAAGGTGGCCAAGGCCAGGCCAGGATCGATGGTGAAGAGGATGATGGCCGTCATCAGGATCATCAGCACATCGGTGGCGAAATCGAGCAGGTGCATGGACAGGAAGAGACACAGGCGGTCGGTCTCGGCGCCAATGCGGGTCATGAGGTCGCCAGTTCGGCGACCACCGAAATATTCCAATGAAAGTTTCATCAGATGCTCATAGGCCGTGGTGCGCAGATCGGCACCGATGCGCTCTGACACCAGGGCAAGGATGTAGGTCTTGAGCCATCCCAGCCCCCAAGCGAGCAAGGCGGCCAGGAACAAGCCGCCAAGGTAAAGCGAAACGACATCGGTATCAATGGGCTTGCCGTTTTGGTACGGGATGAGCACATCGTCCATCAAAGGCATGGTCATATAAGGAGGCACCAGCGTGGCAGCCGTGGCCGCCAGCGTCAGCAAAAACCCCATCAGCAATTGGCTTTTGTAGGGCTTGGCAAAACGCCAGAGGCGAAACAGTCCCCAGGTGGAAGGCGGCGTGTGCACTTCGCGGGTACAGACTGCGCAGGGATCCCCAGGATGCTCCAAGGGCAATTTGCACTGGGGGCAACGCGGCGTTTCCAGCGCCATCATGGGTTGACCGCTGCGCAAAAGGGCCTCACGGGCGTTCCAGACCTCTTGCAAACGCATGGCCAGCACGTTGTGCCCCAGCGTGAATCGCCAATTTGCCAACCTTTGCTGGTCGTCCACCAGGGCCAGATGCCCCACCCCGGCATGGTCGTGGTGGGTCAGTCTGCGCCCCGCTGCCAGCGCCCATTCGGTCCAGACTGGCGCCTGATCCGCCTTCTGACTGCCTGAGAGCAGTCGCAGGTCTGTCACAATCAGCAACCCGCGCTCAAAATGCAGTTGCGCATTCAGGTCAACCTCTAGCCAGGCTAGAACGTTTTCCTGAGGGGACAACTGCGTTTGGACCGACGATCGCCAGCCTTCAGGCAGATCAACCAAAGCTGGAACTGGCGTGTAAGAAGAACTCATTCTTGGACAGCAACCTGTGCAACAAAATGGATCGCACTGGCCGAAAAAAAAGACAGGAACCACGTTGATTTCATGGTTCCATAACGTTTCAGATTGTAGCCGCGGCGACAACGGCGCAGGTTTTTCTTTCCCTGCCTCCCTCTTCAAATAACACCAAAGTCAACATGTCATTCCAGGACATCCAATTCCTCCGCATGCGCCATGTCCGCGGGCCCAACATCTGGACCTACGTGCCGATCATCGAATCCTGGGTCGATCTGGGCGAGTTGGAGGATCATCCCTCCAACACCATCCCAGGCTATTACGAGCGACTCAGCAGCTGGTTGCCAGGCCTGATCGAGCATCGCTGTGGCGTTGGCGAGCGTGGTGGCTTTCTCATGCGACTCAAGGGCGGCACATGGGCCGGCCATGTCATGGAGCATGTCTGCCTGGAATTACAGTCACTGGCCGGCCTGGATGCCGGCTTCGGCAAAGCCCGTGAAACCAGCCAGCGTGGCATCTACAAGGTGGTGGTCAGCGCGCCCGAAGAACAGATTGGCATCACCAGTCTCCAGGCCGCGCGCGACCTCGTCATGGCGGCCATGAACAACCAGCCGTTCGACGTGAACGCCGTCATCGAAGAGCTCAAGGACATGGTGGACACCCGCTGCCTGGGTCCGAGCACAGGCTGCATCGTCGAAGCGGCCAAAGCGCGCAAGATTCCCTCCATCCGCTTGACGGATGGCAATCTGGTCCAACTGGGCTATGGCGCACGCCAGCGCCGCATCTGGACAGCGGAAAGCGACCGCACCAGCGCCATCGCAGAAAGCATTTCCAGTGACAAGGATCTGACAAAGCAGCTCCTGCGTCAGTGCGGCATCCCCATCCCCGAAGGTCAGATCGTGGCCAATCCCGAAGAAGCCTGGGAAGCGGCTCAAGACATTGGTCTGCCCGTGGTGGTCAAACCCAGCGATGCCAACCATGGCCGAGGGGTGTCACTGAACCTGAAAACTCAGGCAGACATTGAAGCGGCATTTCATGTCGCCAAGGAAAAAGGCAGTCATGTCATCGTCGAGCGCTACATCCAGGGTGAGGAGCATCGCCTGCTGGTGGTGGGCGATCGCATGGTGGCCGCATCGCGCGGCGAAACAGCCACCATCACTGGTGACGGCCAATCCACAGTCCTTGAACTGATTGAAAGCCAGATCAATTCCGACCCGCGCCGTGGCATTGAACAAGAGTTCGTGCTCGACAAGATCCGCCTCGATCGCCAGCCCCATGCGGTGCTCGAATTGCAGCGCCAGGGCCTCACCGCTTCCTCTGTGGTCGAGAAAAACCGCGTGGTGATTGTCCAGCGCAATGGCAACATGAACAACGATGTCACCGACAAGGTTCATCCCGAAGTAGCGGCCATGGTCACCCTGGCCACGCGGGTGGTGGGCCTGGACATCGCGGGCATCGACCTGGTCACACAGGACATCTCCCGTCCCTTGCACGAACAAGGCGGCGCCATTGTGGAAGTCAATGCGGGCCCCGGCCTGCTGATGCACCTCAAGCCGGCCACCGGCCAGCCACGTCCTGTGGGGCGCGCCATCGTGGAGCATCTCTTCGGTGCCTCTGACAATGGCCGCATCCCCATCGTGGGCGTGGCAGGCAGCAGACAAACCAACACCCTGTCGCAACTGATCGCATGGCTTCTGCATTTGTCCGGGCGTCGTACGGGTCTGGCCTGCGAAGAGGGTCTGTACATGGACCAACGCCGCGTAGAGGCACAAGATGGTCGCAGTTTCGATCGTGCCGAGCGATTGCTGATCAACCGTGCGCTGGACGCCGCCGTGTTTGAAACCTCGCAGCGCAACATCATTGAAGACGGCCTGCCGTATGACCGCTGCCTGGTGGGCGTGGTCACCGACCTGCCCTCGGTCGACGGACTGCAAGACCATGACATCCTGACCCCCGAAAAAGCGCGTCAGGTGATTCGTACCCAGGTCGATGTGGTGGTGCCTGAAGGTGTTGCCGTGCTGAATGCCGACGACCCTGTGATTGCGGAATTGGCCGAACTCAGTGATGGCGAAGTCATTTTCTACAGCACGCAAAACGATTTGCCGGTTCTGATCGAGCACCGCAACCAGGGCCGGCGCTGCGTCTATTGCCGTGAGGGTCATGTGGTGTTGGCCCGCGGTGACCAGGAAACCCAGTTGTTCCATCTTGACCTGGCCCCCATCGCCAAACGCCTGAAGCAGGACGGACTGCAGCTCAGCACCTTGCTCGCAGCTGTGGCCACTGGCTGGGCATTGGATGTGCCCCCGTTGCTGATTCGCGCCGGTCTCAAGAATTTTGGCCAGAAACCCTCGGCCACCCCCTCTGACGTTGCAAGGACTCCTGCTTGATGGAAGTGTCACGTATACGCCCCCTGCGCGGCCCCAACCTCTGGACGCGCCACACTGCCGTTGAAGCCATGGTGCGCTGCGGCAAAGATCAAACCGATCTGGGCTTGCTGCCAGGTTTTGAAGCCAGGTTACGCCATCTGTTTCCCGGCATTGGTCATCTGCGTGCCGGTGAGCGTGGCGCCAAAGTCAGCATGGCGCATGCACTGGAAGCCGCCACGCTGCATTTGCAAACCGAGGCCGGCTGCCCTGTCACCTTCAGCCGGTGCACCGCTACCACCGAACCCGACCTGTTTCAGGTCGTGGTCGAATACACCGAAGAGCAGGTCGGCACGCTGGCCTTGTCGCTGGCAGAAAAGCTGTGCAAAGCCGCCTTGAGCGACCAGCCCTTCGATCTGGAGAGCGCAGTCAAGCAGTTGCACGAGCTGGACGAGGACATTCGCCTGGGCCCGTCCACCGGATCCATTGTGGATGCAGCCGTGGCGCGCGGCATTCCGTTCCGCCGTCTGACCGAAGGCAGTCTGGTGCAATTCGGATGGGGCAGCAAGCAGCGGCGGATCCAGGCAGCTGAAGTGGACAGCAGCAGTGCCATTGCCGAATCGATTGCACAAGACAAAGAACTCACCAAAAAGCTGCTCCATGCGGCGGGCGTACCGGTCCCCATGGGGCGTCCCGTCGAAGACGCAGAGGACGCGTGGATCGCCGCACAGGAAATCGGCCTGCCTGTGGTGGTCAAACCGCGTGATGGCAATCAGGGCAAGGGCGTCACCGTCAACGTCAGCACCCGCGAAGACATCCTGGCGGCGTACGAAAACGCTGCGCGTTTCCGCGATGACATCATGGTGGAGCGTTACCTGCCCGGCAGTGATTACCGCCTGCTGGTGGTGGGCGACCGACTGGTGGCCGCTGCCCGTCGCGAGCCGCCACTGGTCACCGGCGATGGCCGTCACACCGTGCGACAACTGGTCGATCGGGTCAACGCCGACCCACGCCGTGGCGATGGCCATGCGACCTCTCTGACCAAAATCCGCTTCGATGAGGTGGCGCTGGCACGACTGAAAGAGCAAGGCTACGACGCAGACAGCATCCCGGCCAAAGGCGCGCGCGTCATTCTGCGCAACAACGCCAATCTGTCCACCGGCGGCACAGCCACCGATGTCACCGACGATGTGCATCCCGATGTGGCGGCACGTGCCATCGCCGCTGCGCAAATGGTGGGCCTCGATATTTGTGGCGTGGACGTGGTGTGCGAAAGCGTGTTGCGCCCGCTGGAAGAGCAAAGCGGTGGCATTGTGGAAGTCAATGCCGCCCCCGGGTTGCGCATGCATCTGAATCCCTCTTTCGGGAAAGGCCGCGATGTCGGCGAAGCTGCCGTGCAACTCATGTTCCCCAAGGGCGACGATGGCCGCATTCCGGTCATCGCTGTCACCGGCACCAACGGCAAAACCACCACGGTGCGCCTGACCGCGCATTTGTTGCGCAGCCATGGCCTGCGTGTGGGCATGACCAACACCGATGGTGTGTACATCAATGGCCGCCAGATCGACAGCGGTGACTGCAGCGGTCCGCGCAGCGCACGCAATGTGCTGATGCACCCGGATGTGGACGCTGCCGTTCTGGAAACTGCGCGCGGTGGCATGCTGCGCGAAGGCCTGGCTTTCGACCGATGCCAGGTGGCAGTGGTGACCAACATCGGCATGGGCGATCACCTGGGGCTGAACTACATCACCACAGTGGAAGACCTGGCAGTCCTCAAGCGCGTGATCGTGCAAAACGTCGCCAAGAGTGGCATGGCTGTGCTGAATGCCGCCGATCCGATCGTCGCCGCGATGGCCGCCAATTGCCCCGGACAAGTCACCTTTTTTGCCTTCGACTCGCACCATCCCGTGATGGCCACGCACCGCGCGCAAGGCAAGCGCGTGCTGTTCGTGGAGGACGACCAGATTGTGGCCATGCAAGGCAACATGCAGGTCCGCATTCCGCTGTCAGAGGTGCCCGTCACGCGCAGCGGTGCCATCACGTTCCAGATCGAGAATGCCATGGCGTCAATTGCCGCGGCCTGGGCCGTGGGTGTTCCCTGGGAAGTCATCTGCAAAGGCCTCGCCACCTTTGTCAGCGACGCCCAGGCCGTGCCTGGCCGTTTCAATGTGTTCGACTTCCGGGGTGCCACTGTGATTGCCGACTATGGGCATAACCCGGATGCCATCAAGGCCCTGGTGCAGGCCGTTACCAACCTGCCGGCACAACGCCGCAGCGTGGTGATCAGTGGCGCCGGTGACCGGCGGGACGAGGACATCCGTGAACAAACCCGCATCATTGGCGACGCCTTTGATGAAGTGGTGCTCTACCAGGATGCCTGTCAGCGTGGCCGCGTGGATGGCGAAGTACTGGGCCTGCTGCGTCAAGGCCTGGAAGGGGCGCAGCGCACCAGCAAGGTTGACGAGATCTACGGTGAATTCAAGGCCATTGATGAGGCCATGGACCGACTCCGTTCGGGTGACCTCTGCCTGATCCTGATCGACCAGGTCGACGAAGCCCTGGCCCACATCATGCAACGCGTCAACACCAGCACCAGCCCCGCTTGAGGCTCAGGGTTCTGGCACCAGGGTGTGGTGCCAGAATCTCTGAGTGCGATGGCGCTCACACTGCACCTGATCTGGCACCACGCTGTGCCAGCGCACCGCACCACAATGTGCGGTGTTCAGCCACTGCACACCCCGCGCCAGATACCGTGCGCTGACCTCGGCAGCAGGATGACCAAACCGGTTGCGGTACCCTGCCTGCACCCAGGCCCAGCGCGGGTGCACTGCCTCAATGAATGCCGGTGAAGATGAGGTCAGGCTGCCGTGGTGCGGCACCAGCAGCACATCCGCTGGCAGTGACTCCGGACGCAGCGCCAGCAAGCGTTTTTCTTGCGCTTCCTCGATGTCGGCCACCAACAGGGCGCTGACCTCCCGAGCGGTGATTTTAAGAACACAGCTCAATGCATTGGGCTTGCGTGGTGTCAGATAGTCCGCGGGCAAGGGATGCAAAAATTCGAACACCACGCCATCCCACTGCCACTGCTGGCCAGCGACACAAGCCTGCGAGTCGCCCCATGCAGCCAAAGGATGGGCGGCAGGCACACCTCGCCACACCTGAACTTGCGGCTGCATGGCACGAACCGTCGCTGCACCCCCCGTGTGGTCACTGTCTTGATGGCTCAGTACCATGGTGTCCAGCCGCTCATTGAAACTTCGCAACAAAGGCACGATCACGCGCTGACCCGCATCGGTTTCACGCGAGTAGCGCGGCCCCGTGTCGTACAACAAGCTGTGGTTTGCCGTGCGCACCAGCACCGCGTTGCCCTGACCAACATCGGCCGCCAGCAGTTCAAAACTGTCTGGTCCGGGGCGCTCAGCCTGCCAAAAAAAACAAGGCAGCAACATGGGCACCCCCCAACACCGCCAAGCCCAGGGTCCCGGCAAAGCCAGCAACAACGCCCCGCCCAAACCCAGGGCACTCACGGCCCAAGGTGCGGACGCGCTGCTCCAGGTCGCCCAGGGCCAGGCGGCCAGCGGCGTCAGCACGGCCATCAGGAGACTCAGCGAAGCCGCACTCAATTCCCACAGCCAAGGCCAGCCCATGCCGAGCAACGCCAGCGGTGTCACCCAGGCACTGATCCACGGAATGGCCAGCGCATTGGCCAGCAGGCCGACCAGTGAAACTTGCTGAAAAAAGAGCATGCACAAGGGGCTGAGGGTCAACATCATCAGCACCTGCTCATGCCACCACCGGTGCAACACCCGGCGAACCCTCGGGCCTCCCTGCGAGTCCACCGCAGCGCCTCCAGCGGCAAACAAGACGGCAACAGCCACATAGCTGAGCCAAAAACCGGGTTGCAGACAGGCCAGGGGATCGAACAGCAGCACAAAAGCAAAGACCAGCAGCCAGACCAGGGGGGTGGGCCAGCGCCGACCACTGACTTGCAGCAAACTGGTGAGTGTGAGCATGGCCACCGTGCGCTGAGCTGGCAGGCCCCACCCGCTGAACAGCGCATAGCCCCAGGCTGCCAACAAGCCCAGACACAGACCGGCCAAGGGGGCCGGCACCCACAAACTCCACGGGATGCCCCCCACAACTGCGCGTCGCCACAACCACACCACCAAGCCGCGCAGCCACCACGCCAGCAGGGTGACATGCAGGCCAGAAATGCTCATCAGATGGGCAATCCCGGTGGCACGAAACACATCCCAATCGGCACGCTCGATACCGGTGGCATCACCCACCACCAGCCCCGCCAGAATGGCAGCCCAACGCGGATCCGTCACCTGTTGATGAATGCGATCCCGAACCGTTTGACGCCATGGCGCCCAAACTTCACCCCCATTCACACCGAGCCGGATGGCGACCCGATCGTTGGGGCCATTGCGCACGGTGCCTGTGGCACCCAGGCCCTGCTCCCAGGCCCAGCGCTCAAAGTCGAAACCGCCGGGGTTGATCTGACCATGAACCTGCTTGAGCCGCACCGACAAGCTCCAGCGCTCGCCACTGCGCAAACTCTGTGGCAATCCACTGTCCATCCCAGCGCCACGCCCATACCAACCCAGCAGAACACGCCTGGGCACTGCCACAGGGGCGCCGCTGTCCTCCCGCCAGGCGGCGTCAGGCTCAAAACGAAAGCGCCAGCTGTCTTCATGCTGTTGCGGCAGATCGACCACCCGCCCCTGCACGCGCAAGACCAGACCTTCCCAGTCCGTGTTTGGGGGCATGGGGTGCTGCCAGACGGCCTGCACATTCATCCAGCTCCAGGCCAGGGCGAGCGCACACAGCCAGGCCCCCAACCAGACCAGCACTGGATGCGTCGGCCATGGCAGAAGGCGCCCCCCAGCCCACAGCAGGCCTGCGCCGGCGCCAACCAGAAACAACGTCAGCAGCGCGGTCGACCAAGGGGGCAAGGTGGCCTGTTGCACATGCAAAGCGGCTGCGCAGACCACACCCAGCAACAGGGGGGTCAGTCCAGGTCGTACAAAGAGGGCGTACACCAAACCTCCGTCGCCCACGGCCAGGCCAGCACAAACTGCGTCGGCCCTGACATCGCGTGAGGAGGTTTGACTCTAGGGGAAAGGCGCTCAGCCGGCGCTATCGCAAATTTCTTTTTTGAGGACTGCCAGGTACGTGCCGGGACGGATCGGTGCCTCCTTGGTTCGCCACTCCTGCTCATCCTGCGCGGCCACTTCACGCCCTTTGCCCTGGGGCTTGTTGTAGTAGCTGACCGAGAGCTTCACGGCCATGTCGGTCTTGCAATAGACACGCCAGCGTGTCATGGCCGATTGGTAATTTTCCCCATTCGGCCCTTTGGTCGCCTTGGCGAGGTCCATCAAAGTCCAGGCATAACGGCTGACATGGACCGCTTTGACGGAGTTTTTGTCCCAGAAGTAACTGGTGTCATCGTCTTTGTCCAATTCGGCCCATTCGGCCAGAGCGGCCTGCGACCAACCCGACAAGACAGCGCCCAACACCCCCACGAGGAGTGCCTTGCCAAGCGATGTGCAACGAAAACGATCCATGTTCTCCCGTCCTTTTCTCACAAGAGGGGCATCGGCACGAACCCTCGCCAACTTGAGCCAAGCTGGCTCTAAACTACAGTCATTGCGAGGAACTGCCATGAGTATCTACCAAAAACTTGAAGCCCTGAACATTCAATTGCCCCCGGTCGCCACCCCGGCGGCTGCCTATGTGCCATTTGTGCAAACCGGCAAGCTGTTGTTCATCAGCGGGCACATCGCCAAGCGTGAGGGCAAGGTCTGGACAGGACAACTGGGCCGTGACATGGCAACCGCCGAAGGCCGTGAGGCAGCGCGTGCGGTCGCGATTGACCTCTTGGGCACACTTCATGCAGCCTGTCAGGCAGCAGGGGGCGATCTGAACAGTGTGAAACGGATTGTCAAAGTGGTCAGTCTGGTCAACTCCAGTCCGGACTTCACCGAACACCATCTGGTCACCAATGGTTGCAGCGAGTTGCTCGGCCAGTTGCTGGGAGACGCCGGACAGCATGCACGCAGCGCTTTCGGCGTGGCACAGCTCCCTTTGGGGGCCTGTGTTGAGATCGAAATGGTGGCCGAGTTGACTGCATGAGCCCGGACGTCCTGCACGAACCTGCACGCCAGACCCCGGTCCTGGGCAGCTATGACGTGGTGGTGCTGGGTGGCGGTCCTGCCGGCATCATGGCGGCCACCGCTGCAGCAGGCCTGGGTTGCAGCACGCTGCTGGTCGAGCATTACGGTTTTTTGGGCGGCATGGGCACGGCGGCAGGCGTGACCAATTTTTGCGGTCTGCATGCCAATGTTTTTGGCGAAGTTCAGCAAGTGGTTCATGGTCTCACCGACGAGTTGCTGGACCGCATGCGGCATCTGGACGGTTTGAACACCCCACACAGCCTGTTCGGCGGAAAGATCGCGGCGCAGGCCTATGACAACGCGGCCTTCAAGGTGGCGGCCGATCAGCTGACCAGTTCACGCGGCGTTCAGCTGCTGTTTCACAGCCATGCCGTCGGCGTCACGCGCAGCGATTCGCGCCACCTGCAGGCGCTGTTGCTGGAAACCAAATCCGGGCGCTGTGCCGTGCGCGCACAGCGCTTCATCGACTGTTCGGGCGATGGCGACTTGTTGGCACATGCGGGTGTGGGTTTCGACAAAGGAAACACTGGCGCCGACATGATGTACCCCTCCACCATGTTTCGTGTGCAGGGCGTTGATCCGGTCAAAGCCGGTGATGCCTGGAACCATTTCGGGGAGTGGATGGCGCAAGCAGAAGCACGTGGCCGCCGCTTCGCACGCAAGAGCCCCATCATTCGTCCTCAGAAAAACCCCAGCGAGTGGCGTGCCAATGTGACCCAACTCAGCCGCGCAGACGGTGAACCAGTCGATGGCACGGATGCACTGCAATTGAGTGCAGCAGAACGCCAGGGCCGGGAGCAAATCGTCGATTTTCTGGGTTTTCTGCGCGAATGCGCACCGGGCTTCGAGAATGCGTATCTGCTCGAAATCGCACCGCAGGTGGGCATTCGTGAAACACGTCGCATGCGCGGCGCCTACCAATTGAGCGAAGACGATGTGCTCAACTGCGCCAGCTTTGACGACAGCATAGGCGTCAATGGCTGGATGATTGAAGAGCATGTGGCCGGCAATGTCTCTTTTCGCTGGCCTGACATTCCTCACTGCCGTGGCTACAACCACCTGCCCTATCGCATGCTGCTGCCGCTTGAAATAGACAACCTGCTGGTGGCCGGACGCTGTGCCAGCATGACCCACGGCGGTCAATCGGCTGCACGGGTGTCGGGCGCGTGTTTTGTCATGGGACAAGCCGCAGGCACCGCGGCGGCGCTGAGCCTGCGCGCACAACAACGCCCACAGGACATTGCGCCAGCGGTCTTGCAACATCAACTCACCCAGGACGGCGTCTTTCTGGGTTAAACCGTCACCTTGTTTGGAGAAATCATGACTCGACGTTTTGTCTTGCGCGCTGCGGCTTCATTGCTGAGCGTCTCTTTTGCAACCCTGGCTTTGGCGCAAACCACCTGGCCACACAAACCCGTGCGTTTGCTGGTCGGTTTTCCCGCTGGCTCCACACCCGATATTTCTGCGCGCACACTGGCCGAGCCCTTGTCCAAAGCCCTGGGGCAACCCGTGGTGGTCGAGAACAAGCCGGGCGCATCGGGCAACCTGGCCTCTGACCTGGTCGCCAAAGCCAGCGACGATCACACACTGGGCGTGGTCATCAATGGCAATCTGACCTCGGCCAAGATGCTGTATCCCCAATTGCCCTATGACCCCGCCAAGGACTTCAGCTTTCTGTCGCTGCTGACCACCGCCCCGCTGGTACTGGTGGCCCCCATGGAGCTGCCATCAGGAACCGATTTTTTTGCAGCAGCCCACAAGGCAGGTGACAAATGGAATTACGGCTCGGTCGGCAATGGCTCGGTGGCGCACCTGGGCATGGAGTTGCTGAAGTCGCGCGTACCAGGGCTGTCGCCCGTTCACGTTCCCTATCAAGGCAATCCTGCCGTGGTCACCGCACTGTTGGGCGGGCAGATCCAGTTGTCGCTGGTGCCCCCTGGCCTGGCCATGCCGCAAGTCAAGGCGGGCAAGTTGCGTGCGGTGGGCGTCACTTCAGCGCGCAGTGCCCTGGTGCCCGATGTGCCGCCGCTGAGCGATGCCGGCGTGCGCGACTTCAACCTGGAAGTATGGACCGCCCTGGTCGGGCCAGCCTCCTTGTCCAAAATAGCCCAGGACAAGCTGGCCGCGGAAGTGGCCAAGATCTACCACGACCCGGAGATCCAGCGCAAACTTCTGACCGCCGGCTGGCAGCCAGTGGGCAGCTCGCCCGATGGTTTGCGCCAGCGTGTGCGCGATGAGGCCGCCCTGCTGGGCCACATCATCAGCACGCGCGGCATCAAGCTGGATTGAGGCCAGCGGCCTTATTCAACGCGCAGGATGGCCGTGGGCTTGAAGCCCAGATCGGCCGCCTTGCCTTTGCGGGCACGGGCTGCGCGCGCATTGTTGAGGCTGCGAATTTCCAGTGTGTCTTCCCGGTCCTTGCCGCCCCGACCGATGCCCAGAATTCGGACACTGCGGGTGTAGGCGGCAGCGCCTGCCAGCGTGTCCTTGGCCTCTAGGTCCAGGAGCATGAGACCGCGTCCGCCTTTTTCCAGCGTTTTGAGTTCGCCGATTTCAAAGGTCAGAATGCGCCCGCCCGTCGAGGCACAAGCCACATGGGTGGCCGGCGCCAGCGGCTGTGAGCCCGTGGTACCGCTGACCCAGGAGGGGCGGCAGACAGTTTCACCCTCACCCACAGCAACAAAAGACTTGCCGCTCTTGTTGCGCGAAACCATGTTCTCCACCGTGGCCAGGAAACCATAGCCTGCTGAACCGCTGAGCAGCAAAGTGGCGCTCAGGGGGCCCGCAAAGTAATGGGCGGGTTGGGTGCCGGCTTCCAGATCAATCAGCGTGGTGATGGGTTGGCCGTCGCCACGCGCTCCGGGCAAGGATGCCACCGGAACCGAGTACATCCGTCCGTTGCTGCCCAGCACCAGCAAAACATCCACTGTGCGGCATTCGAACGTGCCATACAAACCGTCGCCCGCCTTGAAGGCAAAGCTGGCGGCGTCGTGGCCATGGCCAGAGCGTGCACGCACCCAGCCTTTGTCAGACACCACCACCGTCACAGGCTCATCCACCACACGCACTTCGGCAACGGCACGTTTCTCTTCCTGAATCAGGGTGCGGCGCGCGTCTGCAAATTGCTTGGCATCGGCTTCGATTTCCTTGACCATCAGGCGACGCAACGCTGCCGGGCTCTCCAGAATTTCTTCCAGTTTCTTCTGCTCTTCGCGCAGATTGGCCAGCTCTTGTTCGATCTTGATGGCTTCCAGCCGGGCCAGTTGACGCAACCGGATTTCAAGGATGTCTTCCGCCTGCCGCTCGCTCAAGCGGAACCGTTCGATCAGCGCCTGTTTGGGCTCATCGCTTTGACGGATGATGGCAATCACCTCGTCGATGTTGAGCAGCACCAGCTGACGGCCTTCCAGGATATGGATGCGGTCCAGCACCTTGTCCAGACGGAAACGCGAGCGTCGCTGCACCGTGGTCTGGCGAAAGCTGATCCACTCCTCGAACAGCTGGCGCATGGTTTTTTGCACCGGTCGACCATCCAGTCCCACGCCCGTGAGATTGATCGACGAGGAGGTTTCCAGACTGGTGTGCGCCAGCAAGGTGGTGATCAATTCGGCTTGCTCCACCGTGCGGGTCTTGGGCTCGAAGACCAGGCGCACCGGGGCATCCTTGGAGGACTCATCCCGCACGCCATCGAGCACGCCCAAGACGGTGGCCTTGAGTTGATTCTGGTCTTGCGACAGGCTTTTCTTGCCCGCCTTGACCTTGGGATTGGTCAGCTCTTCAATCTCCTCCAGCACCTTTTGCGAGCTGACGCCCGGCGGCAATTCATGCACCACCAGTTGCCACTGGCCACGGGCAAGGTCTTCAATTTTCCAGCGCGCGCGCACTTTGAGCGAGCCCCGACCGGTGCGGTATGCCTCGGCAATGTCGGTTGCTGAACTGATGATCTGGCCACCCCCAGGGTAATCCGGCCCCGGCAGCAGACCCCAGAGCTCGGCATCCTCCAGCTTGGGATTTTTGATGAGCGCAACGCAGGCATCCGCCACTTCACGCAGATTGTGGCTCGGAATTTCCGTGGCGAGGCCAACGGCAATGCCACTGGCACCATTGAGCAAGCTGAAAGGCAGACGCGCCGGCAGCTGTCGTGGCTCATCGGTCGAACCGTCGTAGTTCGGCTGAAAGTCCACAGTGCCTTCATCGATTTCATCCAGCAGCAGGGTGCTGATGCGAGCCAGGCGCGCTTCGGTGTAACGCATGGCCGCAGCGCCATCGCCGTCACGGCTGCCGAAGTTGCCCTGGCCATCGATCAGCGGATAGCGCTGGGAGAAATCCTGCGCCATGCGCACCAGGGCATCGTAAGCCGCCTGGTCACCGTGCGGGTGAAAACGGCCCAGCACGTCACCCACCACACGGGCGCTCTTGACCGGCTTGGCGCCGACCGTGCCATTGGCACCGCCAAAACCCAGGCCCATGCGGGACATCGAGTACAGAATGCGGCGTTGCACCGGCTTTTGACCGTCACAGACGTCAGGCAGCGCACGACCCTTGACCACGCTCAAGGCGTATTCGAGGTAAGCCTGCCGGGCATAAGCGCCCAGGCTGAGGTCGGCATCGGAAGGCGTGGACGCAAGGTCCGGAACAGTGGCGTCAGTCATGGTTACACATCAATTTCAATGGCGTCGCCGTGCAATTCCATCAGCTCGCGGCGGGCAGCGGCCTCGCCCTTGCCCATGAGCTGGGTGATCAACGACTCGGTTTGGCCAAAATCCAGTTCACCAAGTTGCACCGGCATCAGGCGGCGCGTGTCTGGATTGAGCGTGGTTTCCCACAGTTGCTCGGCATTCATCTCGCCCAGCCCCTTGAAACGGCTGATGGTCCAGGCGTTTTCACGCACGCCATCCTTGCGCAATTTGTCCAGAATGGCGGTGAGCTCGCCTTCGTCCAGGGCATACATCTTGGTGGCCGGTTTTTTGCCACGCGCAGGCGCATCGACGCGAAACAGCGGCGGGCGCGCAACATACACATGCCCAGCCTCGATCAGCTTGGGAAAATGGCGGAAGAACAAGGTGAGCAAGAGCACCTGGATGTGCGAACCGTCCACATCGGCATCACTCAGGATGCAGACCTTGCCATAACGCAGCCCCGACAGATCCGGTGTATCTTGCGGACCATGGGGGTCAACGCCGATGGCCACCGAAATGTCATGAATTTCGGTGTTGGCAAACAAACGGTCACGCTCGACTTCCCAGGTGTTGAGGACCTTGCCCCGCAAGGGCAGGATGGCTTGCGACTCTTTGTCACGTCCCATCTTGGCGCTGCCTCCTGCGCTGTCGCCCTCGACCAGGAACACTTCGTTGTGCGCCAGGTCGCGACTTTCGCAGTCGGTCAGCTTGCCCGGCAGAACCGCCACGCCAGAGCCTTTGCGCTTCTCGACTTTCTGACCAGCACGCTGGCGGGTTTGGGCTGCACGTATCGCCAGCTCGGCCAATTTACGGCCGTATTCGACATGCTGGTTCAGCCACAACTCCAATGCCGGGCGCACGAAGTTGGACACCAGCCGGACCGCATCCCGTGAATTCAAGCGCTCCTTGATCTGGCCCTGAAATTGTGGATCGAGCACCTTGGCACTCAGCACATAGCTGGCACGCGCAAACACATCCTCGGGCAGCAACTTGACCCCCTTGGGCAGCAAGGCGTGGAGTTCGATGAAACTTTTGACCGCATTGAACAAGCCATCCCGCAAGCCACTCTCATGGGTGCCACCGGCCGAAGTGGGAATCAGGTTGACATAGCTTTCGCGCACGGGTTGCCCATCTTCCGTGAAGGCCACGCACCAGGCAGCCCCTTCGCCATCGGCAAAGCTTTCGTGGCCCCCATCGGCGTAGCCTTCGCCCTCGAACAGCGGGATGACCGCATCGGCGGTCAGGGTCTGCTGCAAGTAGTCGCGCAGCCCCCCCTTGTAAAGCCAGGTTTGCGTTTCACGGTTTTTTTCGTTCACCAGTGTGACGCTCACGCCGGGCATCAGCACGGCCTTGCTGCGCAGCAGATGGGTCAGCTCTGCCATCGGCAGGGCCGAACTTTCAAAGTATTTCGCATCCGGCCAGGCCCGCACCGTGGTGCCCTGGCGGCGATCCTCCGCCCCCGCCGGGCGGACCTTCAACGGCTGGGTGACATCGCCGCCCTCGAACACAAGATGCGCCACCTGGCCTTCTCGGTAGGAGGTGGCCTCCATGCGCCTGGACAGCGCATTGGTCACGCTCACGCCCACACCGTGCAAACCGCCAGAGAAGCTGTAAGCACCGCCCTGCCCCTTGTCGAATTTGCCGCCCGCATGCAAACGCGTGAACACCAGTTCGATCACCGGCGCCTTTTCTTCGGGATGCATTCCAAACGGGATCCCGCGGCCATCGTCTTCCACGCTGACCGAGCCATCGCTGTGCAGGGTGACCTTGATTTTCTTGCCGTGGCCAGCCAGGGCTTCGTCTGCAGCGTTGTCCAGCACTTCTTGAATGATGTGCAGCGGGTTGTCGGTCCGGGTGTACATGCCGGGCCGCTGTTTGACAGGCTCGAGTCCTTTGAGAACCCGTATCGAGCCTTCGGAATAATCAGTGGGTTGCTTGGTTGCCATGGTCGGCGATTGTAGCGATGCCAGAACAAAAGACTGGATGAATTCACAGGCTGTTGCGGGCAAACCCTGAAAACCTTGGCTTTATTCGTTACAGTTCCGGGTATGAAAGCCTCTTCCTCCCCGTTGCCACTCTGGCAGGTTTTACTCTGTGGCGCGGCCATCCTGACCTTGTCCATGGGCGTTCGCCATGGCTTTGGTTTGTGGCTGCAACCCATGACCCAGGCCCAGAACTGGACCCGCGAAAACTTTGCCTTTGCCATTGCCATTCAAAACCTGACCTGGGGCTTTGCGGGCATTTTTTCTGGCATGCTGGCCGATCGCTATGGGGCCTTTCGGGTTCTGCTGGTCTGTGGCTTGCTCTACGCCATGGGCTTGCTGGGCATGGCCACTGCGGCCACGCCAGAATTGTTCACTCTGACGGGCGGCGTGGTGATCGGCATTGCGCAGGCCGGCACCACCTACGCCGTGATTTATGGCGTGATTGGTCGCAACATCCCGGTTGAAAAGCGCTCCTGGGCCATGGGCGTCGCCGCTGCCGCGGGTTCTTTCGGACAATTCCTGATGGTCCCCACCGAGGGATGGCTGATCCATGCGTTTGGCTGGCAGATGGCGCTGATCGTGCTCGGGTTGTTGTCCCTGCTGACCCTGCCCCTGGCGCTGGGCCTGCGCGAACCGAATCTGGCCAAGCAGGCTGGGCAACACCGTCAACCGATCGGCGAAGCCTTGCGTGAAGCCTTTGGCTACCGCAGTTTCCAGTTGCTGATGGCAGGCTATTTTGTTTGCGGCTTTCAAGTCGTGTTCATCGCCGTGCACATGCCCAGCTATCTCAAAGACCACGGCTTGGCGTCGGAGGTGGCCAGCTATGCCCTGGCCCTGATCGGATTGTTCAATGTGTTCGGCACTTACGCTGCGGGCGTTCTGGGGCAGCGGTTTCTCAAAACCCAGATCCTGGCGGCCATCTACTTCCTGCGCGCGCTGGCCATTGTGGTGTTCATGCTGGCACCGCTGTCACCGCTGAGCGTCTACCTGTTCGCCAGTTTCATGGGCCTGCTCTGGTTGTCGACGGTCCCCCCAACCAACGCGATCATTGCCCAGATTTTTGGGATTGCCCACATGTCCATGCTGGGCGGCTTTGTCTTCATGAGCCACCAGGTGGGCAGTTTCATGGGGGTCTGGCTGGGCGGTGTCCTGTACGATCTGACAGGTGCTTATGACATCGTCTGGTACCTGGCCATTGCTTTGGGCGTCTTTGCCGGACTGATCAATTTACCCGTGCGAGAAACGGCCATTCCACGCACGCCTCAAACCGCATGAGAAACCACCTCCGCCTCTGGCTATGGGGCAGCGCCTTGCTGGTGCTGCTGGCGGTGTTTTCCCTGTACCTGCGCCCTGATTTTTTGCTGACGCTGGCCGATCAGTTGTGGTCTTGTTTTTGAGTCATCCATGAGCACCCTTCACGGTACCGAAGCCCCCTCCCTTTGGATTCAGAAATGGGCTCATCTGCTGCCTCCTGGCGGTCATGTGCTGGATGTGGCCTGTGGTCAGGGTCGCCATATGCAGTGGCTGGCCGCACAAGGCATCCGCATGACAGGTGTGGATCGTCAACCCGAAGCGATTGCGCGTGTGGCTGCATGGGGCGAAGCCGTCCTGGCCGACATTGAAAACGGGCCCTGGCCGTTCCCGCAACAAACCTTTGACGCCGTCGTGGTCACCCACTACCTGTGGCGTCCCCTGTGGCCCCAATTGCTGGCCAGCCTGGCGCCGGGCGGCTTGCTGATTTACGAAACCTTCGCCCAAGGCCAGGAAACCATTGGCAAGCCGTCGCGCCCCGACTTTTTGCTGCGCCCGGGTGAGTTGTTGTCGCTGTGCGAAACGCTGCGGGTGATCGCCTACGAAGATGGTTACCTGAGCAAGCCCCCCCGGTTTGTGCAGCGCATTGTGGCGCGTCGCGAAAGTTCCAGCGACACTGCGCCCGTTCGGCTTGCGCTCTCGTTAGAATGTTGATTTCCCCACACAACTGGCTGACATGACCCCCATCACCGGCAGTATCGTGGCGCTGGCCACCCCCATGCACGAGGACGGCAGCGTGGACTACCCCACGCTGCGCAAACTCATCGATTGGCACATCACAGAAGGCACCGACTGCATTTGCGTGGTTGGCACCACCGGTGAATCACCCACCGTCAATGTCGAAGAACATTGCGAAATCATTCGCGTGAGTGTCGAGCAGGCCGCCAAGCGTGTGCCCATCATGGCAGGCTGCGGCGCCAACTCCACCGCCGAGGCCATTGAGCTGACCCGCTTTGCCAAAAGCGTGGGGGCAGATTGCCAATTGCAGGTGGTGCCTTACTACAACCGCCCGACCCAGGAAGGCCAGTACCAGCATTTCAAGGCCATCGCCGAAGCGGTGGCTTTGCCCATGGTGCTATACAACGTGCCCGGACGTACCGTCGCCGATTTGCAGCACGACACCGTGTTGCGCCTGGCGCAAGTACCCGGCATCGTGGGCATCAAGGAAGCCACGGGCAACATCGAACGCGCACAATGGCTGATCCGTGACGTGCCCGCCAGCTTCTCCGTGTATTCCGGAGACGATCCCACCGCAGTCGCACTGATGCTGTGTGGCGGCAAAGGGAATGTCAGCGTGACCGCCAACATCGCGCCGCGGCAAATGCACGAGCTTTGCATGGCAGCGCTGGCCGGTGATATCGCGCGTGCCATGGCGATTCAGTTCAAGCTGATGCCCATGCACAAAAACCTCTTCGTGGAAGCCAACCCCATTCCTCTGAAATGGGCCATGGCCCGCATGGGCCTGTGTGGTGGCACCATGCGCCTGCCGCTGACCGCGATGTCAAAGTCGTTTGAACCCACGGTCGAAGCCGCTTTGCGCGCCAGCGGCCTGATTTGAAATCCAAGGACTTGTCGTGATGCGTCAACGTGAAATTTCTCTGCGGGTGGCTGGTCTGTGTGCCGTGCTCGGTCTTTTGAGCGCATGCTCCACCACGTTTGACAGCGAGAAGGTCAATTACAAATCGTCTGCGTCCGTCCAACCTGTGGCCCTGGACGTGCCGCCAGACCTGAGCCAGCTTGCGCGCGAAACGCGCTATGCCGTGCCTGGCGGCTCGGTGTCGGCCACTTCGCTCGAAGCCACAAAGAAAACCCAAGGAACCATGGTCGGCACCAACAATGTGGGTGACGTCAAGATGGAGCGCGCAGGTGCCCAGCGCTGGCTCAGTGTCCAGCGCCCCGCGGACAAAGTGTGGCCCCAGGTGAAAGACTTCTGGATTGAGAACGGCTTCACCTACACCCTGGAGCAGCAGAACCTGGGCATGCTGGAAACAGAATGGGCCGAAAACCGCGCCAAGCTGCCACAGAGCTTCATTCGCAAGGCCTTGGGCAAAGTCATCGATGCGCTGTCCTCGACCGGTGAGCGCGACAAATTCAAAACACGCATCGAGTCGCTCAATGACAACCAAACTGAAATTTTCATCAGCCACAGAGGCATGGTGGAGGTGTACAACAACAACGACAAGACCACCACCACCTGGCAGCCTCGCCCGTCTGACAGCACGCTGGAAACCGAGTTTCTGAAACGTCTGATGGTTCGTCTGGGCAGCACAGCCGAACAAGCCAGTCAAGCGTTTGCCAACGATGCGGCCCAACCCCTGGCCGTGCTGACCACCGTCGCAGGCAAGCCTCAAATTGAATTCGCGACCAGCTTTGACGTTGCCTGGCGTCGTGTCGGCGTGGCACTGGATCGCACCGGCTTCACGGTGGAAGACCGTGACCGCAAGCAAGGTCTCTATTTCGTGCGCTATGTGGACAAGCCAGACGAGAAAAAAGACAGCGGCTTTTTCAGTCGCCTCTTCAGCAGCAGTGCCGGCCCCGCCGTGCCCGTGCGTTACCGCGTGCGCCTCAGCGAAACTGGCAACAACACCCGTATCAGCGTGTTGAACGCTGCGGGCGAAGAGGACAACAGCCCGGTGGCACAGCGTATCGCGCAGTTGCTGGTGGATGACCTGAAGTAAGCCTTGCTGCGTTTCAAAAACCTGGGCAGCGGCAGCGCAGGCAATGCCACGCTGGTCGAGGCGCAGGATGGTTTGCAAGTCACGCGCCTGCTGATCGATTGCGGCCTGCGCGTGACTGAATTGCGCAGGCGCTTGCAGGCTGTGGATGTGGCACTGGAAGATCTGGATGGCCTGTTCGTGACCCACGAGCACAGCGACCACATCGGGCATGCGCGCCGATGGGCGCAAGAAACCGGACGTCCGGTGTGGATGAGTGAAGGCACGCGACTGGCCTGCGAAGCCGACAATTGGAACCTGCCCGACACACAATTGCGCGTGGCCCGCGATGGCGTGCCGATTGCGCTGGGCGCCCTGCAATTGCACCCCTTCACTGTCCCGCATGATGCGCGTGAACCCCTGCAGCTGCGCTGCTCTGACGGGGATCGCAGCCTGGGCATCCTCACCGACCTCGGACATGCCAGTGCGCATGTGGTGCAAGCCTTGCAAGGTTGCCATGCACTCTTGCTGGAGGCCAACCACGATCCCGTGATGCTGAGCCGGTCCAGCTACCCGGCGTTCCTTCGCAAGCGCATCGCAGGCCCGCTGGGCCACCTGTCCAACGACGATGCCGCGGCCCTGCTGCAAGCCGTCCGTCACCCGGCGCTGAGCTGCGTAGTGGCAGCCCATCTGAGTGAGCGCAACAATGCACCCTCGCTGGCGCAAGCGGCTTTGAGCACAGTGCTGGGTTGTCTGCCAGACGACGTGCCCGTGGCCGATCCGGATCAAGGTTCAGCCTGGCATCTGGCATGAAAAAAGCCACCCGAAGGTGGCTTTGACGTGATCGAAAAATCGATTACTTCTTGTCAGCAGCAGCGGGAGCGGCCGGTGCGGCAGCAGCAGGTGCGGCGGGGGCAGCAGAAGCGTCAGCAGCGGGAGCGGGAGCGGGTGCAGCGGCGGGGGCCGGAGCAGCAGCAGGTGCGGCTTCTTCTTTTTTGCCACAAGCGACCAGGGCAGCGGCCAACAGGGTTGCCAGCAGGAGGGATTTTTTCATGATGATTCCTTTGGAGAAGAGACAAACAATTTCCGGAAATTGTCACTGTCAAGCGACAAAGTCAGCAGACGCTCAAGTTCCAACTGACCAGCCAAAAATTATAGGGTAAATACTGAAACGGTGCTGCCCATGCGTCAGTGTGGTGTCATACAGATGTGGAAATAAGCGCATGCAACCAGCCAGAGGCACACCATTCGGACAGCAAATCCCGGGCACTTTGACTGCTCCTGGCCAACTGCTGCGCTCTCAAACACCGTTGATCGGCCAAGGTGCGCATCAGTCGTGCGTCGGCCCCCGACGCCCGCCAGCTTTCTCCATTGAGATAAATGTGTGCTTCGTCGTACATCATGCGACTTCTTCGATCCAAAATCACCCCTTCCAGTGGCAACTCACCATCCTGCGGCTGAAACCAGACATTGGGCTTGGGCTCGGACAGGCTTTCCCCCAAAGCCCGCTGCCAGCGCTTCGGATCCGCCAGCAAGGTGTGCATGGCCTCGCGTGCAAAGTTTTGCAAAGCCACAGGAATGGCGCCCGGGGTGGCCGTGGCGGGCTGGCTGGCATCTTTGTACAAACGGTCGTCCATGGCCTCATCGGCCTGGTCGGCCAGGCGCTGCAACAAGTCGCGGGCCATTTCATCCTGTTTGGGGGCTCTAAACCCCACCGAATAAGTCATGCACTCCCCTTCGGCGATGCCATCATGGGCATAACGGGGGGGCAGGTAGAGCATGTCACCGGGTGACAGGACGTATTCGGCCTCAGGCTCAAAGTCCGCCAGAATTTTCAAAGGCGTGTCGTCACGCAGGTCCAGGTTTTTTTGGCGCCCGATGCGCCAGCGACGACGTCCGTGCGCCTGCAACAAAAAGACGTCGTAGCTGTCAAAGTGCGGGCCAACACCGCCCTGGTCCGTGGCGTAGCTGATCATCACATCGTCCAATCGGGCTGCTGGCGCAAACCGAAAATCCGTCAACAATTCAGCCACGGCATCGACATGCAAATCCACGCCCTGCACCAGCAAAGTCCAGCCTGGCTTGGAAAAAGCCGGCAAAGCACGCCGCTCGAATGGCCCTGAACGCAGGCGCCAGGGCGAGCGCCCCGGCTCTTCGCGAATCACACAACGCGACTCCACCTCCTCCTGCGCAGCCAATGCCACCAGCTCGGCGCGCGACAGCGGGGCCTTGAAATCGGCAAACGCCTGACGCACCAGCAAAGGCTTGCGCTGCCAGTGCCGCTTCATGAATTGCGCGGGGGTCAGGCCACCCAGGAGGCGAAGAGGTTGGTCAATGTCCACGGTCAGATCACTTTCTTGAAACTGCGACAATTCTGCCCCATGAACATTTCACAACATTGCGTGGTCGCCTTGACCTGGACGCTCAAGGACACTTTGGGCGAAGTATTGGACGAACTGGACGACCCGGTCGAGTTTCTGGTGGGTGGCAACGACTTGCTGGAAAAAATCGAAGAGGCCCTGCAAGGCCATGAAGTCGGCGCCAAAGTGGACCTGCACCTCGAGCCCGAGGACGCTTTTGGTGACTATGACGAGCAAAAAGTTTTCCTTGAAGACCGCGCCCGTTTTCCCAAAGATCTGGAAGAAGGCATGACCTTCGAAGGCAGCGCCCTGCCCGCCGGCTGCAACCCCGACGCACCAATGAACCTGATTTACACCGTCACGGAAATCTACCCAGAGCACGTCGTGCTCGACGGCAACCACCCCCTGGCTGGCATCGCCCTCAGGATTCACCTGCGCGTCGCCGGCATCCGCGAAGCCACCGAAGAAGAACAAACCCAGGCCACCCTCGGCGTCGGCTTCTTTGGGGTCAGGTCTTGAGTTTTGCCCCCAGGCTGTGGATAACTCAAGTCGGCTTCAGCGCTTCCCCGTCGAACCGTAGCCCCCTTCGCCACGCTCGGTCGCGGCGGGGAATTCGTTGACCACATTGAATTGGGCCTGCACCACCGGCACGATCACCAATTGGGCCAGACGCTCCATCGGCTCGAGCGTGAAGGCGACATCGCTGCGGTTCCAGGCGCTGACCATCAATTGCCCCTGGTAATCGCTGTCGATCAAGCCGACCAGGTTGCCCAGCACGATGCCATGCTTGTGCCCCAGGCCCGAGCGCGGCAGGATCAGGGCGGCATAGCCCGGATCGGCCAGATGAATCGCGATGCCCGTGGGCACCAACTGCCAGGCATTGGGCGCCAGTGTCAGGGGCGCGTCCAGGCAAGCACGCAAATCAAGGCCGGCACTGCCCGGCGTGGCGTACTGAGGCAATTGATCCGCCATGCGCGGATCCAGAATTTTCACATCCAGTTTCATCAGCAATCCCCGTGTCCAGCCGCCATGCGGCGGGCAATGTCCTGCACCAGCAAGCGCGCCAGGCTGAGCTTGTCCGCATGCGGCAATTCCCGGGCGCCCTGCGCATCCACCAGCAACAATGCGTTGTCATCTTGCCCAAAGGTGGCCGGCCCAATGTTGCCCACCAACAGGGGCACGCCTTTGCGCTCGCGCTTGGCTTTGGCATGGTTCAGCAAATCATGGCTCTCGGCAGCGAACCCCACACAAAACAACTCGCCACTGCGTGCCCGCACCGACTGCGCAACGCCAGCCAGAATGTCAGGGTTTTCCGTGAAACGCAGCACGGGCGTCTGCCCCGAGCCGTCCTTTTTGATTTTCTGATCTGCTGCGTGATCTGGCCGCCAATCCGCAACGGCGGCAGTCGACACAAAAACCTGGGCCGCAACCGCATGCTGCTGCACTGCATCCTGCATTTCCCGGGCGGAACGCACGTTCACGCGCTGAACACCTCGCGGCGTCTGCAAGTGCACGGGACCGGCAATGAGGGTCACTTCGGCACCCGCCTCTCGTGCCGCGCGGGCAATGGCGAACCCCATCTTCCCACTGGACAAATTTGTGATGCCTCGAACAGGGTCAATTGCCTCGTAGGTCGGGCCAGCAGTCACCAGCACGGCACGGCCTTGCAACACCTTGGGCTGAAAATAAGCCACCAGATCTTCCAGCAACTCGTCAGGCTCCAGCATACGCCCGTCACCCGTTTCGCCACAGGCCTGATCCCCCTGGCCGACATCCAGCACATGCGTGCCATCGGCTTTCAATTGGGCCACATTGCGCTGAGTGGCTGGATGCCCCCACATCTCACGGTTCATGGCAGGCGCCAAAAGCAAAGGCACGCGGTCGAGTGGGCGCGCCAGGCACATCAGACTCAACAGGTCATCGGCGCGACCATGCAAGAGCTTGGCCATGAAATCCGCGCTGGCCGGCGCCACCAGAATGGCATCCGCTTCTCGGCCCAGGTTGATGTGGGCCATGTTGTTGGGTTCACGGGCATCCCACTGCGAGACGTACACCGGACGGTTGGACAAGGCCTGCATCGTCACCGGGGTCATGAACTGGGCAGCGGCTTCGGTCATGACCACCTGCACTGACGCACCGGCTTTGACCAGGGCACGACACAATTCGGCCGCCTTGAAACAAGCGATTCCGCCACTGAGCCCCAAAACAATGTGTTTTCCAGACAAATCAGTCATGGTGGGGAATGTAGCAGAGCGCCTATAATCTCGCTTTACCACCTCCCGGGAGCTGGCCTCCCGAATCGGCATGACCAAATTCGTTTTCGTCACCGGCGGTGTGGTGTCCTCCCTTGGCAAGGGAATCGCCTCAGCCTCCCTCGCAGCGATTCTTGAATCGCGGGGCCTCACAGTCACCCTGATCAAGCTCGACCCCTACATCAACGTCGACCCTGGAACCATGTCGCCGTTCCAGCACGGCGAGGTGTTCGTCACCGATGACGGCGCCGAGACCGACCTCGACCTGGGCCATTACGAGCGCTTCATCACGACGCGCATGCGTAAGGCCAACAACTTCACCACTGGCCAGATCTACAAGAGCGTTTTGGAAAAAGAGCGCCGTGGCGACTACCTGGGCAAGACGGTACAAGTCATTCCCCACATCACCAATGAGATCCAGGACTTCGTGCGCCGTGGTGCCGGCATGGACACCGAGCACGCGGTGGATGTGGCCATTGTGGAAATCGGCGGCACCGTCGGTGACATCGAATCCCTGCCCTTCCTGGAAGCCGCAAGGCAGATGAGCCTGAAGCTAGGGCCCAACAACACCGCGTTTGTGCATCTGAGCTATGTGCCCTGGATTGCCGCCGCCGGCGAATTGAAAACCAAGCCCACCCAGCACACCGCACAAAAGCTGCGGGAAATCGGCATCCAGGCCGACGCCCTGCTGTGCCGTGCAGACCGCCCGATCCCCGAGGATGAGCGCGCCAAGATCTCGCTGTTCTCCAACGTCCCTGAATGGGGCGTCATTTCCATGTGGGATGTGGACACGATCTACAAAGTGCCGCGGATGCTGCACGAACAAGGTCTGGATGGGCTGATCTGCGACAAGCTGCGCCTGAACACGCCGCCCGCCAGCCTCAAGCGTTGGGACGATCTGGTGTACGAAGTGGAACACCCGCAAGCCGAGGTCAGCATCGCCATGGTGGGCAAGTATGTGGACCTCTCGGACAGCTACAAATCGCTGAACGAGGCCCTGCGTCACGCCGGCATGAAAAATCATGCGCGCAGCAAGATCACCTACATCGACTCCGAGACCCTGACCCCGGACAACGTGTCACAACTTGAGAAATTCGATGCCGTCCTGGTGCCTGGCGGTTTTGGCAAACGAGGCATTGAAGGCAAGATCTGTGCAGCGCGCTATGCCCGCGAGCACAAGATTCCCTACCTGGGCATTTGCCTGGGCATGCAAGTGGCCACAATTGAATATGCCCGCCATGTGGCCGGCTTGAAAGACGCCAACAGCACCGAGTTCGAGCCCGATGGCCCCCATCCTGTGATTGCGCTGATCACCGAATGGAAAGATGCTGACGGCAGCATCAAGACGCGCGACGCCAACTCGGACCTCGGCGGCACCATGCGCCTGGGCGCCCAAAGCTCGGACGTCGCGCCGGGCACCCTGGCCCACAAGATTTATGGCGATGTGGTCACCGAACGTCATCGCCATCGCTACGAAGCCAATGTGAACTATCTGGACACCTTGCGCAAGGCCGGCCTGGTCATTTCCGCGCTCACCCAGCGTGAACAACTCACGGAAATCGTCGAGCTGCCATCCTCGGTTCACCCCTGGTACATGGGTGTGCAGTTCCACCCCGAATTCAAATCGACGCCCTGGGATGGACATCCCTTGTTCAACGCCTATGTGCGTGCAGCGCTGGACTTGAAGAAATCCACGCCCTCACTGAAAGTCGTGGCATGAAACTCTGCGGTTTCGACGTTGGCCTGCAACACCCGTTCTTTCTGATTGCCGGCCCCTGCGTGGTCGAGTCCGAGCAGTTGCAAATGGACACGGCCGGGACCTTGAAGGAAATCACCCGCGAACTTGGCATTCCGTTCATCTTCAAATCCAGCTACGACAAGGCCAACCGCTCCAGTGGCACCAGCTTTCGCGGCCCCGGCATGCACAAAGGCCTGGAGATTCTCGCCAAGGTCAAACAAGAACTGCAACTGCCCATCCTGACCGATGTTCACGCCGAGACGGAGATTGCTGAAGTGGCGCGTGTGGTGGATGTTCTGCAGACCCCTGCGTTTCTGTGCCGTCAGACCGACTTCATTCGCGCCGTGGCGCAATCTGGGAAACCGGTCAACATCAAGAAGGGGCAGTTCCTGGCCCCGCACGACATGAAGAACGTGATCGACAAAGCCCGAGCCGCAGCACGCGAAGCGGGCCTTTCGGAAGACCGTTTCATGGCCTGCGAGCGCGGCGCCAGCTTTGGCTACAACAACCTGGTGAGCGATATGCGTTCGCTCGCCATCCTGCGAGAAACCGGCGCGCCTGTCGTGTTTGACGCCACGCACTCGGTGCAATTGCCCGGTGGGCAGGGCACCAGTTCGGGCGGTCAGCGCGAGATGGTCCCGGTGCTGTCACGCGCCGCTGTGGCCGTTGGCGTGGCAGGCCTCTTCATGGAAACCCACCCCGATCCGACGCAGGCGCTGAGCGATGGCCCCAACGCTGTTCCGCTCAAGCACATGCGCGCCCTGCTCGAAACCCTGGTGGCCCTGGATCAGGTCACCAAGAAGCATCCCTTTCTGGAAAACGTTTTCCCTGTCTGAAACCTGCCATACAACGCCATGTCCAGCACCTACATCCTTGCCAACGTCACCGTGACCAACCCAACCCAGTACGAGGAATACCGCAAATGGTCCACTGCGGCCATGAAGGCCAGTGGCGCCGAGGTGTGCGTGCGAGGCGGTGCTTTTGAAGTGATTGAAGGCGACTGGACGCCTGACCGCCTGGTCCTGCTGAAGTTTCCCAACAAGGAAGCCGCGCTGGCTTTTTACAACTCGCCCGAGTACACCCAGGCACGCGCCGCCCGCGAAGGTGCGGCCATCATGCGCATGGTGATGGTCGAGGGAACCTGATTTTTATTTTGAGAAAGCTGAGCAATCATGAGTGCAATTGTTGACATCGTTGGCCGCGAAATCCTGGACAGCCGCGGGAACCCCACCGTCGAATGCGACGTGCTGCTGGAAAGCGGCGTGATGGGGCGCGCTGCCGTTCCCTCGGGCGCTTCCACGGGCAGCCGTGAGGCCATCGAGTTGCGTGACGGCGACAAGAGCCGTTATCTGGGCAAGGGCGTGCTCAAGGCCGTCGAGCACATCAACACCGAAATCTCCGAAGCCGTGCTGGGCCTGGATGCCTCCGAGCAAGCTTTCCTGGACAAGACCCTGATCGACCTGGACGGCACAGAGAACAAGAGCCGATTGGGTGCCAACGCCATGCTGGCCGTGTCCATGGCTGTGGCGCGTGCCGCAGCCGAAGAGTCTGGCCTGCCCTTGTACCGCTACTTTGGCGGCATGGGTGGCATGCAACTGCCTGTGCCAATGATGAACGTCATCAACGGCGGCGCGCACGCCAACAACAACCTGGACCTGCAAGAGTTGATGATCATCCCTGTGGGTGCACCGAGTTTTCGGGAAGCGGTGCGTTACGGCGCCGAAGTGTTCCATGCACTCAAGAAAATCATTCATGACAAAGGCATGAGCATCGCCGTTGGCGATGAAGGCGGCTTTGCCCCCAACGTGCCCGGCCACGAAGCAGCGATCCAGATGATTCTGGAAGCCATTGACCAGGCCGGATACACCGCCGGTGAGCAGATTGCGATCGGGCTGGACTGCGCCTCCAGCGAGTTCTACAAGGACGGCAAATACCATCTGGAAGGCGAAGGCCTGGTGCTGGATGCAGCGGGCTGGACCGACATGCTGGCCACCTGGGTCGACAAGTACCCGATCATCAGCATCGAAGACGGCATGGCCGAAGGCGACTGGGACGGCTGGAAGATCCTGACCGAACGCCTGGGCGAAAAGGTGCAGCTGGTGGGTGACGATCTGTTCGTGACCAACACCAAAATCCTGAAAGAAGGTATCGAGAAGAACATTGCCAACTCGATTCTCATCAAGATCAACCAGATCGGCACGCTGACCGAAACCTTCGCTGCCATCGAGATGGCCAAGCGCGCGGGCTACACCGCCGTCATCAGCCACCGCTCCGGTGAGACCGAAGATGCCACCATCGCCGACATTGCCGTGGGCTTGAATGCCGGCCAGATCAAGACGGGTTCCATGAGCCGCAGCGACCGCATGGCCAAGTACAACCAGTTGCTGCGCATCGAGGAAGACCTGGGCGATGTGGCCAGCTATCCCGGACGCGACGCCTTCTACAACTTGCGCTGAAGCCAGCTGAGCAGAGATTGCCATGGGCCGCCCCCTCACCTGGATCCTCTTGACCTTGCTGGTGATTCTGCAAGGCCAGCTCTGGCTGGGTCGGGGCAGCGTGCCCGAGGTGATGCGCCTGCGCCAGCAACTGGCTGAGCAGCGCGAACAAAACCAGCAAGCGCAGTACACCAATCAGCGCCTGGATGCCGAATTGCGCGATCTCAAGGAAGGCCTGGAAATGGTCGAGGAGCGTGCCCGCAAGGAAATCGGCATGGTCAAAAACCACGAGATCTTCATTCAGGTCAGCAGGTAAGACGTGAAGCTGTGGCTGCTGGGTGCCTGCGAGGCGTCGTTCGCCACGGCGTTGCAGCAAGCCTCAGGCCATTGGCCGAACCCGCCCTCGGCGCTGGTTCTGCGCGAAGACATCCAACACGCGTCCATGCATGCGTACACCGCCGGTGATCTGCTGGTCCTGCTAGGTCATTCCCCCGCGCCACAACAAGACTTCTGGCGCGCGCAGATGGCCTCTGCACGCCTGCCCTTTCAAGTCCTTTTTGGAGAGAGCACCACGCATGCCATCGAGAACCTGCGGTTTGCCTGGTCCAGCCATGTACGCAGTCAGTCTGCCCTGCGGCCTGAAATCAGGCCGCGTTGGACGGGTGTCTGCGAGTCCTGCAGTGACCCGGACTGCGAGCACCGGTTGTTCAGCCAGCTGCTCTCCTCCCCGGATCGTCAGTGAAGGGCGTTGTGATCGCCTGGCTGCACGGGCGAGTCCGTGAAAATTTGTGCCGCATCCACTGCATCGAAGCGGTACTGCTGACCACAAAAATCACAGCCTACCTCGATCTGCTCACGCTCGCTCAAAATGGCTTCGGCCTCTTCAACACCCAGGCTGCGAATCATCCGGCTGACACGGGCATGGCTGCAGGTGCAGGCAAAACGCGGTCCCGTGGGGCCTTGCAAGGGCTCGAAACGCAGTAGTTTCTCTTCCCAGAAAAGTCGGCGCAAAATGGTTTCCGCATCCAGCTCCAGCAACTCCTGGGACTGCAAACTGGAAGCCAGAATCGCAATGCGCTGGTAATCCTCGTTGCGGCCAATCTGATCTTCATCGGCGGCGGTGGCGCGCGCAGAAAGATTGCCCTCGCCTTGCACCGGCAGCCGTTGAATCAGCAAGCCTGCGGCCACATTGTCATTGGCGGCCAGCACCAAGGTTGTGTCCAGCTGCTCACTTTGCAGCATGTAGTGCTGCAAAATGTCACTGAATTTCTCCAGCGGCTGGCCTGCATCGTCCCACAAAGAGATGATGCCCTGGTAGGGTTGTTGTCCAGGCAGTTTGTCCAAGGGGTCGAGTGTGATCGCACAGCGGCCCTGGTTCGACTGGTTCACCATCTGGCTCAAGCGCGCATTGGCAGGCACTTCGCCCACGGTTTTGGCCGTGGCACGCAAGCTCAGATCGGGCTGCACCTCCACCACGGCCACCTTCAGCGGGCCATCGCCAAACACCTGCAGTACCAGGGCGCCATTGAATTTGATGTTGGATTGCATCAAGGCTGCGGCCGCCGTCATCTGCCCCAGCAAATGGCGAACCGGCTCTGGGTACGGGCCGGTCTCGGCGTTGTTGGCGCGACGTTGCAGAATATCGCGCCAGGTGTCGGTCAGACGCACCAGCATGCCACGAACCGGCAGTCCGTCGAACAGGAATTTATGCAACTCGGACATCAGCCAATCTTTCGCAGTCCGTTGCGAAAACGGCGGGCATTCTCGGCGTAATTGGGCGCGCTGCGGCGCAAGCCGGCAATTTGCTCGGGCGTGAGCTCACGCACCGCTTTGGCGGGGCTGCCAACGATCATGCTGCCATCGGGAAATTCTTTGCCCTCGGTCACCAAGGCCCCAGCCCCCACCAGACAGTTCTTGCCGATCTTGGCCCCGTTGAGCACGATGGCCCCCATGCCAATCAGGGTTTCATCGCCGATGGTGCAGCCATGCAAAATCACCTGATGCCCCACAGTCACATTCTGTCCGATGGTCAAGGGTTGGTGATGATCGCTGTGCAGCACGCTGCCATCCTGGATGTTGGTGCCACGTCCGATGCGAATGGGCTCGTTGTCACCGCGGATCACGGCATGGAACCAAACGCTGACATCAGCTTCCAGCGCCACCCGGCCAATCACCTCTGCGCTGTCAGCGATCCAGGCGGATTCTGCGACTTCAGGGGCAATGTCATCCAATTGATAGAGTGCCATGATCAACCTTCGTGCGTTGCTAAAACTACAATTGTACGAATGGAACTCCGACAACAGGCGCTCAGGGTTTTGGCCATCGCCGATCCCCAGGAAAAAGTGGCCGCCACACAAGCCCTGTGGGCGCAGCGCGCTGACTTGACCCTGTCCGTGACCGACGCGCTCACACCCCACGGTGTGCATTTGCCAGGGCGCCCGGTCCGCCCTCTGCTGAAGCCCGCACGCGACGTGCCATCGCGCTCTCCGTTCACCCTGCCGGGACTGGCGGCCTTGATGCATGCCGTCTGCCACATTGAATTCAACGCCATCAATCTGGCCCTGGATGCGGTCTGGCGCTTTACCAACATGCCGGACGCCTACTATGACGATTGGCTTCGCGTTGCTTTGGAGGAATCCACCCATTTCGTGCTGGTGCGCGACCACCTCCACAAACTCGGTTTTGCCTATGGCGACTTTGACGCCCACGATGGCCTGTGGTCGATGTGTGAGAAAACCTGCAACGATGTGGTGGCGCGCATGGCCGTGGTCCCTCGCACCCTGGAAGCGCGCGGCCTGGATGCCACGCCCTTGATCCAGGAGAAATTGCAACGCGTAGGCACCCCAGCCGCACAAGAAGCCAGCGCCATTCTGGACATCATCCTGCGCGACGAGGTGGGCCATGTTGCGATCGGCAACCACTGGTACCACTGGCTGTGCGAGCGCCAGGGGCTGGACCCCGTGGCTCATGACCACGCGCTGGTCGAGAAACTCGAAGCGCCGCGCCTTCGCCCCCCCTTCAATACCGAAGCCCGCCGGCGCGCCGGCTTCACTCCCGAAGAAATGAAGCGCTATGAAAACCAGGAGGCCAGGTCTTGACCCAGACCTGGTCCCACATCAAAGCTCACCCTCTTGGGTGGTGCTGGGTGTGAAGGTGCTGCAGGCGCTCACGGGCGACATGGGTGTAGATGGTGGTGGTGGAAATGTCGGCGTGACCCAGCAACATCTGGACGGCACGCAAATCGGCACCATGGTTGAGCAAATGGGTGGCAAAAGCATGTCGCAGGGTGTGGGGTGACATGGGGCGCTGGATACCAGCGATCAACGCGTATTTTTTCACCAGGGTCCAAAACATCACACGGGTCATGGCCTGGCCTGACTTGCTGCCACGAGCGGTCACAAACAAGGCCTCGTTCAATTGCGAACCCAGCAAAACCGGGCGAGCCTGCGCCAGATAGCGCTCCAGCCATTCAGCGGCCACAGCGCCAAAAGGAACCAGCCGCTCTTTGCTGCCCTTGCCCATCACACGCAGCACGCCTTCCGAAAGGCTGAGCTGAAACACTTTGAGACTGACCAATTCGGTCACACGCAAACCACAGGCGTAGATCAGCTCGAACATGGCACGGTCGCGCAGTCCGAGGGCCGTGTCGACGGGGGGAGCAGCCAAGAGGGCCTCCACCTCGGCCTCACTCAAGGTCTTGGGCACACGCATGGCCTGTTTGGCGGACAGCATGCGCACGGTCGGGTCGGTCTGTATCACGCCTTCGCGGACTGCCCAGCGGTAAAAGCGTCGGAACACCGTCAGGCGACGATTCGCCGTGGTGGCACGGGTATCGGCATGCCGCGCCGCAAAGTAACCCTGGAGATCGCCCTCGGTCATCTGGGCCAGGCTGCGACCCGACAAGGACTGCGCCAGCCATGCGAGGTCACGCCGATACGCGGACAAGGTATTGGGTGAGAGACCGTCCTCGAGCCAAAGCGCATCGAGGAAGCGGTCCAGCAACGGGTCCACTGCCAGAGTCTGGGGCGTCTGCTGCGCCAAGGGCTCAGTCCAGGCGCAACTTCTGGGTATCGACCACTTTTTTATAGACCTCGAATTCGGCCTTGATCTGGGCTGCGAATTGCTCGGGTGAGTTGGCCACGATCAGCGAGCCGGTGTCCTCGATGCGCTTGCGCACAGCGGGATCTTCCAACGCCTTGCGGACACCTGCATTGATTTTGTCAACCACCTCTTTGGGCAAACCCCTGGGGCCATAGATGCCGTAATAGGCCATGCGGTTCACCGCCTCCAGCCCCACCTCCTTGAAAGTGGGCACGTGCGGCAGCACCGCCAGGCGCTGGGGTGCGGCAACCACCACCGGCACCAGACGGTTGTCCTTGATGAAGGGCAGGGCCGAAGGCAGGTTGTCAAAAATCATCGGCACCTGCCCCGCCACCGTGTCATTCAACGCCGGGCCGGCGCCACGGTAGGGAATGTGCGTGATAAAGGTCCCTGAAAGGCTTTTGAACAACTCGGTCTGCAAGTGGCCGATGCCCCCGGTTCCGGAAGATGAGTAGGAGTACTTGCCAGGATTGGCCTTGACTTCCTGAATGAAGCCTTTGTAGTCCTTGGCCGGAAAACTCGGGTTCACCGCAATCACATTGGGCGTGGCAGCGATGTTGATGATCGGTGTGAAATCGGTCAACGGGTTGTAAGGGATCTTGGCGTTGATCGCCGGATTGGCCGCTGTGGTGGACACGGTAGCCATGCCCAGCGAATAGCCATCGGGCTGGGCCTTGGCCGTTTCGTTGGCGCCGACCACGCCACCGCCACCGGCCTTGTTTTCCACCACCACCACTTGCCCGAGCGCCTTGCCCAAGGGGTCGGCAATCACGCGCGCGATGATGTCCGTGGTTCCCCCTGGCGCAAATGGCACTTGCAGCTTGATGGTCTTGGTGGGGTAAGCCTGCGCCATGGCGCCCGATCCCCAGGTTGCCAGCACGGCTGCCGCCATACCCAGCAAAACAAAATGTTTTTTCATTGAATTACTCCCGTCAATATCAGCTTGAAATATACCCCCGTCCGTCACACCCGATACCGATCAGGGTCAATGAATCGCGTATGCTCGCCGCGTGAATACCGCCCAGCTCCTCTTTCCCGATTTTTCGCTGATCCTGTGTGGCTATCTGGTCTGCCGTTACACCGCCTTGAATCGCACGGTCTGGCAGCAGGTGGAGACGCTGGTGTATTTTTTTCTGTTTCCCGCCCTGCTGTTTCACTCCATCACACGCACCCCACTGGATCTGCGCACGGCCTCCAGCCTGATGGGGGCCGGCTTGTCCCTGGGCCTGAGTGGCATCGCGTTGTGCTATGTCTTGCCTTACCTGCCATGGGTCGGTCGACACATCGATGTGCGACAGCATGCGGCGGCCGCCCAAGTGGGTTTTCGATTCAACTCTTTCATTGGTTTGGCCTTGGTGGACCGCCTGGCGGGCCCGGAGGGCTTGTCACAGCTGGCAGTGCTGATCGGGGTGTGCGTGCCCATGTTCAACATTGCGGCGGTCTGGCCCATGACGCGTCATGGGCAGCACAGTTTCATGCGGGAACTGATCCGCAACCCCCTGGTGATCACCACGGCGACTGCGCTGAGTTTCAACCTGGCTGGCCTGCACATTCCTGGCTGGCTGGAACCCACGGTAAGTCGCATTGGCGGCGCCTCCATCGCGCTGGGGCTGATGGCGGCTGGTGCGGGGCTGCAGTTGGACCGCCTTGCCTCGGACCGGACGCTCAGTGTGGGCCTGCTGGCCATACGCCACCTGATCAGCCCCTTGATCGCCTTTGGGCTGGGGTTGCTGTTTGGGCTCGGCAAAATCCAGGCGTCGGTGCTGCTGGCCTTTTCCGCCTTGCCCACCGCTTCCAGTGCCTACGTGCTGGCCGCACGCATGGGCTACGACGGCCCCTACGTGGCCGGTTTGGTCACACTGTCCACACTGCTGGGCATGGCCAGCCTGCCATTCGCCCTGGGCCTGATGCCCTGAGTCAAACCACCACAGGCTCGGGTTCCAGCATGATGCCAAAACGTTCATACACGCTGGTCTGAATCGCTTTGGCCAGGGTGACCACTTCGCCACCTGTGCAGGGCTGGCTTGCGCCCCCTCGATTGACCAGGACCAGCGCCTGCTTCTCATAGACCCCGGCATTGCCCACTGACTTGCCTTTCCAGCCACAAGCATCGATCAGCCAGCCTGCGGCCAATTTGATGGTGCCGTCAGCCAGGGGGTAGTGAACCACCTTGGGCTCGCGCCCGATGATGTCGGCGCATTGCTCAGGTGTCACTGTGGGATTTTTAAAAAAACTGCCCGCATTGCCAATCACGGCGGGATCAGGCAATTTGGCGCGACGGATGGCACAAACCCATTCGAAAATTTGCCGCGCCGTCGGCGTGGCTATCCCCGATTCTTGCTGTTGACGCTGCAAATCCTGGTAACCCAGTTCAGGTCGCCACTGCTTGGACAGTCGAAACCTCACCCGGGTGATCAGGGCACGGCCCGCCAGCCCCATGTGCTGGGAGCCACCGCGGGCCTGTTCGGGGCCGTGCTTGAACACCGAATCCCGGTAGCCAAACGCGCATTGCGAAGCCGTCAGGCTGAAGGGCCGCCCCGTGGCCAGATCGACCGCATCCAGACTGTCGAATCGGTCTTGCAATTCAACGCCATAGGCGCCGATGTTTTGCACCGGTGCGGCGCCAACCGTGCCAGGAATGAGTGCCATGTTCTCCAGGCCAGGCCAGCCCTGCTCCAGGGTCCATGCCACAAAATCATGCCAGAGCTCGCCTGCAGCGGCTTCGATCAGCCAATGCCGGTCATCTTCGTCCAGAAGCCGGCGACCCTTGATTTCCACCTTGAGCACCAAAGGTTTGACGTCGCCGGTGAGCACAATGTTGCTGCCCCCGCCCAGAACGAACTTCGGCGCAGCCGCCAGCAGCGGGTCGGCGAGCACGGTCTGCACATCCGCCTCGGTGGTGACGCGCACCAAACGTTGCGCCTTGGCCGCAATGCCAAAGCTGTTGTAAGGCTGGAGGGACAGGTTTTGCTCTACCATCATGGGAGAATTGTCTCATTCCCTCAGCCATTCCAGAATTGCCATGCCCTCTTTTGATACCGTCTGCGAAGCCAACCTGGTCGAAGTCAAGAACGCCGTTGAAAACGCCGCCAAGGAGATCACCACCCGCTTTGATTTCAAAGGCACCTCCGCGGCCATTGAATTGAAAGACAAGGACATCACTCTGCTCGGCGATGCCGAGTTTCAACTCACCCAGGTAGAAGACATCCTGCGCAACAAACTGACCAAGCGCAACGTCGATGTGCGTTTTCTGGACAAGGGCGATGTGCAGAAAATCGGCGGCGACAAGGTCAAGCAGGTGATCAAGGTGCGCAATGGCATCGAGAGCGAGGCGGCCAAAAAAATCCAGCGCCTGATCAAGGACAGCAAACTCAAGGTGCAAGCCGCCATTCAAGGCGATGCTGTGCGCGTGACGGGTGCCAAGCGAGACGACCTGCAGGCTGCCATGGCCCTGATCCGCAAGGACATGGCGGACCTGCCGCTGAGCTTCAACAATTTCCGCGACTGAGGCTCAGTCCTTTTTCTTGCCGCCACCGATTTTGGATTCGGTCCCCGCCAGCAAGCGCGCCATGTTTTCGCGATGACGGTACAGCAGCAAGGCACTCATGGCCGTCACAGCCAGAGCGATGCCCTGGTCAGCGTACCAGATCACCCGGTCCGCCAGCAGGTAATAAGCAGGTGCCAGCACCGAAGCAGCCAGCGCCGCCAGCGAGGAATAGCGTGAGACATAGGCCACGGTCACCCATGTGAGCGCTGTGGCCAGCCCCAGCAAGGGCTGCAACCCGATCAGCACACCCGCCGCCGTGGCCACCCCTTTGCCACCCTGGAACCGGAAAAACACCGGCCAGAGATGGCCCACAAACGCCCCCAGCGCCACCAGCGCCAAGGTGCCGTCCCCCAGGCCATAGGCCGGGCCATGAAGTTTCACCAGCATCACCGGCACCCAGCCTTTGACGGCATCCATCAGCAGAGTCAGAACCGCGGCCTTTTTGCTGCCCGAACGCAGCACGTTGGTGGCCCCTGGATTCTTGCTGCCATAGGTTCGGGGGTCGTGCAATCCCATGAGCCGACTCACGATGACCGCGAAAGACAGGGAACCCACCAGGTACGCCAGCAAAGTGGCCAGCCAGGTCAATGCCCAGGGATGGTTCAGCAGGCTGCTCATTGGGCCGGATCCCGCAGCTCCCACCGGATGGCGTCGATGGCCGCCAGCAACTCGGGAGACAGTGTGGTGTTCCAGGCGTCCAGATCCTGGTCGAGCTGCGCCACCGAGGTCACGCCGATGATGGTGCTGGCCACGCGCCACTGGCGGTAGCAAAACGCCAGCGCCAGTTGTGCGGGCGTGAGGCCATGCGCGCGGGCCAGGGCGTTGTAGCGACGCGCCGCTGCCAATGCCTCGGGACGTCCCCAGCGTTGCTTGCGCACGCTTTCGTAGCGCGCGATGCGCGCATCCTGCGGCGCAGCGGGATTCGCAGGATCGACTTGATCGTATTTGCCCGTCAGCAGGCCAAAACCCAAGGGCGAATAGGCCAGCATCGCCACATTCAGACGGTGCAGCGTCTCATCCAGTGCGTTTTCATGGCTCCGGTTGACCAGGCAGTAGGCGTTTTGCACACTGGCCACCCGCGGCAAGCCATGCTGCTCGGCCAGACGGACGAACTCATGCACGCCATAAGGCGTTTCATTGGACAGCCCGATGGCGCGAATTTTTCCTTGACGGACCAATCGTCCCAGCGTCTGCAGCTGATCGTGGATGGGTGTGGCCGAGTTTTCCTTGGCGGGGTCGTAATACAGCGCGCCAAAAGCAGGCACATGGCGCTCGGGCCAGTGGATCTGGTAGAGGTCGATGACATCGGTTTGCAAACGGCGCAAGCTGTTCTCGCACGAGGTGACGATGTCATCGGTGCTCATGCCCAGCCCAGGCCGCACCCAGGGCATGCCGCGGGAAGGCCCCGCCACCTTGGAAGCCAGCACCAGTTTTTGGCGGGCGCCTGGGCGCTGAGCGAACCAACGGCCCAGAATGGTTTCTGTGGCGCCACATGTTTCGGCGCGCGCAGGCACCGAGTACATCTCGGCCGTGTCCAGGAAATTAACGCCCCGCTCCAGCGAGCGGTCCAGAATGGCGAACGAAGTGGCTTCATCCACCTGCTCGCCAAAGGTCATGGTGCCCAGGCAAATCGGGGTGACTTTGAGGTCGCACTGTCCGAGCGTCACGGTTTGGGTAAAGGCTTGCATCATGGCGATAGTTTACGTTTGTCGGGCCCGCGCCTCTTCCTGCAAGCGCAACACGCGCCGCTGCACCTTGCCCGTGGTGGTCATGGGCAATTCGGCGATGAACTCGATTTCCTTAGGGTATTCATAAGGCGCCAGCTGGCCGCGCACATGTTTTTGCAGGTCGGCCACCAGCGCGCTGCTGCCCTCATAGCCTGGGGCCAACACCACATAGGCCTTGACCAGCGCACCGCGTTCCGCATCCGGCTTGGGAACGACGGCCGCATTGGCAACGGCCGGATGCTTGACCAGACAGTTCTCGATTTCGCTGGGGCCAATGCGATAGCCTGCCGACTTGAACACATCGTCTGCACGGCCCTGGTACCAGAGATAGCCGTCGGCATCGCGTACAGCCAGATCGCCCGTGCGACACCAGTCGCCGGTGTACTTGGCCCGAGTGGCCTGGGGGTTTTTCCAGTAACCCAAAAAGAAAATAGGATCGGGTTGCCCCTGCCAGTTCAAGCGGTGCAGTGCCACATCACCCGGCACTCCCACAGGACATTCCTGGCCTGCTTCGTCAATCACCGACACGCGATGCCCTGGATAGCCCTTGCCCATACTGCCCGGACGCGCTGGCCATCCCACCCCGCCGCCACGGCGGTCGTTCATGGCGCAGTTGCCCACGATGTAATTGATTTCGGTCTGCCCGAACATTTCATTGACGATGACACCCAACTGTTCTTTGCAGTAAGCAAATACCGCGTCCCCCACCGCCTCACCGGCACTCATGATGGCGTGCAACTTGAATTTGAAATGACGTGCAGGCTGGGGAAAAGCCTTCATCATGGCTTTCAGCGCCGTAGGAAACAAAAAGCTGTGGCTCACACGGTGTTGCGCCATCAACTCGAACGCCAGTTCCGGACTGAAACGCCCGGCCCAGGCCACGATGGGCCGCCCAAAATACAGGGTGGGAAGCAAGGCATCCATGAGCCCACCGGTCCAGGCCCAGTCTGCGGGCGACCAGAACACCGCATCGCTTTCATGGGCGCTGAAATTCTGTGGATCGAAGCCAAACCAGTTCTGGCTACAGACAAAACCCGTGAGATTGCCCATCAGGGCACGGTGCGGAATCGAGGCGCCTTTGGGCGGGCCGGTGGTGCCGCTGGTATAGATCAGAACAGCGGGGTCTTCGGCATGCGTTTGTGCCGCCACAAAGCGGCGCTGCTCGCGCGCTGTGGCTGCCGTGTAATCCACATCACACGCAGCAGCAGCGGCACCGATACCCAGCACGTGCCGCAACGCAGGGCAATCGGCACGCACACTCAGCAAGTTGGCAGCCGAGGTATCGTCCACGATGGCCGCGACAGCTTCGCTGTTTTGCAACCGGTAGGACAAGGCCTCGGGCCCGAACAGCAGGGACAGCGGCATGGCCACAGCCCCCATCTGCATCACTGCCATGTAGGCCACAGCAGTTTCAAAGCGCTGGGGCAGCACGATGGCCACGCGGTCGCCACGTCGAACGCCCAAGCCCGTCAGCACATGGCTCAGCGCATCGGCCGCGGCCTGCAACTGGGCGTAGCTGTAGCGGCGGGCGCGGCCCTTTTGGACATGTTCAATGATGGCAATGCGACGCGATGCGCCCGCCTGCTCTGCCCAACGGCGAGCGCATGCCTGCGCCATGTTGAAATGGGCATCGACATGCCAGCCAAATGTCTGCTGCATGCGGTCATAGTGGTCTTGGAGGTGACGGGAAGCCATGCGCGAGGTCCTTATGATGGAGGGAATGTACAACGTTCAAAAAGCTTCACGCAGCGCGTTTGTCCCGATTCGCAATCTGCAATACCACGTCCGGCTCTGGGGTGAACCCGGCCCGGGCAAGACGCCCTTGTTCATGGTGCACGGCTGGATGGATGTCGCGGCCTCGTTCCAGTTCGTGGTGGACGCCTTCGCCCAGGACCGCTATGTCATCGCGCCTGACTGGCGCGGTTATGGCCTGACCGATGCCGGTGGTGTCGACAACTTCTGGTTCCCCGACTATCTGGCCGATCTGGACTTCCTGATCGACCATTTTCAGCCGGAAGGAACCGTCGACCTGGTGGGGCACAGCATGGGGGGCAACATCGCCATGCTGTATGCCGGCGTGCGACCCCAGCGCATCCGCCGCCTGATCAACCTGGAAGGTTTTGGCATGGCCGCCACCCGCCCGTCCCAGGCCCCAGGGCGCTATGCCAAGTGGATAGACGAACTCAAAGCCCTGCAACGTGGGGAGATGGACCTCAAAACCTACCCTGATGTCGCAGCCGTCGCGCAGCGTCTGATCAAGACCAACCCGCGCATCAGCCTGGACAAAGCCGAATGGCTGGCACGCCATTGGGCGAGCCCCAACGAAAAGGGTGAGTGGGCAATCCTGGGCGATGCGGCCCACAAGGTCATCAACGCCAACCTGTACCACGTCGAGGAAGTGCAGGAAATTTTCAAGCGCATCACCGCGCCGACCTTGTCCGTGATCGCCAGCGACAACAGCCTGGACACCTGGTGGAAAGGCAAGTACACGCTGAACGAGTTCCAGGAGCGCATGAAAGCCGTCGCACGCCTGCAAAGCGCCCTGGTGCAAGACGCTGGTCACATGATGCACCACGACCAGCCCCAGGTGCTGGCCGGACTGATGGAAGCGTTTCTGGACGCCCCCGATGCATGACACCGATGTGTTGATCATCGGTGCCGGCGCTGCCGGCCTGTTTTGCGCGGGCGTGGCCGCGCAACAAGGTTTGCGGGTGCTGCTGCTGGACCACAGCGCCAAGGTGGCTGAAAAAATCCGGATTTCCGGCGGCGGGCGCAGCAACTTCACCAACCGCGACATCGACGTGCGCGCGCCGCATCGGCATTTCCTGGGCGAGAACCCGCAGTTCTGCCGCAGTGCCCTGTCGCGTTACACGCCGGCTGACTTCATCGCCCTGGTGCAACGGCATGGCATTGGTTTTCATGAAAAGCACAAAGGCCAGCTTTTTTGTGACCGTTCGGCCGAAGACCTGATCCAGATGTTGCTGCGCGAATGCGCAGCCGGCGCCCAGGGTGGCAACGTCACCCGCTGGCAACCGTGCGGCCTCAAGGCCTTGCGTTACCGTGATGCGCCACATCCTCACTACGAGGCCGATACCGACCAAGGCGGCGTGCGCGCACGCGCGGTCGTGGTGGCCACTGGCGGTCTGTCCATACCCCAGATTGGCGCCAGTGACATCGGCTACCGACTCGCCACCCAGTTCGGCCTGCGCGTGATCCCTCCCCGCCCAGCACTGGTCCCCCTGACCTTTGACCCTGCGGCCTGGGCCCCTTTTGCGTCCCTGGCGGGCTTGTCCCTGCCTGTCACGGTGAGCACGGGCCTCAAAAAAGCACGCATGGCCTTTGACGAAGACCTGCTGTTCACCCACCGGGGACTGTCCGGTCCGGCGGTTCTGCAAATTTCCAGCTACTGGCAACCCGGCCAGCCCCTGAGCCTGGACCTGGCCCCAGGCGTGGCGCTGGCACCCGCGCTGTTGAGCGCCAAACAGCAGTCGCGCCGATTGCTGGCGAACGCCCTGACCACCTGGCTCCCGACCCGGTTGGCCGATACATGGGTGCAGCGCGACCCCGAGTGGCAACGTCCCTTGCCCGACACCCCGGATCGGGCGCTGAACCGCCTGGCCGAGCAACTCAGCCAATGGCACATCACACCCACCGGCACCGAGGGTTACCGCAAAGCCGAGGTGACCGCAGGAGGGGTGGACACCCGCGATCTGTCACAACAAACACTGGAGTCGCGCCAGCCAGGGCTTTATTTCATTGGCGAAGTGGTCGACATCACGGGCTGGCTGGGGGGCTACAACTTCCAGTGGGCCTGGTCCAGCGCCCATGCCTGCGCCCAGGCTTTGGCAGGCCGTCTGAAACCGCTATAATCGTGGTCTTTGCTGGCAAAACCCCGACGGCCTGATCACCTGAAGTCGGGGACAACCGCGAACATGGCCGCCCGGGCCCGATCTTCCCAGGCACCCTCTGCTCGCACATTTTTGAAAATTGTTCGTCAATG